>Ga0181601_10001884_pt1 | contig 18063 bp, 16 predicted proteins | sample 041ome_8_FD_133020 | JGI IMG/M metagenome (GOLD analysis project Ga0181601, IMG submission 133020) | Coastal salt marsh microbial communities from the Groves Creek Marsh, Skidaway Island, Georgia - 041407BS metaG (megahit assembly) | ecosystem: Environmental > Aquatic > Marine > Intertidal zone...
CAATGCAGGTATCGCTGCTGCCAGCGCTACTTGGTAATAGGGCATTTCCAGAAACGTGGCCATCACAAAGGCCGTAGATCCCATGATAGGTGGCAACAGGACGCCCCCCGTTGACGCGCAAGCCTCAATGGCACCGGCAGTCTCATTGTCGATGCCACTCTTCTTCATGGCCGGTATCGTCAACTGTCCCGTCGTCAGCACATTGGTTATGACACTGCCACTCAGTGAGCCCATCAAGCCACTGGCGACTATGGCTACTTTGGCCGGCCCACCCCTGACTCGGCCCAACATGGCAAAGGCCAGCTTGATAAAGAAGTCACCACCACCGGTATGCTGCAGGGCGACCCCAAAGACCAGAAAGCCAATGACCAGGCTGGCAAAGGCTCGAAACGGCAAACCGATGAGACTTTCACTGCTCATCACATGATAAACGGCGGTATCTGTCAGCGAAGTTGCCATACCCTGCAGGGCGGTGGGCATCAGGTCTGCAATCAGCGGATACAGAGAAAACAGCAACACCAATACGAACAGGGAAGTACCGGCGATTCGGCGCACTGCTTCCAGAACCAGCACCCAGAGAGCAATACTGAGCAAACTACCCAGTTGAGGTGCACCAAACTCCCAGCCTTCGTCCAGCATGGTCTCGGCACTGAAGTACAACCAGCCGCAGATTAAAAACGCCAGCAACGCCAGCAGCAGATCAAGTGCAAACAGATCGAACCGAGGATTGGATCTGTAAAGCAGAAAAGCCGGCGGTAACAGCAGCGCCATCAGCGCGTAATAGTAATGGGTTTCAACAGCGATGAGACCACTTAACAAGGGTGCGCCAAAGGCCCTGACATTATCCAGGGCAAGAATGACGGCGAGGACACAGACTAGCGCGACCAGCAGTCCCAAAGAGCCCGTCAGCGGGCGTAGCTTGCTCATTCGCGACCTGCCTGGTCGTGCCAGACCGGATCAAGCCCCGCCGCATTCAGCCGCTGAGTGCGCAGGGTTAACCACGCCTGCTGAAAGCTCGCCTCGTCTTTGACGTCGAGACTTAAGGCCTCACGCCAGGCAGCCTGAAGGACCTCCTGGCGGCGAATCAATTGGGCGTTATGCAGACTCATCGCTTCAGTCCAGACGCCCAGGGACTGGTAGTAACGAACCGCACCGGCATGCCAGGGAACCACCCAATCAAATTGTTGCGAGGCCAGCGCCCAGCCGATGGCACCCGGATCGGCATCCTTGAAGGCGGGATAACCCTGATCAATCGCCTTAACCAGATTATAGGCGAGGTCCTCATCCTGATTCGCCATGGATATCAGAATAGGGTAAGGATAGGTCGCGCCCTCGTGGGGATTAGCCACAGTTATGCCTGTTCCGCGGGTTGCGATATGTTTGGAAAAGTAAGGCGCCTTTGCCAGCAAGCGCTGCCAGCAAGCTGCATCCTTGTGAGGGACCACTGGCCAATAGATCCCCTGGGGCGAGGCCTCCAGTTTACGTGTCGGGCCAGACACTGTGGTCGCATAGGCGGCGTCAATTTGACCGTCTACGATGCCATTCCACATAGCGTCATAGCCCGGGTAGTCGACTCGAATCACATCCTCCCAGCCGACACCGCCACAGGCCATGATAGCTTCAATAGAGATGTTCAGCGCCGGTGCGCCTCGCACCCAAGGAATCCGTTTACCCTTAAGCTGAGACCAATCGGTGATTCCTGACGCCGCCGAGACAGCGACGGACTGATTACTCAGACCATTTGACATCATCAGCACGCGCACTGGCTGAGGTCCCCAGTCAGCATCGGCGAATTGGAACACGCCCTCTTGCGCCAGATAGGTGGCCACGCCATTAGCAGAAAACTGCACTCGCCCGGTTTTCAGCGGCAGCAGCCGCGAAATGTCGTTTTTGCCGGGAATGACCCGCAGTGTCACACCATGTTCATCCTTCAAGACCTTGCCGATGGCCACGGCCTGGTTATAACCCGTTGTCCCCAGATTATAGGCTGACCAAGCCAGGACTCGCGGTAACTGCACTTCACTGGCCTGCGTAGGCGCGGCAAACACCGCGAGGATCGCTAGCAGATGAAGTCGGTACCTTGGTGAGTAAGAAAGACGACGCATAAGACAGCAGATCAGCACAGGACAGAACAACATAGAGACGGGTTCGATTGAAATTTTACTCAGGTTAACTCAGTGGCTGGTTGGACGCCATGGGCCACAGAGCGGCTGCAAACCTTAAAGGCTTGCGTGGGGGTGACTTATGAGTGAGAAAGGCTTAAAGCTTTTATTAAAAGCTGTTCTTACAAGCTGATCTTAAAAAAGCGCCTTGAGTGAAGACAAAACGTGCAGACAAAACGTGCAGACAGAACAGAGCGAAACTAGCCTGGTTCTGACTCGGCACCAATTTCAGCCCGCAACAGACCACGAAAGGCGGTACGGGCGTTACTCTCGCCGCGAAGAACCTCATAGACCTCTCGAGCGATGGGCATCTCGACGCCATATTGGTCGGCCAGATCTATAACAGCAGGCGCGCTCTTGACGCCCTCGGCAACCATGAACATCTTATTGGTGATCTCGTCGATGCTTCTGCCCTGCCCCAACTCGTAGCCTACGGAGCGATTTCGACTTTGAGGACTGGTACAGGTCGCGACCAGGTCCCCCATACCGGTCAGGCCTGCGAAGGTTTGAGCCTCGCCGCCCATCGCTACGCCCAACCGAGTGATCTCGGCCAAACCACGCGTGATCACGGCCGACCGAGTATTCTCACCGGCACCCTGGCCATCGCCCATCCCCGCGGCGATGGCGATGATATTCTTTAGCACGCCGCCCACTTCACAGCCGATCACATCATGGTTGGTATAGACTCGAAACAGACCGCAGTGAAAAATTTTCTGGACTTCTCGCATAATGACTCGATCCGTCATGGCAATGACGCTGGCGGCTGCATAGCCCGACATGATTTCACGGGCCAGGTTCGGACCGGTGAGCACCCCCGCCGGATGGCCAGGCAAGACTTCATTAATGATTTCCGTCATCCGCATGCCAGTACTCAGCTCAAGTCCCTTGGTCAGGCTGATCACCGGCACCCAAGGGCGAATATGCCGCTTGACCTCTTCGAGCACTGGTCGAAAATTCTGCGAGGGAATACCCATGACGATGACGTCCATGGGGGCCACCGCGGCTTCTATGTCATTGGTGGCTATGACCTTGGCAGGGATTCTGGCACCGGGCAGATAGCGTTCGTTGGTGTGCTGCTCGTTGATTTCAAGCACTGTCGCCGGATCACGGGCCCAGAGGTGAATGGCAGCATTCCGGGCGATCAAGGCAGCCACCGTGGTTCCCCAGCTACCGCCACCCAACAAGCCCACTTTTAAGCCAATTGTCATAGTCGCAATCCCTCAATAGCCGTTCCGTCAGGGCGAGCCTGGGTCATCATTCTGTCGTGACGGCCTAAAGCCCTCGCAGTCGATAAATGGCCCGCAGATCAATCGTCGCATAACAGGTATCATTATCCCGATCATACAATGCCACTTGGGCATCGACGAATTCATGACCCTTCTTGGTAAACAGGTCAGTAATCGCCATCTCGGCCACCAGCTCCGTATTCAGTGCAATAGGGGCATAGTTCTGCGATCGGGTCGCCATGTGCACCCAGGGATTCATATAGGCGTTGCGCGCCAGTATCCAGTTAGAACAACCCAACACGAAGGACATGTTCGCCCAACCACCAGCCTGCATCTGGTGTAGTTCAGGCAGTTGTGCCTCATTCTGCAAATAGGTGTGCATCTCATGTTCAGCCGTCCAGCGAAAACGCACGGCATGACAGCCGTTCTGCATCAGGCGCTGCATATTTTCACGGGTTGCTTGCGGCGCTCGAGTCTCGCGACTGGCCACAGAATCCCCTCGACGTCGTGGCGCTAACGGCGCCACCTGCGGCAAGCTGACCGTCGCTGTAGCACTCACGGAGCCATCGGGTTTGAGTAAGCGAGCTGAGTAGCCGTCAGCCATGGCGTCCAGGATATCTATCTCAAAGGCCTCACCGTCATACAGGGGCGCGACCACCTTGACGTCGGCAGCGCCACCCTTCAGCCAGTCGATCCCCCATTGCACCACGGCGGGATGACACAGGTAAGCCGAGACGGTAACACCCGGCACCAGTCCGCCCGCAAAACCATAGTCTCGCGCGACCTTGTCACCGTGAATCTCGTTCTCAGAGTGTGGCACCTGGTTGAAGGCCAAGCCGCGCCAGTTTTCCGCCATGTTCAAATCTCCTCAATGGACCCAGACGCTAATGCATCCTGTCGGCCAGACTAACTGATGACACCCTCAATCAGCAATAAAGGCGTTTCGGCTGCGGTCCTTATGCACTCGAGTCGCATCGAAAACCGTGCCATTCATCGTGATATAGACGCCGAAGGCACAAGTTTGCACCGCCGCAAATGCCATCCCCAGATTGAACATGGCGTCTGTCTCTGCAAATCGGGCTGGCGACAAGGCACCCGTCAAAACAATCGTCTTGTGAGCAATGTCCGCAAGCACTCGACCTGTTTCGGTCATGGTATCGGTGCCGTGGGTGATGACAATCTGCTGATTCGGCGCCGCCAGCACGGCAGCGCGAATCGCCAGTCGATCTGCATCGGTCAACTCGAGACTGTCTTTACGCAATACCTCGACCACTCGATAGGCTTTCTTAACAACCGCTTGCTCAAGCAGGTCGCTGACCACCGAGTGCCCCACTTCAAAGCGGCTCATGGCGTCAAAATAGATTTTATCGAAGGTACCACCGGTGGTCAGCACCAGAATCTCGTCGCTGTCTCGCATAGGCCACTCATCCTGTCAGTGCTGCTTATTCTCCCATGAAACGAGCGCCGAGACCTCGATAGTTTAGGCCCAGTGAACGAAAAGTGCCGGTCATGGGTTTCTGCTACACTTTTGTCGGACTCAGCACCCATGAACCAGCCAACCAGCCGCTAGCTGGTGAACATACCGCCGGCAGGAAACAGAATCTGGCCGGCATAATAACTGGACGCATCGGTGGACAGAAACAAGGCCGTATTGGCAATTTCGGCGGGTTTGCCGTAGCGCGCCATGGGGGTCATGCTCATGGCCATCATATTGCCCTCGTTATCACTGCGAAGATTGGCCGTCATCGGCGTCTCGACAAAACCTGGCCCTATAGAGTTGACTCGAATCTCGTGTGGCATCAGCTCAAGGCTCAGCACCTTGGTCAGCATCTCAACGCCGGCTTTTGAGACACAATAGTCAGCAGCACCCACCAAGGGTCGGCGAGCGGCAACCGAGGCAATATTGACAATCGTGCCTTTGACGCCACCCTCGATCATGAGCCTGGCCATCACTTTATTGGTGAGCATGACGCCGGTCAGGTTGACCTCCAGCACCTTCAGCCAGTTGCTCAGCGGCTTGTTGATGACATGTCCCGCTTCAGGATCAGCATTCGGGTCCACAACCGCACCTGGGGTGACACTGCCACTGGCGATACCTGCCGCCGCAACCACCGAATCCACTCGACCGAACTTGGCCAGGGTAGCTGCACCCAGGGCTTCCACGGCCGACTCTGAGGTCACGTCAGTCTGAACAAAGATGGCCTCTGCGCCATAGTCTGCCTGCAAGCGAGCAACAGACTCGGCACCCTTATCCTCAAACAAGTCCGCCAGCACCAGCTTGGCGCCTTCTTCAGCGAAGCGGCAAGCGCAGGCAAATCCAATGCCGCTGGTGCCGCCTGTGATCACCGCCACCTTATTTGTCATTTGTTTTTCAATCATTTGTTTTCCAGACATGCGTACTCCGTTTAGGCTTTCCGTGATGACATGACGCTAACACCGGTCTGACACCGAGACCAGCGCAATTTAACCCAGAATTTGACATTCAGGCCTTATCAATCCCATTATCGGGCTTGAGCAATGGGTGCCAAGCAGCTTTCTCACCATGAGACATCACCCGCAGCGCCGCAAACCGAGGAATGGCTAATGCTGAACAAATTTGACGACTATCCGATACATCAGACGCCAGAACCCCTGGCACAGCCTGCCAGCAGCGAACGCAACCAGTATGACCGTACCTGGTTCAATGGTTATTCTGCCGACGGTGCCTACTATTTTGGTATTGGCATGGCGATCTATCCGCACCGAGGGATTCTCGATTGCGCCTTCAGTGTGGTGGAGCGTGGCGGCCGCCAGCATTGTTTTTATGGATCAAGACGGGCGCCCGTTGAGCGTTCTGAGATGCAGGTGGGGCCCTTCAAGATCGAGATTCTTGAGCCCATGCGCAAAACGCGAGTCACCCTTGATAGCAATCCCAGCGGTATTACCTGTGACTTGACCTTTTCGGCGCGAACCGCGGCGATCCAGGAAGGTCGCCAGACGCTCTGGTCAGGCGCTCGACGAGTCCTTGACTCAACACGTTTTGACCAGTTTGGTGAGTGGCAAGGACAGATCACTCATCCCGATGGTGGCATCAAGGTTGAGTCTAGTGTCTGTCACGGCACCAAAGACAGGTCCTGGGGCCACCGCGGCGTGGGTGAGCCTGAAACCGGCGGAGCACCTCAGACGCCAGGCGGCGCATTTTTTCTCTGGGCGCCGTTGTTTTGGGAGGACCATATTTCCCACGCGATTTTCTTTGATGGCATGCAGGGGCAGCCGCTTCACCGTGAGGCTTTGATCGCCCCCTTATACGCAACCCTCGCTGATGTGCCGGCAGTGGAGGACGGCAGAGTGGAGCGTATGGCCTATGTGCGCCATCGCGTCGCTTATCATCCAGGCACTCGCCTGGCAGCAGCCGCCGAGCTGGACTTTGAGAACCTTAAAGGTGCTACTCGAACTATTCGCCTGGAGCCTATTCTGAAGTTTCAGATGAAGGGCCTCGGTTACTCTCACCCGACCTGGGGTCAGGGCATGTGGAAAGGTGAGTTGGAAGTTGGCGGCGAGAGTTTCGACCCCGCCAGTCTTGATCCACTGGCTCGCGAAAACCTGCATGTTCAGCAAGTAGTACGCGCCACAGATGGTACTCGTCAGGGTATAGGGGTTCTCGAGCAGGTCTGTATCGGTCCCTATGAACCGGGCGGTTTCAGTGCTTTTCTTGATGGCGCCAAATAGCAGTACTTGATGGTTCACGTGCTGGCTCACATGCTGGCTTAGCCAGCATGGATCCACCAGGCCATCTCAGCTGGACGGGGTCCACTAGACGATGGCACCGATATGCCGGTTAGGCTTTGAGTGGCGCCATTCTGCGAGCAGGGTTCTGAGCGCACTGACAAATGCCAGGGGCTGATCCAGAAATAGATGGTGCTGTGCCGAAGGAATGGCCACGAACGGCACTGACTCATCAAGCACCTTAAACATAAAGTCAGCAATATCCTGCGTAAACAGGTAACTGTCTTCACCATAGATCACGCCGACTCGGCACTGGAGACGCGCCAGATCTTTATGCAGGTCGGTGCCGAATTCAAACTTATTGAACATGGAATCATCGAACTTCCAGGTCCAGCCATCCGCCACTTGCTTGATCGAATGGCGGCCAATGTAATCCAGGATGTATTCGTTCTCGCAACCCTGAGGCGGCATGAGACGAAATCTCGCCAGCGCTGAGTCAAAATCTTCATAGATGCGTTTGCGTTTCAATGGCGAACTCTTCGGATCACGCTCCCATTGAAAGTCTGGCGGGCGCACGGCTGAGTCGACCAGCACAATACCACCCAGCCGATGACTGAATAGCAGGCCGGTTTTCAAGGTGATGTAGCCACCGAAGCTATGACCCACAATGATGGTATCGGTGCCAAATCCTGCATCATCAGCCACGGCATTGATCTGCGCCGCAAACGCCTCCGGGCTGTAGCCTTCGCTCGAACCGCTATCACCGGCCCCGGCCAGATCAATCGCGATGGCGCGGTAATGGTCAAGGAAAAACGGCGCAATAAACGACCACCAATGCGCATGAGCGCCGTTTCCGTGAACAAAGATCACACCAGGCTTAGTTGTGTCGGTGCCCCAGCGCAGCGAATGAATGGCAACTCCGTCCACATCAATCGTTTTATGTTCCGGGACTACCGCCAGGCTTTTTGAGAACCAGGCTGGTACCTTTTCTGCATTAGTCAACGGCATGTCCTCTTGAGAATGGGTGTACAGTTTACGTCAGCCACTCACTCGACCCCAGAATGATTCAAGCGCTGATGCTTCGAGTATAGGGCGAATGGATCGGGGGATGCCGGGTCTGGCCTCTCCTGGCCGGGCCTAGCCTGGCCGGGCCTCTCCTGGCCGGGCCTCTCTTGGCCGGGCCTAGCCTGGCCGGGCCTAATGAGGAAACACTCGCCTAACGAGGGAACACTCTCAGAGTTCGGGTTCTTGCCACCAGGGAAAGGTCGGCGGCATATCGGTGGAGACTTTAGCGCTGAGCACCGGCGGGCGTTTTTGCAGAAAAGCGTTCACGCCCTCACGTCCATCGCCCATGCTGGTGTAAAACATATTCAGGCTTTCCTGACGATGAGCCGCCATCGGATGAGGCTGGGTCGACTCTCGATACAGGGTCTGACGAATCAGCGCGATGGAGACAGCTGACGTCGAGTCGATGTATTTATGGGCCAATTTACGGGCTTCGTTGAGCAGTTCCTCTGGGGGATAGACGGCGCGCACAAGCCCGCCGCGCAGGGCTTCGGCGGCATCAAAAATCTCAGCGGAATAGAGCCAATCCAACGCCTGGGACATGCCGACTATTTTGGGCAAAAACCAGCTGGAACAGGCTTCATTGACGACGCCCAGCTTGGCAAAGACAAAGCCAAAACGGGCTTTTTCTGATGCCAGCCGCACATCCATCGCGAGCGTCATGGTGGCGCCAATGCCGACCCCCACACCATTAATCGCGCCAATGATGGGCTTCTTGCAGTTGAACATGGCCAGGGTCACCACGCCACCCGTGTCCCGCACTACACCAGCGCCATCCAAATCGGGCCGCTGCGACTCATCCAGCCCAAAGACATTACCGCCGGGATGCAAATCCATGCCTGCGCAAAAGGCCCTACCGGCACCTGTGACCACGATAGCCCGCACCTCATCATCGTCACTGGCGGCATTGAACGCCTGCACCAGTTCTTCAGCCATCGTCACACTGAACGCATTCAGAACAGTCGGGCGATTCAGTGTGAGCGTTAAAATATGGTCTTCGACGACATATTGCAGGGTCGAGTAGGACATGGCGTGTCTCCTTATCGGCTTTATAGACTTTGCGCGCGTTGAAATGCCGGACGCGCCATCAGACGGGCCAGATAGGCTTGCGTATTGGGTTTGTACTTTTCATCCAGACCCAACGAAATACCGAGAAATACCGCATAGCCCACCGCAATATCTGCCACAGTAAAGCGCTCACCAAGCAGATAATCACGTCCTTCCAGGGCCATTTCTACGGACCGCAGGCGCGAGTAATACCACTGGGTATAATCCGCAACAACCTGTGGTATTCGCCGTTCTTGAGGTTCCAGGCGGGTATAGCGCAATACCAGCGTTTGAGGAAAGGTTAAGGTGGCGTCACTTCGATATAACCAATTCAGATACTCACCATATTGCGGATGAGAGACATCAAGGGCTAGCTCAGTCGGGCCATACTTTTCAGCCAAGTATTGGCACATGGCTGACGACTCAGTCAGGGTGACGTCGCCGTCTACCAGCGTCGGCACAGTACCCATCGGATTGATGTCCAGATAGCCGGGATAGGTTAAACGTGGCGGGAATTGCATATTCACCAGCTCATAATCCAGCCCCATCTCCTCCAGAGCCCACAGGGCACGTAACGATCGTGCGTCTTTACAATGATATAGCTTCATGGTTTCACACCTGACTTTTGATTGAGAATCTCCTACGAGAATCTAATTTGGTATTTTAAGTTAAGAATCCTGTCGCTGGGGTTTTAGGCTCCACCACTGACGGTAATTCTCTGGTCAGTGATATAGCGACCATCCGCTGAGCACAAATGCGCGACCGTCGCCGCGATATCTTCAGGGGTGCAGACAAAACCGAACGGCATGTTAGCATCCAGCTGGCGCATGTCGTCAGGCCCTGGTAACAGGCTCACCAGCTTACGACCCATGTCGGTATCCACCAGCCCGGGGGCAACAATATTGACCCTGATGCCGTGTACCTTTTCTTCTTTCGCCAAGGTATGGGCCAGCGCTTCCATCCCCGCCTTACCCACACTGTAGAGACCCATGTTGGCGCCCATACTCTGTGCAGCGATGGAAGAAATCATGATGACATCACCACGTTCTGCTAAGCGCATATGCGGAATCAGGGCCCGTGACATATAGACAGGCCCCCACAGATTGGCGCCGATTAGCAGTTGCCATTGGGCGATGCTGGCATCCACCACTGTCGGTCGATTCACGGCTGACGAGCCGATGCCGGCGTTATTCACCAGAATATCGATTTGGCCAAACTCCTCAATCGCCGCGGCACACATCGCCTCGCAAGCGCTTTGGTCGGCAACATCTGCCTGATAAATCGCCGCTTTACCGCCAGCCTCGCGGACCAGATTTGCCACCTCTTCAGCCGCAGCATGGCTGGTCGCATAATTGATGGCGACGTTTGCGCCTTCAGCGGCAAACCTAAGGGCTATAGCCCGGCCTATGCCGCGGCTGCCGCCTGTGATCAATGCCGTTCTACCCACCAGCTTGCCCATACCTTGCTCCTTCATCTCGCCGTTGCAACCACGCGCCAGAATAACCCAGACCGCAGGCCAGCGCACCGGTTGTCGTACTGAACACCCATCAGCGTGAGCCAGGCCGAGCCTTCACTGGCGGTGATGTCTCTCACCGCTCGCGCCCTATTCGCTAGACTATACCCTTGTATTGATTGACTTTAATCCAGTTAATTCGAGCGTCGACCTGACCGCTCGTCGGAACAATGGAGAAACCTTCACTTTTCAGTTAAGCTGCCTCGAGCTCACTGCAAACTGGCTCAGGGGAAAAGCCTATGTCGCCCAAACCACTGCTCGTGTGTTCCGTCATTTGTTTAGCCACTCTTATCTTCGGTATTCTGCCGGCCGCTCAAACGCCAAACGCCATTCCTGAGTCTGCCTCTCGACACTCGATTGAAAATCCTCCCGCCCGCTCAACGCTCGAAGCGCTACCTGTGGTCACGCCCTATCACCCGAGACCCGTTCTCTTGGGCCGCGGGAGCGATTACAGGCCACCCGACTTTGCTCAGGATCGAGATATAGTCGAAAAGAAACAGGCATTTTATGCCTATTTGATACCAAAAATAGACCAGGCGAATCGAGAAATTACGCGAGAGCGGCAATGGCTGTTGAACTTTAAAAACCGCATCGAACATAGCCGCAGGCTGCAGTCGAAAAAACCACAGAAGCCAGACTCAACTGCAGGGGCGACTCATGAAGCCTCTCAACGCGTCGATGCCAGCTTTGACACGGAAGAGCTGACCGCGCTGGCGCGTCTGGGCAAACGGTATAACCTTGCAGTCGATACGCGTAATTTTGACGGGCTAGACGCCCAGATTCAGCAACTGCTGCTGCGGGTTGATGTGGTACCCGCGTCTCTGGTGCTCGCTCAGGCCGCAAAAGAATCTGGTTGGGGATCTTCGCGATTTGCTCGAGAAGGCAACAACTTTTTTGGCATCTGGTGCTTTTACCCAGGCTGTGGCATGACGCCTGAACGCCGTGATGCCGGCCGTCGCCATGAAGTCGCGATGTTCGATACCGTGGAGGAAAGTGTGCGTTACTACCTTAGAACCATTAACAGCCATGCCGCCTATGTTCAGCTTCGGCAGATTCGTGCGGCTGCACGCAATAACAACCAGCCCTTTGGCGGCGAGCAGCTGGCCCCTGGATTATTGCGCTATTCAGAGCGTGGTTTGATGTATGTGAACGAAATTCAATCCATGATTCGCACAAACCGACTCCAGCGATTTACTCGGCAATACAGTGTCTAGGGTCTTTGGTCTAGAAGCTTTGGTCTAGAAGCTTTGGTCTAGAAGCTTCGGTCTGGGGTCTTGAAAAGCCCGTCTTCGACAGACCCAAACCTCTGTGGAACGCGCTGTTTTACCGCCAGCTACCGCTCCTCTCAGGTCTGGTTGATTACCAGACCAGCGCCTGCGACCGCGCGGCAAATATGAATATCTGCCTGCAGACCTGTCGCCGCGAAATAGCCTTGAGTGACCTGTGTAACGACAGCTTGCACCAGGTGCTTGGGTACCAGCGCGACGACACAACCGCCAAAGCCCCCGCCGGTCATGCGCACGCCACCGGCCTCGCCCACCGCGCTTTTAATGAGCGCCACCAGCTGATCGATGGGCGCTACTGTGATTTCAAAGTCATCTCGCATAGAAGCATGCGAGTCTGCCATCAGTTTCGCCATGGCCTGCAGATCACCGCCATTCATCGCTGCTTCGGCCAGCAGTACGCGAGCATTCTCGGTCACAACATGTCGAGCTCGGCGCCGAACCAGCGGAGCCAGCTTCGAGTCCTGCGCCGCAAAGGCAGCAACACTGACGGCACGTAACTGGTCGACACCCAGTTGTTCTGCGGCCGTTTCACACTGCTGTCGACGGCTATTGTACTCGCTGTCTACCAGCCCACGACGAACATTCGAATTGACGATCAAGACCTGCGTGTCCGCTGGCAATGCAACAGGTCTGGCGTCCAGCGTCTGACAGTCTATGAGCAGCGCGCGTTGATCCAGCGCCATAGCGGAAATATATTGATCCATAATGCCACACTGGCAGCCAACAAATTCATTCTCCGCGGCTTGACCCAACAGTGCCAGATCGAGCATTGATGCCGGCCATGCAAACAAGGTCTTGAAAGTCAGCGCCAGCGCCATCTCCAATGACGCAGAGGAACTCAAGCCGGCGCCCTGGGGCACATTACCGGTAACAACAATATCCACACCCGCCAAGGGATAACCACGGGCCTTGGCACAGAAGATCAGGCCTCGAACATAATTGACCCAGTCTCGTTCCTCATCTCTGACCTGTGGTGCCTGAACATCAAACTCATCGACCTGATCATAATCCACCGCAACGACTCGCAGCCGATTGTCTGTTCGAGGCGCTGCACTCACTACCGTGTAGTAATCGATCGCACACGGCAGCACAAATCCGCCATTATAATCTGTATGCTCTCCGATCAGATTGACTCGACCTGGAGCCTGCACCGTCAGGCTTGACGGGTAACCAAAATGGTTGGCAAAGCGCTGTTCAGCAATCGCGACCAGGGTTTTCATGGGTTACCTTTTTGGCTGTAATGTTGATCACTCTGATCCCTGAGTCGGGCCGCCGCTTGCTCTGGCGTCAGGTCACGTTGTGCCTCTGCCAACATTTCATAGCCAACCATAAATTTCTTCACAGACGCCGAACGCAGCAACGGCGGAAAGAAATGTCCATGAAGTTGCCACGCCGAGTGATCAGCTTGAGTAAAGGGCGCGCCATGCCAGCCCATAGAATAGGGAAAAGCGCACTGAAACAAATTGTCATACCGAGTGGTTAATTGTTTGATGACCGTCGCCAGATCTTGACGTTGGACCTGATTCAGCTGCGGCAGCTGCTGCACCGAAAACAGGGGGAGCAGCAGAGTTTCGAATGGCCAGGCCGCCCAAAAAGGCACGACAGCCAGCCAATATGCCGATTGCACGACGACCCGCTCCGCGAGATCTACCTCACGTCGCGCATAGTCCAACAACAAGGATCCCCCCTGTTCTCGCGCGTACTTGACTTGTTGAGCCTGTTCTTTTTCGACCTCAGTGGGAATAAAGCTATTCGCCCAGACCTGCCCATGTGGGTGTGGATTCGAACAACCCATCACTGCACCTTTGTTTTCAAATACCTGAACCCACGGATAATCCTGACCCAGGACTTGAGTCTGCTCACACCAGGCATCGACCACTCGTTCCAGGTTTTCCTGACTCAGCTCCGGCAAGGACTTACTGTGATCCTTTGAAAAGCAAATCACTCGACTGACACCGCTGGCAGCCGCCATTCGAAACAAGGGGTCGGCAGACTCAATCGCCGGCGAGTCTGCGAGCAGTGCGGGGAAGTCATTATCAAAGACAAATATCTGATCAAAATGCGGATTCTGAGCCCCTGTTACACGGGTATTGCCGGGGCACAGAAAACACGCCGGATCATAGGCCGGCCCACTGACGAAGCGGGTCTCTTCCTGCTGACCCAGCCAGGGTCTTTGCGCCCTGTGAGGAGACACCAGCAACCAGTCGCCCGTGAGCGGATTGTAGCGTCGATGCGGAATGTCTTCACCAAGTCTGAGGCCTTCGGCTTCGGGACTAGATGTAGTGCTTTCAGTTACCGTTTCAGTTTCCGTTTCACTATCGCTGGCACCGTCCTGATTAGGGAAGCCCATCAAACTTTCTCCAACTTCATGATTGCTCCCGCGTTTGCTGTTCGCATTGCGGCCGGGAAAGACCGATAATACCGAATCTTCACTGACATTAGCAGTCTGGTTCGACTTTATGCTGACGCCAACCGACAACACGCCACCCATTGATACGCCGCTCTGGCGGCCTTCGGCCAGCCGAATCAAAGCATCACAGCTGATGCAGTTCCAGCAAGGGCTCGGCATGCCTGATCTGAGTTATTCGGCATTTCATGAATGGTCAGTACTGCAGCCAGGGTTATTCTGGAACGCCGTTTGGGACTATGCCGGCATCATCGGCAGCAAAGGCGTTGATGACTCGAGTTCACCTCGTGTGCTGATCCACTCGACAAAGATGCCAGGCGCACAATTTTTTCCCGACGCACGTGTAAACTTTGCCGAAAATTTGCTGCGCGACCAGGCAGATGGCATTGCCTTGATCAGCCGCCTTGAAACTGGCCGGCGTCGGCAAATCAGCCATGCTGAGCTGCGCCAACAGGTCGCCAGCCTGGCCAATGCGCTGCGCGCCCTGGGCATCGAGCCTGGCGATCGAGTCGCGGCTTTGCTACCCAATATCATAGAAACTGTGGTGATCATGTTAGCGACGACGAGCTTAGGGGCTGTCTTTACCTCCTGCTCACCTGACTTTGGCGAGAACGGTGTGTTTGACCGCTTCAGCCAGACTACGCCAAAGATTCTGTTTGCCGCAGACGGATACTTCTACAACGGCAGAACCATCGACAGTCGCGCCATCGCGGTGGCGTTGGGCGAGCGTATAGACGCCATTCAACAGGTCATTATGATCAAGGTGATCGGCCAGGACTCGGTTGACTTTCCATTGCCTGAAAACTGTCAGGACTACGAAACTGTACTTCAAGACTTCGCTACGACGAGATTGACTTTCAATCGAGTCGGCTTTAATGATCCGTTGTACATCCTGTATTCTTCCGGCACCACTGGTACACCAAAATGCATAGTTCACGGTGTTGGCGGCACCCTTCTGCAGCATATGAAGGAACATAAACTCCATGTCGATCTGCGACCTGGCGATCGGCTGTTTTATTACACTACTTGTGGCTGGATGATGTGGAACTGGCTGATCAGCGGCCTGGCGAGTGGTGCAACCCTTGTGCTCTACGACGGTTCACCCACCGCACCCAGTGTGACGAGTCTCTGGGAACTGGCTGAAGAAGAGGAGATCTCGGTATTTGGCACCAGCGCTCGCTACTTAGCCAGCTTGGAGAAGCTTAACTTCAAACCAGCCGATCATTACGCGCTGCCAAAACTGCAGACGATCTTATCTACCGGCTCACCCTTATCGGCAGAAAGCTTTCGTTATGTTTATCGGGATATCAAAACTGACGTCTGCCTGGCCTCTATCTCGGGAGGTACCGACATTATCTCCTGTTTTGCTTTGGGTAACGTTTGCCTGCCGGTCTATGCGGGGGAACTGCAATGCGCAGGCCTGGGCATGGATGTTGATGTCGTGAATGAAAAGGCCGAACCCATTCTTGGCGAAAAAGGTGAATTGGTCTGCCGGCGGCCCTTTCTCGCCATGCCGACCGGATTCTGGCAGGACCCTCAAGGGGAAAAATATCACGCGGCTTACTTCGAGCGGTTTCCAGGCCTCTGGGCTCAAGGTGATTATGCCGAGAAGACTTCCCACCAGGGCTTTATCATTCACGGCCGATCTGATGCTGTGCTGAACCCTGGCGGGGTCAGGATTGGTACTGCCGAAATTTATCGTCAGGTAGAAAGGGTTCCACAGGTCCTGGACGCCCTGTGTGTTGGCCAACAATGGCAAGGCGATATCCGAATTATTCTCTTTGTTGTACTAAGACCCGGCGTGAGCCTTGACCCAACCCTAAAGCAACACATAGCGACGGTCATTCGCACCCATGCGACGCCTCGACATGTGCCCGCAAAAATCCTTCAGGTAGCAGATATACCCAGAACCATATCTGGCAAGATCGTTGAATTGGCTGTGCGTAATGTGATTCATGGACTGCCTGTCACAAATACGGATGCTCTCGCCAATCCGCAGACGCTTAAGTACTTTCAGGATCTTGACGAGCTGAAGCAATAACGCGACTCAGACCTGACGAGCCTAGACTCACTCGCTGACTGCGTCTTTTTTTTCGCCCGAGCCGAAGTGTCGATTGCTGGGCTATCGATTGCTGGGCTTTCGATTGCTGGGCTTTAAGGCGCGACTCGAGCGCATGCCAGCGGCCAATCCCCTGCACCTTATATCCCGGCACCTTATATCCCAGCACCTTATATGCCAGCTCCATAAACCCCAGCGCCTTAAGTGATACATATCAAGGCATTCACCACTGCAGTTTCCAATAATAGGCAGGTCTTTCGTTCAACACCAAGCTATTCAACAACAAGCTCTTCAACAACAAGCTCTTCAACAACAAGCTATTCACCACTAACCAAGGTACTTAACATTCTCACAGTGTCTGACTCGACGAATATTTTCCTGCCGAACGTCTTACCACTTTCACGATCAGCTCAGCCCTGTTCCACTCAGCCCTGCCTGTACATACATCTCAACAGCGGCTGCATCTCCAGCTATATCGGCTACATCTTGGTCAGCGCATTGTTCAGATTACTGCGCCGGCTGGGCCCCGGCCTTGTTGGGTTGATGTTGGCCGCCGGCAGCACAGCTGAGGCACTGGACTGCGGCGCTTGTCATCCCGCACAGAAGAACAATCTTGGCTTCAAACACGCAGCCAAGCAGCTCAGCTGCCAGCAATGCCATGGCGATAGCATCGAACACCTGAAAGACCCTCGACAAGCGCCTTCCCTGCCTTTTTCAGCCGATCGCATTCGAAGGGATCAACAAAATCAGATCTGCCTTAACTGTCATAACGATAGCGCTCGACTCGGCTGGTCCTTCAGCGCTCACGCTTTGGCGGACGTGCAGTGCACTGACTGCCATCAGCTGCACCAGCCAGCCGATGAGGTTATGCAGCCCCAGACCCAGACCAAAATCTGCGCCGGTTGCCATCAGGATATCAAGGCCCAGCTAAACTACCCGCACCGCCATCCAGTCCTGGAGGGTCAGGTCGCCTGCAGTGACTGTCATGCTGCGCATGATAATGCCGCGGCTCATGGCCTTAAAACGACGAACCCCACCGACACCTGTATAGCCTGTCATCCGGAGACCCGCGGACCCTTTTTGTTTGAGCATGATCCAGTCACCGAGGATTGTGGCCTGTGTCATCAACCACACGGTTCAACTATCGAATCCCTGTTAGTCGCCCGCAGCCCATTTCTCTGTCAGCAGTGTCATATGGCCAGCGGTCATTCCAGTCGACTGAACGATGGCACGGCCCTGGCTGCAACTAGCAGTAATCTGCTTGCCCGCGGTTGCAGTAATTGTCACAGCCAGGTTCATGGTTCGAACCATCCTGCTGGCGCGCGCTTAACGAGATAGATGATGCCGATTCCCTTCAACGGATCGGCTCTGCTAACTGCCTGTTTATTGACGACAGCAGTCGCCGTATCCGCAGAATCTGTCGATTCAAACGAAGGGCGCCTAGCGCTACGCTGGACCTGGCTCAGCCGAGACAACTACACCCTGAACCCATACCAGCGAGTGGGCGGTCACGGCAACCACCTGGGGATTGACTTGCAGCTTCACTCTCAAGGGTCGAGGCGCGGTTTAACCACAACCCCGAACTGGACAGTA
>Ga0181601_10001886_pt1 | contig 18059 bp, 18 predicted proteins | sample 041ome_8_FD_133020 | JGI IMG/M metagenome (GOLD analysis project Ga0181601, IMG submission 133020) | Coastal salt marsh microbial communities from the Groves Creek Marsh, Skidaway Island, Georgia - 041407BS metaG (megahit assembly) | ecosystem: Environmental > Aquatic > Marine > Intertidal zone...
AAAGTTTTTCCGAAAATTGATTATTTGCATCACCCCAATGTGGTATTTGAGGTGAGAAACTCATTCTTCTTCTTCAGGAGCAAAAACTACAGATCTGTATGGCTCTCGACCTTCTGAGTATGAGCGAATACCGTTTAATGTAGAGGCAGCATCATGTAATGTTTTCCTATCAACGGAGTTCATAGGCTCTAACATCACTTCTTGTTTGTCATCAAGAATTTGTTTGCTTAATCTTTCTGCATAAATTGTAAGGGCTTCTTTTCTCTTTTTTGCATATTCTGCAACATCAAGTCTCAACCTTGTTCCAGCACCTGTTTTTCGCTGTACAACTGTTCTAGTTAATTCATGTAAAGATCTAATTATAAAACCTTTGTCTCCAACGAGTGCCTCTGTCTGTTCACCGGTTACTTTAACAACTAAATTTTCATCTTCTAGTGTTCCCTCGACGTCGCCTTTTAATCCAAATGATTTAACTAGGCCCTTCAAAAAGTCAATTGAAACCTTTAATTGCTCATCTTTATCTGCTTCTACCCTTGGTTTTCTAGGTGTATATTGCTTTTTTTGAACATTTTTGTTGCCATTACCATTATTGTGTCTTTTGTTTTGGCTTCTTTTGTTATAGTTTCTGGAACCATTGTCTCTAACTGAGATTCTAACTAATGCCTTTGTTCCCCCTACACCAAAAACTCCGCCTTCTGGTTCTCTTAAAATATTAATATTTGCTTGAGTGGCATCGTCTAAATTTAGTTCGCTTAATCCAGCTTTTATAGCATCATCAATGGACTTTGCTTCAACTTCTACCCATTTGTTGTTGGCCATTATTTTCTCCTTCTTTTTTTGCGGTTTTTTCGAGGATTTTCTTGAACAGGGTTATCGTTTTGTTGTTCATTTTCCTCATTTTTAGTATTTTCTTTTTTTGTTTCTTCTCTGTCGTCAAGCTTTACTATTAGGGCTTGCTGACCTATTCGAAATATGTTTCCTGTCAAAAAATAAACAACCAAGCCGGTTGGAAGGGTCCATGAAATAAATCCAAAGAATATTGGCATGACCTTTCCAATCATTTGCATTTGTTGAGCTTGTGGGTTGTTTGAATTGTTTGATTTTTTTGTTATTTGTTGTTGTTGATAAAGAGCTGTCAATATAACAAAAAGAATTAATACCAGGTATGGAACCCTTTCTATCCATTCAGATACTTCTGAAGGGGGGATTTGAAGATCCATGTTAAAAAATGTTAAGCTTGTGCTGTTTTCAAGATCTTTAAATAGCAAAGATGTACCTGGAATAAAGCTTAATGGTTCTCTTAATACTCTAAAAAGTGCAAACCATATTGGCATTTGGACAATTAAAGGAAGTATGCAGCCTAGTGGGTTTATTCCTTTTTCTTTATACATTGCTGCCATAGCTTTATTGAGTTCTTCTTTGTTGTCTTTGTGTTTTTTCTGAAGGGCTTTTATATCAGACTGTGCGTCTTGCATTCTTTTAGTAGACCTTGTTTGTCTCAAAGTGAGAGGAAAAATAATTACATTAATTACAACAGTTAGTATGGCTATGGAGAAACCATAAGATGCAATAAAGTCATAAATATAAGACAATAAAAAAGCTATAGCGAGTGCAAAAGGTTCTAATATTGCCAATTTTTACCAATTTTTCTATATATCGGGTTACAGGTGATCATTCTTTGAAGAATTAATGGGGTTGTTTTTAATATTCCATCATTTTCAAGCTTTTCAGCAATAGCTGTGGTGCATGATGGATAATAGATACAATTTCCTCCACCTAAACCAAAAAACGCTAATAACGATCTAGTGATTTGTAAAAATAAACTAATTACTTTCATTTTCTAGCAATAAGGGGTGCTTTTTAAAAATATCTGATAGTTCCCTTGAAGAAAGATTTGATGATTCTTTATTTCCAAGTACTAATATATCTAAATTTTTATTTTCTTTAAAGCCCCTTATGGCTTCCCTTGTCCTTCTCTTAAACTTATTTCTGCCAACCGCATTACTCTGTTTGCTTGAAATGCTTATTCCAAGCCTAGAAGTTTTTATATCATTCTCTTTAACAAAGATTTTTAAATCTTTAGCGGCAAAACAAAATTCTTCTTTTTTCAGGTTTTCAAAATGAATTTTCTTATTAAGTGCTCTAAATTTCACGAGCTAACCTAGGCAGATAAAATTTTACGACCTTTTTTTCTTCTTCTTTTAAGAATTTCGCGACCAGCTCTTGTTCGCATTCTGGATCTAAAACCGTGTTTTCTGCTTCTTTTTCTATTACTAGGTTGATATGTTCTTTTCATTTTTTACCTGATTAAAAGAATAAATGATTGAAGTAATTAAACAAAGCAAAAAATAATTTATTTTAACCAGTTCGCGAAAAGTAACTTAGGTTCGCGATAAACATACTAACTAGAAATAAACAACACTACTTAAATGATTGTTTTCTACTCCCCAAACTCGAATTAAAACCATTGTTTATTAGGTTTTTTACTAGTTTTCAACATTATTGAAATTTTTAATTTGTTTTTAGCACTCTATGTTTTTTTTAAAGAGTGAAGTAAATTTAAATTTAATTATGAACAGTGATAAAAACCTGGAAAAACTTTTAGTTGAATTTAGTTTTGAACTTAACAAAAGTATTACTAACAAAACTGATAAATATTGGTTGGATCAGCTTAGGTTTGAACTTTTAAACAAAAAAGAGTTAAATATTATTGTTGGTTCGGATTTTGTAAAATCTTCAATAGAAAGGAAGCTGCTTAAAAACATTTCTTCTGTTTTTGAAAGAGTGGTTGGTGGGTCTGATTGTGTTTTTGTCGTTGATAGTTCTTTTTCTTCCTATGTTGATAAAACAACCTATGCCGAAGTAAAAGAGGAACCTGTTGAACAAAAAGAAATTAGTAAGCCTTTGTATGATTTAAGTTTTTTTGACGACCTTTTTGTTGGTAGTTGTAACAACCTTGCAATCACCGCAGCAAAAAATGTTGTAATTACCCCAGGAGAAAGGTTCAATCCTCTTTTTGTTTACGGTAAGCCTGGTGTTGGTAAAACACAGCTTCTTAAAACTATATCTAAATCCCATTTTTCTTCTTTTTATATTGACTCCGAATCTTTTTTAGAATCTTATATTTCTGGAATTAAAAACAACGATATCGATGTCTTTAAAAACAAAATTAGATCTGTTGATATTCTTTTAATTGATGATATTCAGTTTTTCATTGGTAAAAAGGGTGTGTCAGAGGAGCTTTTTCATACAATTAATTATTTTTTAAACAACTCAAAGGCTGTTGTACTTGCCTCTGATCAAAAACCTCAGATGTTAAAGGGTTTCCCAGAGAGATTAATATCTAGAGTTTTGAACGGTTTGGTAACAGATATTGAAAAACCTGATAAAAAAATATTTTTAGAAGTTCTTAAAAATAGCAATAAAGATTTTGACAATACTTTAATTTCAAAAAAGGAGTTTGACTTGCTTCTCTCTCTTGATTTCCAAAGCTTTAGGGAAATAAATGGGGTGGTTAACAATTTAATAATTAACAAACAAACCGGTCTTGGTAATTCAAAATATGTTGCAGAACTTGTTTCTATGTATTCTGAAAATAAAATAATGGAACTAACCCCTGAGTTTATTTTAGATTACTGTTCTAACGTCTACCAGGTTGATAAAAGGCTGGTTTTGTCTAAAAACAGAAGTGAACAGGTCAGTAATGCCCGCCACCTTTTTATATATTTAATGAGAAAACACACCGAATACTCTCTTAATCAAATAGGAATTTATGTTGGAAACAGATCTCACTCTACTGTTTTGTCTTCTATTAAAAAGGTTGAAGGCTCTCACTCTTTTAAGAGAGAAATAAACATTTTCAACAACAAAATAGAAAATAGTTCACTAAGTTTTTCTGGTGTGTGAAATGTTTAAAGTTTTAAACACCGCTAACCTTGGTTTTTCAATAGAAAAGTTTTTTTTAGACATTTTTAACGGTTTTATTATTGTTATATCTATAAAGGAATAAGTTGAAATTTAAAACAACAAGTAAAGAAATAAAAGAATTTGTGCTCTCAGTTTCTAGAGCTGTGGACGTTAAACCCTCTAACCCCTCTCTACAGGGAATTTACCTTCGAGTTGTTGATAATTTCTGTGAACTGATAGGAACAGATTTAGATCTAGTCATTAAAGCCAAGTTTCCAGTTGAGGGAATGGTTGAGGGAGAAAGCTTAATTAACTCGAGGGTTTTTTCAGAGGTAGTTAGAAAACTTCCCGTTGGAGATGTGGTTTTTTCCGATTTAGGAAATGAGGTGAAGATCGAAACGAAAAAAACAGAATATAAACTAAGAAAACTAGATCACTTAACCTACCCAAAAAGCCTTTTAGAAAACCCATATAACACAGAAACAAGCCAAAAACTAAAAACCCTCGAGGTGTTTAACGCACTTAAAAAGGTTGGAATAGCGGCCTCTCCAGAGGGCGGAAAACCAATACTTACAGGTGTATATTTCGACAACGAAGAAAATCAAACAAACCTAGTATCCACAGATAGTTACAGACTAGCAACCACAACAGTATCAGACTTGCCTATAAATGATGCAGGAATAGTTTCTTTTAGGTCGTTAAACGAAACCATTAAGTTATTTGAAGAGGAAGAGGAAATAAACATAAACTCAACAGAACGAGAGTTACACTTCTACAACGAAAGATACTACACATCTGTTAGAAAACTAGAGGGTAAATTTCCAGAATATAAAGCACTTTTTCCCAAAGAAAACCTTTTCTCTTTAGAGATAGACAAAAAAACAATACTAGAATCACTTGATCGTTCAACCGTTGTAGCTGAGGGTTTTATACCCGTAACCTTAAAAGTAATAGATGAAAACAACTTACACATTTATTCCACAAACAAAGATATAGGGGGAGGCGTTGAGGAGGTCGATATTAATATTCTCGGACTTGATGTGGGCGACGTTTCTAATTTTGAAATATCTTTTAATCCAAACTACCTCATACAAGGAATAGAAGTTCTGGAGGGGAGTAAAGTTTACCTAAGGTTTTCCGGCAACGATAAACCAGCTGTGATACAAGGAGAAGAAGAGAAATACAAATATCTCTTAATGCCAGTAAGAACCAATCAGTAAAAGTGGTTATTAAAGAACCTACGAGAATTAACCCAAATGATTCAGGAATAGATTTTTCTAAATCTAAAAAAATAGAAAGCTACATAAAGAAAAGTAACTTTTCCTGGTCACAAGACATTACTCCAGGACCTGTTTTGGGAGATGTTTTTATTGTATATGTTCAAAACAACAGGTTAAAAAACTTATTAGAACTAGAAGAGCAAAAAATAATATTAAACATTGAAAAACACACCAAAATAAAGCTTAAAGGACTAAAAATTCAAATGTTTAATGACAAGCAATAGTTGGTAAATCTACTAAAATAAGAGTTCAGCAGGGGCTGTAAAGTAAACAAACAGAAGCGTATCTTGGAGATAGTTCGTGTCTAAAAAAGATTCAAATAGTTATGATTCAAAAGATATAAAAATTCTTGAGGGTCTTGAGGCGGTTAGAAAAAGACCAGCCATGTACATAGGATCAACAGGTCCAAACGGCTTACATCATTTAATATGGGAGGTAGTCGATAACTCTGTAGATGAAGCAATGGCCGGCAGGTGTTCAAAAATAACAGTGTCTTTAGAAAAGAATGGATCTGTTACGGTAGAAGATGACGGCAGCGGTATCCCCGTTAAACCACACCCAAAAACAAAAATATCTGCTCTCACCACAGTGCTTACAACTCTTCATGCCGGAGGTAAGTTTGAATCTGGTGCCTACACAGTAAGTGGAGGTTTGCATGGTGTTGGAATATCTGTTGTGAATGCACTTTCAACCTTTGTAAAAGTCCAAGTTCAGAGAGACGGCCACTTTTGGAACCAAGAGTTTGACCTTGGTAAACCAAAATCAAAAATTAAAAGAGGGAAAGTTTCTAAAAAAACAGGAACTAAAGTGAATTTTCTTGCTGATCCGGAAATATTTGACGAGACCCAGACATATGATTACGAAATTGTTGCTGAAAGACTTCGACAAACTGCATTTTTAAATAAAGGATTAAAAATAATTCTAACCGACAACAGAGTAAAACCACCCACAAAAGAGGAGTACCACTACAAAGGGGGTCTTGTAGATTTTGTTGAATACTTAAATGAAGGTTTTGAAACTTTACACGGTAAAATCATTTCTTTTTCAGACCAAACAAAAGATTCAGAAATAGAAGTCGCTCTTCAGTGGAAAAATGAAGACGACGTAACCGTTAAAAGCTTCGCAAACAACATACATACACTTGAAGGTGGAACCCACGAAGAGGGCCTCAGAACAGCAGTAACAAAAGCCATAAATGATTTTGCAAAAAAAAGAAACTTACATTCAGATATATCTTTGACTGGAGACGACATTAGAGAGGGAATGACAGGTGTTGTTTCAGTACGAGTTAAGGAGCCACAATTTGAAGGCCAAACAAAAACAAAACTTGGAAATACAGAAATGAAATCACGTGTCCAGGTTCTTATTAATGAAGAATTTCCAAAATGGCTTTCTAAAAACACAAAAGACGGCAGAGCAATAGTAGAAAGATGTGCTCTTGCCGCAAAAGCAAGGATGAGTGCAAAAAAAGCTAGAGAACTTACCAAAAGAAAAAGCATTTTAGAAACATCAGGCCTTCCTGGAAAACTTGCTGATTGCTCATCAACAGACCCAACTGAAAGCGAGTTGTTTATTGTTGAGGGGGACTCTGCCGCAGGTCCAGCAAAACAAGCTAGAGATTCTAGGGTGCAGGCGATTCTTCCTATTAGGGGAAAAATTATAAACGTTCAAAAAGTTACAGAAAACAGAGCTCTTCAAAATGAAGAAATAAGTGCTTTAATAAAGGCCATTGGTACGGGCATCAAAACACAATTTAATGGAGACGAATCAAGGTACGATAAAATTATTTTTCTTACTGATGCAGATGTTGACGGAGCACACATACGCACACTTCTACTAACCTTCTTTTTTAAATTTATGCCTGGCTTGATCACCGGAGGAAAAGTTTGGATATCAGAACCACCCCTTTATAGGTTAAAAGCTTCTTCTGGAATAACATACCTAAAAGACGATGAGGCTTTAACAAAGTTTAAAAAAGAAAATAAAAATAAAAAATTCGACATAAGCCGATTTAAAGGCCTGGGAGAAATGAACGCTGGAGAACTTTGGGAAACTGCAATGAATCCAGAAACCAGGACATTAATAAAAGTAACACTTGCAGACGCAAAGGGCGCTATGGCTAAAGCATCAGATATGTTTGAAATACTTATGGGAAATGATGTTTCGAAAAGAAAACAATTTATAGAAAAGAATGCAAAAGACGTAAGGTTTTTGGACGTATAATGCCAGATAAAAAACCAACACCAAAGAAAAAAGCAGCTACAAAAAAACCAACACCAAAGAAAAAAGCAGCTACAAAAAAACCAACACCAAAGAAAAAACAAACAAGCTCAACACAAGTGGAGAAACCTGTAGAAAGCCCAAATAACGGAACTATTGCTGTTGAAGACGAAATATCAAAATCATTTTTAGATTATGCAATGTCTGTTATTGTCTCAAGGGCACTTCCAGACGTAAAGGATGGTTTAAAACCAGTTCAGAGAAGAATACTATATTCAATGTATGAAACTGGAATAAGACCTACTGGACCATTCAGAAAATGTTCAAAGGTTGTTGGTGACGTAATGGGTAATTATCACCCACATGGTAATGATGCTATCTATGGAACCCTGGTCCGACTTGGCCAGAACTTTAGTACGAGATATCCGTTAATTGAGCCACAGGGAAATTTCGGAACCCCAGACGACCCTCCTGCCGCAATGAGATACACAGAGTCTAGAATGTCTTCTTTATCCTCCCAGCTTCTTGATGGAATAGATGAGGACACTGTTAACTTTGAACCAAACTATTCTGGAGAAACCTCTGAGCCTAAAGTCTTACCTGCCAGGTTTCCAAATTTGCTTGTTAATGGTGCTGAGGGAATCGCAGTCGCTATGGCCACAAACATGCCCCCTTATAACCTGAGGGAGATTACTGAAGCTGTAAAATTCACAGTCTCAAACAAAGATGTTAAGCCTAGGGATTATCTAAAAATTATTAAGGGACCAGACTTTCCCACAGGAGGTCTTGTTGTAGACACGCCAACAATAAAAGACGCAATATTAAAAGGTCGAGGATCTATAAAAATAAGAGCTGTTGCTGATGTAGAGGAGCTGGGTAGAGGAAGGTCTGCCATAGTGGTTAAAGAGCTTCCCTACCAAGCGTCCACAGACAGGATTATGGAAAAAATTGCAACATTGGTTCAAGATAAAAAACTTGTTGGAATTTCAGATTTAAGAAACGAAAGTAGTGACAGAAACGGGACCCGATTAGTTGTTGAACTCAAAAGAGATGCGGTACCACAGGTTGTATTAAATCAACTTTTCAAGCAGACACAACTTCAAGACACCTTTTCTGTTAACTCTGTAGCTTTAGTTGAAGGTGTTCCAAAGGTTTTATCAGTTCCGGAACTAATAAATTATTATATAGACCACCAAATTGATGTAATTCAAAGAAGGACAAAATACAGACTTCAAAAAGCAGAAAGCAGACTACATATAGTTGAAGGACTTCTCCTTGCGCTAAACAAGATTGATCAAATAATAAAAGTTATAAAATCATCAAAAGACGTAGACACTGCAAGAAAATCACTTATGACTAAATTTAAACTTTCTGAAATACAAGCTTCTCATATTCTAGACATGCCTCTTAGAAGATTAACTGCTCTTGAAATGGAAAAACTTGAAGAAGAGAAGAAAGAGTTAAAACAAACTATCAAAGACCTCGGGGCCATCTTAAAAAGTCGAGCTAAGCAAGATAAAATACTAATAGAAGAACTAGAAGCAATAACTGAAAAATTTGGTGACGAAAGAAGGTCAAGAATTGTTCCCGATGTTGGAGAGGTTTCGATTGAGGATCTTATTGAAGACGAGGAAATTATTGTTTCAGTTTCATCTAACGGGTATGTAAAGTCAGTTCCTTCTACTTCTTACAAAAAGCAAGGAAGGGGAGGAAAGGGAGTAAAAGCATCTTCTTCAGATGAGGACGTCATAGAACACCTGCTGTCCACATCAGTACATTCCTATCTACTGTTTTTTACTGATCAAGGAAAAGTATATAGAGCCAAAGCACATGAAATTCCTAAAACAAACAGAACAGCAAGAGGCTCACTAATTCAAAATGTATTATCTATGGGTCAAGATGAAAAAGTACAAGCAATTATTGACACTAGAGATTATGAGACAGAGAAATTTCTTTTAATAATGACAGAAAAGGGAACAGTTAAGAAGTCAAAATTTAAAGAGTTCGATTCAAATTACAAATCACTCCAAGCAATTAAATTAAAAGATGACGATAGGGTGGTTTCCGTGAAAACAACCTCTGGGGATGAAGATGTAATATTAGTTTCACAAAAAGGTCAGGCAATTAGATTCGCAGAAGAAAACCTTAAACCTCAAGGCAGAACAGCAATGGGAGTAAGGGGCATAAAATTAAGAGAAGGAGACAAGGTAGTTGGAGCTGCAACTTCAAGAGATGAAACTCTTCTTTTTATTACAGCTAAAGGATACGGAAAAAGAACAAAATTAGACGAATTTAGAAAAGCAGGCCGTGGAGGAATGGGAGTCAAGGCTTTAAAGGTTACAGATGCAAAGGGAAATTTAATAGGAGCACGCTCTGTTGATGAAGATACAGAGGTTATGCTTATGAGTACTGGTGGAACAGCTATAAGATGTGCTGTAAAGCAAATTAAACAAATGAGTAGGTCTGCACAAGGCGTAAGAGTAATGAAGCTCTCCTCTGAAGAAGAGGTTTCAGCTTTCATTCCAATAAAGAGTTAAAGATGGTAAGAGTAAACAGAGTAAGAAGAATAATTAGAAAAATAGACCCCTGGACGGTTTTAAAAGTAACTCTAGTTTTAAACTTTATAGTTTCCTTAACTGTTGTTTTAGGACTATCAATATTATGGGTCCTTCTTGTTAACGCAGGCGTTCCACAGGGCCTTGAAGACATAGCAAGAAGATTGGCACTTCTTGATCAAGATGCTTCATTGGTTGGAAACATAGAAACTTTATTTACAAGTGTGGTATCTCTTGCTGCTGTGTATATGCTGACACAAACAGCTTTGGCAACAATTGGTGCTTTCTTTTACAATCTTGTTTCTGATTTAGTTGGGGGTATAGAGGTTGTTGTTCTAGAAGAATCTCATCTTGAGACACCTCAAAAACAAAAAATTAATAAAAAAACAAAAGAAAACCAAGATAACAAAGAAACGGTTTTGATGTCTTTTGTTAACTCCATTAAAAAAGTTAGAGAAAATAAATCTGAGGAAATCGAAATTCCAAAAACAGACCTTCCAAGACCCGATGTACCACGAGATATAGAAGAACCTACATTAATGGATGCTTTAAAAAACACAGAAAACGAAGAAGACGAATCTATATAAAAACCTTAAGAGGAGTAATTAAGTTTCGTTACCTTCTCAATGCAAGAAAGGAAACCATGAGAATAAGATCACTTCTTTTTGCTTTGTTTTTATCGATGTGCTCGGGACCAATACTTGATAGGGAAGAACTAAAAATTATTTCTTTATCAACAACACACACTGAAATTATTCAGTCACTAGATGCACAGGACACCTTGATTGCTGTAGATGCATTTTCAGAGGTAGACTTCCCCATTCAAAGGGTGGATGCTTATACGGTAACCGCTGAAGAGCTAGTACCACTAAATCCAGATATAGTGATTGTTGCTTTTGATTTCAATGGAATAGTAGAAGGGTTAGAAAGTCTAGAGATTAAACACCTACTACTTCCTCCAGCAAAGAATTTCGATGATGTTTACTCTCAGATATCCACCATTGGTGAACTGGTAAACAAACAAAGTGAGGCTTCAGCGAAAATTAGAGAAATGAAAAGTGAAATAAACCAAATATTAAATAATGCTAATTATGAAAATATTTCTGTTTATCACGAAATTGGTTATTCATATGGAATTTATAGCATCAACAAAGAATCACTAATAGGAGAAATTTACAATACATTAGGTGTTTCAAATATTGCTAATTCAGAAGAAGACCCCTATGGAGGTGGATACCCAGCGTTGACTGAGGAAATGATTATCGAGTCCAACCCCGACTATATAATTGTTGGTCACACAGACTACTTAAACAAAGATCTTTCAATTAGAGAAGGTTGGGGAAGCATCACAGCAGTAGAAAACTCTAATGTTTTCTTCTTGAATGACACCCTTGCCAGTAACTGGGGAACCACTACGGTTCAGCTTGTTGAAGAAATCTCTTCAATATTTGAAGAAAGTATACAAACCAACCCATATTCAGACTATTTACTATTAATATCATTATTGGTTTTAGTAATAATGGTTTTTATTCTTACTAAAAAAAATACAAATCAAAAAGTTTAAAAGGAGAATTTATGAAAGGGTATTCAAACGATTTATACATACTCGCATTTGACCACAGAGGAACTTTAACAAAAGGGCTTCTTGGAGTTGAAGGTAGGCCTCCTACTGATGAAGAGGCTGCAAGAGTTTCTTCTATGAAAGACATTATTTTTGATGGTTTTCTTGAAGCTCAAAATAAGGGTATAAGCGGTGGAGACCCGGCGATTCTTGTTGACGAAACTTTCGGACTTCAAGTTCAACAAAAAGCTAAAGAAATGGGTATAAAATTTGCAGCTCCAGTTGAAAAATCTGGGCAAAAAATCTTTGATTTTGAATATGGAGACGATTTTGGCGAAAAAATAAAAGAAGTAGATGCTGATTTTGTAAAAATACTTGTACGTTGGAATCCAAGTGATGATTCAGATACTAGAGAAGTGCAGGGTGAGAGAATAAAAACTCTTTCAAAATGGTTAGATGAAAACGAGAGAAAGTTTCTTCTGGAGTTCTTAGTGCCGGCAACAGAGGAACAACTTGAAAGTGTTGATGGAGACCAAGCAAGATATGATTCTGAGATAAGACCAAAACTAGCAGTTCAAGTTGTTGAAGAAATGAGAGAAAGAGGAGCTGACCCAGATATTTGGAAAATTGAGGGCTTGGATACAGTTGAAGATAATGAGAATGTTTCGAAAGTTATCAAAGATGGTGGAAGAGAAGATGTAATAGCAGTTGTTCTTGGCAGGGGAGCAAACGATGAGAAGGTTAATGAATGGCTAAGAGCCGGCTCTTCTGTAGATGGCTATAAAGGATTTGCAATTGGAAGATCAATATTTTGGAATTCACTTAAAGGGTGGCATAGCGGTGATAAATCGCGCGAAGAAGCTGTTTCAGAAATTGCTGATTCCTATTTAAGCTTTATATCTGTATACCAAAACGGGAGCTAAGAAATGCCACAAGGCAAAGCAGTTATTGGACAATCAGGAGGTCCAACAGCTGTCATAAACAGATCATTGGTCGGCTTTATTAAAGAAGCAACCAATTCTGATTTTGCAGAAATTCTCGGAGCAAAGCACGGTTTAGAGGGAATGTTGAATGAAGACTTTGTAGATCTTTCCAATCTTTCTGAAGCACAACTTTACGGCATGGGCAAAACACCCGCTGCAGCTTTGGGATCTGTTAGAAAAAAACCTACAGACTCTGATATAGAAAAGCTTGTTTCAATATTTGAAAAAGAAAATATTAGAAACTTCTTTTATATAGGAGGTAACGATTCTGCTGAAACAGCAAACCTTGTTTCTGAAGGAGCTAAGTCTATTGGGTATGAGATGAAGGCATTTCATATACCTAAAACAATTGATAATGATTTACTCGAAACGGACCACTGTCCCGGTTACGGTTCAGCAGCTCGATTTGTAGCGCATGCTTTTCAGGGTGATGACGCAGACAATAGGAGCCTAAGGGGAATTAAAATAAATGTTTTAATGGGCAGGCATGCAGGCTGGCTTACTGCTGCGAGCACCTTAGGTAAATCCACGGAAGATGATGGGCCACACTTGGTATATGTTCCTGAAAAAGTATTTAAAATTGATGATTTTTTAAAAGAAGTAAAAGAAGTATATGATTCACTTGGCAGATGTGTGGTGGCTGTCTCTGAGGGGATTCACAATGAAGAAGGGGAATATTTTCTTCAAACCTATGCTAGCGAAACAGGCTCTGGCTTGGCAGGAAAAAAAGATAGTCATGGGAATATTCAACTCTCTGGCTCAGGTGCGCTAGGTGATACATTAACAAACATAGTTTCAGAACATATTGATGGTGCAAGGGTTAGGGCTGACACCTTTGGTTATCTACAGAGATCATTTTTAGCTGATGTATCCAACGTAGATGCTGAAGAAGCAGAGAGGGTTGGACAGCATGCTGTTGTTGCTTCAAAAGATTTACAGAGTGGGTCGATAGTTCTCAAAAGACAACTGTCAGAAACATACCACTGCGATGTTGATGTTGTAGAGTTGAGCAAAGTTGCTAAACACACAAAAGACATGCCCCAGGAATTTTTAGACGAAAACAAACCATATGTTACAAATGATTTTTTTGAATACGCAATGCCGCTAACTGGCGGAATAGAACCAAAAACACAGATATTTGTTTAAATGTCAAAAATTACACTTTCAAAAGATGAATTCGAAGTTTTTTGGGAAGCAACTGTTAGATACTATGAACTTGACCCCCAAGGAGTAATGCACAATGCCAATCATGTAGCATTTTTTGACCAAGCAATTACCGCTTACTTCAAGCATGTAAATTATGACTACCTGAGTGACATAGAAGAGACAAAAAAAGATTTTCACACAGTGCAGGTGTTAGTTCAGTACAACAAACCTCTTTACTTTGATCAAGATATAGAAATTGGCGTAAAGGTAAAAGAAATAGGAAACTCAAGCATGACCTGGATAATGGGAATGTTTTTAAAAAAAACAGGGGATTTAGTGAGTTCTTGCGAGGCTGTTCATGTCTATACAGACCAAACAACAATGCAGCCAACACCCATTACAGATGAACTTAAAGCAAAACTGAAGTTTAATTAATCAATTCTTAAGCAGTAATATTATTTATATGAATCAAAGAAGATATGATATCGATGCATTGCGATCTATAGCAATGTTTCTACTTATTTTTTATCATCTTGGAATTTCATTCACTTTGATTGCTCCACAAATCCTCTTTATTCAGAACAAAAGGACGCCAGGGGGAATATGGCCACTACTAAATATCATGAACAACTGGAGAATACCGCTTGTTTTTTTAATTGCAGGAGTTGCCCTAAGGCTTTCATTTAGTAAAAGAACTAAGATGCAGATATTTAAAGAGAGAGCAAAAATTCTTATCTTGCCTTGGTTGTTTGGAACTCTTGTATTTTCAACCTCTTCGGCTTTGATTGTAGGAAACTATTACAACTATTGGTGGCTAGACGAAATTAGCGAAGCCGTTTTCTTTGTTTTAGAATATGACGGACTACACCTGTGGTTTTTGATTAATATTTTTGTTTATTGTTTGGTTCTCATTCCGATTTTGAACTTTATCTCAAAAGAAAACTTTATTGCTTCATTACTTAACAAACCAGGAGGCATATTTTTATTTTCAATTCCCATAATAGCTGAGGGGCATCTATTGAATTTAGCAAGGTTTAATACTGAAACATATGGGGATTATTACAACTCATACGCGCTTACAGACCACGGTTTTCTTCTTGGCTTTCTATGGTTTTTTACTGGAATAATTCTTACTTCTCAGGGGGATGCATTTTGGGAATCGAATAAAAAAAATTGGCGGTTACACCTAGCATTAGGTGCAATATCTTATTTTTACAGATTGTTTAATAATTTCCTTGAAGACTATGCCTTGGACAACAGGCTGATAGCTTTCGAATCTTTTAATTTTATTTTTGCACTACTGGGAATTGCTGCAGTTTACCTAAACAAAGACTCACCACAACTTACTTATTACAAGACAGCAGTTTATCCCGTTTATATTGTTCACCTACCAGTACAAATGGCAGTTATGTATTTTTTTGCTGGATCAAATATTCATCCAATAATTAAATTCCCAATTGCTTTATTCTTAATTTGTTTCTTATCTCTAACTATTTATCACGCTATAAAAAACATCAAACCATTGAGACCAATGTTTGGTCTAAGGAATAAGTAAAAATGAAAAAAGTGAATTTATTATTTTTTATTATATTTTTAAGCTTATGTTCAATCTCTAGCGATGAAGGAATAGCCTCTTTATCAAACGACACAACCACTACTTCGGTTATAGCGGAAGAGGATTATCCAATTGTTTTAACTCAATGCTTAAACGAAGAAATGGGATATAACATAGCAACACCGTTTGATATTGAAGATTTAAAAACAACAATTAGTCAGTTAAGCAATAGCAAAGATGAAGAGAAGCAATTAAGAGAAGATGTTGATTACTGCATAAGCAAATACAATCTCTGGTTAGATTCATCTTCACTGAATCCAGAAGAGCTTGCCAAAATATATGATGAAAATCTTGAACTGGCTAAATGCTTAAGAGAAAAAGGGTTAAATGTTTCTGATCCTAGCCAACAAGAACCCAAGGTTGATTTAAGCGGGCTCAAGGAATCTAAAGATGACATTATGCCGTTGTTACAAGAATGTGGTTGGCAAAAATAAGTAATTAAAAAGAAATAATAAACTTGGCTCCACCAAGTTCAGACCTATCTACTGAAACACTCCAACCATATTTTGTTACAATATTTTTTACAATACTCAACCCAAGACCCTTACCACCGCTATTTCTAGTTCTTGACTCGTCCTCCTGCCAGAAGGGGGTGAATATTAAATCATAATTTTCTGGGTTAATTCCTACCCCGTCATCTTCAACAATTACTGAAGGAGATTCTCCAATCAATTCTGTGCTTATTGTTATTTTTTTTGATTTAAACTTTTCTGCATTTCCAATCAAATTATTAAGCATTAATTTAAGTATTTTTTGATTTGCAATAACTTTTATTTGAAGATTGTTTTTAAAATCAATATCTGTATCCTCAACAGCAGTTTTAATTAAGCTATTCAAATTGACTTCTTCATTAGAGCCATCACCTTTACTAGAAGTCTCTAGAGTTAGTAAAGCCTCTAGTATCGATTGGATTTCAAATATATCTTCCTCAATTCCGGCAAGGTTTTTCTTTTCCACACTTCCTTCTTTTTTCAACTTTTCGATTTGTAGTTTTAGACTTGTTAATGGTGTTTTTAGTTCATGGGAGGCATTTGAGATAAACTGCTTCTGACTAATTGAACTTATATGAACTTTTTCAAGAAGAGAATTAAATGTTGAAATCAACTTCCCAATCTCATCATTGCTCTTAACCCCATCAAGTCTTTCTACTTTCGCCAAAGGCTCAAATTGAGATATTTTTTTGATAGATTTATTTACTGGTCTTAATGCAATCTCTAATGAAATTAAAATCCCAAGAACAACAAATAGTGAAGCAATAATATAACTAACTACAAAAAGCCTCTCTATACCATCGACTATAAGACGAGGAGTAGACTCACTAAACCCAGCAACAATGGTTACTTTTTTGTCTAGACTTTCAGTTTTTATAAAATTTAGATCATTTTTATTTACATCAAATTCAACTTTTTTAGGGTTGAAATCATCAACGAGACGAGGAGGAAAGTAGCTGTATTCTCTTATAAGTTTTCCACTTTGATTATCGTAAATAAAGACAAAATAATCACCTATGCGTGGTGAGTTTCTCAGATTTAAATTCCTATAGTCTTGTTCTAATTCTTCTACTAATCTCTCTCGCCCATCTTCCAAGGCACTTCTATATCTAATTTCTGCAATTTGCTCTAAAATATCCGGAGCTACAAAAAAACCACCACCAAGGACAATAAGTGTGATAATTATAATTTTTGTTCTTATTCCAACACTTTGCATTAATCCCACCTATACCCAAAACCACGAACAGTGTTTACATGCTGATGTAGATTGAATGGTTTCAATTTTTTTCTTAGGTAACCTATATATACTTCAACTTTATTATCATCCTCTTCGGTTGGATATAAGATTTCCCAGACTTCCTCTAATAATTCACTTTTAGCAACAATATTTCCAATGTTCCTTAATAAGAAGGTGAGTAAATCAAACTCCTGTCTTGTTAGTTTAATTTCAACCTCGTTACAGATAACCTTTCTTGCAGATATGTCAATTTTCAAATCCTGAAATTCTAAGATATTATTGTGTGGTTCATCATTTTTCAAAAGCTTACGAACTCTCGCAAGAAGCTCAACCATGGAGAAGGGCTTTTTTAAATAATCGTTTGCGCCAGTATCAAGACCCTCTTCAACATCATATTCTCCGCTTTTTGCTGTCAGCATTAAAATTGGTGTGACTATTCCAATTTCTCTTACTTTTGCGCAAAGTTTATACCCGTTCATTTTTGGCATCATTATATCTAGGATTACTAGATCGGGTTGATTTTCGATAATCTTAAAATAACCGTCTTCTCCATCAAAAGATTGTTCTACAACATAGCCTTCATCTTGTAGCGAATCTTTAACCAAGTCTGATATTTTCTTATCATCTTCAACTAAAAGTATTTTTTTTACCACTAGTTAATAATGACAACATAAATAAATTTATCAAGTGTTAGGTAATACTCACCACAGAAACTTCACAGGTTTATCAGAATATCCTAAGGTTACAGCTGTTACAAAAGAGTATGAAAAAGAAAGGACGAACATGAAAAGATTATTATTAGGAATAGGCGTTTTTGGTCTTGCTCTTGGTATAGGCATTATGGGTATTTCTTATGCCTCAGAAGCTCCTCAAGTTAGAGAGAATTTTTTTGAAAAAAAGGTTTCTAATGACAAAGCTGACAAAAAAAATCTTCTAGAAGATGTTTTATCAGATCTTGTTGAAGAGGGTACTCTGTCTCAGAATCAGTCTGATAGTGTATTAAGCGCTGTTGAATCAAAAAAACTAACAATAAAAGCGGAAAGAGAAGAAATCAAAAATCTAATT
>Ga0181601_10001887_pt1 | contig 18050 bp, 15 predicted proteins | sample 041ome_8_FD_133020 | JGI IMG/M metagenome (GOLD analysis project Ga0181601, IMG submission 133020) | Coastal salt marsh microbial communities from the Groves Creek Marsh, Skidaway Island, Georgia - 041407BS metaG (megahit assembly) | ecosystem: Environmental > Aquatic > Marine > Intertidal zone...
GAGGAAACCCAAGCAAAGCAGATCAAAAGAAATAGTGCCCGTTTCATTTTTTGCCCATTACTGCCAGTTTATTTGAAAGGGTTCTTGTACCCATTTTATTTTTGTCACACTCTGCCATTAATAAAGACCAATGAAAAGTGTTAGGAGCATAGAATGCCAAAAGAGCGTTTGAATGTTGTGGTCACGCGACGTCTGCCTGCGGCCGTCGAAACCCGATTGAAAGAATTGTTCAACGTTACATTGCGCGATGATGACACACCTATGACACGTCAAGAATTGGTCGATGCGGTCCGCTCCGCTGATGTGTTAATTCCGTGCATTACAGATAAGATAGATGCTGGTCTGATTGGGCAAGCGGGCGAGCGATTGAAACTTATTGCTAATTTTGGTGCAGGCATCGATCACGTCGATGTCAATACAGCACGCCAACGCGGTATTTTGGTGTCAAATACGCCTGATGTTGTGACGGATGATACTGCAGATATGACGATGGCATTGATGATGGCTGTTACCCGCAAAATCCCACAAGGCCTGTCGGTTATGCAATCGGGTACTTGGCAAGGTTGGTCGCCAACCGCAAACCTTGGCGGGCGACTAGGAGGGCGCAGATTGGGCATTCTAGGGATGGGGCGCATTGGCCAAGCGGTCGCGCGGCGCGCTGCTGCGTTTGGCATGCAAATTCATTATCACAACAGAAAACGGCTACGCCCGGAAATAGAGGACGCTTTGGGCGCGACCTATTGGGACAGCTTGGACCAAATGGTTGCACGCATGGATATTGTTTCAATCAATTGTCCCCATACTCCATCAACCTTTCACCTCATGAACGCAAGACGCCTAAAATTGATGAAACCAAGCGCTGTAATTGTGAACACATCGCGTGGCGAAGTTATCGACGAAAACGCGCTGACAAGGATGTTGCGCGCGGGTGAATTGTCTGGTGCGGGTCTTGATGTTTACGAACATGGGACCGAGATTAACCCAAGATTACGCAAATTGGAAAACGTTGTACTATTACCGCATATGGGATCTGCGACGATAGAGGGTCGGCTAGAAATGGGCGAAAAGGTCATCATTAACATTAAAACATTCGAAGACGGCCACCGACCACCAGACCTTGTGATCCCATCAATGGTGTGATGTTCGTTCGCTTATTCCCAACGTTCAATCGTTTCTTTGAGCTCGGACATTTTTACGGGTTTTGACAAATAATCATCCATACCCGTTGCATAACACCGCTCGGCCTCGCCTATTAAAGCATTGGCAGTAATGGCAATTATGGGCAAACGATGTCGGTTTTCCTTGAATTCGATTGCGCGTATTTTCTCAGACAATCCAAACCCGTCTAAACGCGGCATATGACAATCCGAAAGAAGCAGGTCGTATTCGCCGGTTGTCCATTCTTCTAGTGCTGCTAAACCATCCGATACGATTTTGGGCTGGTAACCAAGCTGTGTAAGCAGCTTTTCAATTACGATTTTATTTATTTCGTTGTCTTCCGCGACCAAAATTCGGGTCGCTTTTGGTTTCAGAAACTCGCCGCCGCTTGAACAATGTTGTGACGAATTCAACGTTTCTATCGCAAGGCGGCCCGTAATTTCTTGGATCGCGCGCCAAAGATCTGTGGGCAATAAAGGCTTCCACTGTACGATCTTATGCTGACCAACTGCCTGTGTCATCAAATCGCTGCGATGCGCACTAAAGCTTAAAATTTTCAAATCAGGAAATTGCAGTTGCGCCTGTCGGGCAAATTCATTCATCACCGCTGTATCATCGCCCGACAAGCCAATTAGCAATATATTGTTGCCGGTTGCATCGTTAATGACATCGCTCAACTTATCTTCGGCATTAATCTGAATATACTCTGCCCCAGACGCTTGAATATATCTGGCGATATTTGCTGCGGTTTTGGCACGCAAGACAAAGCCATAGACTTTTACACCACTTAGGTCGGGTACAAGTGTTGTGCCATCAGCGTCTTTGAGGGGTAAAATAACATTGAAAGTGGTCCCAACACCAACGTAACTCTCAAACGAAATATTGCCTCCCATTAACTCAACCAACTGCTTTACAATCGTCAATCCCAAGCCAGTTCCGCCATATCTTGCTTGTTCTTGATCTTCGGACTGCACAAACGGTTGAAAGATCCCCGCACGTGATTTTTCTTCGATACCGATGCCATTGTCTGCAACACGAATTTCGAACGATGTTTCAGAAACCCGCAATACAAAAATGCGCACTTCGCCCAGCTTTTGAGGATCATCATGAGATGAAAACTTTATGGCGTTTGAAACAAGGTTTAACATTATTTGGCGCAAGCGCCCGCTATCGCACAAAATCCAACGTGGTAGAGCGGGATCAAATTCAAATGCCAAAACAACGCCCTTATTATCAGCAAAAGGCACCATGCTTTCGACCGCACTTTCAATAGACGAAAGCATTTCTGTACGCCGCTCGGTTAGACTAAGCTGACCTGCTTCTATTTTCGATGTATCCAAAATATCATCGATAATGCCCAGCAAAGAATAGGCGCTTTCACGCATCGTTTTTAATGTGCGCTGTTGGTCATGGTTCAAGGGACTCGTTTCAAAAATATCTATCAAGCCAACGACGCCATTCATCGGCGTACGGATTTCATGACTCATATTTGCCAAAAACGCAGACTTTGTTTTCAGAGCTGCCTCAGCCTGTAAATTTGAACGAAAAATATTTAACGCATATTCATTGGCGACCATGGCAAAATAGCCGAACTCAATCATAATAACCGTAAATGTCGTCATCATCGAGCTTGCAACAATGTACTGTCTGGCTACATCTTCGCCGATCACCCTAAATTGACTAAAGTCATCACGAAAGGTCCACTGCACCAGCCAAAGCACAATATCCAAAAGTGCGAATGTGACGATATAGCGCCTTTCCTTTATTAAAGAAAAGATCAGGAAGGCCCCGCCAACCATGGCCGAAAACATGTAATCCACTTGACCCGCAGGGTGTATGATAAAACAGCCTAAAAACACCGCCAACATGCCCGACAGCATCCAAATGCAACGGCCCAGCAGGTTATATTTTGTCTGCACCAGAAATGTCGCAGCAAGCGATCCAAAAACAGCAATCGACGCAATATAGATCAGTGCTTGATAGCCCAGAACAAAGCCTAAAAATGCCCAAACGACGCCCACGAAAATAACAAACCATGACGTAATACGGACGGTGTCCATACGCCGCCGATGGGAAATCCTGTCGATAGCCTCGATTATTTTTTGATCACTGGGCGCTTTTGACATGCCTACTCAACAATACTGATCGTATCCCTTAACCATAAAGCAGTTGGTTGAAAATTAAAGCTAAATAATAAAAACTTTCAAAAGCAAAATTGTGTTTACCCTTATGGCCCGCTGCTCTAAAATTTAGGGATACGAGAAAAGGCAAGAACATGACAAAATCGGATTTAACCCTGTTTCTGGCGGCCCCACGTGGGTTTTGTGCGGGCGTAGATCGGGCGATTAAAATCGTCGAAATGGCGTTAGAAAAATGGGGGAGCCCCGTTTATGTGCGGCATGAAATTGTGCATAACAAATTCGTTGTGGACGGCTTGCGCGCAAAGGGTGCCGTATTTGTAGAAGACCTAGACGAATGCCCGAATGATCGGCCTGTGATTTTTTCCGCGCATGGTGTGCCAAAGTCAGTACCCGCGACAGCGCAAGCGCGTGACATGGTCTATGTGGATGCGACCTGTCCATTGGTGAGCAAAGTCCACATCGAAGCAGAGCGTCACAATTCAAACGGTCTTCAGATCATTATGATTGGCCACAAAGGGCACCCCGAAACGATTGGCACTATGGGACAGTTACCAGACGACGAGGTCCTTTTGGTTGAAACGCCTCAAGACGTTGCGACCCTTGATGTAAGCGATGAAAACAATCTAGCATTCGTCACGCAAACCACCCTGTCCATTGATGATACAAAAGACATAATTGCGGCCCTTTATCATAGGTTTCCTAAAATTGTTGGTCCACACAAGGAAGACATTTGTTACGCCACAACAAATCGTCAAATGGCTGTAAAAGCGATCGCGCCAAAGGTTGATGCCCTTTTGGTGGTCGGTGCTCCCAATTCCTCGAACTCAAAACGCTTGGTAGAAGTCGCCGCGAAAGAGGGCTGCACCTATGCGCAGCTGGTCCAGCGGGCATCTGAGATAGACTGGCGCGCACTGGAAAGCATACGCTCCATCGGGATTACGGCTGGGGCTTCTGCTCCAGAGGTGTTAGTAAACGAAGTTATTGACGCATTCAAAAACCATTACAATGTCACGATCGAGCATGTTGAAACAGCGCAAGAAAACGTAAATTTCAAGGTGCCGCGCATCTTACGCGAACCTGCGTAAATAGATTAAGCAAGAATACATGTTAGAACTTTTTGCTTACACCGATGGCGCATGCTCTGGAAACCCCGGTCCGGGGGGATGGGGTGTTTTATTGCGTGCCATCAAAGGCGCAGACATTGTCAAAGAACGCACCTTAAACGGTGGCGCTGCCGAAACCACCAACAATCAAATGGAACTATTGGCTGCGATATCGGCGCTTGAGGCGTTAGAAAAACCAAGCAAAATCACCGTGGTCACCGACAGCGCTTATGTGAAAAACGGGGTTACAGGTTGGATTTTCGGTTGGAAAAGAAATGGCTGGAGAACATCCAATAAAAAGCCCGTTAAAAATGTTGAGCTATGGCAACGACTGGATAAAGCCGCGGCACGGCATACCGTAACATGGGAATGGGTTAAAGGTCACGCAGGCCATCCCGAAAACGAACGCGCGGACGAATTGGCGCGCGAAGGAATGGAACCTTTTAAAAAGGCGACACAATGACCGTCATCTTGCTAGACTACGGGTCTGTTTTGATCTTTGCACTTACGGGCGCATTGGCCGCAAGTCGCGCACAGCTAGATGCGATCGGATTTGCTTTTATCGCGTGCTTAACGGCATTAGGCGGCGGTACCTTGCGTGATATTTTGCTAGATCGACCTGTTTTTTGGATTGAAAATCCGCATGTCTTGGCAATCTGTTTGTCAGCCGCATTCATGGTTTTCCTAACCGCACCACTTATGGAAAGCCGCTATAAATGGTTATTGTGGTTGGATAGCTTTGCATTGGCCATTGCCGTCCCTGCGGGTGTGGCAATTGCAACATCGCTAAACCACTCTGCACCGATCGTCATAATTATGGGTATGACAACGGCCACGATGGGGGGACTGATGCGCGATGTTGTTTGTAACGAAGTTCCGCTGGTTCTAAAACAAGGCGAACTTTATGTTTCTGCCGCATTTGGCGGTGCAACAGCCGCAGTTATCGCAATGCAACTTGGGATGCCACTACCTGCATCCCTCATTGTCTGTGGTGCACTGACTTGGATCATGCGATCAGGGTCAATTCAATTCGGATGGCGCCTGCCGGTTTATCGATCACGCCCACCTAAAACGAAATAGCCTAGAGGCCCAAAACATCCATCATCGAATATTCACCTGGTGTTTGACCAACGACCCACAGCGCCGCCTTTAATGCGCCCCGCGAAAATAAAGACCGATCTGTTGCAATGTGGCGCAGAACCAAACGTTCACCAGCGCCTGCAAAAAGAACATCATGTTCACCGACGATGTCGCCACCACGAATAGCGCTGAACCCGATATCACCGCGCTTGCGTGCACCCGTTATCCCATCACGTCCACTATCGCGCACATCATGGATATTAACGCCCCGGCCTTTTGCCGCCGCTTCGCCCAACATCAACGCAGTACCAGACGGCGCATCCACCTTTTGATTATGGTGTGCTTCTATGACTTCGATATCAAAATCTTCATCTAACGCCGCAGCGACCTTTTCCACTAGAACAGTCAGCAGGTTCACACCCAAAGACATATTACCTGCACGCACAATCGAAGTTCTTTCGGCTGACCGCGCAATGGACGCCAATTCCTGATCCGTCATACCTGTGGTGCCGATGACCAACGAAACACCCAATTCTGCAGCCAATTGTGCATGTGCAACCGTTGCAGAGGGTGATGTGAAATCAATCACCACGTCAGCGGCGGAAAACACGGCACGCGTGTCTGATGAAATGATAATCCCCAAATCCAGCTGACCCAACAGGGCGCCTGCATCTTTCCCAATCCACGGGCTATCTGGACGATCTGCCATTGCAACCAATGTTGCCTTGTCACTGGCCAAAACAGTTTTCGCCAACATTTGCCCCATTTTCCCAGAGGCCCCAAGAATTGCGATTGCCACGGTATCGGTCATGTTCAGATGCTCCTATTCTTTGTCCCTTCTTAACCAGTGTTGCAGACCTTGGCAAAGCCATAAGAACAGCGTATTAGGCAAATATGGCAAAAAACAAATTCCACGATGGTCCAGGGCCATCCCAAAGACAGTTACGGGTTGGCGAATTGGTTCGCCGCGCCCTTTCCGAAGTTTTGGCGCGCGGTGAAACGTACGATCCAGAATTGAACCGTATTTCAATTACGGTCGGCGAAGTATCGGCATCACCCGATTTGAAAATAGCAACGGCTTATGTATGCCCACTGGGCGGACAAGGTGGCGACGAGGTCATTGCCTTGCTGGCGAAAAACAAATCAGAATTGCGCCGCGCCATTGGTAAAAATCTAGGGCTAAAGTATACGCCTGACTTGCGTTTTCGCTTGGACGAAACATTTGATCGCATGGACGAAACACGGCGCTTGTTTGCACAAGACACAGTGCGGCGCGACATAGAGCCAGAATGATTTTGATCCGACTTTTTGTGACATTGGTTGCTGTTTTGGCAGCCAGTGCAACAGCTGCGCAATGTCGCGATGAAGTTCATGAAAATAAAAGTTTTACAATCTGCCAAGCGCACATGGGCCAAGACCTGCGTTTATTCCACACAAATGCAGAAGGCGTGCCGTATGGTCAATTTTTCACCCTGTCCAACACATTAAAAGCACGCGCAAAACAATTGCTTTTTGCTATGAATGGCGGAATGTATCACCCGGATTTGTCGCCTGTGGGCCATTACATTGAAAAGGGTGTAGAAAAGCAGCGCGTCATTACATCCGAAGGTCCAGGAAATTTTGGCATGCTGCCAAATGGCGTTTTATGCATCAACGACCAAATAGTGAAGGTGTTCGAGACAGACAATTACCTATCGAGCGCGCAAAACTGTAATTATGCGACGCAGTCTGGCCCCATGCTGGTCATTAATGGACGTTTACATCCGCGGTTTATAAAAGACAGCACATCTTTGAATATTCGCAACGGCGTCTCGGTTGATGGGGACAACGTCTATTTTGTCATTTCAAATGATCGGATAAATTTGCATAGTTTCGCGACCTTTTTTCGTGATCGCCTAAATGCCCAGAATGCACTTTATTTGGATGGAAAGGTCTCTCGACTTTACGCGCCAAACCTTGGTCGCTCGGATTTTGGCTGGCCAATTGGACCAATCGTTGGACTTGTGGCAGATCTAAAGTGATCTGCCACGTTTGGTCATTTGGTTTGTTTAATTGACTGCATTTTCAATTGTACGCGTTCGTGCGCTTGATGTGATCTCAATACGACGGGGCTTGTACGCCTCTGGAATTTCGCGAACGAGGTCAATATGCAGCATACCGTCAAAATGGCTTGCGCCGGTTACACGGACGTGATCTGCCAATTGAAACCGACGTTCAAATGCCCGGGTCGCGATTCCACGATGTAGGTAAGTTTTCTTTTCATCGTCAGCGACTTTTTTAGCCGAGACAACCAAAGCATTTTCTTTGACTTCAACACTTAGCTCTTGATCCGCAAATCCGGCAACCGCGATAGAGATGCGATAAGAATCATCAGCTGTTTTTTCAATATTGTATGGCGGATAGCTCGGCCCAGCAGTGTCGGACGCAAGTACGCGATCCATCATTTCTGCGATTTGGTCAAAACCAACAGTGGCACGATATAGGGGTGAAAAATCAAAATGTCTCATGGGTCATCCTCCTTTGAGCGATACCAAATGCCTGCCCAGTTTGGCGCAGACGGTTAAAATTTACGGACCCTTTGTGGCATCCGTACAATTCATTTAGGACTGTAATTTACTTTTTCAACACTAAGGACGCACAAATTTAGCACCGGTGTTGCGACGGCGCATTGATTCATCATTTAGTTCATCCGTTGGTGACATGCGCGCGTTGATCTGAGTGATCGCATCTAACAAAGATGTGCCAAGAGAAACCTTTTTACCGCCCATTTCTGCCATCGCAGAAACGACCGACACGATCATAACGCCGTCCTCGCCCTCGATAAATACCGGTGATCCAGAGGCGCCGTAATCAACGTCGCAGGTCATTATCAAAACACCCTCTTGTCGCGCAGTGACAACGCAGGTGTCTTGAATTGATGGCGCGTTCATCCGGCCGCGTGCATATGAAATAACACCAACCGTTTGTCCGGCCTCGGGCAACGTCGAAATCGATAGGGGCTGGATAAGCGGATTTTTAATGGCATGATCAAGACGCACAAGAGCTATATCGTTTTTGATGCGTTCAATACTGACCGTATTGTCAAAGCGGTAATCTGGATCAGGCCGCGCCTCGCGAATATTACGATAGGCTTCGGCACGTCCGTTGCGCCAACCTGCCTGAAACTCAAAACTGTTCGTTGGAAAAGGTTTGCCCGTTTTCGCGTCATATAGACAATGTGCGGCAGTCAAAACCAAGTCAAAGTCAATCAACGTCGCGGTACAAAACCCGCTTCCTTGGCCAAAAGATAACCGGCCAACCGACGCCCATTGACGTGCTTGATTTATAGAATCCAGACTGTGCAATTGGGTCGATTGTGCATATGACATAGTTGCCGTGAGAGACAACCAAAGGGTAACAAATAAACTCTTCACTAACAGGCCTCCAAAACTTCTGATTCTATATCAAGTAGTTTGGGCAAAAGTATGGCCAACCGAAGATTAACGCAATTTAGGGATAGGATGACCTTTGGTCAATGTACGATCCAGTGCAGCAGGTCTTGGGCCGCCAGTCGCCCAGTCAATCAGTTCAACAGTATGGACAACAGGAACCTCGGTTCCTGATCCGATTTGCATCATGCACCCAATATTACCCGCAGAGATAATATCTGGACGCACCGCTTCAAGCGTCTTAACTTTTCGCAGTTTCAACTGACCAGATATTTCAGGCTGCAACAAATTATACGTACCGGCGGAACCACAACATAGATGAGGGTCGCGCGGTTCCGCCACCTGAAAGCCTGTGCGTTTCAATAGCGTTTTGGGGTGATCCTTAATTTTTTGTCCATGTTGCAATGAACAGGCCGCATGATAGGCAACAACCAAATCTTTTTGTTCTACTTGCGGAATATCAAGATCAATCAGCACCTCGGATATATCTTTGGCCAAGCCTGAAATGATGGCCGCATCTGCCGCCAATGGCGTATCACGAAACATATGGCCATAGTCTTTCACCGTCGTGCCACACCCGCTGGTATTAATAACAATCGCATCCAAACCAGCACCCTTTACCTCGGTCATCCAAGATTTAATATTTGCAGCTGCTGATGCAAGCGAATTTTCCGTCTGCCCCATGTGATGCGTTAACGCGCCACAGCACCCCTGTCCTTCGGGGATCACAACATCACAACCAAACCGTTGCAAGACACGGATGGTCGCATCGTTGATATCTGTGTTGAGCGCACGTTGGGCACATCCCGTCATTAATGCAACGCGCTTTGTCTTTTTTCCAACAGCGCGAAACGTTTGAGGATCGTCATTCCGACTTACAGGAGGAATGTGCTTTGGCGCCATGGAGACCATGGCCCGCAACCGCGCATCAGGTATAAGCCGCGCAAAGGGCCGCGCCATTTTAGCCGCCAGCATCGCAAACCTAAACCGCGTAGGATAAGGGATAACCTGAGATAAGATCCATCGAAGTGCACGATCATGCCAAGGTCGTTGATAATGTTCGTTCACATATGCGCGTGCGTGGTCAATCAAATGCATATAATGCACACCCGATGGACAGGTCGTCATACATGCCAAACAGGACAAACACCGATCAATATGTTTCACCGTTTTGGCATCAGGGATACGATTGTTTTCCAACATATCCTTGATCAAGTAAATGCGTCCACGCGGGCTATCCAATTCATCGCCCAACACTTGATATGTGGGACAGGTCGCCGTACAAAAACCGCAATGGACACAGGCGCGCAAAATTTCATTAGAACGTTTGAAATCTGGATCAATCAATTGATCAGGTTCGAAAAATGTTTGCATTAGCCCATCAATCCTTGGTTCAAAATAGCCTTTGGATCAAATTTTCTGCGGATTGCATCTGTAAGCACGCGCACGTTTTCGGGTTCAGGATGAAACATAGCTGCGTCACCGACATAACAGGTTGCATGCCCAGCAATCGAACCCAGTGCACCACGCACGTCCATTCCCTTTGACACGCGCATCCAAATTGAACCACCAGACCAGTCCATAACATAAGCATCGGGTGAAATGGCATGCACAACATTCGCGCCATCTGTGGGTTTAACGGACACGCGCCATAGATCGCCGTCTCGGTTCTGTAACATGGATAGGTTTTGTATCTGCGTCCATACCGCACGCGATGCGGTCATTTCCAATATATCGACCGCCCCAAATTTTGATACTATCTGCTGCAAAGCCCCTGACCGATAGGTGACTGATTTTTCAAAACCCTCGATACGTATATAGACACATCCTGCAACAGCATCATAAGCAGCACCAGTCACATCAAATGCTGTATTCATACAGGTGGTCATAATGTCGATCGCCGTTTTTGGATCGTCGGCTTTCATCGACAAGGTCGCTGACACATCAGAAATTGGCAAAACTTTGAACGATACTTCGCTCAGGATCCCCAATGTCCCCCAGCTGCCCGCAAGCAATTTTACCAAGTCGTAGCCGGTAACATTTTTCATCACGCGACCACCATTCTTAACAATCTTACCAGCGCCATCAACAAATCGAACGCCCAACAAAAAATCACGCGCTGCGCCAGCCTGGATGCGTCTCGAACCACTTGCGTTTGCAGCAAAAACGCCACCTATTGTACTGTGTCCTGACGCTCCTAGAATGCCTGCCAAGCTTAATGGTTCAAACGCCAATTGCTGATTTTCTTTGGCCAAGGTTGCTTCGATCTCGAACAATGGCGTTCCAGCACGCGCAACCATGGTCAGGGCGCCTGGCTCATAATCTACGATACCCGAAATCCCCGCAGCTGAAACCATATCACCTTTGACAGGACGCGCACGGCGCGTACCGCCACCAACAATGGCGAGCGGATTTGTTGTCGCTTTGACAATCTCTGACAATTCAGCTTCGGACGTTGGTTTATAATCCATCTCACAGACCTTGATCGCGACGGCGTTCTGACGCAGCCAACGGAAAAACCTTGGCCGGATTCAAGAGCCATTTTGGATCGAAAACATCCTTGATCGCCATCTGAGCCTCAAGATCATCGGGCGCAAATTGATGATCCATCAAGTCGCGTTTTTCGATACCAACACCATGTTCCCCAGTTAAACAACCACCGACCTCGACACAAAGCTTGAGGATCTCTGCGCCGAATTGTTCACACAATTCCAACTGACCTGGTTCGTTTGCGTTGTATAAGATTAACGGATGCATATTGCCATCACCCGCGTGAAACACGTTTCCAACACCCAATCCAAACTGTTGGCTCATTTCACCGATGCGCCGCAAAACATAGGGTAGCTTGGACACAGGTATGGTCCCGTCAAGGCACATGTAATCATTGATTTGGCCCATTGCGCCAAAAGCGGATTTGCGGCCCAACCAAATACGGGCCGCTTCATCCGAGTCATTTGCCCGCCGCACTTCAACAGGGTCATGCGCCGCAGCGATGGACATTATTTTTTCTAATTGCTCTTCAATTTCTAACGGGCTGCCTTCAACTTCGATGATTAAAAGAGCTTCGCAATCGGGATACCCCGCTTTGGCAAATTCTTCGGTCGCGCGGATACATGGACGGTCCATGAATTCGATGGCGACAGGCAACACGCCCGCACGAATAATATCTGAGACACACGCCCCGGCGACTTCGTTACTGTCAAAGCCTATCAAAACGGGTAATGCACCTTCTGGCTTGTGCAAAATGCGCAACGTGGCTTCGGTTACGACACCTAACTGGCCTTCGGATCCACAGATGACCCCTAATAAATCCATACCAGCGGCATCCAGCTGTGCGCCGCCGATATCAATAATATCACCCTGCATTGTTACAAGGCGCACACCTAGCAAATTGTTAGAGGTTACACCATATTTTAAGCAATGCGCGCCCCCTGAATTCATCGCAATATTCCCTGCAATGGCGCAGGCAAGCTGGCTCGAAGGATCGGGTGCATAAAAATATCCGTCCGCTTCAACAGCGCCTGTCACCGATAAATTGGTGCGACCCGTTTGGACACGAACAAACCGATTGGCATAATCAGTTTCAAGAACATCATTCATCCGCGCGACGCCCAAAATGATGCTATCGGCTGTCGGCAACGAACCACCCGCTAACGATGTTCCCGCGCCACGCGGAACAACGGGTATATCCATTTCGAAGCAAATCTTTAGCGCTGTCGCAACTTGCTCGGTTGTGTAGGGCAACACAACGCCAAGTGGCGCGCAGCGATACGCCGAAAGCGCATCGCATTCGTATGCGCGAGTTTCCATGGGATCATCAATAACACATTCGGGCGGCAAAACCGCGCGAAGACGTGACATAAGTTCCGATTTACGTGCGATCCGAAAATCGCTTGGGATAGGTATTTCCATGGTTTACCTCGCATATTGGTAAATAAATATAACCAATTTTTATGATTGGCAAGTTCAAATTGACCTATTACACGTTATGATATGACTTGGATCGACCGCATACACCTTTTTTCAGCATGGGACGTTGGTGCGCTTTGCGTGCTTTTCCTAACGTGGTTTCTTATTGGTTTAGTCATTGAAAATGCCCCGAATTCACGGCCGTCAACCAGCCAAGTCATGACACGTTATCGACGTGAATGGATGCAAAATATGGCTGCTCGCGACAACAGAATATTTGATGCACAAATCATGAATGGCCTAAGACAAGGCACATCATTTTTCGCGTCGGCCAGCATGATCGCAATAGGGGGTCTTTTTGCAATGATCAGTAACGCAGATCGCTTTGTCGGTCTGGCGAGCGAATTAACTTTATCCAAAGACCCGCAAGTGGTCTGGGAAATAAAACTGTTTATCGTTCTGTTTTTTGTCACCAACGCTTTTTTAAAATTCGTTTGGTCGCATCGGCTTTTTGGATATTGTGCCATCGTTATGGCATCTGTCCCCAATGACCCAGACGACCCGTTGACACCAGGACGCGCAGCGCAAAGCGGGCGCATTAAACATAACGGCTGCGCGCAGTTACAATCGCGGATTGCGGTCTGTATATTTTTCAATCTGTTCGTTGTCTTGGCTGGTTGGCCCAGTTGCGCTGATAGGTGCGACAGTGGTCACATTGGCCGTGCTATGGAGACGCGAGTTTTTATCGCAATCACGTGAATTGTTAATCAACGGATGACGCGCGGCGGCCCTCTCGTAACCAGGCGGCTAGGATCAAACCAAGTATCAACAAAAGCGCTGCCCAAACCGGCAAAAGCGGACGTAGTTTGATATCCACAACGTCTTTTGCGTCCCGCCGCAAAACACCCAACCAACCGCGTCCTGCAGCTGGTCGGCCTTGTTTTACCTCACGCAGGCGCAATGGCATTTCATCTGCCCAAACTTGCCCGCCCCGTGTTGTCGCAACGATCGGTGCCAATCGCGCAGGGGTTGCCAACGCCTCATTCAATTCGATTGGCGCAACAACGCCACGTGAAACCGCAATGGATAGTGTTCCATCAGACAACTGAAAAATCCCCTGATCGTCAGTTTGAAATGTAGCCGAAAATTGACCATCCTCATCGCGCAGCAAATTTTGTGTAACACGATCTCCGTTGGGCTTTGTAATCAAAACTGGTGATGCTATCTCTGCCAACGTTCGGCGTTTGATTAGTAATCCATCCTCAATCTGGGTGGCGATCAAAGTCTCTTCTTCAAGATCGGGCTCTTTCATCAACCAATGCGCCATGCGCCGCAAGAGTTCTTGCTGTGGGCCCCCTCCTTGAAATTGTCGATACCAAAGCCAAACATGATCTGACGCCAATAACGCAACACGCCCCTGCCCGACGCGGTCCAAAATCAATAACGGGCGTTCATCAGCCCCCTCCATCAAAACCTGTCCACGGTTCAGCTCCAAGTCCAATTGCCGTGCCCATGGACCCCAGGTTTCTTGCCCGGGCAAATCAGCCGTCACAGGATGGCGTTGTCCCAGATCTGTTACAACCGGCTTAAAACTATCACGCCGCACCAGGGCCGACGCCAGCCCTGGCAAAATGCGATCAAGCGGCGTTCGCGCTAGGGATTGTGCTGACGCAAAATCGGGCCCTGCTGCAATCAAGACAGCCCCACCTTGTTCCACATAAGTGGCAATATTATCAAGGTACGCGTTCGGCAAAATACCCCGGCGCTTGTATCTATCAAAAATGATCAGATCAAAATCATCAATCTTTTCCAAAAATAATTCACGAGTTGGGAACGCGATCAACGAGAGTTCTGACACGGGAACACCGTCTTGCTTTTCAGGTGGCCGAAGGATGGTAAAATGGACCAAGTCGACTGAACTGTCCGATTTCAGAAGATTGCGCCAAACACGCGCACCCGCATGTGGCAAACCAGACACCAACAACACACGCAGCCGATCACGGATAGCATTCACAGACAAAAAAGTCGTATTGTTTTCTGTGGTCAGTTCACCCGCTATGGGTTCAACTCGGAATTCAAAAATTGTCTGCCCTGCATGGGTTAGATTTAGCTCAAGTTCGGTTTCTCGGCCAGTTATGGTTGGAAATTCATACCTTGCCCCGCCCCCTAGATTTACTTCGACAACCACGGGCTCAGCCTCACGCATTTGATTGCCCACATCATCAATGCGCACTGTCATTTTGACAGGTTCACCCAAAATCGCATAAGCTGGCGCGTTCGTAATCGTAATCTTGCGGTCATATTCGTTACGTGTTCCCGTTACGATGTGATGAACGGGAATACCGAAATCAACCACGTTTGGGACATCATGCACCTGCCCATCTGATAGGATAAAGATCGATGATAGTTGGCGCGCAGGAATATCTGCCTGTGCTTGTGAAATCGCCTCAAACACCTGCGTCCCTTGATTGCTAGGACTGTCAGAGACCGAAATCGTTTGCACCGTTAGATTTGGCAACTGCGTTAGCTGATCACGCAATAATTGGCCAACACGATCAGTTTGCTCTGCCCGAGACCCCAATGCTTGCGAAGCCGTTCTATCTTCTACAATCAAAACAACATCATCCAACGCTTGTGTCTCACGTTGCCGGAAAGATGGCTGGGCCAAGGCCATGACAATACACATCATGGCAGCCGCGCGCAAAGCCCAGCCTGACACTCTGATCCATGCCGCGTATCCACAGGTAGCGACGGTTAATGCCAGAGATAGCCAAAGTAAGGACACATCAACCAAGGGCGCAAAAACAGTATCGTGGTTCATTGGCCAAGCCTTTCGAGTAATGCAGGCACGTGAACTTGGTCTGACTTGTAGTTCCCCATCAATACGTGCATCACCAAATTTACGCCAAAGCGCCGCGCCATTTCGCGCTGCCGTTCGCCGGAAAATCCGCGACCAACGGGTAATAATGCTCGGCCTTGATCATCAATCGCCCAAGCAGCGGCCCAGTCGTTTCCACCTATCAAGACAGGTGTCACACCATCATTAAGCGCACGAAAAGGCCTATCTTGTCCCTGCACAGTGTTTTCAGGCGCGGCTTCGATCCACACAGACCCCTCTGCATAGCGCCCAGGAAAGCTTTGCAATAAATAAAATGCACGGGTTAAGACATGATCCGCAGGAACAATATCAAGCGGCGGTATGCTTAACCCAGACAACAGCCGGCGCAGGGTACCATTTACCGGCGAGATAGCACGCGATTGTCCGGCATCGCGCGTGTCAAACAAAATAACGCCACCTGACACCAAGTATGAATTTAGTTTTGCGTAGGACTGGTCAGAAGGAATGGGTTGCTGATCGGTAATAGGCCAATACAATAAAGGAAAAAGCGCGATGTCATCCTTTTCTAGATCGACAGAAACCGGAGGACTTGGTTCAATAGACGTGCGCAAAAATAAGGTCTCGGTTAAACCTAGCAATCCTGCAAATGCAATTTCGTCGACCGTTCGGTCCGATGTCTTTACATGCGCCAAGGCTATTTCGTCAGGAACAATTTGTTCTGCAAACAGTGGGGCACGTGGCGTTGCAATCGAGACAGCAAACATAATCACTACGAATGCCAACAACCGACCAGAAACCCAAGCGCTTGCAAAAAGATCAGCGATCAAAAGCGCAAACGCAACAATCCAAATCGGAGCGCGCAAATCTTGCGTATCGGGAGGTTCGACATCACGTTTGACCTGAACTATGTCGGGCCAATCGGCACGGATAATTTTCGGTAAAATATCGCCAACGTTACGCGAAATCGTGTGGTCCTGCGACGCATAAACCCCAATCGGCAGCGCCTTGGTTATTTCGGTTGAACTTAGACGCGCACCGTCAACAGCACGCAAATCATCGCCGGCAGTCAAGCTACCGAATGCATCTAATGTGCGGATGGGCGTCCATTTAGTACCCGCTAAATCGAAATCGTTTTCCTGTCGCAGACCAGGCCTGATCAAACGGCTAAGCATGTCGACAAACAATCCTGACAACGGTAGGTTAGACCACTGCGTATTCGCTGTGGTATGGAAAAAAATGCTGCGCCCTGAACCGATGGACAGTGCAGTGACCAGTGGTGTCTGATCTTCTAGCTTGGCTAAGGTCTTGCTGTTCAGCTCTAACTCTGGCTGCGCTAAAACCTGCGAGTTTATCAGAATATCCTCAGGGATCGCCAATCCACCAAAAACGCCCTTTGCATCGAAAGCGGCCAAACGCTTTGGTGTATCCCAGCTCATCGCACCGCCAAAATTGCGACCACCATTACGCAGAACAACCGGCATTAAAGGATCGTCGCGCAATAATGTGTCAGCGGCTGCTGCAATACGGGGACCCGCAAAGCGTATTAATAAACCACCGCCGCGCACCCACTCTAAAACCGCGGACGCATTCGGTATCGAAACAATATCGGCAGAAATCAGAATATCAGGCGATGCAAGCAAAAGCTGTTCGATTGTCCCAATTTGAAGGTCAGCAAACGGTTCAATGGCAGTTTTGACAAAATGCATTGGATCAAACACATTGATTGTTTCATCGCTATTGGTTGTCGCGATAATCCCAACCTTGGGACGTCGTAATTGATCTGCAATAACATAGTTTGCCCCAATATGTGATTGCCCGACCACATCCACCTTGGTGACACGTGCACGTAATTCATTAGGCAAATCGAAATTAATTTCTATTTCTGACATGTTTGGTGCCACTGAAAATGGCACCTCGGACAAAATCGTCGATGCACCAGATGGATCTAAACCATGGATTCTTAAAGAGCCCTCTGGTATTCTTGGGCCAGCTCCTTCGACGCGCAGCCCAAAGTCTCCACCGGCCGATGAAACACCACGAAGCATCAGAAAATCAGCCTCGGGTTCAAACACTGTGACGCTCCCAGCTGTCAACAGTTTGACCAATATGTCTTGGCGCGCATTGGCATGTGCCAAACCATCCGATAACCAAAGGCTGTCAAATGTTGTCTCAGTCATCTGTGCTAAGGCTTGCTGTATGCGCTTGGGATCCAACTCAACGGGCTTTGGATCCCAGTTTTCAAAAAACGCTATTTGATCTTGCGGCGATGTCCAGACCACCCCGCCAGGTTCTGCCAAATCCAAGACTGCAAAACGCTCTTCGGTGCCCAGCGCCTCGCGGAGGTTTTCCAAAACATAGCGCTTGCTTAATTTGCTTGTATTTGCATGCGCCC
>Ga0181601_10001890_pt1 | contig 18035 bp, 27 predicted proteins | sample 041ome_8_FD_133020 | JGI IMG/M metagenome (GOLD analysis project Ga0181601, IMG submission 133020) | Coastal salt marsh microbial communities from the Groves Creek Marsh, Skidaway Island, Georgia - 041407BS metaG (megahit assembly) | ecosystem: Environmental > Aquatic > Marine > Intertidal zone...
GAAATCACATGAAGCAAAAAGTCCAAGAGCAGGATCCTAAACACCTAGTTATAGGCATTGCGGCTTTCGCGTTAATTTTAGTCGTGGCCGTGGTTGTATGAATCTAAGCTCGTTAATCGGTCCTGTCAGCCAGCTGCTTGACAAGGTAATCGAGGACAAGGACCAAAAGGCCGCCCTGGCGCATGAGATAGCCACGATGGCTGAGAAGCATACCCAGGAACAGGTTATGGCTCAGATTGAGGTGAATAAGATTGAGGCCGCAAGCCCGTCTCTTTTTGTCTCAGGATGGAGACCAGCAATCGGTTGGATCTGCGCCCTTGGAATGGCCGGCAACTTTATAACGATACCTTTTACCAACATGATTCTGGAAATTGCAGGATATGACGTTGCGCTGCCTTTGATCGACATGGAAACCCTTTTGCCGGTTTTGCTTGGCATGTTAGGGTTGGGCGCCATGAGGACAGTTGAAAAGGTAAAACAAGTTGACCGCAAATCTTAAGAACTTCACCCTGGCTGAGTTCGCCTGTAAGTGCGGGTGTGACTCTGACGGGTCAGAGATGCAAGAATCTATCCTCCAGGCTGTCCAGGACTTCAGAACTGCCCTGGGGTTCCCCTTCCCCATCACCTCTGGGTACAGATGCCCAAATCACCCCATAGAAGCCCGAAAATCGACTCCTGGAGCGCATTCCAGGGGACTAGCGGTTGATATAGGGGTAAATCGAGAACGCGCCTTAGAACTGCTTAAAACTGCATTAAGTGACGGCAGAATCAAAGGCGTTGGAATCAATCAGAAAGGTAATGCTAGATTTATCCATCTGGACACTGACAACCGCACCGCCATCTGGTCCTACTAACCGCATTTGTCTGCGGTAAAACCCCCTACTTATTATTCCGCAAAAAAACCTATCAGCCCGGTTGTACGGCTATTTTTTCAAAGATATTGCAAAAGAGGAGTGACCCCCGGAGAGGAGAGGTTCTCCGAGGGCCGCAGCATGTGGTGGGTACGGGAGGTACTGCTGCAAAACAATGATACCAATTTCCCCTGCTATCAAAAATACTTAAATTAGTTGTTTAATCAACAAATAGCCATTATAATCGCCTTTCCATTCAACCACGGGAGGTAAAAATGGAACTAAATATACAAAGAGTTGCCGAGTTCATCGGTGGACCTAAAAATCAAGATTGGGAAAACGGATTCCTGGCCGGCCAGAAGGGTGACGATTGCCCTGCTACTGCGTCACAGGAATATCAAGACGGTTTTGGCAGAGGCTATGCAGCTGCCGAGATGTTAGAAAAAAACAACAGCTGGTTCAAAGAAAGGGGGATGATGAAATGAGCCTGATGGAAATTCAAAAGAAGTTGAATGTACCGAAAGCGCGTACCAACAGCTTTGGAAAATATAAATACCGGAGTTGCGAGGACATACTTGAGGCGGTGAAGCCACTGCTTTATGAGCATGGGTTTTATTTAATTTTGTCAGATGAGGTGGTTGATATTGCCGGCAAAGCATATGTTAAGGCTACCGCGCATCTTTTTGACTCCGACAAGATTACCAAGTTTATTGCTCACGGTTTTGCGAGAGAGTCGCAGGAAAAGAAAGGTATGGACGATAGCCAGATGACCGGCACAGCTTCATCCTACGCCAGGAAGTATGCTCTAAATGGTCTTTTTGCAATTGACGATACCAAAGACGCTGATACCGATGAGTTCCACAATGAATCCAAACAAGCGCAAAAGAAAAGCCCCAAGCCGGAAGCAAAGCCTGAGTACACTGCCAAGCAGATTGCGGCAAACAGGGATGAGTGGATTAAGCTATTTAATAGTGGAAATATTATCCCTGACGATCTGATTAATGAAATCACCAAAATATACTCTCTGTCCGATGACCTGAGACAAGAAATTGAAAACTTGGGGGCGCCTTTCTAATGATCAAAGAATCAACCCATTGGTACGACCAGGACGGCAATCCCCGATATACAATTGTCGGCAAGAATGGCCGAGAGCGCAGCACTACCATCCGAGATGCGCGTGAACACGGGTACGTTCCCAGCGTCACAAGTGTGATGGGAGTTGCCGCAAAGCCAGGTCTTGAGAACTGGAAGATAGACCAGGCACTGCTTTCTGCACTAACCCTGCCAAGGGAAAAAGACGAATCCCTAGACGATTTTATGAAGCGTGCCAAAAAGGATGGTAAAGAGCAGTCCACTAAAGCAGCAAAAAGAGGAACCGAGATTCATGCTTACATTGAGTCGGGGTTTTCTCGGGGAATTATTTCAAAGACGTACGTTGCTGTTCAGGATCAGCTGGTGACCATGACAGGCATTCCCGATGGTTGGGTTGCAGAAGATAGTTTTTGCCATGAGTATGGGTATGGCGGGAAAGTTGACCTTTATCACCCAGATGGGTGGGTTGTCGATTTCAAGACAAAAGACAACCTGGAAGGCAAAGACCCGGCCAAGCTAGTTTATGACGAGCATGGTATGCAGCTGTCAGCGTATGCTGCTGGCTTAGGAATAGAAACACCAAAAAGAATATCTGTCTTTGTGGACAGAGATGATACCGAAATAGTCTTGGCCCATGTGTGGGAAGAGGATACGCATGTCAGGCATCTAGGTATGTTTCAGGCGCTGCTTATTTATTGGCAGCTATCAAAAAAATATAAATCAGGAGTAACCATATGACTTATGACAACACCAACTCAGGCGCACTGTTCCGCAACGACAAGAAGTCTGAAAAGCACCCGGACTATCGTGGCGATATCAACGTGAACGGCGTGGATTACTGGATCTCTGCGTGGTTGAAGACAAGCAAAAAAGGCACAAAGTTCATGTCTCTGGCAGTGACAGAAAAAGAATCTGTAGAGAAGCCTGCGCCTGCAGCAGATGATTTCGATGAAGATCTTCCTTTTTGAGGTGCGCCATGGTTAATTTCGGAAAAGCTTTACGGCATGCACAGATAAATGCTGGGGTGAGTAACGTCACCCTGGCAAAAAAACTGGGCGTTTACCCGCAGCAGGTTTCGGTGTGGCGCTCCAAAGATAATGCGACACTAAAGTTGTGCGACAAAATTTGTAATGCCCTGGATATCGACATAAAGAATTTTGTGGAGTGGGCTAGAGATGAATGATACGCAGCAATTTAGCGCCTGGACCTGGGCGCTGGAGGAGGCTGAATTTTCGGCCAAAACTTACAAGGGTAAATTTGCGATTGTTGATAACCATCCTTATTTTGGCGTGATGCCTTTAAAGCTTGTCACCAACGAAAAGATTTTGGAGATAGTAAGTGGCGCCGAGACATTATGCAGCGAATATTTTGTCGATGAAGACGAGGGAGCAGAGGAGGGAGGCCTTGGAGAAGGTTCCTCCCCACCTGCGTGATTTAGTGAAAAAGCATGTGGAGATTACTTATGAGTTACGAAAAGTTCGCCGAGCTGGAAAAGATGGCAAGTGAGTATGCTGAGGCAGAAGCGCAGCGCGTTTACCTGACTGAGTTTAAAAAAAGCAAGAAGGCGATCATTATGAAAATGGTTGAGCCGACCGTTAAGACAACTGCTGGCCAGGAGAGAGAAGCATACGCACACGAAGAATATCTGGAGCTCATTGATGCGCTAAAAATAGCTACCGAAAAAGCATTAAAGCTTAAGTTCCAGATGGAAGTTTTGAAAATTAAATTTGAGACCTGGAGGACTAAGCAAGCAACCCTCCGGGCAGAGATGAACATGCAATGAAAAAGACCCCCAGGACTAAGTGCCTAGAGGCGCTGCAACTTTTGGCGAGGATTTCAGCTGCAGATGATCATGGCTGGGTCCAGTGCGTTTCATGTGGAAAGAAAGACCACTACAAAGATATGCAGGGGGGTCACTTCATACCGAAGGGCCATAGCTCATATTGGGCATTGAAAGAGGAGAACGTCCATCCGCAGTGCCCTGGGTGTAATATGTTTGGGATGCGCCATGGAACGGCGTCCCAGGCCTATACAATTTGGATGCAGGACTATTACGGGAAAGACTTTGTGCAAAGCATGTTAGACTCCAAAGGCTTACCGATGAAACTTTACAAAAAAGACTACGAAGAAATGCTAAGTGATTTCAGAGAAAGAATTCGCTACCACGAAAAAAGGATAGGCGCATGAAACACAAAAGGGCTACTGTAAAATTATTTCCATATGCGCAGACAAAGATGCAGATGGACCTGGCCGCTAAATATGATGCTGGTCAATCGGTTTCTGAAATTGCCGACAGCCAGGGTAGGCAAATATCAAATGTGGGGAGGGATATTAAAGCTTTGGCCGCCAGGGCTGCGGTGCGTGGAAACGCGCCAGAATACGACTTAAATCACCCAACAGCTCCAGGATTTGCCACAAAACGGGTTTCTACACTCTATAACGCAAAAGGCGAGGTAACTACCCAGTGGCACATTCAAGAGCCAGAAAAGCGCCAAATTGACCAGCTACTGGCCGAATTCGTTGAGTCTTACACTGATGAGATGCGTGGTGTACACAAACCTACAAAAGCGCCAAAAAGCACAGACAGCGATTATGCTAGTTGCTATTTGATTGGCGATCACCACTTGGGGATGTATGCCTGGGCAGAGGAAACAGGCGGCGATGATTACGACACTGATATCGCAGAAAAAGTGCTATCTGATGCCGTTGAAAGGCTGGTTGACGCGCAATCAATCAAAAGCGAACACGGATGGCTTATAAATTTGGGTGATTTTACGCACGCAAACGACACAACCAGTTTGACTCCGGCCTCAAAAAATTTGTTGGATACCGATGGGCGTTTTGGGCGTGTCATCAGGGTAGCGGCACGGCTTTACAAGCGGATGGTCACAACCATGCTGAAAAGACATAAGCATGTGACAATCTTTAATGTTCGCGGGAATCATGATCCTGACGCATCCCTCATGATTAACCTGTTACTCCAAGGTTATTACGAAAAGGATCCCAGGGTCACTGTTGTGGACAACTACTCAAAGTTCTTGTGGAAAAAGTGGGGACAATGCCTGGTCACGATGCACCACGGCGATAGGGTCCAGCCACAGAGGCTTTACGAGGCGATTACGGCCAACTTAAGCAAAGAGTGGGGTGAGACATCCTATCGAGTCTGTTGGACAGGACACTTACACAGCAAGCTTGCCCTGGACTTAGGTGGAATGAATTTTGAGCGATGGAATGTTTTACCGCCTAACGACGCCTGGGCAGCAGACGCCATGTATACTCAAACGGAGTCTATGAGAACGATGACCTGCGTGGTACTTCACAAAGAATACGGCGAAGAGCTGCGATACAAGGTGGGTGTCAGGAGGTTGAATGGCAAAGCTTGAGATTATTTTTGAAGAGATTGATGGTTTTGTAAAAATAAGATTGCAAACGGAGTTGCAAGATTCTTCAATTCAGGAGAAAATTCTTGCCCGCACTTTAGAACAAGATATTGAAACGATAATGAGCGGTGTGGAAATAAGCGAAGAAGTAGTACATTAAAAAAACCCCCCTGGTGTGGGGGGCTACAAGCAGCAAGGGGAAAGGGGAAAATCCCTCACTGGACGTCTACGGTCTATATTGTACGATCTTCCGTCCATAAACACAACATATTGTGTATTCCCTCGGTGTGGCAAAGCCTGACCGGAACTCTGGCTTATGGTGAGTTGACACCTGGAAAACCAACTGCCGCGAGGTGAAGACCGAACCAGCAAAATGTCCTGCGCTGTCGTGCCACTGACAACAGGCAACCGGAAGCCCGAAAGGGAGCCGCTGGCAAGGTGATAGCATCCCACAGAAGTGGGCGGGGGACCGATTCAGCGCGAGGCTGGACGGAAGACTAAGTACCAGGTCTACGGACCTTTGACATATGTCAGGCGGATCCATTGAGTAGCTATCGACTCATGGCCTTCCGGGGGAAAAGGGTGAATTGTGCCTAAAACAAATGGAGGGAGTATTGGAAAATTTAAAAGAAAAAAATTGCCAGTGCGGCGGTATAATGGACCAGGTGATCAGAGTTACCAGGGACGGTGAGCCGGTGACTCCTACGCGAGCCGGATGGTACTGCCCAAGCTGCAAAAATTTTGACAAAGCAGTAGGCAGAGAAATAATTTATAAAAAAACATGAAAAAAGCTTGTTTTCTTCTGCCAGATTGGTAATATGCACACATCGGCAAGACACAGGGTCTGCCAAACGGGAGAAGCAAAATGACAACATTTTTCGTAATAGGCCAGAAGCGCGTTAACAGCAACACAGCTGAGCATGGTTTTGGTGATTATCCAGAAACAAAACAGTACATCAGATTGCGCGTAGAAGCTGACACAAAAAGAAAAGCTATGAATGTGGCTAAGAAAATCGACTCAACCTTACATTTTGGTGGAATGTTTGGGCTTGAAGTTCTGGAGACAGCAGAGGTAATAAATCGCCCTTGGATTGATCGCAACGGCTGCACACTGTAGTTGATCAAGACAATAAACCGGGGTGCATAGCCCCTTTCGGGAGAAATAAGATGAACATAGACTTTGACGCAAAAAACTACAAGACCAAAGCTGGCGCAGCAAAGGCTTTACACAAAGCGTTACAAAAACTGGCGGTTGAAATGGGTGGATCGGAGGATGAGGTTTTTATTCGCACCCCCAAAGAAAACCAAGAGTTTGGGTACAGTGCAGTGTGGCACGTTAGCTGGGAAGAAGGTCCATTTGAGTGGGCAATCCCTGCAAGTTTTGAGATAGCCAACGCAGACGCTGGTTGGTACACAGAGCCTTACCACTCTTTCAATTTGGAGTTCGCATCATGAATGAATATGCAGAACTAGAGCGAGATTGGCAGGAAACATACGGCAGCAGTGAGCAGCAGATCCAAGACTATTGGGAACACCAAGAGCGAGAGGCAGACCTGGAGTATAGAGATGAAGATTGATATTACTATTGAAGAGCAGCGCATTATTTGCAACGCACTTTACCACGCAGAAAAAGAGGCCCTGGACAGTGCCATGCGAAACGCGCAGATCGGCAACGATGAAGGATGCTCAAGGGAGACCCTTAAGGCTGACACTCTGGGTAAACTGTCAACAAAAATTTACAGGCAGAGGGACCTGGTTTGAGCCTGCTGCTTAGACCCCATCAGGAGCAAGCCATCACTCAGTTACGGTCGGAGATTAAAAGAGGAAGTTTAAATCCCGTCCTGGCTGCACCATGCTCAATGGGCAAGACGTTCATTGCGTGTGAAATCATGAGGAGGGCTGCAGCTAACAACAAGCGAAGTGTTTTCTTTGTAGATCGCAATAAGCTGATTTCTCAAACCACTGATACTCTTGACGCGATGGGCCTCGACTACTCAGTGCGCCAGGGCGATCAGTTTTGGCTGTATGATCCCGACAAGCTTATCCAGGTTGTATCAATTCAGACCGCAGCTAGAAGAAACCAAATGGATTATGACTTGGCGATTATTGATGAATGCCATACGATCCATAAATCTATGGCAGAGCAAATGAAGCGACTGAATGCTGTGCCGCATATAGGTCTCAGTGCGACCCCTTTTACAAAATCATTAGGCAACGTGTTTTCTAGCCTGGTAACGCCGGCAACACCCAGGGATCTTATTGCTGGTGGCTACTTGGCACCTACAGATTACTATGGGGGAAGAACGCCAGATGTTTCACAGGTAAAACTAAAACGACTTTCCAGTGGTGGGGTTGAGTATGATGAGAAGTCATTAGAAAAAACCCTTATGAATGATAAATTGCTGGCAGGTGATATTATAGAGAACTACCGGCGGGCCAGCGGATCTCAGCGTAAACGTGCGCTGTTGTTCGCCCCCTCGGTAGCCCACTCAAAACAGATGTGCCTGGAGTTCAATGAGTCAGGGATTCCAGCTGTCCATATTGATGGAACTATGGACTCTGAGTTGAGAAAGGCAATTTATGACGATTTCAAGGATGGGTTATACCAGGTTATGTGCAATTCAAAGCTATGCACTTACGGCTTTGATGATCCTGGCATCGAAATAATTATTGATGTCACCCCAAGTAAAAGCTTGATTAGAAATATACAGGTGGCTGGTAGGGTATGGAGGACCGCACCAGGTAAAGAGCGCGGCATCTACTTGGACCACGCCGGGAACATTAGCAGGATGGGTGCTTTCCCAGAAGACCTGATACCATCCAGGTTGGACACCGGTGAAAGGAATTATCAAGAGAAGCGCCTGGTAAAGGAGCGCAAAGAGATTGAGCCAGCAACCTGCCCGCAATGCACCAGGTTGTTTAAGGTTAAGTGCGCGTGTGGGTACGAAAGACCCAAGCTCAAGCAGATACTCACTGACACCCAAACCCTAAAGAAAATAGAGCAGTCAAAGGCACAAGAGAAGTTCCTGGCAGGATTACAACTGTATGCTCATGAGAAAGGCTACAAGAGAGGTTTTATATACCACACCTTTAAAGAAAAGTTTAAGGTAGAGCCGCCTGAAAACTGGCCAAGACCAGCAACAAAGCTAGACCAGGAAGTAAAAAATTATATTACATACTTAAGAATAAAGAGGGCTAAGAGTGGAACAGATACTGCAGCGGCTTGACAAGGTACGGAAACAGGGTGACGGGTATGTAGCATGCTGCCCGGTACATGACGACAAGAACCCCAGCATGACGATTAAAGATGTCGGAGATAAGATACTGGCCTACTGCTTTTCATGCCAGGCTAAGGGTCCAGAGATCATGCAGGCCCTGGGTCTTCCAATTTCAGTCATTTTCAAGGACAATTCGAATGACTTCGACAAGTTACAGTACAAATTGGACAAGACTAGGGTTGAAGATAAGCTGTTTATCTCAATCTACGAAAAAGCAAAAAGAGAAGGGCAAAGAATTAAGGCTACAGATGTTCATAGATACAGGTTGGCCAGGAGCCGCGAAGGAGTTCGAGAAGGAGAAGCTACGGCAGGAGATAGCTAAAGATGTACAGGCTTATCTTGAGGCCGGCGGGACCATAAAGATATATGATGATGGCACCCAGGTAGCTGAAACCTCACCAAGAGCATTTGATAAAAGGTTTTTACATAAGGGGAGAGAAGATGGTTAAGTTAGTTAGAAGAATTATCTGCGTATTTAAGGGTCACAAAAATATACACATCATGCCATACAGTTGCGAAGACAACGAAGAGGTAATGTGTTTGAAGTGTGGTAGGACCAAGAAGGCGGTGATTCTATGAGCAAAGGATCGAACCAAAGACCGAGGTCAATATCTCATGGCGAGTTCAAACGAAACTGGGAAAGAATATTCGGACCCTGTACCTTTGACGAGGATGGAAATAGAGAGCCTGATGGACAGAAGCGGTTACCCGACACACCAGGAAAAGTTCATGGAAGTGGTGTACAGAGTAGCCAGGATAATAGAAAGAGCGCACGGGATAACGATGGATGAGCGTAGGAAGACCAAGTAAATTAACTGATGAAGTGGTGGCTGCTGCAGCGGAATATGCTGGGGGCGGCTACATTGGTCACAACGAAGTCATACCCACAATTGAGGGGCTGGCTGCATGTCTCAGTGTTGCCAGGTCTTCTATCTACAAGTGGCGGGATGAATCAACTGAATTTTCGGACATCTTAGAGGGAATTTTGGCAACCCAGGCTAAAACCCTTGTCAACTCAGGCCTTATGGGCGATTTCAATTCAACAATAACTAAATTGATGCTAACTAAGCATGGATACAGCGATAAGATCGAGCAAGACGTCACCTCCAGTGACAACTCACTTAGACCAACCCACATCATCCTTGAAGGAGTCACGCCAGAGTCGTCTACAGATACCGACTAAGCTGATTCCGATATTCCAGGGAGACGCCAGGTATAGGTGTGCTTACGGTGGTAGGGGTTCAGGTAAGACTAGAACCTTTGCCATGATGACAGCGGTCAGGGGCTACCAGTGGGGCATGGAAGGGCGAGAAGGTATAATTCTCTGCGCCCGCGAACATCTCAACTCCCTTGATGAATCGTCCCTGGAAGAGGTCAAGGCCGCCATCTCAAGCGTGCCGTTTCTGGCCGACTATTACGAGGTTGGGGAAAAATACATCAGGTCCAAGGATGGTAAGATTAGCTACGGGTTTTCTGGCCTGCGCCGCAACCTCGACTCCCTCAAGAGTAAAGCGAGGCTGTTACTGTGTTATGTAGATGAAGCTGAGAGCGTCTCTGAGTCAGCCTGGCAGAAGCTAATACCATCGGTGCGTGAGCATGGATCTGAGATTTGGGTGACATGGAACCCGGAATCAAAAGAGTCGGCTACCCACAAACGATTCAGGCTAAACACTCCAGACAGCTGTAAAATTGTCTCATGCAATTGGAAAGACAACCCCTGGTTCCCTGCGCCTTTGGAATTGGAGCGCCTGGAAGACCAGAAGAAGCGCCCAGAGATATATACGCATGTATGGGAGGGAGACTTCCTAATACACACAGAAGGCGCCTACTATGCCCATGAAATGCTGCAGGCCAAGGATAGGATTACCGTTGTACCGTATGACCGGCAGGCGTCAGTAATCACGGCCTGGGACCTGGGTATGGCAGATACCACAGCGATATGGTTTGCTCAGTATGTAGGCCAAGAGATACGCATCATAGACTTCTATGAGAACTCAGGACTAGCCCTGGACCACTACGTCAAGATTTTGCAGAGCAAGGGATACAACTACGAGCAGCACATCCTGCCGCATGACGTCAGGGTTAAGGAGCTAGGAACCGGCAAGTCTAGGATGGAGGTGTTACAGTCACTAGGCTTGAACGGCGTTGAGGTAGCGCCTATGCTCCCGGTAGAGGATGGGATCCAGGCGGTAAGAACAATGCTAGATAGGTGTTGGTTTGATGTAGACCGCTGCGAGAGAGGGATAGACGCCCTACGCCAGTACCGCAGAGATTGGGATGAGAACGGTAAAGCATGGAGGGGTAGGCCTCATCACGATTGGTCATCTCATGCTGCAGACGCATTCAGATATCTTGCAGTAGGATACAAGCCCAGGCATGTATGGGGCGGCCCAATTCGCAGGAACATTCAAGGCATAGCTTAAGAAATATGTGCTAAACTTCAGCGCATGGCTATTATAAACAGACCACTCCAGCGCAAAAATGAAAGGCGTGCCAGAATAGGTATGTCACCCTACCAGGCGCCAGATCCGCAAAGCCAGGACATGACAAAGGCCCTGCTTGATTGGGTTGCCTTGTCTCAGGTCCCAGGTGTAGCAGATGCTGCAGGCCTGTTATCAGACGCCAGAATGTATCAGACCCAACCCGAATCCAGGGGGCTGCTTAATTACGGCCTTACCGCCCTGGGTGTTCTCCCGCTTATTCCAGCACCATCAATGATACGCAAAGCCGTACCGGGCGCAGAAAAAAGAATAACAGACCGGGGTCTTTCAGAGGTGCAGGTAAACAAGATGGATGGCGGCGAAGCAGATTATGGCGTCATGTCTAGCAATAACCTGAACAGAGGGTTTCTGTCTACTAGGCGAGACACTGACCTTGCTGGTAATCCGTACTTGATTTCAATGGATAGCAGGGTTGATCCAGGCTTCCAGCGGCAGGGTCTCGGACAGGATATGTATGACGCAGTAGAGCAGATGGAAGGAATACCGTTTGCGCCAGATGCGCTATTAACCGAAGCTGGAGCAAGCTTCTGGGCAAAAAGGAACCCAGAACTGTTGCGCGGATTACTTGATACCAATAAGTATTTTGCAGAAGGAACTCAAAGCATTGTGCGAGACGCCCTGCAGAAGGTGCCAACAAGTAGTGGGATGCCAGACTGGTACATGTCCTTGTCGCCATCGCTAAAAGTAAACCCTAAGAGCAAAAAGCCCTACGATCATCTGCCCTACGACCCATCAACATTTAACACAATACCAGAGGTGTCACAGAAGACCCAGGTAGCGACAACTACAGGCACTTACAAAAAGGCACAGGAATTGTTGCCTTCAGGTAAGACGCTGGACTATGGTTCAGGAAGAGGGATAGGCGCAAAAGAGGTTGGCAGCGACACGTTCGAGCCGTTCCCGCGAGAAGGGTTTAATCCAACATTTGCAAACACGGCAGATATACCGGCCAACTCATACGACAACGTGACATCTTTCAATGTGCTGAATGTGGTGCCAGAAGATGTGCGCACCGGCATAGTCCAGGAAATTGGCAGGGTCCTCAAGCCTGGCGGAACCGCTGTTATCTCAACAAGGGGTAAAGACGTTATGTCCGCCCATGGGATGCTTGGACCTGAAAGCCTTTCAATAAAAACATCTGCAGGTACCTATCAGAAAGGGTTTATGCCAGATGAGCTGCAAGGTTATGTGCAGTCAGTATTGGGCGACGGGTATATGGTAGAGAAGACTAAATTGGGCCCTGCCGGGGTCATAATTAAGAAACAATAGGAAAGATAATGGCTGAAGAACCTAGAAATATGCCGCTAGAGCGCAAGAATGAGCGTAGAGCAAGAATAGGTATGGATCCTTATGTGGCCCCAGATCCTGCAGAACAGGATATGACTCAAGCTTCATTGAACTGGCTGATGGCGTCACAAATACCTGGTGTTGCTGATGTTGCAGGCTTGATATCTGATGCCAGAATGTATGCTAATGATGAAGAAAGCAGAAACTTCTTCAATTACGGTATGACGCTGGCGTCTATTCTTCCATTTGTACCGGCGCCAAGCATAGTAAAACAGGTTGGGGATGTAGCCGCCAGGGCCGCAAAAGAAATCCCTGGAATGGCCAAAATGAACAAGTTCCTAACGGACGAAGAAAAAGCTTTGTTTGATACGCCACGGTGGAAAACCGCTGCAGAAAACACTGTAAAAATATACAAGCAGCTGCCCACCGCAAAAGAACTTGCTGATGTAGCAAAAGCTGGTGGAGCAAAGAGGGGTTGGTATAAAGAGTCAACCGATGCAATAGATAATATATTTTCAAACCCTCAATTCCCTGATGACCCGCAGCGTTTTACAGCTTTACTTGCCGCGATGTCACCACAGACGTCAGTAGAATCTAACCTTAAAAATGCCCTGGCCACATGGGGCAACTGGAAAGCAGCTGGAAGGCCTACGAGTCAGAGTCAAATACTGGATGTACTTGGCCGGTCTGTAGAAGGTGGCAAAGGCGTAGAGTCTGTCCTGGGAGCATGGAGAAATAATTCGTTCAGGGCTTTGGCGGCGCCAGATGCAAGAAACTTGATGGGTGATGTTGGTCTATCAGGTCCAAAGGTACAAAGTTTTTCAAGAAACCTAGCAGGTGATTTTAACGAGGTGACGAATGACGCCTGGATGTCAAAGTTATCAAGTGTAGACCAAGACTTGTTTGGAGGAATAACAAGAAAAGGCGCGGGATCTCGCTTTGTTGATGAATATGGCGCATTAGGGATCAAAGGGCCTGGCTACCTAGCGCAGAATGCTTTAACCAGGGAGGCTGCCGGTCTTTTAGGATGGACTCCAGCAGAAGTTCAGGAGACGGCCTGGTCATTTGGGAAAACATTATCAGATCTATCTAATAAACCTGGATATGTAGTAAAAGGCTTAGAGGCAGCAAACCTTCCGGTGCCTGAAGCTTATCGAGGCATGCAAACTATGCCATCGCGCCAGGTACTATCAAGAGGATTACTCACAGATGAAGCCATTGGTTCCACGCCAGCATTTGGGGACCTTATGTCAATGGAGCCATATAGAGGCCTTCTTGAAGGTGCTGGATACAACGTCCCAGCTCAGTCAGGCAGAACTATTAATATGACAAGCCCGTATGATAGAATTGGTGTTGGTCCTAATGAACTAATGAAGACGCCAAGTGGGAGGAATATTATGAGAAGCGCCGGAAGATTAGACATGGTGCAAAGGCGATCTGACGCGATTAGCGCGGTTGACAGATCGTTAGAACTGCAAAGAAAAGCGACCACACAAGAAGAAATAAACCAGGCAAATGCGTATCTTGGCCGGGCAAAACGTCAGTTAAAAAGGTCAGCTTCAGAATTACCCAATATGACTTTACCTCCCGCTTATAGAGGATTGCTGCAGTAAGCTAAAACAATTTGCGGTGCGCAACGTAAATAAAAGCCTCTTTGGTGCTATACTCTGTCCATAAACAGGGTAGAACCAATGGCTATAACTACATACACAGAACTCAAGGCAAGCATCGCAGATTTCCTGAACCGGGATGATCTGACGTCCGTTATACCTGATTTTATCTCCCTGGCCGAAGCCCAGATGGAGCGTGAAATACGTCACTGGCGCGGTCAAAAGCGGGCTAACATCACTATAAACTCCAGGTACACATCAGTACCAGCTGACATGATACAACCTGTCAGATTGCACTTAGATGACGGTCTGAGCAGCGGGTTAAATCTAACCACCCTGGACTCAATGCTTGAATACCGCGTTAATACCGGAGATGCCCAGGGCAAGCCTAGGTACTACGCCATTAACGCCGAAAGCATAGAAGTATTCCCAACACCTGACGCATCCTACACAGCGGAATTTCTATATTACGAAGAGATAGACAAGCTTTCCGCAAGTGTCGCGTCAAACTGGATATTGAATTATCACCCTGACATATATCTTTACGGCGCATTGCTGCAGTCAGCGCCATACTTAAAGGACGATGCCAGGATACAGGTATGGTCCGTGCTATATGCTGGTGCAGTTGGGTCAATCAATAATGAGAGTAATAAATCTAAAGCTAGTGTCTCAGGCCTGAGACTCAGAATACGGTCCTACTAGCCAGGAATCGAGGTAAATTAAATGGCTGATACAACTACCACTACCTATTCGCTCACGAAGCCCGAAGTCGGCGCATCTGACGATACCTGGGGAACCAAACTAAACACAAACCTAGACGCCCTGGATGGTCTCCTGGACGGCACAACGCCTGTACTGGGCATTGATATAAACAGTGGGACCATAGATAACACTACGGTTGGTGCCACGACAGCAAGCACAGGATCTTTTACTACACTCAGTGCGTCTGGGGCATTCTCTGCTGTTGGTGGGGCTACTTTTAGTTCCAATGTCACGGTTGGAGGAAATCTTAGTGTTACAGGCGATGCGACAATATCTGGCAATCTTACTTTTGGTGATGCTGCTACAGACACGATTAACCTGGCTGCCGACATTGCGTCCAACATACTGCCATCTGCTGACAATACCTATGACATTGGCGCTACTGGTGCAGAGTGGAAAGACATCTATATTAATGGTGTTGCGTATGTTGATTCTATTGATTTGGCTGGCACTGCTATTACCGCTACTGGTGCTGAACTTAACACCCTCGATGGCATCACAGCTGACGTCACAGAACTTAACTACACTGATGGCGTTACCTCCAATATACAGACACAGCTTGATAACAAACAACCTCTCAGTGCTGTTCTAACAGCCACCACAGCGTCTTTTACTACTGCTGATGAAACTAAACTAGATGCAATAGAAGCGGGTGCTACAGCAGACCAGACAGCCTCTGAGATACTTACTGCCGTTAAGACAGTAGATGGAGCTGGCTCTGGGTTAGATGCTGACCTGCTTGATGGCAATGAAGCCACAGCATTTGCTACTGCTGCCCAGGGTACACTGGCTGACTCAGCATTACAGTCAAGCGACATAGGCGTAAGTGTACAAGGATACGATGCAACGATATTAGTTGATGCAGACATCGGTGCCAATGTATTAGCATACGATAGCAACCTGCAATCTTTTGTAACAACCTTTACCCTTCCCACAACAGACTCTACTGCTGGCTATGTCTTAAAGACAGACGGTGCTGGGACTCTGAGTTTTGTTGCACAATCAGACTATGATGAAAGTACAGTAGCTATTACAGGCGGCACTATTGATGGCACTACCATTGGTGGTACTACCCCGGCTGCTGGTTCGTTTACTACGCTTGATACTACTGGCAACTTGACTGTTACTGGCACAGGCTCAACCACAGGAAATTTCACAGTTGGCTCGGCTGGCTCTGCTGGCTACACAGTCTTAGGAATACAAGGTGCAACAGGTGGCGCACTTGATTGGTATGCGGGTGCAACAAAGCAGTGGGAAATATACAACACAGCAGGCGTTTTGCAAATTTATGACGTTGTCAATGCTACGCCTAGAGCAGATATCACTACAACGGGCTTTGATTTGTATGGCAACCAGACAATAACGTCTAGTGCGACTACTGGTAATGCTTTTTCTGTAACAGACAATTCTTTAACTAGCGGCTTTGGCGCTATCATTCAGACCAATTCAGGTGCTTTTACAGGCTCTATGCTTAGACTTGCGGCTACTACTCCCGCACAGACAGGCTCGCTCCTAAATATGTACCAAGGCGGTGACGGAGCAGGAATTACTTTAAACAACATTGGCACAGGCAACTCAGTCTTCATTGACAACAACGGCTCTGGCAACGCTCTCTACACAGACGGTGGTGATGTTGTAATAAACAATGGCGACTTGACTGTTACTGGCAATGAAACTGTAACGGGTGATATAAGCATAGGCACTGCGGCTGACGTTGATAAAGTTATTGGTCGAGTAGGCTCGTATGCTGGAGGGGTAAGGTCGCTAACATTAAGAGCAGGTAGCACAAGTGATAACGTTTCTGGAACTGGTGGAGCGTTTATAAAATTAGGAAATGCGCTGAACGCTGGTGGCAATTACGGGATTATCAATTACAGCGCCAACGATGGCGGTGCAGGTTCAGCGGCACACAAGTTTGACATTAAAGGCACTGAAGCATTAATCATAGATATAAATGCAGACGTAACCATCCCCAATGGCAATCTCTCAGTCACAGGACAATACATTGAAGAATACGCTGCCACAGGCACAAGCGGTGCAGTTACCATAGACTTGGACACTGGCAACAACTTCTCCACAGCAATGGCGGGTGCGGTGACTTATACGTTTAGCAATGCAGCTACATCCGGGACTGTCTCTAGCTTCACCCTGAAGGTTGTCAACAACGGCTCTGCTATCACATGGCCCGCTTCAGTTGACTGGCCCGCTGGTACAGCACCTACACTGTCTGCTAGTGGCGCGACAGATGTCTTTGTATTCTACACGCACGATGGCGGTACTACTTGGTACGGCTTTACTGCTGGACAGGCGATGGCTTAATGAGTAGCTCTAAGAAACTAATACAAGCAAGTGCTGGTAATGCTGCTGGCGGTGACTTCTATCCGTACACGATAGATAACTCTGCGCGGTTTAACGCTCCGGATTCGCCAAAATTAACTAAAACATTTGGCACTCCTACAAATAATAAAAAATGGACTTATAGCTGTTGGTCAAAATTATCAGGGCCTAATAATACTTATCTTTCTCAAACATTGTCGTCAGGTACAAGTGTGACGAATTATGCATTTATAACGTTTTATCCCACCGCAACGGGCGATTATTTTTGGTATCAGGACTATAATGGTAGTAATACTTTAGGTTTAAGAACTTACACTAAAAAAGCATTCCGTGATTATTCTAGCTGGTATCACGTTGTAGTTGCAGTAGATACAACACAGGCAACAAGCACTGATAGAGTAAAAGTATATTTTAATGGGGAACGATATACCGATTGGGATACATCTTTTCAGATTTATCCTGCTCAAAACTATAATACAAAAATTAATAGTAATATTGCTCACACTATTGGAAGTGGAACAAGCGATTATACAAGTAGCTATATGAATGGTTATTTAGCTGAACCAGTATTTGTAGATGGTCAGCAATTACCTCCAACAGACTTTGGTGAATTTAAAAACGGTGTGTGGGTTCCAAAAGACGTATCAGGACTTACATTCGGCACTAACGGATTCTTGCTAGACTTTGGCAACTCTGCTGCACTCGGCACAGATGTATCAGGCAACAGTAACAATTTCACTACTTCAGGACTCACAAGTTCTGACCAGATGATTGATACGCCTACTAATAATTTTGCAACACTTCCTATGGGGTCTCCTCGTACAGGGTATGTTCCAACAGTATCCGAGGGTAATCTAAAGTATGTAACTCAAAATTCAACAGGGACTTTGTGCGGAACGGGAATTCCAAGGAGCGGGGTCTGGTATGTAGAATGGCA
>Ga0181601_10001893_pt1 | contig 18027 bp, 12 predicted proteins | sample 041ome_8_FD_133020 | JGI IMG/M metagenome (GOLD analysis project Ga0181601, IMG submission 133020) | Coastal salt marsh microbial communities from the Groves Creek Marsh, Skidaway Island, Georgia - 041407BS metaG (megahit assembly) | ecosystem: Environmental > Aquatic > Marine > Intertidal zone...
AACGTCGACAATCTGGCTGAAGTCGTCCGTACCGTGAATCGCCGCAAGCCCTTGGCGACGCATCTCATAAAACCGCGCCCAGTTACTGTTGTTGCCGGCGGGGAAGGCCGTGCGGGAAAGCACGCAGCACGTCGCGTCCATCGAGAACGACTGCCCCTCCAGCCCGGCCTGGGTCGACCGGCTCCAGTTCAGGGCGGTCAGCACCGCCATGTTCGTATCGATCTACTCGATACGAATGTCATTTCGACTGATCGACGTGCCGTCTTCCTCCTCGCCGGTCGAGGTGTTGAAAGTGCCCCCCGACTGGGTGATGGTCAGGTTCAGCACCTCCACGTCGGTCGTGTTGACCGTGACGCGATAATTGTCACCGCCGGTCCGTTCGAACGTAATCGTGCCGGTCTCGAGGTCACCGTTTTTGGTCACCGTCAGGCCGCCGTTGACCTCAAAATACTCCCCGGCGAGGAACCAGGTTCCCTCCAGGGACTGGGCGCCTGCCAGCAGCGGCAGAAACAAACCGACGAATAGACCAACGACTCCGCGAGCCGCTTGAGCAAAAGGCAATTTAAGCATCATGATTTCAAGGGGTTGAGCGGCAATGCGCCGCCAGGGGTTATCCTACCCACACGACGCATTCCCACTAGGGCAACCCCGGAAAAGGGATTGGGATAATCTCCTACCAAACGGGATCGCTCATCCCGCCCTCATCATGCCCGTTTGGATACACCCGATCGGTGCCTACTCCTCCAGCTCCACGTTCCAGTAGGCCAAATCGAGGAAATGCTTCCAGCGCTCGCGCTGCTGGTTGTTAAGCACCAGTGAAATCACCGGCCGCCACTTCGGCCGTACCGGCTTGCGGATGAGGCGCATGCCCGCCTGGTGCGGCAGCCGGTTCGCCTTGCGCGAATTGCAGCGGATGCACGAGCACACGATGTTCTCCCAGGTGGTCTTGCCGCCGCGGTCGCGCGGGATGACATGGTCGAGGTTGAGGTCCTCACGCTCGAAGACGTTGCCGCAATACTGGCAGGTGTCCTTGTCCCGCTGAAACACGTTGTTGCGCGTGAGCTTGATCTCCTTGCGCGGCAGTTTGTCGAAAAAAGTCAGCAGGATCACCCGGGGCAGCCGGATCGTCGTGCGCGGTGTGTGCACCGCCTCCATCGCGTCGATCGGTGGGTTGTCCGCGGAGAAATCCATCCAGTCCAGGAACGAGAAGACGCGGAAGTCGTCGGGGGCATCGTGCACCACCGACGCGTGCCCCCGCGCCAGCAGGGTGAAGGCGCGCTTTGCGCCAATCACGTTCACCGCCTGCCACAGGCGGTTCAACACCAACACAGGTTGATCGAGGACAGCCTCCATGTCGGGTCCCCGGAGTAGTGGTCGACCGGTGACGTGTCAAGGGGCAGGCGGTGACGAAGTGGTCACAGCCCTATTCCATGCCCTCGGCGGCCGGCACCGGCTGCAGCACCGTGCCCTTCACCCGCACGCCGGTGAGCTTCTCCAGCACCAGTTCCACGTGGTCGTCCGCGATATCAATGAGGGAGTGACGCTGTTTCAAATCGATCGCCCCCACGATGCTGGCCGGGGCACGGGTGACGCCGGCAATTTTGCCCACCAGGTCGCCCGGGGTCACCAGCTGTTTGCGTCCCACATTGAAAAACACGGTGGTGAAGCCTGGCTCCTGGCCCGTACGGCCGGGGCGGTCGACCGCCTTCTCATGGCGACGGGACGACCGGGGTCCGTCGCGATCCGGCCAGGCTTCCGGTTCCCGGCCGCGCACCGGCGTGGCCGCGGGCGCCTTGGCCGTTTCCGGGGCGGCCTCCCCCGCCAGCAGGTGAATCAGGGCCGACGCCACGTCGGTGCTCGGGTAGCCCTGTTCCAGCAGCCGGTCGATCATCCGCTCGTGTTTCTTGAACTTCCCCTCCTGCAACGTCGTCCGCAGCTTCTCAAAGAAGGCGTTCTCCCGCGCCTCCTCCACCTGGTCGAGGGAGGGCAGCCGCTCACGGCGCAGCTTGAGTCGCCCATAGCGGATCATGGCCTGCAGCTTGTAGACCTCGCGACCCGACACGAAGGTGAAGGCCCGGCCCGACTTGCCCGCACGGCCGGTGCGGCCAATGCGGTGGGTGTAGTCCTCGGCATCGTTGGGCAGGTCGTAGTTGAACACCACCTCGAGGTCGTCGACGTCGAGGCCGCGCGCCGCCACGTCGGTGGCGATCAGGAACTCGAAACCCTTGCGCTTGAACTTCTCGGTCACGCGGTTGCGCTGGGACTGCGAAATGTCGCCGTGCAGCCGGTCGGTCGCGTAACCGCGGGCGTGCAGGTGTTCGTCGAGTTCGTCCACCATGATCTTGGTCGAGCAGAACACGATGCCGTGGCGGAAGTCGTGCAGGTCAATCAGCCGCGTCAGCGCCTCGATCTTCGACCGCCGGTCCACCTCGAAGTAAACCTGGTCCACCTGCGGCGCGTTCTGGGCGTGGGCCTCGATCTTCACCGACGCCGGTTTCTCGGTGTAACGGCTGATGAGGTCGCGGATGAGCTTCGGCAGGGTCGCCGAAAAGAAGAGCAGCTGCCGGCCCGGCGGGGTGGCCGCCAGTACGTGCTCGATGTCGTCGCGAAACCCCATGTCGAGCATGCGGTCGCACTCGTCGAGGATGACCATCTGCAGGTGATCGAACCGCAGCGTGCCGCGGTCCATGTGGTCCATCACCCGGCCCGGCGTGCCGATCACGATCTGGGCGCCGGCCTTCAGCGCGCGAAACTGCCGTTCGTAACTCTGGCCGCCGTAGATCGGCACCTCCGCCACGCCGCGCTTGAACGCCGCCAGCTTGTTGACCTCCTCCGCCACCTGCACCGCCAGTTCGCGGGTCGGGCACAGGATGAGCACCTGCACACCCTTAATCTTCGGATCAACCCGTTCGATCGCCGGGATGGCGAAGGCCGCGGTCTTGCCCGACCCGGTGGCCGACTGGCCCACCACATCGCGCCCCTCCAGCAGCAGAGGGATGACTGCGGTCTGAATCGGCGACGCCTCCTCAAATCCCATTTTGTCGACCGCCTTGAGCAGCTCGGCAGACAGTCCGAGTTCGGCGAATTTACGTTTTTCCATGCCCGGCCCTACCTGAGCCCCCGTCCGCAAGCGATCAGAATTCCCTCGCTTCCGGTCGGAATCGCGCCGCCACTGCCCGATGCCTTTCCAAAAACTCGGGCTCGAGCCCGACCTCGTTCGCGGCGTGCTCGCCATGGGCTACGGCGACCCGACGCCCATCCAGCTGCGCGCCATTCCCATCGTGCTGGCCGGTCGCGACCTCATCGGTTCCGCCCAAACCGGCACCGGCAAGACCGCCGCCTTCGCCCTGCCCGTGCTGCAGCGCCTGGCCAAGCCGTCCAATCGGGGCCCGCGCGTGCTCGTCCTCGAACCGACGCGCGAACTCGCCGCCCAGGTCGAGACCGCCTTTCGTGACCTCGGCCGTTTCACGAAATTCCGCGCGGCCGTGGTCCATGGCGGCGTCGGCTACGGACGCCAGCGCGAAGCGCTGCGCGACGGCACCGACATCATCATCGCCACCACCGGCCGGCTGATGGACTTCGTCAACGAAAAGGCCGTCGACCTGCGCAACGTCGAGGTGCTCATCCTGGACGAGGTCGACCGCATGCTCGATATGGGGTTCATCCGCGACGTCCGCCGTATCGTCGAGCTCTGCCCTAAGTCGCGGCAGACGCTGTTCTTCTCCGCCACCGTGCCGCCCGAGATCGAGGAGGTCGCCCGCTTCGCTCTCAACAATCCCGAGCGCGTCGTCATTGGCCGCACCCGCTCCGTCAACGAGTCGGTCAAGCACGCCGCCTTCCCCGTTGCCTACGAACAGAAATTCGACCTGCTGCTCGCCCTCCTCGCCAAGGAGGATTTCCAGAGCGTCATCATTTTCTCCCGCACCAAGCACGGCGCCGACAAGATCGCCCGCAAGCTGAAGTCCGCCAATCACTCCGTCGCGGTGCTGCACGCCAACCGCTCCCAGGGCCAGCGCACCGCCGCCCTCGAGGGCTTCAAAAACGGCCGCTACGAGATCATGGTCGCCACCGACATCGCCGCCCGCGGCATCGACGTCTCCGGCGTGTCCCATGTCATCAACTACGACGTGCCGGAAAATCCCGAGGACTATGTGCACCGCATCGGCCGCACCGGCCGCGCCATGGCCGTGGGCGACGCCTACATGATCGCCACGCCCGAAGAGGGCGGCGACATGCACGACATCGAACGCTTCATCGGCGCTCGCATCCCGCAGCTCACCCTCGAGGGATTTGCCTACGTCAACGGCGGGCCGCCCCGCGTCGACACCAGCCGGCCGTTCAAGAATCCCAACCGCAGCAAGGGCAAGGGCGGCGGCCAGCCCCGCGGCGGCCCGGGGCAGCGCCCGGGGTCAGGCGGCGGTCGGCCCGGCCGCCGCCAAACGAATTCCAAGCCCGGGCAGGCCACGGCCAACCCCAGCTCCCCCGCGCGCACACGCAGTCGGCTGAGTCGGGGTCGGCGCTGAACCCTAGCGATTGCCCGCCGCCGGTTCCCCCCGGGTCAGACCCGTGATGCCCTCGCTCCACGCCGGATAGTCGCGGACCAGGGCGTCGCGCTCGGCGAGTTCGAAATCGCCCCACTGAAACTCCGGCGCGACCACGCAGGTCACCAAAGACCAACGGCCGCCCGGAGCCAGCCGGGTGCCCTGCCAGGCCCCCGCGGCGATCACGTCCTGCAGCCGCTCGCCCGCCGCCAGGTCGGCGCCGAGCCGCACCCGCTCGCCCCGGCCGTCGGGATACAGACGCAGCGACTCCAGCATATCTCCAGCATGCCAGCACCAGACCTCGTCGGTGTTGAGCCGGTGCATCGCCGAAAACGCCGCGGGAGCGAACAACGCAAAGATCACCGAATACGCCCGGCGCGGTTCCGTCCCGTCTTCCGGACGCACAAACAACCCCGACTCCGCCGTACGCCGAAAGTAGCCCCCTTCCTGATCCAGCGGTTCCAAGCCCAAGGCCGCCACGACATCGGCGGCGGAGTGCGTGGCGGGGGAAAGACTCGCGGCGACGGCCATGCAACCACTGTCGCCACCGCCGCCGACCGGTCAACGTCTTCGGTCACCCCACCCGCCCCCGGGCCGAAGGATTGCCAAAGCGCCTGTTCCGCGCCGTGTAATAACCCGATGCGGCTCACCTCCCTCGGCTTGTTTCTTGTGACGCTGAGCGCTGCCGCGGGCGCCTGGCCGCCCGCGAGTCCGGATCTGGCGGTGGACCCGTCGATCCATTTCGGCGAGCTGCCCAACGGGTTCCGCTACGCACTCAAACGCCAGCCGATCCCGCCCGGCACGACCAGCCTGCGCCTCGTCGTGCGGGCCGGCTCTCTGCACGAGGAAGCCGGCGAGGAGGGCCTCGCCCACTTCGTCGAGCACATGGCCTTCAACGGCACCACCCGGTTCCCGGGCGAGAGTCTCGCCGCCGTGCTGGAGGAGCAGGGCATTCGCTGGGGCCCGGATCTGACCGCCTTCACCTGGCCGTCGCACACCATCTACCAGCTCGACCTCAACAACTCCGCCCCGGCCAAACTCGACCTCGCCCTGCGCGTCATGCGCGAGTGGGCCGGCGAGATCCGCTTCGCCCCCGACCAGGTCGAACGCGAGCGCGGCGTGTTGCTGGCCGAGTTCCAGGCCCGCGGTGCCAACAACGCCCGCATCCACCAGCAGCGGATGGATTTCACGTATCCGGAATCGCGCCTGTCCGATCACACCCCCATCGCCACGACTGCACAGATCAACACGGCCACGGCCGCCGACCTGCGCCGGTTCTTCCAACGCTGGTATCGGCCGGACAACATGATCTTCGTCGTGGCCGGCGACATCGACCCGACGGCGTTCGCCGAGCGTATCGCCGCCGTCTTTGGCGACCTGCCCCGGCCGGCCGACCCGCTGCCCCCCCTCGATCTCGGCCGCATCGCCAACAACGCCTCGACCCGCGTGCACCTGGTGCCCAACGACGAGATCAAGACCTTCAACGTCGAACTGATTCTGGTCGAGCCCACCACGCCGGTCCTCACCGCCGTGGAGTACCGCCGGGAAGTCGCCCTCGGCCTCGCCGTTCGCGCCCTGCAGCGCCGGCTCAATGTCCTCTCCCGCACCCGGCCCGGCCTGTTCGGCACGCTCACCGCCCGACTCAACCAGGACACGCCGCACGCCCGCGAATTCGTGCTGCACACCGAGGGTCGCACCACCGACTGGAAGGAGCTGCTCGCCACCGCCATCGACGAATACCGGCGGCTCCGGCGGTACGGCCTGCTGGACGCCGAGATCGCTCCGCTCAAGGCCGACGCCCTCAAGCGCGCCGAGCACGCCGCCCGCTACGCCGCCACCGAGACCGCCGCCGGCGCGGCCGGCCGCATCGCCGGGCAGCTCGTCTGGGGCAACATCCCGACGTCACCGGATTACAACTACGAGCAGGCCGCCGCCCTGCTGCCGGCAATCGACGCCGCCGAGTGCCTCGCCGCCCTGCGGCCGCTCTTCGCCGCGGGCTTTCCCGGCTTCCTGGTGATTTCCGAAATCTCCGGCATGATCGGCCACCGCTCGCTGACCGAGTACCTCAACGAGGTGAGCCGGCGGCCGCTGGACCGTCCCGTCCCCCCGCCCGAGGCGGTGTTTCCCTACACCGACTTCGGACCGCCGGGTGAGATCGTCGAACGGCGCCACGACGCATCGCTCGACGTGCACATGATCCGTTTCGCCAACGGCGTGATGCTCAATCTCAAACGCACTGCGTTCGACGCCCGCAGCGCCTACCTCACCGCGCGGCTGGACTCCGGCGGCATCCTGACCGAGCCGGCCCCACGGCACGGCGTGGCCATGCTGGCCCAGGGCACCCTCATCGGCGGCAGCCTCGGCCGGCTCGACATCGATCAACTCCAGGCCGCTCTGTCCGGCCACTTCGTGCGACTCGGTTTCGAGGTGAATGAGACGACCCTCGACTTCAACGGCTCGGCCGACACCGACGACCTGGAACTCCTGCTCCAACTGCTCTGCGCCTACCTGACCGACAGCGCGCTCACGGAGGATGCCTTCGTGCTGGCCCGCGAATCGATCCTGATCTGGACCGGTATGACCGAGCGCTTTCCGGAGTCCGCGTTGGCGGCCAAGTCCAACCATATCTATTATCTCAACGACGTGCGCTTCAGCGTGCCCGATCCGACGGTGTTGCGCTCGATCGACCCGGCGGAAGTCCGCGCGTGGGTGAAGCCGCAGCTGATGGCCGCGCCCATCGAGGTCGGACTGGTCGGCGACTTTGACGTGGAAACGGCCCTACAATTCGCCGCCGCCACGCTCGGCGCCCTGCCGGCCCGGGAGCCGGTACCGCCGCCCCCGCCCACCGCGCTGCGTCGCGACGGCGGCGAGGCCCGCTTCCGCATCGACAGCGGTGAGTCCAAGGCCGGCGTCCTGGTCGCCTGGCCCGTGACCGGTTTGGAAACGGCCCGGCGCCGTCGTACCATGGAACTGCTGATGTGGACCCTGCGCAGCGGACTCAACAACCGCATCCGCGAGGAGCTGGGCCTCACCTACGTGCCCGACTGCGACTACTGGATCAGCGAGGCGGTGGAGGGCCGCGGTTTTCTGCAGATCAAACTCTCCGCCGACACGCGGGATCTGCAGACCGTCTACGACAACGTGTTGGCCCTGGCCACGGAGCTGGCCGACGGCGGTATCACCGCGGAGGCCGTGCGCCGTGCGCGCGAACCGGTGCTGCAGGGCATCGATGCCCAGCTGCAAAGCAACGGCTACTGGGTGCGTTATGTGGCCAGCGCGGCGCAAACCGATCCGGAGGCGTTGGTGATCCCGCACACCCGCCGCAGCGACATCGAGAGCATTACGCAGGAGGAGATCCAGGCCCTCGCCCGCGAGGTCATCGTCCCAACCTCGATGCTGGTGATGAGCGCGGTGCCGTGACCCTTATCGTCAGCGCACCTGCAGCGTGTCGCCCTCGAAAGTCAGTCCCAGGTTGGGCACCACCACCGCCTTGCGCTTGCCGTCCTTCTGCACCCGACCGGCGATCCAGGCGTCGTAGCAGGTGGCCCGCGCGGCCTCGAGCGTCGCCTGGGCATCCTGGGGCGCCACGTAGGCGGCGAAGCCGATGCCCATGTTGAAGGTGGCGTAGGCTTCGCGCAGCTCGATCGGACCTTTTTCCATCAGAAACTTGAATAGTGCCGGCTCGGGCCGTGTCTCGGTGATCTCGTAGACAAAGGGAGTGTCGAGCCGCATGAGCTTGCGCCAGCCGTGGCCGGTCACGTGGGCCACGTAGTTCAGCTTGATGCCGCGTCGCTGGCACTCGCGCACAAACGCCACGTAAATGACCGACGGCGCCAGCAACGCCTCGCCATAGGTGCGATCGTCGCCGTAGCCGAGCGGCGTGGCGTAGCCGTCGGGCAGGTGGTCCGCGATCTTGCGGCAAAGGGTCAGGCCGTTGGTCTGCACCCCGGACGAGGCGAGAAACAGGATCGTGTCGCCTTCCTTCACGTCGCCGGTGATCCGCAGTTCCTTCGGCGCAATCCGGCCCACCGCGGACCCGGCCAGGCAGATCGCCTCCGGCTCGATGATGCCGCGCAGAGTCGGCGTCTCACCGCCGCCCCACACTGCACCCGACATCCGACAGGCCTCGGCCCAGCCGTCGACGAGCCCCTGGGTGCGGGCCTGATCGGCAAACCAGCCGGAGTCGCCCACCGCCGCGTGCATCGCCACCGAGATGGGCAGGGCGCCGCAGGTGACCAGGTCGTTCACGATCGTGGCGACCGTATCGATCGCGACCTCACGATAGAAGCTCTTGCCCGACTGCGCGTGGACGGCGTCGGCCACCAGGTTCTTGGTGCCCAGGCCTTCCTCGACGTGTGCCAGGAAATGATCGGGCGCCTCGATCAGGTAGGCGCTCTCGCCCCGAGTCGCCGCCGGCTCGGTGTAGCCGTGGCCGGCGAGTTCACCCGCGGTCGTGCGGGCCGCCTGCTGGCAGGCGCGCTTGAAGGCATCGAGTTGGTCGTAGCGAACGCCGGCGGAATCGTAGGAAAGGGACATGGCAGGGGTTAATTCCGAAGCCCGAATGAGGAATGACGAACCAAAATCACCCTTAGCCCAGTACGAGCCCGGGGACCGTCCCGTTTCGTCATTCGGATTTCGTCATTCTGGTTTTATCAATACGACCGGTCGGTCTTGTTTTCGAAGTAATTGATGAAGGCTTGGTTCACCACGCGGTAACCACCCGGGGTCGGATAATCGCCGGTGAAGTACCAGTCGCCGGAGTGGTTGGGCACGGCGGCGTGCAGGTTCTCGATCGACTGGTAGATGACCTCGACATCGCCGGCCCAGTCGACGTTGGGCGGATACACCAGGCGGCTGATGCGCGCCGAGATCTGCTCAGCGGTGAAGGGCTTGTAGATTTGCTTCACCTGGTTGACCGGTTCGCGGTTATTCACCGCGTCAAGGCACTGGCGATAGACCTCCGCGACCAAGCCCTCCTGGCCGGTTTCCTTAAGCAGTTCGATCGCCGCCTCGAAGGCGATGAACTTGCCGATCTCGGACATGTCGATGCCGTAGCAATCGGGGTAGCGGATCTGCGGCGCGGTGGAGACGATCACAATTTTGCGGGGGTTCAGCCGCGTGAGGATGCGCAGGATGGATTTGCGCAACGTGGTGCCGCGCACGATGGAGTCGTCCACGCACACCAAATTGTCCGTGCCGGGATGCACTGAGCCGTAGCTGATGTCGTAGACGTGGCTGGCGAGCTGGTTGCGCAGGTTTTCCTGACCGATGAAGGTGCGCAGTTTGATGTCCTTGCTCACCACCTTCTCGCTGCGCGGCCAGTTGCGCAGGATGAGTTCGTCGAGCTTGTCGGCAGTGAGGGTCCCGGCGCCGGCGTGGCGCAGGATTTCGTCTTTCACCTCCGTGCGGCGCCGCTCGCGCAGGGCGGAGAGCAGCCCGAAGTAGGCCGTCTCGGCGGTGTTGGGGATGAAGCTGAAGACCGTGTTGTGCCAGTCGTGCGCGACGGACGTGAGCACCTGATCGGCGAGGCGGGCGCCGAGGGCCTTCCGCTCGCGATAGATGTCGATGTCGTTGCCGCGGGAAAAATAGATGCGCTCGAACGAGCACGACGTGCGCGGCAACTCGGGCTGGAAGGCGGTCGAGGACACGGTGCCGTCCTTTTTGACCACCATGACGTGACCGGGCGTGACTTCCTCGACTGCGGAGAGCTCAAGGTCGAACACGGTCATGAGTGGCGCCCGCTCGGAGGCAAAGGCGATCACCTCGTCGTTCTCAAAGTAGAAACACGGCCGGATGCCGGATGGGTCGCGGGCCACGAACGCGTCGCCGTTGCCCACGGCTCCGACCAGCGCGTACCCCCCGTCCCATTTCGCGCCGGCGCGCTGCATGACGCGGGCGAGGTCCAGCTCCCGGCTGATGCGGGCGGAGATTTCCTCGCCCGGCAGCTGCTGGTCCCGCAGCTCGCGGTACAGGTTCTCGTGCTCCTCATCGAGGAAGAAGCCGATTTTCTCCAACAACGCCTGCGTGTCGGTGGCGAAGATCGGGTGCTGCCCCATGGCAATGAGGTTGCGGTTCAGCTCGCTGGTGTTGGTGAGATTGAAGTTGCCGCAGAGCGCGAGGTTGCGCGTCGGCCACGGGCTGCGCCGGAAGAACGGGTGGCACGAGCTCATGGTGTAGCCGCCGCTGGTGCCGTAGCGCAGGTGGCCGATGAGGAGCTCGCCGCCGAACTCGAAGTGTTGCTTCACCGTCTCGGCGAACTCGGGGTGGATGTCTCCCTTGTCGACCCCCTTGTGATAGTTGCCCAGCAGGCCGCGGAAGATCTTGTCGAGCGGGTTGGCCTTCACGCACCGCTCGCGGAACATGAACGGCTCGCCCGGCGGCATGTCGAGTTTCACGCAGGCCGCACCGGCGCCGTCCTGGCCGCGGTTGTGCTGTTTCTCCATCAGGAGATACAGCTTTGTAAAGCCCCATAGCGGCGTGCCGTATTTGTCCTGGTAGTATTGGAGCGGCTGCTTCAACCGCACCAACGCGACGCCGCATTCGTGGGTGATCTTGTCGCTCATCGCGCCCCCGCTGGGTGGAACCACGGCCCAACGCCGCGCTTGTGATCAGGGCCGGGACAGGCGCCGGCCGGAACGGGGAGGAGGTTTCTCACGGGCGTCAAAAGCACGTAATCACGAAAGGTTGCCCCCACCGGTCAACGGTCTTTTGCCCCCACGCCTTAAAATGCACCCGGAGGCACCCGTCCGCTTGACCGTGCCCGCCGGCTTTGGGACGGTCGCCGCCTCTCCGACGATGTTGATCCTGCGCGGCTCCCCTGCTCTCTCGCCCTTCCGTATCCAAAAACTGCTTGATGGGCTTATCGCCGCCGGGCTGCCCGTCCGCCGCGTCGCCAGCGAATACGTGCACGTGGTCGAGACCGCGGCCGAGCTGACTTCGGACCAGCAAGTTGTTTTGAACAAACTGCTTACCTACGGCCCCCAGCGTACCGGCGAGCCATTGACCGGGCTGGTGCAGGTGGTCGCCCCCCGCCCCGGGACCATCTCGCCCTGGTCCTCCAAGGCGACCGACATCGCCCACATTTGCGGGCTGACGGAGGTCCGGCGCATCGAGCGCGTGGTCGCTTACACCTTCGTTTTCGACCACAGCGCCCTGCCCAAGCCGCTGTCGCAGCTCAACGCCGCCCAGCTGGCCGTCCTGCGCGCGGCCATCCACGACCGGATGACCCAGGCCGTGTTCAACACGGTCGGGGACTGCGCCGCTCTCTTCAACCACGACGAGCCCCGGCCCCTGACCCGCGTGCCCGTCCTCGCCGGCGGTCGCGCCGCCCTCGAAGCGGCTGATCGCGACCTCGGCCTGGCGTTGGCGCCCGACGAGATCGATTACTTGGTCGCCGCGTTCACCAAACTCGGCCGCGATCCCCACGACGTGGAGCTGATGATGTTCGCGCAGGCCAATTCCGAGCACTGCCGCCACAAGATCTTCAACGCCTCGTGGGACATCGACGGCGAGGCCCAGGCCAAGTCGCTCTTCGCCATGATCCGCAACACCCACCAGTTGCACAGCGAAGGCATCCTGTCGGCCTACAAGGACAACGCCGCCGTGCTGCACGGCACCCGCGGGGGCCGCTTCTTCGCGGACCCCACCACCGGGCGCTACGTGACCTCCGACGAGGACATCCACCTGCTCTGCAAGGTCGAGACCCACAACCACCCCACCGCCATCTCGCCCTTTCCCGGCGCCGCCACCGGTTCGGGCGGGGAGATCCGCGATGAAGGCGCCACCGGCCGTGGCGCGAAACCCAAGGCCGGCCTCACGGGTTTCACCGTTTCCAACCTCCGCCTGCCCGGCGCCCTGCAGCCATGGGAAAAGGACTTTGGCAAACCCGGCCGCATCGTCTCCGCCCTCGACATCATGATCGAGGGGCCGCTCGGGGGCGCCGCCTTCAACAACGAGTTCGGCCGCCCCGCCATCAACGGCTATTTCCGCACCTTCGAAATGGAGGTGCCCGGGGCGAACAGCCCCGAGCTGCGCGGTTACCATAAGCCCATCATGCTGGCCGGCGGTCTCGGTAACATCCGCGCTGCCCACGTGGAGAAGGGGGCCATCAACCCCGGCGACAAGCTCATCGTGCTCGGCGGCCCCGCCATGCTCATCGGGCTCGGCGGCGGCGCCGCCTCCTCCATCGCCTCCGGCGCCGGCAGCGAGGACCTCGATTTCGCCTCGGTACAGCGCGACAACGCCGAGATGGAACGGCGCTGTCAGGAGGTCATCGACCGTTGCTGGGCGCTGGGTGACGACAACCCGATCTCCTTCATCCACGACGTGGGCGCCGGCGGCCTCTCCAACGCCTTTCCTGAACTCGTCAACGACGGCGGCCGCGGCGGCGTGTTCGATCTGCGCCGGGTGCCCAACGACGAGCCCGGCATGGCCCCGCACGAGATCTGGTGCAACGAGTCGCAGGAGCGCTACGTCATGGCGGTGCCGGCCGACCGGCTGGCGACCTTCACCGCCCTGTGTGCCCGCGAACGCGCCCCTTTTGCCGTCGTCGGCGAAGCCACCGCGGATCAGCGGCTCGTGCTGGAGGATCCGCACTTCGGCAACCGCCCCATCGACCTGCCACTCGAGGTGCTGCTCGGCAAGCCCCCGCGGATGCACCGCCGCGAGACCACGCTCACGCGACCGCAACGCCCGTTGGATCTGCACGGCCTGTCGCTGGCCGAGGCCGCCCGCCGCGTGCTCGCCCACCCCACGGTCGCCGACAAGAGCTTCCTCATCTCCATTGGCGACCGCACGGTCGGCGGCCTGATCTGCCGCGATTCCATGGTCGGTCCGTGGCAGGTGCCGGTGGCGGACTGCGCCGTCACCGCCGCCGCCTTCGACGTGAACACCGGCGAGGCCATGGCTATGGGCGAACGCACTCCCGTCGCGGTGAATGATTCCGCCGCCGCCGCCCGGCTCGCCGTGGGCGAAGCACTCACCAACCTCGCCGCCGCCCAGATCGGCGACCTCGGCAAGGTCAACCTGTCCGCCAATTGGATGGCCGCCCCCGCCGTGCCCGGCGACGCCGCCGACCTCTACGCCGCGGTCAAGACCGTGGGCATGGAACTCTGCCCCGACCTCGGGATCACCATCCCGGTCGGCAAGGACTCCATGTCGATGAGCACGGTCTGGTCGCAGGACGGCGAATCGCGCCGGATGACCGCGCCGATCTCGCTCATCATCTCCGCCTTTGCTCCGGTCGCCGACATCACGAAGTCGCTGACCCCGCAACTCGCGCCGGCCGCCGACACCACCTTGCTCCTCATCGACCTCGGCCGCGGCCAGAACCGCCTCGGCGGCTCCATCCTCGCCCAGACCGTTGCGCAGATGGGCGAGGCCACGCCGGACGTCGACTCGGCCGCTGACCTCAAGAGCTTCTGGAATGCCATCCAGCAACTAGGCGCGGAGGGCAAACTGCGGGCCTACCACGACCGTTCCGACGGCGGCCTGTTTGCCACCGCGGTCGAGATGGCTTTCGCCGGCCATGTCGGCGTCAGCCTGGAACTGCCCGCGGGAACCGACCCGTTCGCTGCACTTTTCGCCGAGGAGTTGGGCGCAGTCATCCAGGTCCTTACCGCCGACCTCGCCGCCGTGAACGAGGTCCTCGCCACCCAAGGCCTGGCGGACTGTACCACACGCATCGGCAGTTTGAATACCGACTTTGCCTTCCGCGTCACCGCCGGCGGCGAGACGCTGCTCGACGAAGGTTTGAGTGAGCTGCGCGCCGTCTGGTCCGACGTGTCCCGCCGCATTGCCTCGCTCCGGGACAACCCGGCCGCCGCCGAGTCCGACTACCAGCTCAAGCTGGAACGGGACAACCCCGGCATCACGCCGAAAGTGACTTTCACCTTTTCGGAAATCCCAAATCCCAACGTCCAAATCCCAAGCAAACACCGCCCCCCCATCGCCATCCTGCGCGAGCAGGGCGTGAACGGTGAGGTCGAGATGGCCGCGGCGTTCGACCGCGCGGGCTTCGCGGCGGTCGACGTGCACATGACCGACGTGATCGAGGGCCGGGTCTCGCTGGCCGATTTCCGCGGTCTGGCCGCCTGCGGCGGCTTCAGCTACGGCGACGTGCTGGGTGCCGGCGAAGGCTGGGCCAAAAGTGTGCTGTTCAACCCCCGGGCTCGCGACCAGTTCGAGGCCTTCTTTGCCCGCGAGGACACCTTCGCCCTCGGCGTCTGCAACGGTTGCCAGATGCTGAGCAACCTCAAGGCGATCATCCCCGGCGCCGAAGCCTGGCCGCACTTCGTGCAGAATCAGAGCGAACGCTATGAGGGCCGCTACGTGTCGCTGCAGATCGAGGAATCGCCGTCTATCCTCTTCGCCGGCATGACCGGCAGCGTCCTGCCCATCGCCGTCGCCCACGGCGAAGGCTACGCCGAGTTCGCCGATCGCGCCGCGGCCGACGCTTTCAGTGCCAGCGGCCTCGTCGCCGCGCGCTATTGCGACAACCACCATCGGCCCACCGAGCGCTACCCGCTCAACCCCAATGGTTCGCCGCTCGGCATGACCGCGCTCACCACCACCACCGGCCGCGTCACCATCATGATGCCGCACCCCGAGCGCGTCTTCCGCAGCCGCTGCATGAGCTGGGCCCCCGCCGAATGGGGCGAGGATTCGCCGTGGATGAAGCTCTTCCGCAACGCGCGTGACTGGGTGGGTTAAGGGTGACTGACCCTGCGGGCGGTCCAAACAGAACGGTGCTGACATGATCCCGGGCGGCCGACAAGTTGGTCGGTCCATCTACCCTGCATCATGAAATTCACCCCCCGCTTCCTTGCCCTGGTGCTCCTGACCAGCCTCGCGGCTGTCGTCGCCCGCGCCAACCACCACGAAGAGAAACACACCTACGTCATCGTGCACGGCGCCACCGCAGGTGCCTATGAATGGAAGGAAACCGGCCGCTACCTCGAGGAGGCCGGCCACACCGTCTACCGCGTGACGCTCACCGCCCTCGGCGAGCGCTCCCACCTCAGCGCCGTGGGCGTCGACCTCAGCACGCACATCATGGACGTGGTGAACACCATCCGCTTCGAGGACCTGCACGACGTCATTCTCACCGGTCACAGCTACGGTGGCCGCGTCATCACCGGCGTGATGAACGAGATCCCGGAGCGCATCAAACACGTCATGTATTTTGATGCCTCCGTGCCCGAGGACGGCGAGTCCAGCTATTCCCGCAACGGCCCGCCCGCCAACCTGCTGATCAAGAACGGTCGCCGCATCCCGGAGTGGTTGAACGAGAACCCCACCACCTACCCGCACAACGTCGGCCAGCCCTTTGGCCCCTACCTGGAGGCGGTGAAGTACAACAACCCGGAGGCCTTTAAGCTCAACGTCACCTACGTGCCGTTCATTGCCGAGGGGACCGACCCGGCCGAGCGCGCCGCCCGGGATCGCAACTGGCAGAATGCCGTCGCCCGCGGCTGGACCGTGCGCACCTTCCCCGGCTCCCACACCGCCATGCTCGAGAACCCGAAGGATCTCGCCGTCCTGATGCAGGCGGCCGTCACCGACACCAACACGCCCACTCCCTGAATCCAACGCTTCCCCCTGATATTATCATGAAACTCTTCCGCCTCCTTACCCTGTTGCTCGTCGCCTGCGGCGCGACGACCCTCGCCCGAGCCAACCACCACGAGGAAAAACTCACCTTCGTTCTCGTCCACGGCGCCACCGCCGGCGGCTACGAATGGAAGGAAACCGGCAAATACCTCCGGGACGAGGGTCACACTGTCTATCGCGTCACCCTCACCGCCCTCGGCGAACGCTCCCACCTCAGCGCGGAGGGCGTGAACCTCACCACCCACATCAACGACGTGGTGAACACCATCCTGTTCGAGGACCTGCACGACGTCGTCCTCACCGGCCACAGCTACGGCGGCATGGTCATCACCGGCGTCATGGACCGCATCCCGGAGCGCATCAAACACGTGTTCTACTTCGACGCCGCCGTGCCGGAAGACGGCCAGTCGATCTACGATTCCTTTGGCGGCGGCCGCGGCGGCAACCGCCCCGAACCCCAGGTCGAAAACGGTCGGCTGGTGATGGACTGGCTGCCGAAAAACCCCACCTCGTGGCCCCACAACGTCGGCCACCCCATCGGCACCTTCACCGAGCCGGTCTCCTACAAGAATCCGGCGGCGCTCGCCCTCAACGTCACCTACGTGCCGTTCGTTCGGGACGCGGCCGACGAGACCGAGCGCGCCGCCAACAATGCCGCCTGGCAACGCGCCAAGGCCCGTGGCTGGACCATCCGGCCCTATCCCGGCAGCCATACGGCCATGCTGGAGACGCCCAAGGAGCTCGCCGCCCACATCCTGGCCAACGTCAACAACACCAACGCGCCGGCCGCAGACTGAACGGCGCGATCAGTCCGCCACCCGGTTGCCGGCGATCCAGACGGATTCGAGGCTCCGGGTGTGCGTGATGTCCTCCAGTGGGTCCGCCGCCAGCACCAGCAGGTCGGCCCACTTCCCCGGCTCAAGCGTCCCGACGTCCTCGAGACCCAGGGCCGCCGCCGCGCCGCCGGTGGCGCTGAGCAGCGCCTGCATCGGGGTGAGACCGGCGTCGGCGACCATCATCTCCAGCTCCTTGTGCTCGAAGTAGCCCTGGAAACGGGCGGGGGGGACCGGTGTCAGTGCCCATCACGATCGGCACGCCGGCATCGGCCAGCCGCTTGAGATTCACCAGCGCGACCTGGAGCGCCTCCTTGTTGGCCTGTAGGAAACGGTTGCCGCGAATCAGGGCCTGTCGCTCCGGATCACGCAGTTCGGCCAGCACGGCGGCATCGACCGCCTTGAGGAAAAACGGATCGGCAAAAAAGGCGGGCTCCGACTCATACACGTAGGTGGACACATCACGCATGAGGGTCGGCGAATAATAGACCCCGGCGGACTTCATCGCCGCCACCAACGCGTCATCCACCTCCCGGTCGCGGATGCTGTGCGCCAGGAAATCCACCCCGGCCGTCACGAGGCCGCGGGCGTCGTCCAGGTAGAACAGGTGCGCCGCCACCGGCAGACCGAGTTCGTGCGCCCGGGTGATCACCGCCGTGTAGACCTCCGGGGACAGGTTCTGCGCGCCGGCGCCGGGGTCGGCCTTGATTTTGATGAAGTCCACCCCCATGCGGGCGTTGCGCTACACCACCGCCAGCGCCGCCGCCGGGGTTGCTCCCGTGATGACTTCGCCGGCCATGAACAACCGGCTGCGATTGAGCATCGGCGTGGCCTGGGCATCGCGGATCCCGACCGCGACGGCTTCGTCGCCCCCGAGGCTGACCACGGTCGTGATGCCGTAGCGCGCATAGCGTTGCAGGTCCTGCATGACGCTCCCGGCCGAATACTGCCCACCGCGCAACCCCACCGTGCCGCCGACATGGCCATGGCCGTTGATGAGTCCCGGAAACTCACCGCCTGAACGCACAAAAACCTCCCGGTGA
>Ga0181601_10001895_pt1 | contig 18011 bp, 16 predicted proteins | sample 041ome_8_FD_133020 | JGI IMG/M metagenome (GOLD analysis project Ga0181601, IMG submission 133020) | Coastal salt marsh microbial communities from the Groves Creek Marsh, Skidaway Island, Georgia - 041407BS metaG (megahit assembly) | ecosystem: Environmental > Aquatic > Marine > Intertidal zone...
AATGCATCGGGCTGAACGGTTTGCAGCGTCGCGATCCGGCGAATAATATCGGCTTGCAGCTCCTCGGGGAGCAAAATCAACACATCGGCCCCTAAAGAGAAATCCAAATAAGAGACGATGAGGGCGATAATTTGCGGATGCTCATCAATGATGAGTTCTGAAATGGCACGTGCATCCATCCAGTCAAGAATTTCAATCGGGCGATCACTACTCGATGGCGTAATACGACTTAAAACAGACTGGGCTTTATCTTCGCCCAAGGCTTTGGTCAGAACATTCCGAATATAATTCCCAGCGCCCAAACCAAGGCTTGTTTGCTCACGAATAATTTTCAAAAATTCGTCCAGAACCATATTCACGGTTTCTTGATCGAGGCCCTGCACAGAATACATTGCGCTTCCCAAATGCTGCACTTCTTTCGGTGTCAGATTTTTCAAAATCTCAGAAGCTTCATCCTCACCCAATAGCATCATCAGAATGGCTGATTTTTGAGTTCCGGTAAGCGTGTCATAGACACTCACTTCTTCGGGATTATTCTCTTGTGCTTCTGGCATGACCTTCGTCTCCTCTCGCTGCCCGATCGACTATTTGCGACCGGATTGGCAGCTCCTCTCTTACGTTAGAGTTTCAATGTCCTTTTTCATCATCGCTTTAAACACATTTGCGACGCGACCTGCTTCATCGGATACCATCATCCGGATCACCGCCACCTTATCGTCATAGGTATTAGCAGTATCCAGCATTTCCGCAGAAATGGATTGTTTCTTCGGCTTGAGTTTTGCCTTGATCTCTTCAAGGCTTTCCCCTTCACCCACTTCAATTGTATCGATATCCACCTCATCATCATTCATCGACATGGCTTGACCTGGCACACCGGCGCCGACGGGAACGAAAATCCGCGACAGCAGGGGTCGGATCACACCGAGTGTAATAATGCCCAGAATAAGAATAGTTGAAAACTGTTTGACGAACTCAGAAAACCACTCTTGCTCGTGCCAAGCCTTTTTGAAGCCTTCCATCTCATCCATAAACGGTGAGCTTGACACAGTTAGGCGGTCCCCGCGGGTCTCGTCGATGCCAATTGCATCACGAACCAAACGTTGAATTTCTTCCAGCTGTTCTTCTGACATGGGTTGGCTGACTTTTTCACCGGTCTCGGGGTCGATGACATCAATATCGCGCACCAACACGGATGCGTTTAGCCGCGCAATTCGGTTCGACGGGTCTTGGGTCGTTGACACCACCCGACTAACTTCATAATTCCGCACTTCACTCGATGACCGGGTGCGCAATTTTCCATCGGCTCCGGTTTGCGACATGTTGGAGCCAACTTCCAACTCAGCCTCGGTGGGCGGCGTATTGGACACAGCCCCCGGAATGCCGCGCGCGGGGAGATCGGACGCTTCATCAAGCGTTGATTGCTCGCTGCGCAACGCATTCCCCTTGGGGTCAACAATTTCTTCCGTACGTTCGCTTCGGGTAAAATCAATATCGAGGTTAACTTGCGCATTCACATTTCCGGCCCCAGCGATTGGCGTGACCAAGGATATAATGCGGGTACGATAAACATCTTCGAGCCGCATCCGATATTCAAGTTGTGAATCCGTCAACATGGTCGAAGGGTCGTCAACCGGCTTAGAGAGCAAGTCACCGTTTTGGTCAATAATGGTAACATTTTGCTTCGCCAAACCGGGAATAGACGAAGACACCAAATGTACAATCGCTTCGACTTGTTGGCGGCCTAAACGACGCCCTTGCGCCAATTGCACAAAAACAGAAGCAGTTGTTTCAGGATTATTGCGGACAAATACTGATTTTTCAGGAATGGCTAAATGCACCCGCGCTGAAATAATGGTGTCGATTTCACTAATTGATTTGGCGAGCTCTATTTCTTGACTTTGCTTGAGACGCACATTTTCTACAGAACGACTGGTCCCCATGGGAATATCGGATAGGCTATCATAGCCTTCAGGCACCGATGACGGCAGGCCTTGAGCCGCCAAGGTGATGCGCGAACTATAATAATCCGTTGTCGGCACCAATACATCGCCTGTGACGGGATCAAGAACCACATCAACACCAGAGTTTTTTAAAGCCTCAACAACCCGGGCTTTTTCCGCTTCCGGCAAAGACGCATAAAGGGTGGTCCGATCAGGCTGTTGTAAAACAGCATAGATAATCAGACCAAAAAATGAAGCTAAAACCGCAATGATTGCAGGCATGGAACGCTGGAAACTGGGCTGAGATGTAAAGGCCCGAACGTTCGACAGAAACGCACCACCTGGCAATGTCAGGCTGTTACCATTTTTGCTCCGATTGGTTTCTTCAGTCGCTGCGAGTGTTTCCGCCATAACTCATTCCTCTCAATGTGCCTTAAACCGGCATATTCATAATGTCCTTGTAAGCGCTCAGCACTTTATTCCGGACGTTGAGAACCATTTGAAAGCCGAGCGACGACACTTGTCGCGCAACCATGACTTTCGATAAATCTGACTCCAACCCAAGCTCATAGGCTTTGGCGAGGTCAGCACTGTTTTTCTGCGCATCCGCGACATCGCGAATGGCATCTCCCATGCGCTCATTAAATGCGGGCGTGATTGTTTTCGGCCCCAGCGCCTCTTCTGCACGGCTCACTACTTTTTGGGTCAGCGATCCGTAATTTTGTCCGATTGACTTAATCTCGGTCATGCACGCCTCCGTTAACTATTAACCGCACGTTTTGCGGGGACCGCCTGATGCGGCAGTTGGTATAGGGCTGTTGATTGAATATCAGTGACAATATCGTCGCTGGTGATGCGGTGGTTCTGACAGAGGACAAGCGCACGCTGCAGAACATTTTCGAGCTCGCGCACATTGCCTGGCCACGCGTAATGAGTGAGCGCCTTAATGGCGGTTTCGTCCAACCATGGCAATTCATCGAGACGAGATTTTGCATGGCGAACCAACAGCGCGCTTGCAATCGGGATGATATCCTCGCGCCGCTCGGCCAAGGGCAGTGTGTTTAAGGGAAACACGTTCAGGCGGTAGTATAAATCCTCGCGGAATTGGCCTCGCCGAATGGCGTCGGTCATATCGCGATTGGTTGTCGCCAAAACGCGCACATCCACTGAGATATCTTCATGCCCCCCAATCGGTGTGACCGTTTTCTCCTGGAGCGCGCGCAGCAACTTGGCTTGCAACGACATCGGCATTTCAGAAATTTCGTCGAGCAGCAATGTGCCACCATCGGCGGCGCGGAAAATACCTTTATTGGCGGTGGATGCGCCGGTGAAAGCACCTTTTTCATGCCCGAATAAAATTGCTTCCAGCATATTTTCTGGGATGGCCGCACAATTGACAGCGACAAACGGCTTTTCAGCGCGTCCTGAATTATTATGGACATAGCGCGCTAGAACTTCCTTACCCGTTCCGGTTGGGCCGTTGATAAAAACCGTCACATCGGTTCTCGCGACCCGTTGTGCCAAGGCCAGCATGGCCACACTTGTATCTGAGCCAATGGCCACATGCTTATCACTGGCGACAAGGCTGGTAATTAATTCGGGTGCATAAGAAGCGGTGGCCGTGTCGTCTTGCGGCAAAGATAAGTGAACGAGCCGCCCGCCCATTTCGCTGGTCAACGAAAATTGCGGTGCCGTTTCATTAATGACGAAAATAGTTTTGGCTTTGAGCTTGCGCGCAAATTCAACCAGCGCTTCGGGCGACTTCAGCTTTTTGTAAAAAGCATGCGCACAGACCAAAACAGGGCTGGGCGAAGGATTTGCCCCTTCTAATTTCGCGACATCAAGCGTGTCGGCGTCAATACCGCGACGCGCCATCACTGTCGTTATAGAATCATACAGGTCTAAACCCGCGCTGATTAATGTTACATCTGCCATTTGGCACTCCTCTCACCTAACACCCCGATAGAGGCAGGAAGCGTGCCAAAACATGAAACACAGGAATATTTTTTTGAAATTAAGTTAAGTAATTGACTTATATAATATAATTTATCTTATATTTTATATATTAACTATCATTCAAAATTCTGACATTATGGAACCGAATCAAGGTGCGTCATTGTCAGTTTTGTGACAGGGGCTGCGGCCAATCGAGGGAGTGCATTTAACATGCCGAAGAAGGTTTCAGCAAAAGCGCCTAAACCCAGCGAAGAACTGTCTGATAAATCAAAGGCTTCCGGGTCGTCGGGCTCCACGGAGGCCTTGCTGATCGGGCATTCCGCCGCCGCAAAAGATTTGCGCCATCTTGTGGATGTCGTTGCGCCCTCGCCCAGTACGGTTCTCATTTTGGGCGAGACGGGGGTTGGTAAAGACGTCGTTACGCGAGCCCTGCATGCCGCATCTGGGCGTAAAGGCCATTTGGTTTCAGTCAATTGCGCGGCCATTCCGGCGGAATTGCTGGAATCTGAATTGTTTGGTCACGAAAAAGGGGCCTTCACGGGCGCCGACGCCACCCGCAAGGGGCGCTTCGAGATGGCCGAGGGGGGCACATTATTCCTCGACGAAATTGGCGACATGAATTTATCGCTCCAATCGAAGCTTTTGCGCGCTTTGGAAAACCGAACCATTCAACGCGTCGGGGGCGGCAAAGATATTTCCGTTGATTTTCGATTGATTTGTGCCACGCACCAAAATCTTGATCAACTTGTTGATCAGGGTAAGTTTCGAGCCGATCTTTTCTTTCGTATCAATGTCTTTCCCATTCATGTGCCAACATTGGCCGAGCGCAGTGTCGACATTCCGATGTTGGTTGAGCATATGGTGCACCAAGCCAAAGCCCTGCATGACGGCAATGTCCCGCAATTTGATGACAGTGCTTTGTCTGAATTAGCGCGCTATCCTTGGCCCGGAAATATTCGCGAATTGCGCAATGTGATTGAACGGGCTTTTGTTTTATTTCCCAATCAGGCGATTTCAGGAAAAGCTGTCCGCGAAAACCTGCTGCGCCTGAAAGTGCCTGATCGTAAGGCAGAGCAAGACGCGTTATGGGCTGCCACAGCCGATCTCACGGGGGTTCAGGGCGACGCGGATATGTCCCATGAGCCGCGGGTTCCTCATGCCGCGCATTACCAAAATTGGTTCGCTTATTTCGATCACATCGACTTACGCCGACATTTGCGTGATGTGGAGGTGGTGCTCATAGAGGCGGCGTTAGAAAAAACCAATGGCACAATCAGTGCCGCCGCCGACGCCCTGAAATTGCGCCGTACCACGCTCATTGAAAAAATGAAAAAATTGATGATTGATCGCCCTCTCACACCTGGAGAAGAAGAGCTTTCTGAACGGGATCCGGCTTTACAGGATTAGTCTTCTGAAAAATTGAGAAGCGCTCACGGCCCTAGTCAAGGCCCTAGCGGCCACGAACGTCCACTAATGATTACTGACGACCCCTAACGCCCATAGGCGCGCATCATTTTCTGCGATTGGCCGGCATGGCGTGCAAGCGCGCCTAATTCATGCTCCAGTTCGGCGCAGAGTGCGGCATTTTCGGCTGCACAGGCCTCAATAAAATCGAGAATTTCTGCCGCATCTTCCGGAGCAGGCCTGCTCATCATGTCGACCAACAGATCACGTCGTTGTGCATCCAAGTCGCAAGCTCGGTCAAAATCGCGGTCCGTTAGGGCCTGGCGCATGGCGTCATTCAGCGAGATGAATTGGTCACGAAAGCTCTGCATCATTCTATTCCGGCTTAATCTGGAACCAGGCTTCACGAATTTCTTCAAGCACCGGTATGGCTTGGCGCGTCGCCTCACCTGTTGCTTCTTTCATATCCTTCAATAATTGCTGGCGGGCATATTCATATAATTGAAAGAGGTTATTCGCGATATCGCCGCCTTTTTCAAAATCGAGCGATGATTGTAAGGCGTAAATAATGGTGAGAGATCGTGCAAAATTCTTGGATTTGAGCTCCAGCACACCACCCGCCTTCAAATCTGCATGGTCGGCAAACACATTCATCGACTTAATTAGCTCGTCAAACATCGTCAAAACAATGGCATGTGGATCACTGATTTCAGCAACCGCCTGCCGTTCGACATTTTTATATGCGGCACCTACTTTTCCATAATTCATTGACATATGCGTTCAGACCCTTGCTCGATCGGCAGGAAATTTATACACTTCGACAATGGTTGTCCCTATTTCAGCACATCACGCGGCACATATAGCCTCGGGCGGAGCCCATGCGCTCTCGCAAGGAGAGCTTATGCGCGCGGCATTAGCCAAACCGGCAACAACCAGCCTCCCCTCTTCTGCAATCGGTATGCCAACTCCCGTTCAAACCCCACACGGGGTCGATGCTCTTGCGCATCTCATGTCGTCGACACCGCTCAAGCAATCGCCCGAGCGCCGTCAATACCATCCTCAAGGGGCGCCCTCTGCCGTTTTGACCGAGAATTTTTTTGCATCTCGGGCGCTCAGCACGCCGGGCGTGATGCATAATATGGCCGCAACCCGGGCGGCCTATACCTCCGATGTGAGCAAGCTGGCGCCGCGCTTTACGGAAAGTGTCGCGCTGATCGCTTAGGTCTTGCGTGAGAGAGAATAGCGGCGCTGCACGGGCCTATTTACCTTCAATATCGATCACGCGATTTTGCGTTTCCAAATAGGCGGTAAATAAATCTCCCTCCGTGACAATCCCAGTCAGCTGACCGGAGGCGCGGTCGATCACGGGAATACTTTCACCGACAAAATCACTGGCAACCTCAATCGCCTGCAACAAAGACGCATCGCTTTTAATGCTCATGGCTTGCGTATCGGCAATGGACCCTACTTGGGTATTTCCGGTCTCAGCCTCGATCGCGAGAAACGATATTTTTCCAAGATATCGATTTTTCGGGCCCACCACATAGGCTTCGCTATCGCCTTTTTGAATGAGCTTTTTCTTGGCCGCAGCGACCGTGCTGCGCGGTGAGAGTTTGACATAATCTTGGTGGATGAAGCGAGCCAGAGGTGTTTCCATTAATTCGATATGTCCACGCCCTCGATGAATATCAATCCCACGATCCATAAGTTGGCGGTCAAAGATCGAGGCACCATAGAAAATGTGGGAGATCAGGCTGGAGGTCACCACCGCCATCATCGCCAGCACCGCCATATCATAGGACTGTGTGAATTCGAGAATAATCAAAATCACCGCGACAGGCGCACCGATCACCGGCGCCACCACAGCGGCCATTCCGCTGACAATGAGAACACTGGTGAGCACCCCATCCCCGTACCCTCCAAACAGAGCGGATATGGTGCCCCCAGCTGCTGCACCGACGAACAGAGCAGGCGAAAACACGCCGCCAAATAGGCCAAAGCCAAGACACAAAGCGGTCATCGCCAGCTTGCTGATCAGCAAGGTGGCCATATAGCTGGAAGTGTGCTCGCCGCCGATCATCGCTTTAACACTTTGGGTGCCTAGCCCCAAAATATCTGGAATAAAGACGCCCACCGTGCCGCAAATCGCCGCCGCGATCAGCGCCAAGGGCAAAGGCCCAAGGCCCGTTTTTCCAGCTAACCGCGTGGTGATCCGGATCAGAAAAATGAAAAAAACGGCAATTAGGCCAAAAAAGAGACCGGTAAATAAGGCTGGCCCGATCATCTCGACCAGATCCACACTCGGGGCTTCCATGGTGACCAAATAGCGATCTCCGAACAAACCTTGCGAAACCGCCGCCCCGGTGATGCTGGCAATGGCCAGGGGCGCCACGGCCCGCAACGAGAAATGTCGCAAAATCGCCTCTAACGCAAAAACCAAGCCGCCCAAGGGCGCGTTAAAGCCAGCGGCAATGGCCGCCGCCACACCGCAGCCGATAAAGACATCGGTGGGCATCGAAAACCGCATCACCGATTTTACCCAACTGCCAATGGTGGCGCCGAAATGCACGAGCGGGCCATATTGTCCGACCGATGCGCCACCGCCTGCGGCAACAAAAGCAACCAGCGTCGAGCCCAAGCCGCCTTTGACATCGAGCTCATTATCGGTGCGATGGGCCGCATAAATACTGTCCGCTGGACCAAAAAATCTGGGAAGGTTGAGGCGTCGGCGAATGCCATAAATCAGAAAAGCTGCTGCGATCAGCGTAAAAATGGATGTGACATCATAGGTGGCGCCATTCCAAACCACCTCAATCAGGCCGCTAGACCGGATTTGTGTCAAAAACTCGACGCCAAAGACGAAGGCATTTGAAACAAACGCCATGACCGTGCCAATCGCCAGGCCGATCGCAATGGTTATGAATAGGCCACTCGCCATATCTTTCTTTGAAGATACACCCATATTCCCCTCTCCTTGCCCCTCAAATCACCAAAGGATCGCGCATCAACACACAGTTGAAGCGATCACACAGGGGGCTTTTTAAAGCGATGTTTCCCGCATGAATACCAGTTTGGCACATGTTTTGCCTGTACGGCATAAAATTTGCACGACTTGGTCGTAATTCTAAATAGGGACACCGCTTATGGCTGTAGACTATTTAAGCACTTTAAATGCTGGCTCCGGCCTCAACACGACGCAAATCGTTGATGCGTTGGTGGAGGCTGAACGCGCGCCGCGTGAAGAGCGAATTCAAGCTGCAGTTGAAGAAAAAACTGTTTCAATTTCAAGCCTCAGCCAAGTCAAACAAGGGTTCAGCGCATTTCAGTCCATTTTGACCTCTTTGGATGGCAAAACAGGGTTAACGGCCTCGAGTGCCGATCCGGCAATTGGCGTGAATATCGCCGATGCCGATCTGGCCCAGACGTTTTCGGCCTCCTTGGAAGTCGAGCAATTAGCGCTTGGACAAACCTTGGTTTTTGACGGCTATAGTAGTGCCAGCGATGATTTGGGATCAGGCTCTCTGACCTTTGCATTCGGCAGCTGGGAGAGCGGAAGTTTTGTCGCAAATTCTGACCTTTCAGATCAGACCATCACAATTGACTCGGACAATGCCTCTTTGACGGGGATACGCGATCAAATCAACGCTGCACAAATTGGGGTCACCGCTTCGGTGCTCCAAACAGGCCTAAATAGCTTCGCACTCGTTCTCCGAACTGACAGTGGGGTTGATCACGCTGTATCACTGAGTGCATCAGAAGACACTGCGGGATCGGGCCTTGCGCAAATTCAATACACCTCAGTCGATAATACAATCGAGGTTCAGTCGGCACAAAATGCGATTTTATCGCTGGATGGTGTTTCAATTGAACGAAGCACCAATTTGATTGACGACCTCGTGGATGGGGTAGAATTCACTTTGACTGAAGTGACTACGGGCCCGGTTCAAGTTTCGATTTCACATGATGAAGAAACTGCACTTACGTCGATGACGGATCTCATCGATCAGATCAATAATATGCAAACTGTTTTGCAAACCCTCAGCGCGCGTGGCTCTCAAGATACAGAAAGCGGGCCCCTGGCAGGCGATCCCTTATTAAGAAGCTTTCAGTCTCGATTGCGATCAATCACAACAACCCCTCTTCAAGGCTTTGGCGATACCCCGATTTATTTAACAAATTTTGGTATCAAGACCGAGCGCGACGGCTCTTTAACGCTGGATGAAGAAAGCTTTAAAGCGGCTTACGCTGAGAACCCCGAGCAATTTGCAGCAATCGTCTCTGACCGTTTTTTCTCGGATAATGATGAGATCGTCGTGACCATGAGTGGGAGCGACTACACAGCTGGGGTGTATGAGTTTGTCGCAACGGATGGCGACGGCACATTAGATGGAACCGCATCAAGCCGGATCGGAAACAGCTATTTTGTGCGCGCCGGAAATGGTTCGGGGGCACGGATACAAACATCGTCCGATGACATCTCGGCCAATATTTATCTCGGTCGGAGTTTGATCGGCGAGCTTTCGAAATTTACCGCCTCAATACTGGCGACAGGCAGTGACATTGATAAGAAAATATCCACTCTGAATAGTGATATTACCGAGCATAATACTGAGCTTAATGACCTCTCAGATCGCATGACCTCGTTACGTGATCGATATGTTCGGCAGTTTACAGCTATGGAACAAGCCGTAAAAAGCTTGAAAGAAACTGGCTCATATCTCGAGAGCTTTATGGATAGCTGGCGCGCAGGTCTTCAGAAATAATAAGATTGAGAGATGGACCGCCTAGGCGATCCACCGACTGCGATCCACCGACTGCGATCCAATGACTGACGCCTATAAAACGTCAAATAGGCTGACTTCTTCTCCCGCAAGAGCCGCCAATTTTGGAAACTTCTCATCTGTCGCGACCGTCCACCCCACGGGGGCCTCTGGAACCGTTTTCGATCTGAGCCCAAAAACATATGCCTTAAAGGCTTTAAACGCATCAGATGGATTATATTCCCGCTCTTTGGCCGCGTCCTCGACAGATCCAAATAACGGATTGAGTTTACGCTCTCTTCCGATACCCGAGAAATACAAGCGATAATAAGAAAAATCTTTTAAGAGATCATTCGCCTCATCATTGGCTTCAATTTCAATCAGAAATCGCAAAATCTCTTCCGCGGGTTCGGTCAGCTCCTCGCCTAGGATCGGCGTTGGGTAGTGCTCTGCCAGCCCGTTAACATATTTTTTTGCGACCAATTCAAGGGCCATCTCACCCGACAAAAAATCTCGGGCGGTACAGGCTACGCAAGCGTCAAAAATGTAATCCGGACAAAACATGTAAATACCTCTATCGCGTCGCTTGATATATCAGTTTCATAGACCTCATACAATGGTCTAAAAACTCATATCCGCACAATATCAGATGGGGGCACGCTTTGTCGCACTGTGACGCCTGCGCCAATTATAGCGCCCTCGCCGATCTCGACACCGGGCAGCACAATGGCGCCCGCCCCGATAAAGACGCTGTGCGCGAGCTGCACATCCCCGCATAAAATAGCGCCTGGTCCAATAAAACAGTGATTGCCAATTTCACTGCCATGCTCAACCACCGATCGGGAATAGATCAATGCGTTTTCCCCAATCGTCACGTCGCTACCAATCGATACTTGGCGCAAGATCTGAACGCCATCGGCAATGATTGCCGATGATGCTACGCTCGCGTCAGGATGGATCAATGTCGGAAAACTTATATTTTGCTGGCCATAATAAGCTTCGAAAATAGAGCGACGTGGCGAAAGATGGGGATTGGCGCCAATTCCGTTAAAAAGCTGTATCGGTTCTTGCAGCGTTTTCAGCTCTTTTTCCTGTATAACGCGATCGGACGCATGCGTCTCCCCGTCGTCTTTTTTTATAAAGATAAACTGTAACGGCTGACCGTTTTCCTGCCGGTGGCGGCAATCCGATAGGCTCTCTGCCACGGTACGCGCGTGCCCGCCGGAGCCAAGGACATAGACTTTATCCGCCAATGCGATCACCCCTCTCATATGATCGATCGGATACTTGCCCCATCAGTTCCAGATAATCAGTCTCGGCATTACCCGCACCGCGGAGCATGGACAGATTATGCATCGTGAACCGATCGCCCTCAGCGATGTCCTCAGAAGCGAAGATGAACCGTCTCACAATATTTTTGTTCTCACGTTCACTGTCGCATGGTGCCTTCTCGCCATTTCCCATCGTCACCTGAGCGGCACGAATAAGAGAAACATATTCTGCAAATTGTTGTGGGTCAGCCGAGCAGGCATGATCTGGGCCGTCCGCCGAACAATCCAAGGTAATGTGTTTCTCTATGACTTCGGCGCCAGCAAAAACCGCCCAAGCCCCTGCGTTAACATCGACCGAATGATCAGAAAACCCCACACTTACGCCATAACGATCATGCAAGGAGGAAATTGCTCTAAGATTAAGATCACTGATAGGGGCTGGATAAGCCGAAACGCAATGGAGTAAGGTGACATGGCTGCGCAGCCACTCACGGTTTTCTGGCTTTTGAAGGAGTTCCGCTTCTTGCCCGAAAAGAGCCTCAAGTGACCCTTGCGACGACCCCACGATCAAGGTGGCCAAAGCTCGATCAATTTCTTCAAATGTACTGTTTCCGGTCGACAAAATAATACCCCGTGAGCCGTGCCCCATTGCCCACAAGAGAGGTGTGAATGTTATATCTCCCGAGCTAATTTTTACGCTGTCGAGTTGCAGATCATTTTTGAGGAATTGATAACTGTCGAGATCAAACGGCGTCGACAAAAATTTAATTTGGTTTTGATTACAATAGCCCTTCAGGCGGAAATGGTCTTCCCGCGATAACGCCAATCGCGACAGCATATCGCGCTGGGACAGAGCTGATTTTTGACGTTTCTGATATTGCGCCAAGGGCGCATCTGCATGCGCCAAAAACTCTGGATCAAAGGTTTGAAACTTGACGATATCAGCCCCGGCCGCACACGCAACGTCAATTAATCGAAACGCTTTTTCAATATCTCCATCATGGTTCACGCCGACTTCGGCGATAACGTCAACATGCGGCATTGATCTTCTCTTCCATTTGAGCAAAGTGTTTTAAGCAGGGGGCGCCATAATGCTCTCTCAAAGCACGATCAATGCGCCCAATATCTGTCTCGTTAAAGAGGTGGCTCTCGCTCTTTGCGTTGAAGACTTCGGTCTGGTTCAAACATTCGAAGAGCCGGGCGCTAATTTCGTCACCATCCGGCTGCACAAAAATAACAGATCCATAGCGCTCTCGACCTTGCTGGCGTGAACCGACACTGATCGACGGCACGCCCAGAGCTGGCCCTTCAATGATACCGCTTGAGGAGTTTCCGATCATCGCATGTGCGCGGCGAAGTAAAGCCTGATATCGCTCTATTCCGAGGCTTGAGTAGAATTTTAGATTGTCGCGCAATGTCGACAAATCGGCCAGAGCCTCATTCGTTTTACGCCCATCTCCTTCAGAGTTTCCGGCCGTAACCACAAATAAGATATCAGCAAAGGACCGAGACAAGGTATCCACAATATCGACGACATGATGTGTCGTTAAATCGTCATTGGGGTGGAAGGTCAGAGCAACCAGGGTACGGCTCAAAAACGGCTCTACTTCCCAGCACTGAGCCGCGACAGAATTCTCATGATGCGTCCCCCAGGCGAAAGCGGGGCTATTGATCTGAATGATATACTCACGATCCTCTCCGAGCGCCTCGAGGCGTTTTGCCGCTGTTTCGGATGCCGGAAAATGCACATGAGCTAATTTGCTAATCGCATGGCGACTCGCATTATCACGCGACCCATCGGTTCGATCACCGCCATGGACGTGAGCAATTTTGACGCCAGCCAAATGCGCCGCGACTGCTGCCCCGAGTGTCTCGATCCGATCACCGAGTAGAATGAGAAAATCAGGCGGATCAGATCGAAGGTGGTGTGAGACGCCGCAAAAACTATCAGAGAATAATTCTGTCTCGGCGGAACCCGAAGACGACAAACAGAAAATGCGTGATTTATCACCAACTGACGATACAACTTCACGGGCCGTTTCCCCCATCGCCTTTTCTTGATGGGATCCGCCAACGAGAAGACTGATTTCATGACCTTTAGACAGACCGTGGATGATCGGGCTGAGGAGTCCAAAATCCGCTCGATTGCCTGAGTAAACAAATAGCCTCATGCGCGTAAGTCCAATTTTGGCCCACTCGGAAGGGTCAGAACAGTTTGATAGCAATGAGAGGCAACCGGAAACAGACTTGCCCATTCTTCTCGGGTATGATCCGACAACAAGGCCCAGCATGCGCGCGCGCCGACATTTTTCGCCCAAAGCCCATCGCAGATATCAGAGCTGTGAAGGCCATTCAATTTAATCGTGGTGAGCCAATAATTAGATTGGAGCTGCTGCGGGGGCGTGATCACATGCGCCACAGATGAATGCCCAAAATGGGCCTTGGCGCGTTTCCAATTACTTTCCTTTTTGCCAATAATGTCGCCGATCCGACTGAGTTGAGCGCGCGCCATTGCCGCGTTTAAGCTCGGCATCCGATAATTATATGCTGGCGATACGAAGGCAGGATAACAGTCACCAGGTTTCTTATGCGTCGTTGCGAGCGCTAGAACGCGTTCTGCATCACGAGGGTCGCGACATAGGACAGCTCCTCCCCCCCCCGCTGTTACGACCTTGTTCCCGTTAAAGCTCAATATGCCAAAGCGACCAAAAGTACCGAGATGCTGGCCTGCGGAAAAACAGCCCAAGGCCTCGGCCGCATCCTCAATTAAGTCGAGCCCATAGCTCTCACAAATTGTGGCTAATTCACGTATCCGTGCAGCCAAGCCGAATAAGTGAACGGGCACGACCGCTTTCACGATCCTCCCCGAAGATGGATTGCGTAAACCCTCGGCCGTTCGTTGGCAGTTTTCTAAAAAGTGAGCTAAGCGCTGGGGACATAAGCCCAGTCCATCCTCCTCACAATCGAGATAAACAGGCGTTGCCCCCGTATAGAGAATGGCGTTCTTGGTGGCCACAAAACCAAGCGGCGATAGGATGACTTCGCTCTCAGCGTCAATGCCCGATGCCAATAATGAAAGGTGCAAAGCGCTCGTCCCCGAGTTCACCGCAATCACATGGGGCGCGCGAGTAAACCGCTGCAGCTCTGCCTCTAGGTCAATCGTGTCCGGCCCATAGGTCGATACGAAACTCGAGGCTATACACCGATCAACGGCGTCGCGCTCGAGCTGCGATAGGTCGGGCTCGTGAAGTGCATGCGCCCCTTCAACATTTTCATATAACGCCAATATTTCAGCTAAGGCAGTGTCAATGGCGCTCGGCGAGTGAGAGACAGCAAGTGACATCTAATACACAAAGCCCCGCAAGGTATATAAGGCCTGATTTTGGGGTGACGCGAACCAGTCGACCGTTTTTCTCATGCCAGCGACAAATCCCTCATAGCCCGCGGCTTCCGGTGCCCAACCAAGAATATCCCGAGCCTTTTCATTACTCGCGAGCAGTCTCGTGACCTCGCTTTTTACGGGGCGCAGTCTTTCACCCTGTTGGCAAGGCTCGAGCGTTTTTCCCAAGAGCTCGCCCACAATTTTAATCATGTCGCCGACAGATACCTCGAAATTTGTACCCAAATTAATCACTTCTCCGACGGCCTTATCGGCCGTGATGGCCGCTTCAAAGCCCCGGACGATGTCGCCAACAAAATTCATGTCGCGCTTCGGCTCCAAATCCCCGATCTGGATCTGGTCACCCGCGAGTGCCTGCCGAATAATGGTCGGAATAACCGCCCGCATGGACTGTCGGGGTCCGAAAGTATTGAATGGACGGATAACGGAAACCTCTAAGCCGTGGGATCGATGATAGGATAAGGCGAGCTGATCTGACGCAATTTTCGTTGCGGCATAAGGCGACTGCGCGTTGAGCGGGTGCTCTTCAGTGATCGGCGTAAATTGAGCCGAGCCATAGACCTCGCTTGTGGAGGTTTGGATGAACCGGCGCACCCCATGATGACGTGCCGCCTCCAACAAATTAAGCGTGCCTGATATATTGGTATCAATATATGACTGGGCTGCCGAATAAGAATAGGGAATGGCGATCAATGCCGCCAAATTGAGAATAACATCCATCCCGTCACACAAATGGCGCATGTGGACGGCATCCCGAACATCTCCGAGCACGAGGGTTAAATTCGGATGGGTGTTTTCTGTGCTGGTCTCCAACCAACCATGACGCCCGAAGGAGTTATATTGGCATAGAGCTGTCACCACATGACCGCGCGCCAGCAAATGCTCGACGAGGTGCGAGCCGATAAACCCGTCGGCGCCTGTCACAAATACACGCTGAACGTCCTGTTCGTGCATATCAGACCACGCGAATATTTTGTTCAGTCAGCACATCATCGTAAAATGATGAAAAGGCCGCATCATCAAACTGCGCAATTCGTCCATAAGAACGCGCGATTAACCCTCCCGAGAAAAAGCCACTGGCGCGTGCATGCGACTGCGCTTTTTCCAAAAGACTGTCCAGTTTAGATGCTTGATATGGCTTGAGTTGCTGCACGTAAGGAGCCGTCTTTGTGCGATAGTGGTTTGCGACATGTAAAGACGAAAATACGCGCTCAGGAGCTGAAAAGACCTTTAAATCCTGATGCAAGGACTGATCAAGAAAATAATACTCTTGCGCAATTTGCTGAATAGCCTCGAGGGGACGCTCTGAATATGGACGCGAGGAAAGCTCACATTTTTCGATCAATGATGACTTTTGAACCACAGCCTCTTTAGCAAAAACAATGTGATGCCCGTTCATGATGAAGTGATTGCGCAAACCAATATGGGGGTAATTATTCTCGGCACGATGGCTGAGCGCCGCCATCATATTGGGTGTTAAGCGGTGGCGGTTAACCACATAGCCACTCGGAGAAAACATGCTGACATAGCTCAGCAACATTAATTCCCGCAAATCGATGTGAACCCGATCGAAATTATAAATTTTCTTATTGGTTGACTGATCGAGACCGTCACAAATATAGAGGCTGTTGACGTCATCGGGACCTAAAAGGTTGGTTGTGAAGTCGCCGAAGACCTCGGAGTTAATGTGATATCCTGGCTCAATTAAAAAGGCGTAGTCGGCGGATGAACGGGCGAATGCAGCGGACAGCAAGGCGCCGACCGACGCATCGGGGCCGACATTTAGAACCGTAACCTTGTCAATTTCACGCTCGACTTCATGCAACACGCTATGCGCTTCATCTGTTGCAACAATAATGTGCGCTTCTGCGTCTAATAAAGCCAAATTATAAATGGTGTCAGCGCCGTACACGTTGGCTTTGGGCATCGGCAAAATAAAATCAAGCATGAAAGCCTCCAAATGATGCGCTTTACGAGCAAGATTTATGCCAAAAAAAGGGCGCCCATTGGGCGCCCTTCCTTATTGGTTTTCAACGCTAACTTATTGAAGGAGAGCGAGAATACCTTGTTTTGCCTGATTGGCTTGTGCGAGCATTGACGTCGCTGCTTGCTGCAGGATCTGATTTTTCGTCAGATTACCTGTTTCTGCAGCAAAGTCTGCGTCAACAATCCGGCCTTTTGCAGCTTCGGTGTTTAACACAACATTCGAAAGGTTCGAAATGGTGTGCGACAACCGGTTCTCAAGTGCACCGACCATGCCGCGCTGTTCTAAGATAAAGGACAGAGCTGCATCAATGCTATCGAGTGCCGCCAGAGCCCCTTCACTCGTCGCCACAGTGACTTGAGCGATAGATGAGGATGACGAGCTGGAAGCGCTTTCGCTACCTTCGACCGAAACTTCAACAGCCGCTGCTGGATCCCGGTCACCCGTTGCTGAAGCCTCTTGTTTAACCTCAACATTATCGAAGGTTGTCGATGTTCCGGCGACCACATCTGTGACTTCTGCAACCATTGTGTCACTCGTCGCTGCAAAATCGGTCAGTTTTAAAGCTGCGCCATCTGCATGCGTAAAGGTCAAGGTGCGGGTCGCTAGATCCATGCTATACCCGATAACATCACTCGGATAATCGCCATTCAGCGTATCCAAGGCAGTCTCGATATTCGATTTGCAGGTCGAGCTCGCAAAGTCATCCGTAGCGAAGTTAAAGTTGCTCGCTGAAATAGAGTTGTTGTTCAGCTTGAATGACACCCCGTCGAGAGCATCTTGCGAGAAGGCCATCGTCAGCGACGTCGCATCTCGTACCGCCCCTTGTTCTACGGACGATTTGATCGCGACAGTTGTTGCCTCACCTTCATATGAGAACGTCGACAGATCCTTGATAAGCGCATCTTCAAAACCTGCAGAGATGGTTACACGACGCAAATCTAACTGAGCCCCTGTAGGATTATGAATGACAAACTCATCAGTGTCGTAATCGTAGGACACTTTGAGGTCGCCGCTCACACTCTGCAGCTGAGTTTCCAAGATTTGAGCTTGCTCAAGAGGGTGATCCGTCGCAGTCGTTCCGTCGACCATGGTCGACAGGTCAACAGTAATTAGGCTCGCCCCGGCAGACAGGCCTTCGATCCAGAACTCTAATGAGGCCGTAGCAGGTGCAGTGACTCCGCCTGTTCCGCGTTGAAGACGGATTTCAGTTGCCTGGCGAGCTTGAGAGGATAATTTCTCAGTTGCGCCGCCATTTGCCCCAACGGCATCTGCATAACCAAATTTCGAGCTGAA
>Ga0181601_10001898_pt1 | contig 18000 bp, 13 predicted proteins | sample 041ome_8_FD_133020 | JGI IMG/M metagenome (GOLD analysis project Ga0181601, IMG submission 133020) | Coastal salt marsh microbial communities from the Groves Creek Marsh, Skidaway Island, Georgia - 041407BS metaG (megahit assembly) | ecosystem: Environmental > Aquatic > Marine > Intertidal zone...
GTCCAGACGGTCCATCGCTCGTGGTCGGTGGAGCCGCGAGGCGCGCGCGCGTCACCCCGGGCGCGTCCCCGCGTGTGGGCCGGTGGTTCGAGGCGTCTCGGGCCGGGACGCGCGGAGACGTTTTTTCGTTGTTTGCGCTAAGATTGAAAAAAATGTGCCAGAGACGCCGCCCCCGTCCCCTCTCCCCGTTGCTAAACGAGACCCACGCTACGAGACGCCACGCCGCGCCTCTGTGTCGACGATGACCGCGCGGACGCGCGTTCACTGTCGATCACGCTGAATATCTCACCGAACGATCGACTCCGCTCACGCGGGGGACGCGCGGGGTTCGCGCTTGTCGGTGAAGGTCCACACCTTGTCCTTCCCCTCGCCGCGCGGCTCGACGGCGACGCACTTGCTGGCGACGCGCCAGAGCGCGGTGGCGATGGGCGTGGGGTCGTACAGGTACAGGTCGGGGTACTTGGTCTTCAGCGCCTCCGTCGCCTTGACGGCGTGGTAGTGCGGGATCGCGCACTCCACGTGGTGCGCGACGTGCGTGCTGCCGATGCGGTGGTGCAGAAAGTCAAACGCGGCGCCGTACGGGCGGTCGATGGTGAGGAACGCGCCCTTGATGTACGACCACTCCGACGCCTCCAGGTGGGGCACGTCCGTGTCCGTGTGCTGCAGCCACGTGTACAGCACCAGCCACACGTTCACGAACATGTACGGCCCGAAGTACAGGGCGAACACGCTGGCGAAGCCCGCGTTGGCGGCCCACCACGCGAGGCCCGCCACAACCGCCACCACGCCGACGTCGGATTTCCAAACCTTCCCCTTCCACGACCCCGGGAACAGCTCCACCGGCCCGGTGTTGACGTTGGGGAGGAAGTGGTTCGTCACGCCGCGCGCGGACCCGCCCGTGGCGCCGGTCAGCAGGTACGCGGGCCACCCGAACACCAAGTGAGCGAAGAGCTGCACGATCGCGAACGGCCCTTCGCCGATGTTCGCGAGCAGGTTCAAGTTCATGGTGCCCTTCGTCTCGCCCTTGACGTACGGCACGTGCGTCTCGCCCTCGGTGAGGTGGTTCGTGCGGCTGTGGTGCACGGCGTGGCTTCGCTGCCACGAGAAGTACGGCACGAGCAGAAGCGAGTGCAGGATGTACCCCACGGTGTCCTGGATGGCGCGGTTATCGGAAAACGCGTTGTGGCCGCACTCGTGCGCGATGACCCAGCAGCCCGTGGCGACGGTGCCGGTCACGGCGGCGTATGCCAGCCACACGGGCCAGAACGCGAGCTGCATGGGGATGTACAGGTACGCCAGCACGCCGCACCCGACGGTCATCGCGGTGGAGATGGCGGCGTACATCAGGGACTTGGCGGTGTCCTTGACGAAGCACTCTTCGGGGATGGAGCCGAGCACCTCCGCGCGCGTCGGGAACTCCGCCTTGGGAGGGAACTCCATCGCCTTGCCGTTCAGGCCGGAGGGGACGAGATCGTCGTACGCCACCGCGGCGGCGCGGGGCGCCACCGCGCGCCGCGCGAGCGCGGGGCGCACCGCGCGGGGGACCGCGAGGGACGTGCGGAGACGAGCGCCTGCGCATATACCATTGGGGAGGAGGCGGCGGTCAGCGGCGCGGTCGCGGGGGACGCGATCGATCCAGATGGGTCCGAAGGCGCGCCACGTGACGTCACGACGACGTCGACGGTTCGCCAATCGCGCGGGAGGCGGGACGGACGCGCACGCACCGACAGAGGCGCGCGCGACGGGGGCCTTGGCGGATGCCTTGACGGCGCCCATGCGGAGGGCGGGAACGCCCACGGAGGCGATAGCGGCCATTGCTGGTGAAGGACAGGCGACTGTACGTGCGCGTGCGTTCTGGGTGCGCGCGGGCGCTTCGAGGACGCTTGTCTGCCTCACACTGGGCGATGTTTCGGATTCGGATTGACCAATCACAGGCTCGCGAAAGTGCCTTTCACGAAATCCGACGTTCAAAGTCGGCGACGCGGTCGGCGTTTTCGCTCACCGGAAGGCGCCTTTCAAAAAACGAAAAGCATCGCGAAATCACAAACTCCACACACACACGCCCGAGCGTTTTTCACGGATTCCTCCTCGAGACATCGAATCGTCGTCGCTCGGGGGCTGCGCGTCCGAACGCGCCGCGCGTTTTTCTGTCGCCCAGTTTCGCGCGATCCGCCTGTGCGTCGCGAGCCACTTCGTGATGTTCGCGATGGGTTTCAGGTCCACGTCCACCACGGAGACGCGGCACCGGTACCGAACGCGTGGCAGGGTCCCGCCCTCCGCGTGGCAGGGTCCCGCCGCCACCGCGAACGTCCCGTCGTCGTCGAGAGCGTCGTCGTCGTCGCGTTCGCCGCGAAACGCGACGAGCACGGAGCAATCCTTGGCGACGGCGGCGACGACGAAATCGCGCATCTTTTTCAGTTTCAGGTCGTCTGACACGACGTCTGACACGACATCTGACGAAAGCGATTCGTACAGCGCGGCCGCGGCTTCCGCGCCGATCGTGTCCCGGCGCTGCGCGCGCAGAAGCGCGGCGAGGACGCCCGACGCCGCGAGCGCGTCGTTCACGAGGTCCAGCAGACGCGCCGCGCCGCCCAGTCTCGCGCCGGGATTTAGATTCGCGGGTCCATCCGTGCGAGACACGAACGCGTCCAAGGAGTCCGAGCTCGAGCTCTCGGAATCGGAATCGAGCCGCGTCGTGGCCACCGACGGCCACCGAAACCCGCGCCGCGCGACGCGGAGGTTGTTCCGCGGCGCGTCGGCGAGCGCGCGTAACGCGCGTACGCGGCGCGTCGTCGATTCGCGAATCGACGACGCGCGCGAATTCGTCGCAAATTCGTCGCACCCCGCGAACAGGTCCAGCGGGTCGTACGCGCTCGCGCGGCGCACCTCCCCCGAACGCACACGCAGCGCCTGGTGCATCGCGAAGCGGGACGTCGACTCCGGGTCGCCGGGAAGCGCGAACCCGCACTTGGGCTTGATCTCCACGGAAAACCAATCCGCCGCGGCGCCCGCCGCGGCGCCCGCCGCGGCGCCGCCGTCCTCCGCGCCGACGCGGACCCGGTCAACTCGGCGCGCGTCCGGCGCGAGCGCGGCTCGCGTGGCGGCCGGGTCGATCCGGGAGAGCGCGCACCTCGCGCGCGGCCGCGCCGGCTCCACTGCGTCCGCGACGGCGCGGAGGAACGCGTGGTCCACGGGCGCGAACGCGCCCGGGTCCACGAACCTGTCTCCGAGAAGAGGGCGCATCACGTTGTGCGCGAACGCCCACGAGCGGTCCTCCGCGGAGCGCGCGTTCTCGAAACCGGGGTGCGAGGCCCATAAGGAATCGTCCGTGAGCGCGTTCGAGCGCGGCTCGAGCGCGTCGTCGCGCGCGTCGTCGCGCGCCACGTCTTCCCCGAACGACGATGGCTCGGTCTTCGTCTTGCGCAGGCGCAAAACGCGCCCCGCGACGTTCGGGTCGTCGTCCGCCACGTCTCGACGCTCGAGCACGAGGTGCGCGCCCCCTTCCGCGAGGTACGCCCAACCCGCAGCAGCCGCCGCGCCGAGCGTCGCGGAACTCTCCACGTCCCCGCGCCGCGGCATATCGCCGCGCGCCGCGCGCGGCGGAGTGCGTCCCTAGGAGCGATTCGGAAAAGCGCAAATCCCGAGACTCTGAAAAATATGTCGTGCAAGACGCGTTCGGAGAGTCGACGCGGTTCTATACGCGTCTCCGCGTCTATGGCTACGAGCGCGTCTCCCGGCTTGATACGTCGTCCACGGCGCGAAACGTGTGTCTCTCTACTTCTCCGCGGGCACGAGCATTTCCTTGAGCTCGCCTTGGGCGTGCATCTCCTCCAGGATGTCGTGCCCGCCCACGAGCTCGCCGTCCAAGTACAGCTGCGGGATGGTGGGCCAGTCGCTGAACGTCTTCAGCACGTTCCGCAGGTTCCCGTTGTTCGCCTCGTCCAGCGTGTCTATCGTCTCGTAGTCCACCAGCAGCTCATCCAACATGGCGCACATCCTGTGCGAGAACCCGCACTCCGGCTCGGCTCTCGTGCCCTTGATGAACGCCACGACGCGGTGGTTTCGAACCGCGTCGCCGCACAGCTTCGTTATATCCTCGTCCGAAGCGCCGTCGCCGTCGCCTTTCGTCAGCCTCAGGTTAGGCTTCGACGCTCGGTTCTTGCGCGCCGTCCACAGCGCGTTGCCCGAGGTGTTGCCGGGGGGCAGCGCGCCCTCCGTCGCCGCGAGCTGCTGCGTCATCCATGCCTTCCACGCCGCCTGCAGGTCTGACTTATCAGCGTCCGGCAGGGACGCGCACCGCGCGAACGCGCACTGCTTGGGCAACTCGAAGACGTGCAGCTTGACCGACGCGGACACCTTGCGGGACAGGCCGATGTACTGGCAGGCATCGGTCTCGTCGTAGATGGCGTACACCCCCGGGGTCGCTGGGATGGCCTCCGAGCGCACGCCGTCGCCCGCGAGCGCGATCATCGGCGCGTCGCCCAGAGGGGACACCGCGGATTCTTTTTCCGCGCGCGCGACGACGGCGCGCCGCGGTGCGACCCACGCGCGGCGGGGAGCGTGAGCCGCGTCGTCGCGCGAGAGGTGCATTCCGCGGCGCGCCACCGGGCGGCACGCCGCGCGGGCGACCGAGGCGCTCATGTCGTGCGCGCGCGTCGAAGAATGACGACACGGATAAGAATCATCGTTGTCGTGAAGATCTGCGGAAACGAAACGAACTTTCTCGCGCTTTTCTCGTCGCTTCACGACAGTCGGTCGGGGCGCGCCGGCTGGGTGGCACCATGAGCGGCGACGCCACCGGCTCGGACGGCGTTTCGGATGGGACGGTGGCGACGTTGGAGGGCGTTGTGCGCAAACGGCGGAGCTTGTCGCGGCGCCTCGCGTTCGTGGACTTGGAAACGGACCAGGCGACGTCTGTTCCACTCGTAGCAGACGGCTGGTCGCTCCCAAAATCCATCACCGCGGGTCTGTGCGTGCGCGTGAAGGGCGTCTGGGAGACATCCGAGGCGCGCGGCAGACGCCTCGCGCTCATGCCAGACGGCGTCATCGTGCTACGAGACGGTCGAGCCGAGAACGCCTGGGAAAACGCCTCCATGTCCGCAGCGTGGCGCGCGCGTGTGCGCGAGTTGCCCGCCGACGACGAAGGCACCGCCGACCTGGTCGAAGGCGCGATGATGTGCCTGTCGTGGGCGGACCTCGGGCGGTGCTCGGACCCCGCGTGCGTCGCGCGCCACCGCGCGTCGAGCAGGTGGGAGACGCGGCGCGTCGCGCGCGCGGAAGCGCGGAGGCGCGGCGCGCGGGACGCGGCGTGCCCCGAAGGCGACGCGCGTGGGGTCCGAGCACCGCCGACGAACGAAACCTCGAGCCACGGGTCGGACGCGGCCAAGTCGCGACACAACGCGGTGTTCGCGGCGTGGCTGGTGGACACGTTCGGGGTGGAGGCGTTGCGAGGCGGCGAGAAGGATGATAGGGACGAGAAGGACACGAACGACACGAACGACAAGAACGACGAGAACGCCAGCTCGAGCGCGCACGCGATAGGACCCGCGTCCGGCGGGGTGGTGGACATCGCCGGCGGTCGCGGTTTGCTCGCCTTCGAGCTCGCGCTCGAGCACGGCGTGCCGGTCACGCTGGTGGACCCCAAGCCCCTGCGTTTGAACAAGAAGACGCGGCGACGCGTGCGCAAGTGGCGACGAGAAACCTTCGGCGGAACGGAAGCGCTTGGCTCGGAGGATCTCTCGCGCGTGCCCGTGCGCCACGTCCGCGCCGCGTTCGAGGGAGTGTGCCAGAGCGAATCGCGGACGTTCGGGGAAACCGCCGCGAGCGTCCAAAACTTCGAGCGTGATGTCGCGGACGTGGCGGACGTGGCGGAGAATACAGAAAAGCAAACAATCGCCGCCGCCGTTCGCGCGGCGTCCGCGCTCGTCGCGATGCACCCCGACCAGGCGACGGACTCCGTCTTCGAGACCGCGCTGGCGCTGGGCAAGCCGTTCGCGGTCGTGCCGTGCTGCGTGTTCGCGGACCTGAACCCGCACCGCGTCTCGGCGAGCGGCGCGCCGGTGCGCACGTACGACGAGATGCTCGAGTATTACCAAGCCAAGGCGCCGGACGTGCGCCGAGCGCGTCTGGCGTTCGAAGGGAGACGCGAGGTGCTGTACCGCCTCCCGCCGTGATGGAAGCGCGTTGTACGTCGGTGCTTTGTACGCGATAGGAGCGATAGGAGCGATAGTATCTCACACACCGCACTAAGGTTACTTAGCACTCTCGAGCGTCGCGTACGTGTGTCGAAAGCGTTTCATCACGAAGCGCCGCGTCGTCCGCGGATGACGCGAAAGACGCCGACGCGTCACGACGCCGACGGCGCGACGGCGTGTTTTCCGCCGGGCGTCCCCCCGTCGGGTTTCCGCGCCCCCTCTCCCCCCCTCGCGCGTTTCGCGTCGCGAGCCGAGCCGGGCGTGCGCTGCGGCGTCCTCGCCTGCGTCTTCGAAGGCGACTTCGAAGGCGACTTCGAAGGCGTCTTCGAAGGCGTCTTCGAAGGCGTCTTCGCTCGCGCCGAAGGGAACTTCGAAGGCGTCTTGACCGGCGTCTTGGCCTTGACCGGCGTCTTGACCGGCGTGGTTTTCCTCGTCTCCTGGCCGTCCTCCGCCGCCTCCAGCGCCGGCGGGCTCGTTTCCCAGCGGCGCGCGCGGCACACGAGCACGCACACGTTGTCGGCGCTCTGGCGCATCTTCGCCAGCGACGTCAGCGCGGCGGCGACGCGGCGCGAGCCCCACCAGCCGTCCGCGCCGCCGGCGCCCGGACCCGCGCCGCCGGGACCCGGCGTGCCCGCCGCGCTCCCCACGGAGCCTCGCGCCGAGGAGGACCGACGCCGGGTAGGCGTGTACCCGCTCGAGCTCATACCGCTCCCGCTCGTGGCGCCCCGCTCGCGCGCTCGCGCGAGCCCCGGCGACCGCGGGGACACCGTCGCCTCGGCGGCGCGGTCGGACGCCACGACGTCGGTGAGGCCGTCCGAGCATAGGATCACGGTGTGCACGTCGCTCGGCGGTCGCGTCGTCGCGCGGTCTGATCCCGAAAGGCCTTTAAAAAGACCCGAATCGACGCTCTCCAGCGCGAGCGTCGAGACCTCGGGGTCGGCTTTGACGCACGCCTTGATGCCGGCGTTGCCGAAGGCGCGGCTCACGGCGAGCACGCCGGCGGCGCGCGCGACGCCGCCCACGACGCGCACGGTCCCTCCGAGCGCCTCGACGCGCGCGCGCTCCTCCACGCGGCTCGGGCGCTGGTCCACCGTCTCGAACACCACGGCGCCGTGCTCGTCCGCCGCGACGCACCGCGAGTCGCCGACGCACGCCACGAACGCGCGCGGGTTTTCCTCCGTCAACGCGAACAGAGCCACCACCGCCGTGCTCCCCGGACCGGGGCCGCTCCGGAACCCCGCGGGCGCGGGGAACCGAGCCACCACCTCCTCGTCGCACGCGAGGCAGGCGCGCCGCAACGCCTCGCTCGGGTCGCGTCGCAGCAACGCGGCGGGCGAAACCTGGCCGGTCCCACTCTCGCCGTTCGAAGCGCGTTCGAAGAGCGTCTCGGAGAAGCGCGCGGCGAGGAAGGAAGACACCGCGTCGCCGCCGTGGCCGTCGAAGACGGCGAAGAGGACGTACGGCTCGTTCGCGTCGGGGTGCCTGGCGACCGCCCAGCGGTCCTCCATGCGCGGTCGCGCGCCTTTGATCGCGGAGACGTCGAACTTGACCTCGAACGCACCGACGGTGAAGCACTCGTTCACCGCGCACCCGCGAAGCACGCCCCACTGCGGGTCTCTGGCGGAGCGAGACGACATGACTGACGCGCGACGAGAACTCGACGCGGAATATCGGCGCCGCACGCGAACGCGGCGTTCACTTTTTCGACCCGACCGCCTTGACGTTCGAGTCCGCCCTCGCCCGCACCGCCGCCTCGAACCGCTTGAACCGCTCCTCCTTGTAGTACGCCTCAACCTTCTCCTCGACGTAGAAGCCGAGCGCGCCGCCCACGAGCGTGAATCCGACGAGCAGGAGCTGCCTGTTGCCGCCGGCCATTCCCGAGGACGGCTCGGCTGAACGCGCGAAAACAACGGCTCTTCCGAAGGAAAAGTCGAGACGCGCGAGGTCCGGTCCGAGGTGAGGTGGGAGGTGCCTCTCTCGTATCGACGACGATGCGACGCCGTGGACGATACCCCCGACCCAGCCGGCGCGTCGATCTCGCGCGTGCGCACCCCAAGTGCCCGTGCCCGGGGCGATACCGAGTGCCTCCGCTGATTCATCACTCGCGCTCTCGGGGCGATGCGACGCGGACGTTTTCGAAATGCGACTCGATTTTCGCGTCGTGCCGTTTTCTCGCCGACGAACAACAACGGTCGCGCGCGGCGCACGAGGGCACCCCCGCGCGTCTGAACACGCGCGCGATGGGCGCGCGCTACGCGTGCGGGCGGTCGCGTCTGTCCTCCCCATTAGCGCTGCTCACGTTCGCCGCTCTGCTGGTCGCGCGCGGCGACGCGCAGACCTCGATAGACAGCCTGGTGCAGGGCGTGTGCAACGCCACGGTCGCGCTACGCCATTGCTCGCTGGACCCCGCGGTGGCGGACGCGGTGCGCGCGACGTGGGCGCCCGGCTTGATTCCGGACGTCTCCGCGCCGCTGTACGGCCAGCCGAACGAGTACACGCTGTTCGCGGACGAGGTGGCGGCGCTGATCCACCAGCTGTTCCGGGACGCGGACCGCAAGGAGGCGCACATCTACGACGCCGGCGGTTCACCCGGCGAGTGTTACTTCCCGCTGCTGTACTACGTGTGCGCGTCGGCGTACCACGAATGCCGCGAGGACCGAAACGTGACCGTGCGCGTGGAGCGCGAGGTGGACGGCTCGGGCGCGGACGGCCAGGCCATCACGGAGGTGGTCATGGAGAAGTACAAGGTTGCGCGCTACCCGTGCCTCGGATTTTGCCAGGACGCACAGGTGCGGCGATGCAAAGACACGCTCGTCGAGGCGATGGAGGAGTCGCTCGTGGGTCTGCCCACGCTCCCCGAGTACGTCGGGAACGTCACGGACTGGTTCAACTGCACCAAGCTGCAGGAAAGCAGCGCATACGCCGACTCGAACCTGGACGAGGTGTGTTTGGCGCGGCCGACGCCGCCGGCGCCGCCGCCGGCGCCGCCAATCGTGCCGCCGCCCGCGCCGCCGCCGCCGCCGCCCATCGTGTCCGGCGCCGGACGAGGCACCGCGACGGGCATCGGCGCGTACGTAGCGCTCATCGTATCGATGGTCGTCGCGGAGGTGGCTGAGCGAACCGGGGGAAGACGAGCGGGATGACATAGCGAGAGACGCGGCTAGATTCGCGGCTCGAAGCTCGAAAAACACCCTTTTTCTGTTCGCGACAATGATGAACGCAATCTGTAAACGTTCGGAGCTTCGGACCTCGTCAGACTGCTGCCCGCTTCCCGTGACCTAGGCGCCGCGGCACACGCGCACTCGGGGCGCGCACGGGGTGCGCGCGTGCCGCGATGGGCACCGGTCGGAGCGCGCGGTCGGCCGGCGCGCGGCGCGCGAGGCTGGTTCTCGTGGCCGTGGTGGTCGCCGTGGTGTACCTGGGGACGCGGGGAAACGTCGGGACCCGAGCGGACGTCGGACACGGCGTGGGGTACGACGACGTTCGGGAACGCATGATAGAGGATGCGCGCGGGGACATGGCCGATGCGACCGAGCGGGTCGGAGCTCTGCGCGCGTCCTCGGCGCCTTCGCGCGCGAGGTTCACGACGACCGTGCCTCGCGCCCCTCGCGCCCCTCCCGAGATCGACGAGGTGGCCTCGGCGCTGTACCACGCGAGGATCCAGCAGTACAAGAGCATGGGGCTCGACGGCTTGGGCGGGCGCACCGCGGAGACGGCTCGGCGGAACCGCGAGTCCGGGATGCTCTTAAACGGAGGCACCCTCAAACGACGCACGCCTTTGCCAGACGGGAAGATCGCGTTCCTGTTCCTCACGAACCGTGTCATGCCCCTCCACGAGGCGTGGGGGGTGTTCTTCGCGGGCGCGGACGCCGACCGATTCACCGTGTACGTCAACGCCGACCCCGAGTCGCCGCCGCAGCTCGGCGTGTTCGCCGGGCGGGAGATTCAGAATTCCGTGCGGACGGAATGGGGCACGTTCTCCATCGTCAAGGCTACGATCGCGCTGTTAAGAGCCGCCATACGCGATGACCTCTCTAACGAACGCTTCGTGCTCGTCTCCGACAACGCCGTTCCGCTCGCGCCGTTTCACGCGACGGCGTGCGCGCTGCTCGCCGAGCCTCGGTCGGTGATCAACGCGTGCGACTTGACAAAGCACGACCGCGACGCGCGGTCGACGGTGAACCACGACCACCTGATACGACTGCCGCCGGATTTTCCAAGTTGGATCAACGGCTCGGTGTGGCGCAAGAGCAGCCAGTGGTGGGTGCTGAACCGGAGGCACGCGGCGATGGTCTCGACGGGCGCGCTCTCCATGCGCGCGCGCGACGAGTTTGCGAAGAAGTGCGTCGCGCGGCGGCGGCCGCGAGAGACACCCGTCGAGGACCTGGACGCGCGCTCCTGCTACGGGGACGAGCACTACTTCGCCACAGTGCTGGCGCTGCACGGCGAGGACTACGCGACGACGTGCTCGGAGGGCGTGACCTACGTCAACTGGGAGGCGTACGCGAGCGGGCACCCCAAGACGTTCGCGTCCGTCGGCGCATTCGCGCGCGAGCGCGAGAAACGGCCGCGTGTCGAGCTCCTGAGCTGCGGCGGGCGTCTGGACCCGCCCACCGGTTCCGAGGTGTTCGAGGCGCTGGAAACGACGACGTGCGCGGACGCGGGCGATTTCGAAAACGACGGCGTGCGGCGGGCGCGCCTGGACCCCGAGGAGGAGACGCCGAGGTTCGGGAAATGTCTGTTTGCGCGCAAGTTCGCCGACGACGCCAGTCGCGACTTCACGCGCGAGTGGGGGAACGCCATCGGGACGTGACGCGCGATTACACGAGAAACGCTCTCGATACTCTAGACTAAATGTCTTGTAGCTACGGTGCGCATTCGTGGTATGAATACGCGCACCTCATAACGCGCGCGTCTAACGCGCGCGCGTCGGTAGTCGGTAGTCGGTAGTCGCGCTGGATGGCCCTTTCGTCAATCATCGCGCGTCGCGTCCCGATGGAGGACATCGTCTCGGAACGGACATCGCTCTCGAACGCGTTCGACTCTCGTCTCGGAACGGCGCTCAGGACTACGCCGCTCGATTTCGCGCGTCCCTGTTTCCGTCCCTGTCCCTGACGAGCGCGGCGACCTCGTCGACGAGCTTTTCGTTTTCCGGCGCGGGCACGCCCTGCCTCCTCGCCTGCGCGACGACGTACCCGTTCAGGGAGTCCACCTCGAGCGCGCGTCCGGCGTCGAAGTCCATCTTCGTGGAGGGGAAGTGCTCGCCGTAGGACGCCAGCCCGTCGAACACCACCGCGTGGAAGTCCTCGGGGAGCATCGCGAACGCGTCGGCGTGCGGCGCGGCGAGCACGGCGACGAACTCCTCGTACAACCGCTCCATCCGCGCGCGGTGGTCCGCCAGCAAGCCGTTGCAGTCGCAGTCCCCGACGATGGCGAGCAGGTTCGCCACGCCGTTGATGAAGAACTTGCGGATCAAGCCGTAGGCGAACGCGGGGTCCGCGACCGCGCGCATTCCGGATGCTTCCAGCAACGTCGCCACGGCGCGCGCCGAATCCGTGTCGGGCATGACCCACGGCTTCTCTTCGTTCTTGACGTGCACGGTGATTTTTTTTAAACCCCTCTCCGCGTCCTCGCGCGCGACGGCTTCCTCGACGAAGTCGTACGACTGCGGGATCACGACGCGCACGGAGTCGTCGAACAGCGGGCCGACGATGCCGTTGTGCACGAGGATGGCGATCTTCGGCGTGATGCCGTGCGCGTCCAGCTCCGCCTTGACGCTCGGCAGGTCGTACGTCTTGACCGAGACGAACACGAAGTCGAAGACGCGATCGCGGTGCGCTTCGTAGTCGCGGACGAAGGCCACACCCGCCTCGGCGCACATGGCGTCCACGAACGGCTGGAGCGAGGAGACGCCTCGGGACACGGGGCTCCCCTTCAGCACCACCTCGCCCGTGGTGCCCGCGGACTTGAACTTGCACGCCACGTACGTCCCCACGCGGCCTCCCCCGACCACGAGCACGGAAGGTCCGGAAGCCATGTCGTCCCTGGGTGTCGCAGAGGCTCGCACGGCGAGACGCGACGCACGAGTGACACCGGCTTTCGGCGTGACGCTCCCGCGTACGATACGCGCGCGACAGACGGCGGGCGAGGTCGTGCGCGGCGCGGTCGCGACCCCCGCGCGCATGTGAGTGCTCGCGCGCTATCCGAAAAAGTGTCGGTCGCGGCGATCGACGCGGGACGCGTCGTAAAGAAAACGTGCGGCTGGACGGTTCGCGTCCTGGATGAAATCTGCGCGCCGACGCGACGCCTAACCGCGAAGGTCCGCGCGAAGCGACCACCTCTCATCAACGCATGCATGTCGAGGCGTGTGATGTTACACACGAGTCGAGCGAGCGAGCTAGATGTAGCGAGCGCCGCGTCGTCTACGCGTACGTATTAGCGACTACTACGTACTACTTTCGTGATGATAATCTTTTTTTTTTTAGTGACCCGTCTCGTGTCAGAAAAAAACGTCATCACGCGCCCCCCTTGGCGCACCGGCGCTCCGTCTCGCGCTCGAGCGTGCGCCTAAGGAACGCGTCCCCGAGCATGTCCTTCGGGTCGGTCCCCCACTCCACCGAGCAGCGCGCGACGTCCTCGATGGCGGGCGGGTGGATGGCCAGGAACAACGCGGACAAAACGCGCACGGCGTTGGCCACGCGGCAGACGCGCTCGCGGCGCGCGCGCGAGATCGTCGTTTTTTCGTTTGCGTTTTTTTCCTTCGCGGTTCGCTCTTCGTCGGGAAGCTCGCCCTCGCCCGTCGCCGCGGAGCGCGCGCCGACCCACACGAAACCGTTGCACCCGAGGAGCACCTCCACGCCGAGCGCGTCTGTTGTCACACCCGTCGTCACAGATTTTCTTTTTTTTCCCGTCTCTTCCGTCGTCTCTTCCGTCGCGTTCGGGGAATCCCCGAACGCCGCCTCGGGGTCCACGGCGTGGAAGTGCCGCTTGACGCGCTTCACCAGCGTCGGCGGCGCGCGGACCAGCTGCCCGTTCGCGAGCCGGCCGTACTTCAAACTGCGCGTGTGCAGCGCCACGGCGCCGTCCGCGTAGAACGACTGCACCTCGCACGAAATCAGGTCGTTCTCCGCGTACAGCGCGCGCATGTTCAGCTCGTCCACCGCGTTTCTCCGGCGCTGCGCGCCGCCGGGCAGGTGCACGGCGCCCAGCTGCAGGATCGCGTCTTGCCGCCCGCCGACGTCCAGCTTCCACCGCTTCCCCGCGATGTCCACGACGCGCCCGAGCACGACGTCGCCTGTTTCCGGGACGTAGCGCGTGCGCAGCGGGCGCACGGAGACGAGCTTGTTGACGCGCTCGACCGTGCCGCAGACGGTGGCGAGCAGCCGGCCATCCGCCACGCGCGTGCCGTGGCCGCGCAGGAATCCGTCATCCACATCCACGCCCTCGATGGTGTCCCCGGGGGTGACGAACGAAGCGTCGCCGGAAGAGCCTGCGGAGGTTCGTCGGAGACGTGACACACAAGACGTGGCGTTCGAGATTCGTCAGAACGCGGTGCGTTTGAGGTTGGGGCGCGCGAGTATCGCGTTCGTCGCGCGGCCGCGGTCCGTCCCGAGGCGGCAGGAGAGGCGGGATCGTTGCCGCGAAAAGCGCGAGAATGAGCGCCGGTGGGCGGCGGCGGCCGCGAGCGCGGCGCGTAGGACGGGGAAGGGCTGAGGGGAGACGCACCTGGCGCATTCCTCAGCGTGGTGGACGCGCGGCGAAGCCCGCTCGGGACTTCCCCGCCGCTTATGTCGATCGGACCCATCGCCTGTCGCCCACGTCGGCGCGCGCGCGAGCCCGAGTGAAAAGGAAACAAGCGCCCGGGTCGTCTTTTCGCCGGGAACGAGTTCGGTACAGCTGGCGGGTTCGCTATCCACAACTAATGAAAAAGACGTATAGCCAACCAGTCTTAAGAAAGTATAGGTAATAATTTACAGACTGCGTATACATAGAGATATGCACACGTGTTTTTCCAAGAAAGATCCTCCTGTGCGAAGATCGAGGGGTCCGCGGACGTCCGATGGGTCTGGTCTCTTCCGGGGGAAGATCGCGCGCGGCACAACCGTTCGCGCGACGTCGTCGCCGACAGGTAGGACCGCCGAAGCGACTGATACGTGACAGAGCCTCGTTCGCTCACAGAGATGTCGGCCATCGCGCGCTTCGCGCCGCTCACGGCGTCGAGCCTCGCGTCTAAGCGCGCCGATGGGCGACAGCCAATCGGCAGGGTTTCGGCGCGTCGCGCGGCGCCGGCGCGCGTCGCCACGGTCGCCAGCATCCGCCAGCAGCAGGGCACCACCACGGGTACGCACACGCGATATCCGGTCACGGCTCCTCGGAACGCACGCGCGCGCGAGATCTCCGCGACTGCGTGTCACCCGAGCCGCGCCTCGGGTTCCCCCTCGCGTCGCGCTGACCGTCCCCCCGTCCTCGCCCAACCCGCGCACGACGCGTTTCGGACCGATCCATCCGTCCGTTCTCCAGTCACCCGCCAGCCCGTGGAGTCCCGCGACAGCATCCGCATGGGCATCCCCTCGAAGGGGCGCATGGCGGAGGACACCATGGACCTGCTCGCGGACTGCCAGCTGAAGGTGCGTAAGATCAACCCCCGGCAGTACGCCGCGGAGATTCCCAACGTGCCCGGGATGGAGGTTTGGTTCCAGCGCGCGACGGATGTGGTGCGCAAGCTCATCTCCGGCGACGTGGACATCGGCATCGTGGGCTACGACATGCTTCGCGAGATCGGCAACGAGGACCCCGACCTCGTGGTCGTGCACGACGCGCTCGGGTTCGGCGGCTGCCACCTCGCCGTTGCCGTGCCGCAGGCGTGGGAGGATGTGAACTCGCTCCGCGACTTGATGGCGGACAAGCGCTTCTCCGCCGAGCGCCCGCTCCGGGTGGTCACCGCGTACATGAACCTGGCGGACCAGTTTTTCAAGGAGCAGGGCTTCGAGCACGTCGAGCTCTCCACCGCGGACGGCGCGCTGGAGGCGGCGCCCGCGATGGGCGCCGCGGACTGCATCCTGGACCTGGTGTCGTCGGGCACCACGCTGAGGGAGAACAACCTGAAGCAGATTGACGGTGGCCGCGTGCTCGAGTCGCAGGGGTGCCTGGTGGCGTCGCGCACGGCGCTGCTCGAGCGCCCCGGAACGCTGGAGATCATCCACGAGATGCTCGAGCGCCTCGAGGCGCACCTGCGCGCGGACGGACTGTTCATGGTCACCGCGAACGTGCGCGGCGCGAGCGCGGAGGAGGTGGCGACGAAGCTCGCGACGAGCGGCGGGCAGCTGCTGAAGGGTTTGCAGGGCCCGACGGTGTCCCCGATCTACACCCCGAGCGCGGATGGCTCTCCGAGCAAGGAGGGATCGTTCTACGCCGTGTCCTTGGCGGTCCCGAAAACGCGCATCTACGAAACCGTCAAGGAGCTGCGCAAGAACGGCGGCTCCGGCGTGCTCACGTTCCCGCTCACGTACGTGTTTGACGAGGAACCGCCGCGCTGGAGCGCGCTCATCAACAACCTCGGCCTCGACGCCAAGGATTACGAGCACCTCAAGATCCAGTGATGGATGGCGCGGCTTTCGGGGAACGAACGGCACGCGCGCGTGTGCGGATTTCGGGACGGATCAAGGGAGTATAGAGACAGAGTGGGGTAGTATCGCGGTTGGAGGAAGTTGAGACATATCTCTCGGTATACACATAAACGCCTTCTCGCGCGTCGTTCGTCGGGTTCGCCGGCGATTCGCGCATTTCGCCCTCGCGTCTCATTCCTTGGGAACGACGCTCATCACCATTCGGCACGTGCTCCTCATCCCCGCTTGGCCGGGGTCTTGGCGCGCATGCTCCTCCGCACCGGAGACGTGAGGTCCGCCGCCTTCCCCCGGGTGGGCGTCTTCGTGGGGGTCTTCGTCGCGCGCTTCGTGGGCGTGACGTGTCCGTCCAGCCGCGTGGACGTTCGTCGCGTGCGCGTGGACTTGCGCACCGGCGCCGCGTCCGACTTGAGCAGCGTCGAGAACAGGAACACCAGTTGCACGCACATGCCGAGGAGGAGCACGCCGATCGCGACGACCGCCGTGACGGTCGCGGGGTCGGACATGTCGAGCTTGTCGAGTTGCATGGTGGCTGCGAAAGGGCGAGCGCGCGTGGGTCAGTGCGCGCCGGGACGCGCGAGCGGCGATGAGACGTTTCTCGGCTGCTGCTGCCAACGGCTATTTAGTCAGGCAAGAACGGCATCGCGAAAACGGTTTTTTGGCAAATCTAGCTCACAGCCCAAGACGCCGCGCGAACGCCTCTCCGCGCACCATGCGCGTCGCGATGCGGGGCGCGCTGCTCTTGGCGTCGCTCGCGCTCCTCTCGTCGCCCGCGCGGGACGCGCCTCGTCCCGGGCTCAGTGTCGCGCCTTTCGGCGGCATCGACATGAGCGCGTTGGATCTGGAGATGAGCGCCGGCTGCGAGGAGGGCACGGACGAGTGCGAGGTGGTGGAGCCCCTGGTGACGGTGGAACTGCGCGCGGATTTTCTGGACCCGCGAGCGTCCGGCGACCCGCGAGCGCCCTTCGCGGTGAACGACGCGGCGGTCGCGGCTGTCTCGGACGCCTTCTTCGTGTGGCTGACGCGTCCCCCCGAGTCGTTCTGGGTGAACCTGGCGCCCACCGAGTCCGACCGCGTCATCGACGCCGGCTTGGGCGACACCGACGCCGGGAAGACCCTGCTGGAGGCGGACCTGCTCCTGAAGCGCACGGCCGCGAGGCTGCTGCATCCCGACCACGAGCTGGGCGGCGCGTTCTGGGACCAGCTCTACGGCTGGGTCGGCACCAGGGACTCGAAGCTGTGCCACTCCTTCCGGCAGTGGATCGTGCCGGGCGTCGCGCAGCTGCAAGTCGTCGAACAGACGCCGGAAAAACAAACGCCTCTCCTGCACGTGCTCCGCGCGCCCCTGCGCGTGCGCCAGGAGGCGGAGTACGCCGCCGGGGGCGGCGGGTTCGCGCAGATCGCCATCGACTCCGAGGGCGCCGTGCGCGAGATGTGCTCCGGCGCGGACCCGGCGGCGCGCGCCGAGGCGTCGCGGCTTTTCGAGAAGATCGTCTTGCCCGAACTCGAGCGGTCGGTGAACGAGTGGCCCGAGTACGCGCGGCTGCGGCGCGTGTACTTGTGGCGCGTCGTCAGCGAGTTCTACAGGTCGGGGGGGGTGGACCTCGACAGCTGCGCCGACGACGCCGACGACGCCGACGACGCCGACGCTTCGGCGTCGTCGGAGAAGGAGGAGGGCGAGCGTTTTTGCGACGCGCGCGACCCGGCGCGCGACGGCGTTCGCGCGGAGACGGAAACTTTCCAAGACGCGTCTCGGCGCCGCGAGCGAAACAAACGGCGCGTGGAGCGCTTCGTGACGAACGTTTTGAATCGTTTTGAGTCGTCGTCATCTGACCCTAGAACGAACGCGCGGTGGCGCAGACCCGCGTCGGACGCCTGGACGCCGGGGAGCGTGTGGGACAGGTACGTGGCCTCGGCGACGACGGGCGAGTTCGCGTTGACTCGCGACGTGGAAAACGCGCGCGGCGACGTGTTCCGCCGTACGTACTTCCACGGCGGGATAGACTGGCGCGCGGTGCGGTTCTGCGTCCAGCACGAACACGAGGTTTTGGGGGGTAATTCTTCGTGGTGCGAGGGAATCGCGTTTGGCGTGCGCGGAAACGCGCGGCCGCTCGCGTCGACGAGACAAGGCGCGCTGTCGCTGGTGGCGTCGTCGAGCGCGCGCGCGCGCGGGTGAAGGGAAA
>Ga0181601_10001899_pt1 | contig 17974 bp, 10 predicted proteins | sample 041ome_8_FD_133020 | JGI IMG/M metagenome (GOLD analysis project Ga0181601, IMG submission 133020) | Coastal salt marsh microbial communities from the Groves Creek Marsh, Skidaway Island, Georgia - 041407BS metaG (megahit assembly) | ecosystem: Environmental > Aquatic > Marine > Intertidal zone...
ACCAATCAATCTCGATATTAGGTTAAATTAAAACTACAAGCATTCTATGTGTTTGCGCGGTGGTGACGAATCACGTCGACGTGCACGGACAAAACGTGGTGCAATCCGAGTGGATTGACGGCGTCATGCACGTCGGCGCCGCGAGTCCCGTCGGCGGGTTCAAAAAGCATCGTCCCGAAAGCGATGCAACACCGCTACAGTGACCAACAGGGTCGACAACTCTGATTTCGTTGCACGTCAACGCCGTGCCAGAGGGGGTTGTTCTAGAAATCACATCCCTCAACTGGTTCATGTCGCGCGGCCAGTAAAGGTCAGAGCACGTCTTGCCGATTTCTTGGCACCGAGCTTGGCACGATTGCCCATCGCCGAACTTGGTTTGCTGCCAATCCACACCGTTGGCACCGATGCGGAAGTGCTCCGGCAACGGGTCGACGGGCCCGGTTTCTTGCATGTTGCCCAAGCCTGACTTTGCGAATCGATCGGGGTCGGGGAGGATTTCCGCGACGGGGGCGACTGGATTGGTGTTCGCGTACGCCGGGGACGCCCGTCGAGCGTCTTCGCGTTCGTCTTCGCGTTTGTTGTCGCGATCGTCATCATCATCATCGTGACGATGTTTTGACTCTGAATCGGACGATATGTGGAACGTATCCATGCCACCGTAAGAGCCACCGCTCGGCGACGATTTTACCCACGGTGGAATTGCGCTCGGCTCAATCGGTTCAGCGTCGTCATCAGACACACTCTGAGAGTCTCTGCACCCGCTCACGCCGTACTTGTCGCACACGCACTGCGAACACCTAGGTAAGCCATGCTCGTAGTTGAGGCTATCATCATCAGTGCGGCAGAATCGACAACCGTGCTGACCGATGCAACCCAAACCACCTGTTTCTTTGCACGACTTGTCAAACATTTGATACTTGGTGCGCGCGTCGCACCGGCTCCAGTCGCACATAGCGTCAGCTTCCGAGTGCCCGATGGCTGCGCCGAAAGACGTCGTCTGCGGCGATGTAGCCGTGGTTGGCAACAGCTTCATCGTCTCTGACGTCGTCGCCGTCGTCATCGTCGTCTGAGGCGTCGTTAATCCGTTACCCCCAGACTTGCGCAACGTCGCGTCGCATCCCGACAAACCAAACTTGTCGCACACGCACTGGGCGCACTTGGGCAACCCAGGGAGCTTCCACGCGTCAGCTGCGTCCAAGGTGCAATACCTGCATCCCGACTGCGCCACGCATCCGAGGCCGCCGTTGGCTTTACATCGTTCATCCACCATCATGTACTTTGCGTCGCACGACGTGAAATCGCACATGGCGAGCGCATCAGGATCGCTCGCGGCAACCGGCTTGGCTGCCGTCGTCGATACTGTCGTCGGCTTAGCCGTCGTCGTCGTCACCTTCGGTGCTGCGTTCACCCCCGTCGGCATCGGCCCCTTTAGCACCGACGACGACTGCATATCAGGCACGTCAACCATTTGAGGAAACTCAACCGCCAGTTGCGCCGTCGCGCCCGACTCGCCCGATGCCGCGTGCATCATCTCGCTCCACTTTGGCACCGGCGCGCTCAGCCACGGATTCACCGCACCTCCATCCTCAATCAATGCTCCACCTCGAAACGCCACATACGTCGTCGCCGCCGCGCTCGTCCCTAACGCCGCCTCGGCCGCCTCGCCGCGCGCCGGCTCGCCGCTCGCGCCTTCGTACGTCATCCCTAAAAACCGAGCCCCGCGCGCCCGTCGCACCGCGCCACCGCGCCCGCCCGCCACACCGCTCGACACCGCCGTCGCGCCCACCGCGAGCAGCATGAGCGACCCCGCGATCGCCATCGCCTGCGTCTTCGTCACGCGACGCATCGATCCACCGTGATGATGCGTGTGCCGATCGTCATCGTCTTCACCCTGAGTGCCGTCGCTCACGCGCGTTGACGTCGACGCTGGCTCGGCGCGTGCGCTCGGTAATAACGTCACGCGTTCATTCGCGCGCGCGAGAGGCGTCATCGCGAAGACGTGCGACGATGCCACGCGCGTCGGCGTCTGGACGCGCGCGCGCGTGGCTCGAATGGTGTTGGGCGAGCCATAAAAATCCACAAAACCAAACCCTAATACTATAGTACACATATGATCTATACAGCAGTAACATAATACCCACATTGCATACTCTACAACTAAGACCTCTATCAATATAACAAACCCCATTTTTGCCGGGAACGACGCGAGGTGCTGACGCGGATGGCCATCGGTCACGCGCCATTCGACGACGCCGCCGACGCCGACGCGCACGCGCACAGTCGCCGCCGACGCGCTCGTTCGATCGCACGGATTTCTTTGCATTGATCGGTGACGCGTGACACGCGTGATCGACGTCGCATCGCTCGCGGCGCGAGGTTTGATTTGTTGATTATCGCCCGTGTCGGCATTGATTGGATTCATTGATTCATCGATGAGTTTCGTCGTTCAAGGGTTGCTGAGGCATCACAGCGCGCTGGCGAAAGTGGCGCTCGGCGCTGGGTTTACCTATGGGTTCGTGTACACGACGAATCACGGGCGATCGCCGTTTGAGGCGATGGCGTACGGGGAGGACGCGGGCGGGGTCGCGCGCGCCGGGTCCGGGACGCGGAAAGTGGAGCCTCGCGCGGCGTGATGGGATTCGACGACGATACGGATGACGATGACGGTGGGTGGCACGTGATGATGACGTGTGTGTATCGTTGGTGTTGATTGTGCGCGATCGATGGTGTGTTTGATTGATTGTTGTAATCGCGTGGTCTTCGTCGTCGACGACGACGAGGACGCGCAAAAAGTCTAGTCAGCCACGAACGCTCGCTAGTGTAACAAAAGATTTTGTTTGTAACAATGACAATGAATGAATGTTGTGAATGGTGGTGCGGTGTGTGATAATAGCTAGCGCTGGTTGTCGTTTTTTTTGTGGTTGTTCGTCGCGCGCGCGTGCGGTGTGAACGTTTGCGTGGCGTATCGAGCAAAGCGTCGACGAAAAACCTGGCGCGCGTCGTCGACGTACATAACATCATATCATGAATTGGAATGTATTGAATGAATGCTAAATCGAGTTGTGCTAGTATTACGTATCATTTAAACACCGTGCGCGCGCGCGCCGTCATTGTCGCCGCGTTCGATATCGATATCGGCATTCGTTTTTGTCGTCTTCGCTCGGGTCGCGGCGGCGGCGAGACGACTCACACAGCGTCGCGCGCGACCACCAAGGTCTCGAAACCCGATCGTGGTCATCACGCTCGTGATGAAAAATGCGAGCACGACAACGACGTAGATGATCCAACGCAACGATGCGTCGATACCGACGATGGCGATGGACACCACCAAGAGCGTCAATTGCATGGGAAACCCAAACTTGATGAAGTCTTTAAACACGTACCCGCCCGGGCCGTACACCATCAAGTTGGTTTGATATCCGAATGGGGACATGAAGCTTGCACTGGCGGCGAGCATGAGTAAGAAGGCCATTTTTTCTAGTTCGATGGATTGAGCATCGGCGGCACTGGCGGCGATGGGGAGCATGAGCGCCGCCGCCGCGTTGTTGGTGACAATGTTAGAAATCAAAAACGTCGCCAAGTAGACGGCGGTAAATAAACCCACTTCGCCCGTGCCGGTGATTTGTCCTAAGTATACGAGCTTTTTGGCGATTTCTTCTGCTACGCCACTGTTTTGCATTGCTTTGGAGACGCCAAACGCGCCGGCGATGCATACCAAGACGTCCCACTTGACGGCGGCGCGCGCCTCTTGTTGCGTCATTGTCCCCGACGCAATCATCACCGCCGCGGCTAAAATGGCGGCGGTGAATAACTCCATCACCCCCGCAGTGTATAACGCAATCATAGCCAACGCGCAAAGCAAAGATGGAATCAGCATCGATAACCGCGGAGGTGTAGAATCGTCCAAGACGCTAATCAACGCGAACCCGCTCTGCGCGCCGGCGGATTGTCGAAAATCTGGCCCAGCATCGAGGAGCAACACGTCGCCCGGGTGTAACACCACATCACCAATTCTAGAGTGCACGCGCGCGCCTTCGCGATGGACGGCAATGACCACGGCGTTGAAGCGCGTGCGAAACTTTACGTCGCGTATAGACTTGCCGACTAAATCCCCCGTTTTTGCCACGACGGCTTGAATCAACCGTCTGTCGTGACTGGACACTTCTAATTTTTCCACCTGGTCACTGCTGTAGGGCGCTAAACCAGGAATGCGTCGTAAGCTTGCGATAGCGCTCGCACCACCGGCGTACCACATCACATCATTTGCTTCCAAGGGTTCACTCGGGTCGATCACTGTGGTGCGGTCGGCGGGCACGCCAGTGTCGTCGCCGTTTGACGTCCCCGCGCTCGAGCGCGTGCGTTCGATGGATACCAAAAACAATCCAGGTAACGCACGTAAACCACTCTCAACGGCAGTCTTACCTATGAAATTTCTCGCCGTTGTTTCAATGCGCACGGCGATGAGGAATTCCTTCCCAGCGTTTGCTGCGCCGCTCCCGTGGTCAATGACGTCGAAATCCGCGCGCGTGCGCTCCAATCGCTCGTCGACTTCGACGTCGACACCCTCATTAAGTTCCAGGAGCTTAATCAATGGCGATCCATCTTGCGCTTGAAATACTAACACATCACTGACTTGAAATCGTAGCATAGAGAGCTTGCCGGGCGGCGCTCGACCGGCTCGCTGCACCGCGATGATTGCGCCCCCATACGTCGTTCGTATATCTGCTTCAGCGGGCGTTTTACCAATGATCGACGCACCAGGCTTGACACTGCATCGCACGACGGATTGCCCACGTTTCTTCACGGCTTCTATGCCTGTCACGGGTTCGAGCAACGTGTTGATGACGAGCACGATTTCCTCTTTGGTTGTCGTGTCTTGCAACACCTGTAAACGCCAGATGGACACTGAACGGCTTCCGACAGCGGACGCTTCGCAATGCAATAGCTGAACGCGTAAACGATTGAGAGCCTGTGAAATATCGTGAAGCAACCCAGGGCGGTCGTTGGCGCTGATGCCGAGCACCATGCGCCCGGTGTGTGCGGGATTTTGAGGATCCGCGTCGGGATCGACGTCGACGGTCACCAAAGGCGGACCGAGGGCGGTTTCACTCTCCTTCGCACTAATTTGCGAGTCATCAAACGCAGATTTCAGATTTTCGCCATACAACTTCAACGCCTGCGATTTAGACCGCGCAATAGCGGGGTCGTCCGAATCGCTCGCGCCCGCGGACGTCACGCCGCTCTCCGCGCCGCCCCCGCTCGCGCCGCCGCTCGCGCCGTCAGAGGAATAGTATCCCGGACTCGCACCGAAGTTTGGCTCATCACTCTGCGAATGCGACGCACGTGGACGACTCTTACGACGTCGTAACGCGTAAATAGAGTCCGGTTCTTTATAAATGGCGTGCGTGCGCGCGAGCTTTTGTAAATCTGCGATGCTACTCACCGCTGAGAGCGAAAACGATGAACCGCCGCCGCCATCCGTGTTGAGCTTTTCAGAAGGCTCAGCGGCGACATTCGCGGCGACGCGCCCATCGTCTGCATCTTCTTCATCTTCATCATCGTGCTCTTGCGTGATTGCCATCAATCCATACTCGGCGCATACTTTCCCTAACGATTCAATCAAACCAGTAAAGTACAAAATGTCACCTTGGTTTAATATAAACTCGGGACCGATGGCGCGCAACAGCGCCTCGCCACGCCGCACGCTCACCAAATACAACCCAGGTAATCCACGTAAACCACTCGCAGCGACGGTGTGCCCGACCGCTGGAGACCACCCCTCGACGCGCGCGCCGACAAGTAAATCTTCTTCGTCTTCGCGAGACTCTTTCGGCTCGCCGCCGATGCGGCCGGAACCTCGCGGCAATAGAAACGGCGAAGCCACGAGCACATACGCAATGCCTGCTAACGCCACCGGCACGCCATACACACCGAGATCGAACAAACCTATCGATACCGCGCTCGTGCCTTCGTGCGTGCGTACCCAATCCGTCACCATACCCTGAACGACCAAATTCGTCGACGTCCCTATGAGCGTGCACGTGCCGCCGAGCACGCTCGCAAACGACAAAGGAATCAACAATTGCTCCTTGGCCATCCCCGTAGCTTCGGCCCATCGCAAGACGATTGGAATCATGATTGCCACCACCGGAGTGTTGTTCAAAAATCCACTCACGCACGCGATAGGAAGCATTAACCGGAGCTGCGCGCCGCCGACGGTTCGCGGTTTGCCCAAAACCTTTCCCATGTACCAATCGAGCCCGCCCGTGGCGCTAATCCCCGCCGCGACGACGAAAAGCGCGCCGACGGTGAGTAAACCTTCATTAGCAAACCCTGAAAGGGCCTCGGTGATAGAAATCACCCCCGCGACGTTTAACGCGCACACCGAAAGCATCATCACGTGGTCTGGTTGGATGTAATCTTTAAGTAGCGCGATAAACGCGCACACGATCACCACCACCGTGAACCACGCCTCGAATTGGCTCTGCGCCGACATTGTTGCCGTATTCGACTCGTCGCTCGCGGTGCCACCGCCGCCGCCGCCGCCGTTGAGAGTCGAGGAGTGGGGCGCACAACTGACTGGTGTCGTCAAATCGCGACGCACGTGTGACGCGCGCGCGCGCACGGAAACACCACCGCGAGATCATGTCGCGATCATCATCCACGCTGGCGTCGTTCCCATCGCTCCCTCGCGTCTTCGTCGCGTTGGCGTGCGCGTTGGCGTCGACGATGCTGTGCGCGGGTCCAGTGGATGCATTGGTGTCATCATCTGGACGATTGCGCGACACTCCGATTGATATCGACGCCTTGGTGCGCGGAAACCCCACCGAGAGCGCGCGCGCGAAGGATGCCGATCCGTTAGCCGCGGCGGCGGGGTATTTCAAGCTGAATTCCACCAACGATGCGCACATGTTTTACACGTTTTTCCCAATTCGTAGTCAACCAGACGACGAGGAAAGAGTCGACGCGCGCGACGCGCCGCTCGTGATTTGGCTCACCGGTGGCCCGGGGTGCTCGAGTGAACTCGCGTTGCTGTATGAAAATGGCCCGTACGAGCTCGGGGAGGATATGAAGTTGAAACAGCGGGAATACGGGTGGGACGTCGCGGCGAATGTCATCTTTGTGGACTCGCCGGTTGGGACGGGATTTTCGTACAGCTCGTCGCGAAAGGACGCTGCGCGCGATGAGGTCGTCGTGGCGAATGATTTGTTAGAGTTTTTACAAGAATTCTTGCTGACTCGACCGGAATTGGCGGACAATGAAGTGTTCGTGACGGGTGAGAGCTACGCCGGGCACTACGTTCCGGCGTTTGCGCATCGGATTTATGAATCCATTCAGAACGACGAAGGGCCGGTGTTGATCAATTTGATTGGTCTTGCCATCGGTAACGGGTTGACAGATCCCGCGATTCAGTACGGGGCTTACGCGGATTACTCTATCGGGAATGACATCGTGAGCGCGAAAGCCGCAGAGGATGCGACAAAGAAATTTCCCGAGTGTCGCGTCGCCATTGAGCAGTGTGTGAACGCTCCGAAGTGGGCGACGAAAAAGTCTACGCGCGAAAAATGTCTCAATGCTGTGGAACTGTGCGAGGCTATTCCTGAAATTCTTCTTGAAGACGCCGCCGAGCGTAACGGTGGCGAAGCGCTTAATGTGTACGACATTCGCAAATCGTGTCAAGGCGACTTGTGCTATGATTTTTCGCGCGCCGAAGAATACTTGAACCGTCCAGAAGTGCAAAAAGCGCTCGGTGTGAACAAACCGTGGGCGATGTGCGACAATCAAGTGCACTCGGATATGATGGGTGATTGGATGAATGATTACGAACCGATGATTCCACCGATGCTCGAGTCTGGTATTCGCGTCATGATTTACGCTGGCGAAAGCGACTTTATTTGCAACTGGCTCGGTAACTTACGCTGGGTTCGCGCCATGGACTGGAGCGGTAAAGATGGCTTCAACGCCGCGCACGCGTACCCATTCGTCACCGACACCGCGGGCTCATCAGATGTCGTCGCGGGCGAAGTGCGCGAGTATGAAAATTTATCCTTTGTGAAAGTTTCTCAAGCCGGGCACATGGTCCCGATGGATCAGCCACGTAACTCGCTGGTTATGATTCAACGATTTATCAAAGGCGTGCCAATTGCGCGCGGTATGGATAACTCCAAAGACGCGTCCGTCAAGATTGCCTCTGACGTTTCTGTACAAAAGGCACCTCGCCGAGCCGCGGAAGAATCCATCACGTTTGTCGCGTGAGCGTGTTCCTGTTTATCATCATTCTTCTTCATGATTGTACGTTTACTTAGTTAGCTCTGTGTTACATGTGTGCTATCAACATTCATATCCACTCGTTTCTAATCGTCTCTGTATTATTACTTGTTTGTGAGGATTAATTAGTTTTTGAGAATCTTGTCGAGCTCTGCTTGCCAGAGCTCTTGACGAGACACCACTGCGCGCGGCGTGCTCACCGTGAGCTTGGAAAATTGCGCCGAGTTGTTCAAGTTGATCCAAGCGGCTAAAATAGCACTCTTGTGCTCGAGAGCCTTCTCTACATTCACGCGCGCCAAGGAATACATGCACGTATCCCAAAGCGCTACGTTGACCTCACCCGCGGTGAAAAACTCGCGGTAAAACAACCCATTGACATCCTCCTCGGTGACCACCTTGCCTTTACCGCTCGGCGACGTCGGTCTGAACGCGCAATCTCCAAAGATTTCATACGCAAGCTTGATGGTGCTCGAGAACTGCGCGTGCATTTCACCCGCGTCTTGCGGCGTCATATCCTTGTTCTCACGCATTTCTTCGTTGAGCCAAGACTTGATCGGAATGAAAAATCCCTCTGGCGTCGTGCGGAGCATGGCGAAGAAACGCAGCACCAATTCGCGATCACGCATGCGCAAGTGCGGAGTTTTCGATCGATAAATCTTCAACAAGTGTTCGTCGTTGACTAAATCTTCCAACAAGTCCGTGTACATGCCTTGATAGATGCAGTTTCGTAATTCTTGCTCGTTCAGTTGCGTGGCGCCCATGTTTAAACGCTCAAACACCTCAAAGACAAAATCCGGTTGGGACGATCGCGAAATCGTGTGCACGTTCAACGGGTAATCCAAAATCGTCTCTTGAAATCGTTCATGTAAATCAGTAAAGGTTTTCCCGTTCAAATCTTCGTACACTTCCAACCCAGTGAGCTTGAACGGCGAGCCATCCGGAAATTCACCTTGAATGAAACTCCAAATCGACGTCAGCCGTTGCTTGCCGTCGACAACTTCCAACTTTCCAGTTTGCGTCTCGTGAAAGAACATCGTCGGGATTGGAATATTCAAAATCAACGATTCAATCAACTTACTCGCCGTGCGCACCGTCCATACGTATTCGCGTTGATAACTCGGTCGCAAATTCACCTTGCCCCGATTAATTTTATCAATCACGCTATTCACGGTAAAATCCGCCTTTTGAATCTGTAACGCATCGCGATCCACCTTGAATAACGTCGACTCTAAATCCGCAAATAATTCATCCTCCTGTGCTTTCTCCGCAGCGCTCGTCCGTCGCTTGCCTACGAACGCACCATCGGCGTTTCGCGACGACGTCTTCGTTCGCGTGTTGGCTGTCCCATCGATCGCGCGCGCGTTCTCATCCTCATCGTCCCCGGCGTTCACCACGCTCCATAAGCTCTGCTCAGACGCATCGTCCGAGGTCTCATCGATGGTTTTCGTGTCATCCCAGAGCTCTTTGTCTTGTTCGTCGCCTAAAAGCGCGTGGAGCTCGAACGAATCATGATGATGACGGCGATGGCGTCCAAGCTGTGTGACTCGTCCTCGTCGTCCCGCGCTCGACGGCGTTCCTCGCGTCGTGCACGCGAAGGGCGTGATGCATCTCAAAACGCTCGTCATTGTCGCGCCTCGTCGCGTCTCGTCGCGTGCGTCCGCGCGTCAAAGTGGCGTGTGCGCTGCCACAGGCGCTGAAATGTTTTTGAAAATTTGGCGCGTTTTTGACAAGGAAAAATTTGACCAATTATGATTAGGGGTGGAGTCCCTCACAAGTTGTGCTACTATTGAAACGACGACGACGAGTACCGCAGCTATGCGTCGTCGTCATCGTGCGCTAAGACTATGGTTTGTGGTTTTATTTTGGCCACATCGCGATTGTGCCGGGCGGTGGCGGCGCGGGTGACGAAAATGTTGCGCAAGACGCGCGCGTCGACAGAATCGAGCGCGCGGATAGAGACGTCTTCTCGCCAGCCGTTGATTTGTCTGAGGACGTTGAACCAATCGGGCATGAGCGCGGCGTCATCATCGGCGTTGTTGCGCATGGTGTTCTCAAACGCCACTAAGCGGCGTAGAGAGGCGATTTCGGAGTCGCGCGCCCGATGCGCCGCGTCCCGACGAGGAGATATTTTGCCGTCGTACGCGTCGAGCAACGCGGATTCGTCCGCTCTAATCATCGCGTTGACGTTTTGAGCGAGCTCAATCATCGTACTCGCGCTCTCAATCGGATTGGACATCAAGTGCGGGGCGTAGGCGAGCACGGTGATGGCTTCATCTACGTCGGCGACGACGGCGATGGACATTTTAAAGTCGCTTGGAAAGACGTCGCGCGCAAGCTCGAGCATCGACCGTAATACACGGATCGACTCCTCGTACTCCCGTTCGTTGTATGCAAATTTTCCACGACTTTTATCGTCTCCCCACACCAGAGATACCGGAACAATGAATTCATCACACGTCGTTGGGCACCTCGAGCGGCGATAATCCAACGCCGCACGCACCGCGAGCGCCTCGTTGCGCTCGACAAATCTCACCTTGTCACTCAATCGCATGGGCATCACAATAGCCCGCTCGAGCCTAGCTCTGTTCCCAATCACTGAGCGCTCGAGCACGCGCTTATCTCGTGCATTCGCGGCGACAATGGCTGCAAATTCCCGAGCGCCCTCTGCGCGCGTCTCTAAAAACGTCGACGCAAGCGACCCTTCGTACGCTTCCGGCGCCTCTAAAATCTCCAATCGCGCCTTTGCCCATGCATCACCGCGGCGCTCGACGATATTTCCTAATCTATACCCACCACCGTGTCTAATCACGGGGATCTTCCATAAATCCCGTGGCTCGTCAACTTCTAACGTCCACGTCAAAGGCGTCGGCACCGATATCGACGACTCAAGCATCGTCACGCTCGTCCCCGGCATCGTGCCCGCACCGGCCTTGGACACCTCAAACACTGGTTTCGGCGCATCTAACCATGCGTCTGCGTCGAACCCGTTCGGGACGGTGTCCCAGAACGGCGCGCGCTTCGAGACGTCTTCGTCAACACCCAACACCGCGACAACGTCGTCCTCCGCCAATGTCTTGTGCACGTTCAACCACCCGGTGCGCGAGGCGCCTAAGGCTCGCGCGCGAACGGTGCGTGCGTCAGCGAGCCGCGCGATCGCGCCGCAGCACGCGACGAGGGCAACGGCCGAGGCGATCATCATCGTCACACGCTTGGGTGTTGTGGCTCTGGGTGTAAGACTTTGTTCGCGTCGTTCGTCGTCGTCGCCAGCGAACGTGCCGCTCGTTGACGCGCGTTCGACGTCGACGAGTAACGTTGTGCGTTCGCCAGATGGCGGCGATGGCGACGACGACATTGTCGTCGTCGCGTTCGCGTGACTTAAAGTGAGGACGTGCGCAACCGCGAGTCATATTTAAAGGTTCACAATACGACGATGACGTCGTGAAGACGACGACGACGGTGGTAGTGATATTTTAATTCCATTGTAAATTATACTTACAAATTACACGCATCGGCGCCGCATGAGACCACTTGGGTGGGTTTGATGTTGGACGCGCCGTCAAACGGGACGCTCGCCGAAGACACAAAGACGACGCGCTCGGGAGCGTTTCCAGAAGCCTTGGGCAAATACTCTAAAACTTCACCGATGATTGCGGTGTGCGGGTAACCAGCGGCAATGAGCGCGCGCACGACGTCGGAGGCGCGTTCGGCGGGCACAGAGGCGAGCATACCGCCCGCGGTTTGAGGATCGAACAGGAGCGGGTATTTCGGTGCGTTTGACACCGCCGCGGGATTCGCCACGGCGCGCGCCAGGCGCACGTTAGCGGGTTGCAACGAGCTCGTGATTCCAAGCTGGACGCATTCGAGCGCACCGGGAAGCACGGGTACGGCGTCCATGTCGAGCACGGCTGCGGCGTTACTTCCTTTGCACATTTCTACCAAATGCCCGAGCAAGCCAAATCCGGTGACGTCGGTGCACGCCGTGGCGCCGTGATCGAACAACACGCGCGCCGCTTCGCCGCTCGACTGACGCATGGAATTTAAAGCATTTGAAATCCACTGCCCTTGCGCCTTGGCACGCATGTCTGCGGCGAATAATGTGCCCGTCCCGACGGGTTTGGTGAGAATAATTTTCTGCCCCGCCTTCATGCCACCCTTCTTCATAAGCTTTTCGCGCGGCGCGGCGCCATGCACGGAAAATCCAAGCGACAATTCCGCACCTTCGCAACTGTGACCACCAGCTAAAGCACAGCCAGCTTCGCGGAGCACGGAGCACGCACCAGCCATCATTTGGTACAACGTCTCTTCCACTTGCGCCTCCAGTCCGTACGGCACTGATGCGATGGCCAACGCGGCGTGCGGATCCGCACCCATGGCCCAGCAATCGCCAAGTGCATGTACAGCGGCAACTTGACCGAATATATAGGGATCGTCTACGAAAGAGCGGAAGTAGTCCACTGTTTGAATGCTCACCATGCCCGGCGGCGTAGATACCACGGCGGCATCGTCGGGTTGATCGATACCAATTTCAACATTCGGGTTCGTCGGGATAGGCTCAAGGCGCTTCATTACTCGAGAAAGCACAGTAGCACCAACTTTTGCGCCACATCCGCCGCAACGCATAGGTACCGCACGTAAGGCTGCCATGGTTTCTGGTCCCGCGGCGAGAGCGATTTTCGACGCCTCGTCCTCCTCCTTGCCTCCCATCATGTCTGGTAAGTCCGCGTACATCTTCATCCACTTGCGATCAATTTTATCTTTCCATCGCCACAACCTTTCACCCACTGGTCCTAATCCTCCAAAAGACATCTTGCCATACGACAAAACCGCGGATTTGTCTCCAGTCGTAATCAATCCCAAGAACACGCTTTGCGGCGTGAAATCAACAAGTGCCTCACCAAGCAACGCTCGTCGTAGATTCTTTTCCAGCGGTGGACCCTGTCGTACGGCAAATACCCCAGCTTTCGGTCGCGGGTGTTTCAAGACGTTAGCCACATCTCCTGCGGCGAAGATGTTTTTATGCGACGTAGATTCGAGTGTGGGATTGACGGCGATGAACCCTTTGTCATCAAGCGCTAGTGGCGTGTTATCTCGCAACCATTTAGCGGCGCCCGCTTGCGTGCACCAAATGGTTTCATTTGACTCTATCGCTCGCCCACTCTGTAAGATCAATTTGCCGTTCTCGGCGCGCATAACGCCGTCGTTTTCTACCACGTCGACGCCATGTTCGGCGAATACGCCCAAAAATGTCTTTCTCACGCTCTTCGCATGCGTAGGCATAATTTCCCCGCGCGTAATCAAAGTAAATTTTACCAAATTCTCATCCAAATGTGCTTTGGCTAATTCTCGTCGCATGCGACAGCGCATGGACAACGCGAGCTCGGCGCCTCCCGCGCCGCCGCCCACGACGCACACCCGACACGCCACTCCGTGTTCAATCACTCGCGTCATCAACGCCTCCCATCGAGCGTTAAAACCTCCTATAGGCTTGACTGGCACCGTGTGCGCATCAGCACCATCTACTTCACCCGCACTCGGTGTGATCCCAACGTCTACGCTCGCGACGTCAAATTTCACTGACGGCCGCCCGCTCTTCAACAATATTCGCTTATTCTCGTAATCAATCCCCACGCACTCATCGTGAATCACGCGGTGATTACCAAACTTACATAATGGTTGTAAGTCTACGTGGGTTTCGTCCCAGGTGTAGTGTCCGGCGACGAGTCCTGGGAGCATTCCGCTGTACGGCGTGCGCAGCGTATTCGCGATCAACGTCACGCGCACCCCACGCTCCGGTTTCATGCCAAACATCTTCAATACGTACACGTGCGAGTGGCCACCACCAATGAGCACCAAGTCCTTGACGATTGGATCGCGCGCGAGGTCGGATTTCATGGCTCCAGTGGTGAGCGCGCGAGGATGGCGCTGGGACGCCGACGCCGCACGACGGCGCGCGGGCGACACTTTACCGCGCACGCGCGTAGATACGACGGGTAAGGCGATGGAATATGTCGTGCAAAATGCGCTGGACATACACAGCCGTAGAAACAGTCGCGGGTGGTGATCACGTACCGCGCGACAAGGAATGAAGTACGCGCTCGTTGTAACCGCCGCGGCGCTTTATCGAGCTTCTACAATAAACTACAAAGAATGTCATCGAGAGGGGCCTTAGCGCCCTCCAAATAATCGCCTGAGAAGAAATCTAATGACTTGCTGCAGTAATCTCGCGCCGAAGGTGGCGATGAATCGCGCGAGGGCGATTCGAGCGACGCGCGCGGCGCCGACAGCGAGTTCCACGAGCGGATTTACCGACTGCACGGCGCCTCCACCTCCGCCTGGCGGTGGAGGTGCGCGCGCCGATCCACCGCCGCTCGCGCCATAGCTGCTACTACTACTCGAGCTACCACCATAGTACGCACCACCACGCGCACCTGGGCTCACTACGCGTTCGGTGACGCTTTCGCTCACGGCGCCGCTCGGGCCGCGCGTGCGAATTACGCGTCGAATCACCGTCTCCCCTCGTGCGTTCAGGTACGAACTTTCGCGTACTTCGCTATAGCCTCCACCAAAACTTTGCCCTGGGCGACGCCCCGACTGAGTTTGTCCGCCAAATACCGCATTAAACATGTCCTCTAAATCGCTGGGCGCAAAGCCGCGCGAACGAAATGCAAACCCGCCGACGCTACCCATCGGTCCAAATCCCCCTCGCGCGTGGCCTTCACGCAGCGCACGTTCGAGTTCTCGCACAAAACTCGACGAATCCCCACCAAACATCTCGCGAAATATCCTATCCGCATCGGCACGCGTGAAATCTTGGCGGTATCGGAACTCTGTCCCGGATGCGCCGTAGCCCGGCTGTTGGTACGCTTCGTACGCCCGTCTCGCCGATTCCGCCTGCGCCGCACGCGAGCTCGCCCCAGAAGAACTCGCGCTAGAATACCCATACGATGCGCGTTCGCGCCCACCCGGCGCGCTCAGCGTCTGATACGCCGCACTGATGCGTTTAAAACGCGCTTCGGCTTTGGCTTTTTCAACGTCGCCGACGTGTCTATCCGGGTGCCACTTCAACGCCTCCCTGCGATACGCCTTCTTAAGCTCGTCCTCCGTGCACCCAGGTTTGACGCCCAATATGCTAAAATCATCTTCCGCCGCGGCAGCCGCGGCGGCGGCGTACGCGCGATGCGACGTAAAAGAGCTTTGTCTCTTGAACTCAAAACCATCTTTCTCGGCAACTCTCGCGCGACCGAGGCGCGCGTACGCTGCGCTGACGCTCGCGACGGTGCGCGCCGCATACGCCCCATTCCGCGTCGCACCCGCCGTCGCCGTCGTCGTCGTCGCGCACGCGGCGATGCCGGCGCGACACGCGCGCGCGGCGCGCTGTCGTCCCATGCGCGCGCTGCTCTGACGCCTCACTTGTCACCTCTCGAGGGGACGACGTCCATCGATCTCGCCCATCGACTCGTCGACGAGTCGAAGAGAACGCATTAGAGTGTAAATCATGCGCGCGGCGAGCGCGTCGTGCGCGCCGCGCGTCGCGCGAGCGTTACGAAATAGTCGCGAGCTGAGCACATGGCGCGCACCGAAGCACACGGCGAGCTCACGTCGCTCTCGTCGCGCCGCGCGCGCGAACGCATCGGCGAGCGATGGAGAAACAACCATACACGTGCCTTCTCTCGTTCGAGTGTGCCGGCGCATCGCGGAGCGAGGGAACGTGATCATTCAGGACGTCACTCGCGGGGGCGCGTTGGGTGTGAAGGATAAAGGCGGAAGCGCGACGACGGATGGATCGTACGTGATCGATGCGCAAACCGAAGCCGATCGACGCGTAGAGGCGATGGCGATAAGAGCTTTTCGGGAATTTTGTCCGACGTTGGCGTTGGTGGCGGAAGAGTCGTTTGAGGGTGCGATGGGTTCGGATGAAGGCGACGCCAGCGAGATTTTGGGCGGCGTCTCGATGGATGGCGACGAGAACTTCAATGATGATGATTTCGACGACTCATCTTGGGCGCCGAGGCTTCAACGACCGATTGACGCATCGCGTGTTGCGGTGTATTTCGACCCACTCGACGGGACGAATGAATACGCCGCGGGCGAGCGTGAGGCGATAACAATTTTATGCGGCGTCGCCGTGGATGGTGTCCCAGTCGCCGGCGTCATCGGCCAACCGTTTTACAAGTATGGTCGCGCCGACGCCCAGGGCGCGCTCGGTCGCGTCGTGTGGGGTGGCACCGGTATCGGTGTGCACGGTTTAGACATTGCCAAAGATGCCGTGGCGCCGCCTCTCCCGCCCGCTGGGCCGCACGTCGTCGCCGTGAATAGAAACATTCGCGAAAATCGTCAAGAACCCGTGCTCGAGGCGCTGCGATCCCGCGTCGACGTTCGCATTTCTGCCACTGGATTTCACTATTTGTTGCTCCTCGAGCGCCGAGCGCACAGCGCGTTGATGCTGCGCAAGGCATCGAAGAAATGGGATACGTGCGCAGGTGAAGCGTTGCTTCGAGCAATGGGCGGCGTCGTCACCGACACCGTCGGCCGAAGGTACGACTATGCGTATAATTTAAACGCCTTGCCAAACTTAAGCGGTATGACTGCGAGCTTAGACGTGGATATGCACTGCGAGATGACAAATATTATTCGTGACGTTATTCGGCCGCTGGGACGCTATCCGTACGACGTGGATGATCCATCAATTAAGGTTGGCATTCTTCAAGGCGTGCAAACGCCGAAACTCGGTTGGCGAGCGGTAACAGTTGACGTCGGTGGAACGTTGATTGAACCGCGTGAACGCGTCGCAGATGTGTACGCACGCGTAGCAGCCAGCATTGGCGCCTCGCACGTCACGCCGGCGTCCGCCTCGACGCATTTCAAAGCTGGTTTCTCGCGATTCCGCGGCGCCGACGGCGAAGACGCCATGCGATACTACGGCGACGGGAAATCATTCTGGCGTAAAGTCATCGCGCACGTTCTCACCGACGGCGCGACGCGAGATGATATTTCCCAAGATACCGTCGAACGCATGCTCGACGCCTTGTACAATTATTACGAATGCCCGTCGTCGTGGACAGTAGCGCACGGCGCGCTCGACGCCTTTGATCGCCTTCGCGCGCGCGGGGTCAAAGTCGCCGTGGCTTCCAATTGGGACACCAGGCTCCCAGCATTGCTCGATGCTCTAGGCATTCGCGCACGCGTCGACGCCGTGGTCGTGAGCGCGATTGAAGGTGTGGAAAAGCCATCCCCTGAGTTTTTCCAAGCCGTGTGCGACGCCGTATCCGTCGACGCGTGCGCCGCGCTCCACGTCGGCGACGATATCGACAACGATTTCAAAGGCGCAACGAACGCGTCATTCGCCGCCGCCGTGCTCTGGTCGTCGCAGGTTCCATCAGGGGACGAGCGCGACGGTTCATATCGCGCCGCGTACGATTTCCACGCGCTCGCCGACGCCGTGCTCGCCGCCAATCACGACCTGCCCGCGAACACCGACGACACCGCACAGCTTAAAAAGTCTCTATTCTTTTAATAACACACATGCACACGCACGCATCGCGCCGCCGCTACGTGGCGCACCCATGTCCCGCGCGCGCGAACGCCGACGACACCTCACACATTGACGCACCACCTTCTTCGCCGACGATCGCCGCCGCACGCACGCACATTCACGCCATACGCGCGCCCACGACGGACGTACCGCACGCATGCGTCGCCGCGGATC
>Ga0181601_10001904_pt1 | contig 17930 bp, 19 predicted proteins | sample 041ome_8_FD_133020 | JGI IMG/M metagenome (GOLD analysis project Ga0181601, IMG submission 133020) | Coastal salt marsh microbial communities from the Groves Creek Marsh, Skidaway Island, Georgia - 041407BS metaG (megahit assembly) | ecosystem: Environmental > Aquatic > Marine > Intertidal zone...
AGTCAACCTGGCCGACGCCGCGGATAAACGCGATAAGGCCCGAGCCACCGTTCTGCGGCTGCGGCTTCAGGGTCACGTTCGGAGCCTGTGCGGCAACCTGCGAGATGTCGGTCTGGCCGCGCGCTTCAAGCATTTCTGCGTTCACGGCGGTAATTGCGATCGGCGTGTCCTGCAAGTTTGCTTCACGGAACTCGGCGGTCACCACGATGGTGTTCGTGCGATCCTCGTCCTGAGCATATGCAGGCGCTGCCATGCTGGCCATGATGGCCAGCGACGATGCAACGCTGAGCGTCTTCAATTTCATCAGGCATCCTCCCCTTGCGGCCCCGTCCTGGTGCCGCTTCGAATTGAAATCGAATGCCACCGTGCGCCTTGTGGACGCTTGCGGGTGGCACGTGTGACAGGGAATTGGCTGGACAATATGCCCATACCGCATCTCTCCCTGTTCTCTCTCTACTCCCAGTTCGCTCTGGAACAAGCATGCCAAGTGAAAAATGCGTTCCAAAACGTGCGCATTGTCGTAATCAAGCAACACACAAAGGGATGGTTTCAGCACTAATCAAATCCTGCTGTTGCTGCCTGCTGTTGCTGATTGAACTACAAGATGCTGAAAAATCCGCACAATCGGGATCAAGGGGATGGGAATGACCGAAAGCAAGCCGACCTGGCTGCCGAGAGGCTATGAAGCGCGTGTGCTGATCCTGTTGGGGCTGGCCTGGGGCTTTGCCTATTTCGACCGCATGGCTCTGACCTTCCTCGCGCCATTCGTGCAGGAAGACCTTGGCCTTTCCAACGAACAGATCGGCTGGGCCAATTCCGGCCTGTCGCTGACCTGGGCCATCGGTGCTTACGTCATCGGGCGCTGGTCTGACCTTATCGGCAAGCGCAAACCCTTCCTGATCACCGCGCTGCTGCTGTTTTCCGGCTGTTCGGTGTTCTCGGGCTTTGCATGGAACTTCGAATCGCTGCTGATCTCGCGCATCATCATGGGCGTGGCGGAAGGGCCGTTCCTGCCAATCTGTCTTGCGATCATGGCAGCGGCCTCCTCTTCCAGCAGGCAGGCGCTCAATGCAGGCATATTGCAGAACGTTTTCGGTCCCATCGTGGGCACGGCGCTCGCGTCCTACACTCTGGTACGCATTGCTGCCGCCTATGACTGGCATGCCGCCTTCTTCATCGCCGCGATTCCCGGCCTGATCCTGTCTTTCCTGATCTGGCGCTATATCGAGGAGCCGGAAGCTTCGGGCGGCGCGACGAGGGAAAAGCCGCCGGGCGGCTTCCTGCCGCTCAACATCCTGTTCACCCGCAACGTGATGGTTTGCTCGCTGGTCAGCATCTGCGCGGTCGGTTCCATCGTCGTCGGTTCGATTTTCATGCCGCTCTACCTCGACGGACCGCGGGGCTATGACGCGCTTGTATGGAGCAATGTCATGACGGTGGTCGGCTTCTGCCCTGCCGTGGGCGCGATCCTGGTGGCGCTGATTTCGGACCGGATCGGGCGCAAGCCGCCGCTGGTCTTCTTCCTGTTCCTGATGACGATTGCGCCTGCCAGCCTGCTCTATTTCAACGGGCCGGTATCAATACTGGCGATACTGATGTTCATCAGCTGGATGGGCCTTGGCACCTTCCCGCTGTTCATGGGCGTGATCCCGACGGAGACAGTGGGCCGCCTGCAAGCCGCGACTGCCATGGGCATCGTGGTGATGATCGGCGAGCTGATCGGTGGCGTTCTCGGCCCGCCCATCGCTGGCAGGCTGGCTGATACCTACGGCCTCGATGTGGCCATGTTCATCCAACTCGGCCTTGCCTTCATGGCAGGCGTGTTCGCGCTGTTCGTGGCCGAAACAAGGGGGCGCAATCCGGGCGCGCTCGATGGCGTGGAAAGGGCGTGACAATGGACTACAGAAGCGCAGCGCTCGGCTACCTCGAATGCGTCCGCCGCCTCGACACGGCGGCCATGCAGGAACGCTATGCCGATGGCGCGAAAGTGTGGCTGCCGGGGCAAGGGTGGATGGCACCGGCCGGACTTGCCGCGCTGCTGGAAGGTGCGCGCGGGCTGCTGGAGGACGGCATCCGCTTCGCCCATGAAGGGGTGATGGCCGCTGGCAACCGCGTGGTGGTGATGACCGCGTGCGACAGCCCGCTGGTGAAGGGCGGTTCCTATGTGAACCATTTCTGCTTCGTCATGACTTTTGACGATGCCGGCAAGATCACCGAACTGCGCGAATATACCGACAGCGCGCCCGCTGTCGCCGCCTTCCATTCCTGACGCGGCCGGTTGAGGGGAGGCGAAGGCTCAGACCTTCTCCTCCCACTTGCGAGCGCGGCTGAAGGTGATCGCCGAAAGCACGGCGGACACGGCGATGATCGCGCAGACAGAGGCGATGGTCATGGTGGCATCGAAGCTGAACAGGCCGAAATCGACCTCTCCGCTCGCCCTGCTGTCGAGCAATCTGCCGCCTACCCAAGGCCCGCCGACAGCACCCACGCGACCCGCGGTGGTGGCAAAGCCAAGGCCGGTTGCGCGCAGCTGCGGCGGGAAGGCGAAGGCAATGGTCAGCCAGTTTGCAGTGGCCGATCCGAACAGTGCCGCGCCAATGAACGGCGCGAGAAGCAGCAGCACCATCGGGTCCTGCACATAGATGCCGAACAGCGCGATCAGCGCGCCCATGCCCAGCATCGTCGTCCACATGATCTGCCGTGTGCCGAACAAGCCGCACAGGTACCCGGCGGTCATCCCGCCAATGATCCCGCCGTATGAGAAATATTGCGAGTATTTCGCCCCCAGCACCGGATCGCCCGATGTCTCCGCAATCAGCGGCGGAGCCCACTGGATGATGAAGTACCAGCCGAACATGTTGAGCGCATGGGCGAGGAACAGCTTGCCCAGTTCCTTCACATGGATGGGCTGGCGGATTTCCTGCAGCACGGCATCCTTGGAGCCTTCGGGCTTGGGCGGCAGCGCGATGATCTCGGGGATCGCCATCCGCCGCAGCACCTTGTTGGTGGCCTTCAGCGCATTCTTCGGTTGTCGGTTCAAGAGGAAGTCGAGGCTTTCGGACATGTAGAGGAACGCCAGCGGCAACAACACGGCGGAAAGCAGCGCGCCGACCCAGAAGATCGCCCGCCAGTCGATCGAATTGAGCGCGGTTGCGGCCACCAGCCCGCCGATGATCGTGCCCACCGGATAGGCCGAGGCGACCACGCTGGCGGCAAATTCGCGGCGGCTGTAATGCGCATATTCCAGCGCCAACATGCCGACAGTCGCGGTCATCCCGCCAATGCCCAGGCCGGTCACGAGGCGCCCGGCGACCATTTGCCCATAGCCGTCGGCAACCGAACAGAAGGCCATCCCTGCGCTCATCAGGACAAGGCAGCCGAGCACGGCAGGCCGCCTGCCCCACTGGTCCGCGATTGGCGAAACCGCCAGCGCGCCCGCCGCCATGCCAATGAGGTGCATCGCCAGCAAGGTGCCCAGCGCCGCGTCGGAAAGCCCCCAGGCCGCCTTCAGCGATGCGCCCGCGAGCGAGATGGCGAGGATGTCGTACCCATCGATCATGTTCACCAGCACGCAGATGAAGATCACGCGATATTGCGCGAAGGTCATCTTCCGCGTGCCCAGCACAACGCGCGGATCGTCCGGCGGCAGGGCCTCTGTCGCAGCCATTGTCACTCCCTCTCCCTTGCGCCGTTTCCATCATATGGACGGCACCCTTTTTGAGAGGCTATGACGGGAATGAAGGCCCGTCAAAGCATAAGACGGGTGAGCGGAGAGAATTGTTGAGCGATACCGGCGGCGATCTTGGCATGGTGACCTGCGATGTCACCGCGACGATGAAATATGTGAAGCGGGGCGAGAAATCGACCTTCTACGCCGGCGATAGGGACCGCAGCTACTGGCCGGGGGAAGAGCACGAGGTCACCATCCATGACATGCGCCCTGATGCAGATGAGCTGGCGCTGGAGCGCAACGGATTCGTGCTGCTGGATGAGCCGGGCGAAACACAGGACTATGCCGAGAAGGACCAGCTGGCCGCCTACTGCCGCCGGACCGAGGCGATGGTCCAGCGGCTGACGGGCGCGGACAAGGTCGTCAGCTTCGGGCCCATCGTGCGCACCAACGCCACCGGCACGCACGGTCACAACCAGCCCGCCTTCGGTGCGCATGTTGATTACGGCGCGAAGACCGTCGCCGATTACACGCGCGACCTGCTGCCGGCGGAAGAGGCCGAGGAGCGGCTGGCGAAGCGGCACATGCTGATCAATGTCTGGCGGCCCATCACGATGGTGGAAAGCGCACCCTTTGCCCTCTGCGATGCGCGTACGGTGAAGCGGCAGGACCTGTTCCCCAGCGAGATCATCGGCGGGCTTGGCGGCGTGGACCGGTCGCTGTGGGGCTTCAATCTTGCGTGGACGCCGGGGCACAAGTGGTACTGGGTGCCGCATATGCAGCCGTGGGAAGTGCTCGCCTTCAAGCTGTTCGACAGCGATGATGACGCCGTGCAGTTCACCGCGCATTCTGCCTTCGATGATCCCAACGCCCCGCCCGATGCCGCACCACGGCAAAGCATCGAGTTGAGGACGATCGCTTATCTTTGATTTGCGCAGTCGCATCCGCGACTGCATCCTCGGGGTTATTCCCTCCGCTTTGCTGCGGGGCCCCTGCGGGCGGGCGGTCGCCCTGGCGGGCCATTGGCCCGGCAATGCACGTTTGATCGGCCAAAGCCCCTTTCGCAGCGCGCCTTAAAGCCCTAGCAGTAACGAGCGTTAGAGTCGTAACAGACCGGCTTTCAGGGGAGAGAGAGCTTGCCGCAGGCAGAGTTTCATGAAGTTATCGAGGCACGCGGAGGCAGCTATCCGCTGCACGGCCGCTATGACGAGCGTTTCCGCCCGGCAGTGGATGCCTTCATCACCAATTTCCGCGAGGAAGAAGAACTGGGCGCAGGCTGCTCGGTCGTCGTCGATGGCGAGACCGTGGTGGACCTGTGGGGCGGCTGGTCACGCGAGGATCGCAGCGCCGAGTGGGACGAGCATTCCACCGTCTGCATGATGAGCACCGCCAAGGGCGTGACCGGCATTGCCTTCAACATGCTGGTGGATCAGGGCCTGATCGATATCGACAAGCCGGTGGCGCATTACTGGCCCGAATTCGCGCAGAACGGGAAAGAGGACATCCTCGTGCGCTGGTGCCTCGATCACCGTGCCGCGATCCCCGTGCTGACGACCGACATCCTCTATCCCGGCTCTTTCCTGGAGTACGAGCCCTACATCAAGGCGCTGGAAGTGCAGGAGCCGCTGTGGGAGCCGGGCACCCGCGCGGCCTATCACGTGCACAACCAGGGCTTCCTGCTGGGCGAGATCATGCGCCGGGTGACCGGCAAGACCGTCGGCCCGTTCCTGCGCGAACATGTGACCGGCCCGCTGGGCGCGGAATATTACATTGGCGGGATGGACACAGAAGAGCAGTCCCACGTGGCCGAGGTTCTGCCCAACACCAAGGCACGGCTGTTCGCGGCGAAAGACACCGAAATGCCCGAAAAGCCGACCACGCCCGAAGGCTGGCAGGATGGCGCGGTGCTGCGCAAGTTTGCCTTCCTGCAGAACCCGAACGAGCCGTGGCACACCACCATGAACAGCTCCACCTGGCGCACGTGCGAAATCGCCAGCGGATCGGGCCACGGCAATGCCCGCGGCGTGGCGCGCGTTTATGGCGCGGCCACCGGTTCTGTCGATGGCATCTCGCTGCTGTCGAAGCAGGCGCTGGAAAACATTATTGAAGAGCAGCACAACCAGATCGAGCTGCTGCAGGATCGCCCGTACCATCAAGCGCTGGGCGTTCTGCTCAACACGCCGGAAGCGGTCTACATGGGTCCGAACATGCGCAGCTTTGGCCACCACGGCCTTGGCGGATCGATCGGCTTTGGCGATCCCGATGCGAAACTGGGCTTCTCTTATTGCTGCAACCAGATGCATGCCGTGGGCGACAATGGCCCGCGTGCACGGCGGCTGATCGATGCCGTCTATTCCGTGATGTGAGGAAGGATCACCCATGAGTGACAAGAAGAGCGCGCCTGAAATGACAGGCAAGGAAATGTACGAACGCGGGATGCAGATCCGCCGCGAGGTGCTGGGCGATGCCTATGTGGACAAGGCAACCGCCAACCCCAACCCGTTCAACGAACCGCTGCAGGAACTGGTCGCCACCTATTGCTGGGGCTGGAACTGGGGCCGCGAGGAGCAGCTGCCGCGACGTGACCGCAGCCTGATCAACCTTGCGATGATCGCCGTGCTGGGCCGCAGCCATGAGCTGAAGATCCACACTCGCGGCGCGCTCAACAACGGCCTCAGCCGCGACGAGATTCGCGAAGTGCTGCTGCAGGTGGGCATCTACGCAGGCATTCCGGCAGCGGTGGACAGCTTCCGCATCGTCAACGAGGCATTTGCCGAAATCGACGCCGAAGGGGCTGAATGATGGATGCTGCAACCCGCCTTCTGATTGAGCATGAATGCGGCAAGCTGCCGTTGCTCTTCGCCAAACATGCCGATGATGGCGATCACGAGGCCATTCGCGATCTCTTCGCCGAAGGGGCCAACTATGATCGCCCGTTCAGCCCGGGCTATCCCTTCCACGGACGCGACGCGATCCAGCGCATCTTCCGTGATCGCCCGCCGATACTGGTGCGGCACCTCGTTACCAATGTGCTGGTCGAGGTGACGGGCGAGACCACCGCGCGCGGCAGCAATTACGTGGTTATGATGTCCAACCATGACCAAATCGTGCCGCCGTCCACTTCTAACGGCATCTTCGTGGGCGGCTTCGACGACGAATATGTGCTGGAAGACGGCAAGTGGCGCTTCGCCAGCCGCAAGGGTCACCTGGCGCTGCACGAAGGCGGCGAGATTCCCGCCTTCCCGCCGCCAAGCGACGAGGCGCGCGGCCTTAAGTAACAAGAGTTCAAGGGAGAGAGAAATGGCCGTTGAAGCCAAGAACGAAAATGAACAGCTGGTGCTCGACTTCTTCGAGGTGCTCTCCTCGGGTGATCTCGAGAAGCTGCGCGCCTTCTATCACGAACATTCGGTTTGGGAGCCGAAGGTAAAGGACATCGCCGGTGCCGGAAAGCATATCGGCATGGATATCATCGACAAGTTCCTCGCCCCCGTACGCGGCATGTTCGAACCCGGCGATCCCAAGATCCACGTGCAGAACATGTTCAGCGTCGGCCCGTGGGTCTGCGTGGAATCGAACTCCACCGGCAAGACCATAGACGGCCTCGTCTATGACAATGACTATTGCTGGGTGTTCGAAGTGTCGAACGGCAAGATCGACGCGATGCGTGAGTACATGGACAGCCATTACACCGCCAAGCTGTTCGGAATGGACTGATGGGCCGGTTCGACGGACAGCCGATCCTGATTTCCGGCGCCGGGCGCGGGCTGGGTGAAGGGATTGCGAAGCACTTTGCGGCAGAAGGCGCGATTGTCGGGATTGCCGATATCAACGGCGAGACTGCGCTGGCCGTGGCCGAGGCGATCATCGCCGATGGTGGCCGTGCGTTCAGCTATGGTGCCGATTGCGGCAGCCGCGATGCCTTCTTCCAGCTGGCAGAGGATTTCGCCAGCGACGCAGGCCCGCTGCGCGCGGTGATCAACAACGCTTCGGTGCTGGTTTACGAGCCCATCGAACAGGTGACAGAGGAAACGCTCGATCGCATGTTGTCGGCAGGCCTCAAGAGCGTGTTCTGGGGCGTGCAGGCATTCCTTGCGCATCGCGACGAAAATGCGCAGGGCAATATCCTCAACTACAGTTCGCCCGTTGCCTATCGCGGGCGGCCGAACACCGGGGCCTACACCACGATCAAGGCAGGTATCGCTGGCCTGACCAAGGTGCTGGCGGGCGAACTCGGCCCGCGCAACATCCGCGTCAACGCCATCGCGCCCGGCAGCGTGCCCACGCCTGCCACCGAAGGCTTCGTGACGGCTGAACAATACGAGCAGCGCGCGAAGAACATCCCGCTGCGCCGCAACGGCACGCCGCAGGACGTGGCGCAGGCTGCTGCCTTCCTCCTTTCGGACGAAGCGCAATTCATCAACGGGGCGATGCTGGCTGTCGACGGCGGCATCATCGCTGCGGGTTAGGACAAGACGACATGACAGCCATCTGGCAGGAACGGCTCGACGAGCTGAAGCAGGTTATCGAGGCAGACATCGCCCGCGACGAATATTTCGGCGTGGTGCTGCGCATCGGGCGCGGGGGTGTGGTGGTGTTCGATGAAGCCATCGGCAGCGCCTATGCCGGCGGCGAGCGGCCCTTGAAGAAAGACGATGTCTTCTCGCTTTTCTCGGTCACCAAGGCCTTCACCAATGTGCTGATCATGCGCGCGATGGAGCAGGGCCGCTTCGGCCTCAACACCAAGGTGCGCGATGTGTTGCCCGAATTCACCGGCGCGCCGCGAGAGGACGCTACCTTGTGGCACCTCATCACCCACCAGGCCGGGATGCCCGGCGTGTGGACGCCAAAGCCCGGCATGTATCTCGATCGCTTGCAGGAGCTGTTCGACGAGAGCATCGCCCATGTGCACGGCACCAGCCAGCCGGGCGAAAGGTGCGACTACTCGCCACTGGTGAACCACGTGCTGATGGGCATGGCGCTGGTGCGCACCGATCCGAAGGGCCGCAGCTATCAGGAGCTGCTGCATGAAGACCTGTTCGCTCCGCTGAAGATGAACTCCACCAGCATGGGCCTGCGCCAAGACCTCGATGCCCGCCACGTCCGCCCGGACATGCGCGGCACTGTTCCGATCAAGCACCTTTCGCGCAATATCGAAGGCGATCACGCGCTGTTCGAGGACCCCGAGGTGGAGGCCCCGCATGTCGGTTGTGCCAGCACTTGCGGCGATCTGTGGCGCTTTGCCGAAATGCTCCGCCGCGAAGGCGAACTGGAAGGCGCGCGGATCCTGTCCCCGCGCATGGTGCGCCTCGCCCGCAAGGTCCATTCAGGCGACAAGCCGAACGAGCTTTACAAGGGCGTGGCGCTGAAGGCCGGGTGGAAGATCCCCCCCGCCAATCAGGGCCTCGGCTTCCAGGTGCGCGGCACCGGCGTGTTCCAGCACCTGTTCGGCCAGCTTTCGTCGCCGGAGACTTTCGGCAATTACGGCGCAGGCTCGACCATGTTCTGGATCGACCCCGAAGCCGATGTCACTTTCTCCTTCCTCAGTGCAGGCGTGATGACGCAGGCAGCGAATATCGAACGCTGCGGCAAATTGTCAGACCTTGCACTTTCCGCCTGTTTATAAAGGTTTACCGACTATGGCAGACGCAGATATCATCATCATCGGATCGGGCCATAACGGGCTTGTGGCAGGCGCCTATCTTGCCTGTGCGGGCAAGAGCGTGCTCGTGCTGGAGCGCAACGAATGGCACGGCGGCGGCGTCGTTTCGCGCGAGCTGACGCATCCCGGTTTCATGCATGACCAGCATTCGATGAGCCACATCTTCATCCAGGGCAATCCGCTGCTGCTGAACGATGACCTTGGCCTCAAATCGAAATACGGCCTCCAATATGTCTTCCCCGATGTGCCGATGATGAGCGTGTGGGAAGATGGCTCCACCCTGCCGTTGCACCGCGATCCGGCGAAGAGCGCCGAAGCGATCCGCCATTTCAGCGAGAAGGATGCCAACACCTTCCTCGAAATGAGCAGGCAGGCCGCCGAATGGCTGCCGATGATCATGGCAGGATTGTATTCGCCGCCCATGCCAATGGGCGCGCAGACCGCGATGATGGACCAGTCCGGTGAGGGACAGGAGATCATGCGCACGATGGGCGTCTCCACCTTCGACCTGATGGAAGAGCTGTTCGAGCATGACAAGGTGAAGGCCCATTTCGGCCGCGTGGCGGGCGAGAACCTCGTCAGCCCGGACGAGAAGGCGACTGGCATTGGGGCCTATGTCTTCCTCGGCTTCCTCGAGAAATTCGGCTTCGGCGTTCCGGTGGGCGGTTCGGGTAGCCTGACAAATGCGCTGATCGCCTGCATCGAGGGCCATGGCGGGAAAGTCCGCGCCGGTTGCGAGGTGCGCGAGGTGTTCACCGATGGCGAGAAGGCAGCGGGCGTGATGCTCGACAATGGCGAGCGGATTTCCTGTGCTGACGGCATCATAGGCGCGCTGCACCCGCATATCCTGCCCGATATCGTGCCCAGCCTGCCCGCCGAAGTGGGCCGCAAGGCTAGGCGTACGCATATCACTGAGGCCGCCTGTTTCACCGTCCATGCCGCGCTGGACGCGCCGATGAAGTTCAAGGCGAAGCGTGCTGACGGCGGCGACCTGTCAGCCGTGATGTATGAACTGATGCCTGCCGAATATGAGGACATGCGCCGAGCCTTTGACGAGCTGCGATACGGCAATTTCAGCAACACGCCGCTGGTGGGTGTCGGCCAGTTGCCGCAGCATGACCCCTCGCGCTGCCCTGATGGCAAAAGCATCTTCCACGCGTGGGACTATGTTCCCTACAAGCGCAAGGATGGCCGCGACTGGGATGAGGCGAAGGGCGAATTTGCCGAGAAGATGATCGCCCGGATGAGCGACTTCATCGAGAACGTGCCGGATGCGATCCTTGGCTATCATTGCGACAGCCCGGTGGACATGGAGCGTACCAGCCCCAGCTTCTATCGCGGGGACCTGCACGGCATCGCCACCACCACCTACCAGTCTGGCAGCCATCGCCCCACGCCGGACCTTGGCCAGTACCGCGTGCCGGGCGTTGACCGGCTCTATCTTGTCGGCCCGTTCCAGCATCCGGGCGGCGGCGTGTTCGGGGCAGGTCGCGCCACCGCCATGGTGATGGCCGAAGACCTCGGCATCGATTTTGACGAGATCACGGCATGAAGATCCGCAACGCCGACAAGAGCGAGCTGATGGCGGTCAGCAAGATCGAGCGGAAGGGCAATGACCTCGTCCTGAAAGGCAAGGCTTTCGGCACCATGCCGATGACGGCCACGCTGACACCGGAGGAAGCGAAGAACTTCCTCAAGCTGCTGACACCCGGGCTGGCATGGTTCCTTGTCACCCTGCCATTCCGCAAGTCGAAGGGATAATCCATGCGTCACGAAGGAAAGAGCATCATCGTCACCGGCGCTGCCGGCTCCATTGGCTTTGCAACCTGCGAAATCCTCGCCCGCGAAGGCGCGCGGGTGATGCTGGTGGATATCGATGCAGATCGCCTGCACGAATGCACCGGCAAGCTGAAGGCGGCGGGCCATGACGCCGTTGCCTTCCACGCCGATTGTGCGAATGAGGACGAAGTGCGCGCCTATGCCGAAACCGCGCACAACACACTCGGCAGGATCGACGGCTTCTTCAACAATGCCGGGATCGAGGGCGACCTTGCGCAGACGCATGAATATGACATCGCCATGTTCGACAAGATCATCCGTGTGAATCTGCGCAGCATGTTCCTCGGCCTGCGTTTCGTGCTTCCCTACATGGTCTCTGCCGGAAAGGGCGCGGTGGTGAACACCGCCAGCATCGGTTCGGAACGCGGCCTTGCCGGTGCCTGCGCCTACAACGCTGCGAAGCACGGCGCGGTCGGCCTCACCCGCACGGCGGCGAGCGAAGTGGCGCAGAAAGGCGTGCGCGTAAACTGCGTGATGCCCGGCGTTATCGAGACTCCGCTGCTGGTCGGAATGCTGGAACAGATGTTCGATGGCGATGTGCAGGCTGGCATGGACAAGCTCGGCCAGGTCGCCACACTCAACCGCGTGGGCCAGCCGCGCGAAGTGGGTGATGTGGTGAGCTTCCTGCTCAGCGACGAGGCGAGCTACGTAAACGGTGCGAAGTGGGAGATTGACGGCGGCGCGCTGGCGACGATCCGCAACGATATCTGATGCGCGATTCTGCGGCGGTCAGCGCGGATTGTTGATCGTCAAAACCCGGAAATTGGCGACCAGCGTGGCGTGCCGCACATAGGTTGAGCAGGCGACGTTCGATAGCTGGCCATCAGCATAGGACAGGTCACACACGCCGCGCGCCGGCCAGCCGCAAAGCATGCGGGAGTGTCTCACGCGTCCCGATCGGGATCAAGCCCGGCGGCTTCTTCCACCACCTTGGCGATGGCGGTGAAATCCGCGTCCGGGCCTTCGCGTTCGAGGGTGCGCTCGAGGTAATCCTGCACGATTCTGCCAAGGGGCAGCGGCACTTCGGCGGCCTCCGCCTCATCCATCAGCAGCTTCGTGTCCTTCAGGCTCAATGCTGCGGCGAAGCCGAAGTCGAAAGTGCGCGGAAGGACGGAGCGCGGCCATTTGTCGCGCGTGGCGGAATTGATGCCGGTGGACTTGTTGAGCACGTCGATCATGCGTGCAGGATCCAGCCCTGCCTTGATGCCGAAGGCCATCCCTTCAGCCGTCACCCCGATGGCCACTGCGCCGAGCAGATTGTTGACCAGCTTCATGGTCTGCCCAGCGCCCGGTGTCTCGCCCATGTGAGTGGGCTTGCCGATGGCTTCGAGCAGCGGGCGCAGCACGGCGTCGTATTCCGCCTCAGGCCCGCCGACCATGATCGAGATGGTGCCATCGGTCGCGCCCTTGATGCCGCCTGATACCGGAGCATCGAAACAGGCGACGCCTTGCGGAGAGAGGGCTTCGGCCAGTTCCTTGGCCATCGCGGGGCCGGAGGTGGACAGATCGCAGAAGACCTTCGGTTTGCCGCGGATGAAGATGCTGTCCGGACCCAGCGTCGCCTCTCGCACGATGGCGGGGGTGGGCAGGCTGGTGAACACGACATCGCACAGCCGCCCCAACGCCGAAGCCGAGCCTGCTGCCTGCGCGCCTTGACGCACAAGACCTGCCACAGCGTCAGGCGACACGTCATGCACGTAAAGCGTGTAGCCTGCTTTCAGCAGGTTTGCCGCCATCGGCGCGCCCATGCGGCCAAGTCCGAGGAAACCGATGGTGAGTTCGCTGGTGGTCATATCGTCCCCGATAATGCTTCGCTGATCGGCCTATGGGGCGGCAGGTCCACGCGGGCAATATCGTTTTCCGACGGGAAGCACGAAAGCACCAGCGGATCGTGACCCGGGATCACGTGATCCAGCGACCCGCCCGCTAGCGCCATCACCTTGTCCTGCGCGCGGCCATAGGCGTCCTCGTCCACGAAGATCGGGAAGGGAATGGCGCGGGTGATATTGGCGTAGAGATGCGCGGCATCGCTGCACAGCACCACCGGCCCGCGCGCCGTATCGCACACCACCACCATCAGCCCGGCGGTGTGGCCTTCCGCCTTTGCCAGCCGGATGCCGGGAGCGAATTCCTCGTCCCCGTCATGGAACACCACGTGATCGGCATAGAGCTTGCGCACCAGCTGGGCGACCGGCTCGCCATCGAAGGGCGCGCGCACGCCATGGTCGCAGACATGGCGACCCGTGGCGAAGGCCATCTCGGCATCCTGCACGTGGAATCTGGCGTTGGGAAAGACGCTGAGCGAACCGGCATGGTCATAATGCAAGTGGGTGAGGATCACGTCCTCCACCAGCAGGTGATCGATACCCGCTGCACGCAGGCCTTCCTCCACCGGGCGGATCATGGTGCGCCCGCGCGCCACGGCTGCCTGTTCGCCAAAGCCGGTATCGACGATCAGCGGCGGGTGCCCCTCGCGATGGATTGCCCACACGAAGTAATCGAGCGGCATCGGCAGATCGTGATCGTCCACCGGCTCGCTGAAATTCGCCTCCGCAGCCCGCTCATGCCGCGCATAGCGGATGGCATCGATGCGGGTGACGGGCGCGCTGGTCATGTCAGGCGAACTTCAGCCTGACGGGCTGCTTGATCGGGCCATGGCCAACCGTGGTCATCCATGGTTCGTAATCGCCGGCAATCTCGAAGCTCTCTACTTCGCGGATCAGCGTGCCGAGGAAGGCCTGCGCTTCGGTCTGCGCCAGCATCCGGCCCACGCAGCCATGCACGCCGTAACCCCAGCCCAGCGAATGCTTGTTGTCGCGGGTGATGTCATAGCGTTCGGGATCGTCCCAGAAGCGCGGATCGCGATTGGCGGCAGCGAACATCAGGCCGACCTTGGTCCCGGCCGGGATGACATAGCCATCGATTTCAACGTCCTTCACCGCCATGCGGCCAGCCATGCGACTGGGCGAGTCCCACCTGAGCGATTCGTCGAAGGCGTTGCGCAGAAGCTTGGGATTGTCGCGCAGCCTCGCATATTCATCCGGGAACATGGCCCATGCGCGGATGGCGTTGGCCATGGTGAGGTATGTCGTGTCTGCCCCGGCAGAGAGCACCGTCTGCAACAGCAGCTTGGCCTCGTCCATCGTCACCTGGCCATTGTCTGCTGCGGCAAAGATTGTCTGGCCGATGCCGTCAGGCGACAGGGCCTCGCGGTCGCATGCCGTGCTGAGCCACTCGACGACGGCCGAGAAATCGGCATCCATCGCCTCGTCGAACAATTCGCCGGGAGGGCCCATGGTGGCCCAGACCATTTGGCTGAAACCGTGCATGTGGTGGCGGCCTTCCTTGGGCAGGCCGAGCACTTCGGGCAGAACTTCGAAGATCCACGCCTGGGTGATCTCGCCCACCGCGTCCACCGCTTCGCCCTCGCGGGCCCGCAGGCGCGCCACGAAATCCTCGGCGGATTGCTGGAAGGTGGCCTTGGCTCCTTCAAGCGCGCGCGGCGACAGGGCATCCTGCACCACCTTGCGCACCTGTGTGTGGCGGGGCGGATCGTCTGTCAGCAGGATTTCCGGGCGGGGCGAGTTGGGATCGTGCCATGGGCGGCTGGCGGAGGAAAAGCTCTGCCAGTCGAGCAGGCCCTTCGTGACATGCTCGTGCCGGGCAATCATCACCACATCGTCATGCAAGCGCACGGCGGGGGCAAATTCGCGAACCTCGTCATCCACCGCGCGGGCATTGCGCACCGCTTCGGGGGTGAAGATGTCATAGGGGAAGAGCGGGATTTCCTTGGTCATAGGCCGAGTCCGTGGAACCAGGTTTCACCGTCTTCCTTCGTTTCGATGTGGCCGGCGGTGGGATCGAAGAAATGCGCCCCGATCACCACGGTGCCGCTGTCCTTGTACTTGGAGACGAAATCCATGCGGGACTGCTTGCCGCCTTCCTTGTCCATGTCGAACGTGGCGTGGCGGTGGGGCATGGCGCATTGCATCGGGTGGTGCATCAGGTCGCCGGTAATCACCGCGCGCTCACCCTTGCTTTCGATCACCACGTGGACGTGGCCGGGCGTGTGGCCGTGGCTCGGCTCGGTGACGACACCGGGGGCGATCTGGTGATGGTTGTCGATGAACACCGCCATGCCCGCATCCACGATGGGATCGACGCTTTCGATCATGTGGTTGGGATTGTGGATGCCATCATTGCGCAAATGGTTCTGCCACGCGTCATACTCGGTCTTGCCGAACAAATATTTCGCGTTGGGGAAGGTGGGCTTGAACTCACCCGTCTCCGGGTCCTTGTAGGTGTTCCAGCCGACATGGTCGAAGTGCAGGTGCGTGCACATCACGATGTCGATATCGTGGCGCGTGATGCCCAGGCTTTCGAGGTCCTCGATAAAGCCCTCCGGCAGGTCGCAGAACACGTCAAACTCGCGCTCGCGGCCGGCGCCGATGCAGCTGTCGACCACGATATTGTGCTCCGGCGTCTGCACCACGAAGCCCTGGAAGTTCATCCGCTGCTGGCCTTCGGGCGTGGCGTAATGCGGGTGCAGCCATTCCAGCGCGATCACCTCTTCCGGCGTCGCGTCGGGCATGGTCATGTTGATGTGATCGGTGAAATTGTAGATCTCGACAATGCGGGTGATTTTCACATCGCCCACCTGCCAGCTCATCATCGTGTCCTTGGCCATTGGCCCTCTCTCCCAATTCTTACTTGTACCGTGCCACACTTTCGGGCGGCAGGTTGGCGGGCGCCATTTGTGGCTTGCCCAGGATGAAGTCTGCACAGCGTTCGCCAATCATCACGCAAGGCGCATTGGTGTTGCCGCCGATGACTGTGGGCATGACCGAAGCATCCGCCACGCGCAGGCCCTTGATACCCTTCACGCGCAGCTGCGGATCGACCACCGCTGCATCGTCCGTGCCCATCTTGCAGGTGCCGACGGGGTGGTGGACGGTATAGCCGGTTTCGCGAATATAGGTGTCCCACTCGTCGTCGCTCTGGCAATCGGGGCCGGGGGCGACTTCGGTGCCGTTGTACTTCTGGAACGGCTTGGACGCGAAAGCCTCGCGGCTGATCTTCAGCGCGCGGATCAGCGGCTTGATATCGTCGGGATGCTCCAGCAGGTGCGGATCGATCACCGGCGCGGCTGTCGGGTCATTGCTGCCCAGCGTCACGCTGCCGCGGCTCTTGGGATAGAGCGCAACAGGGCTGATCGCATAGCCATGGCCCACGGGGAACGGCACACCCTTCACCGTCAGCCGCTTGGCGGGCTGGAACACGAACTGCACATCGGGCTTGGCGAGGGACTTGTCGGTGCGCAGGAAGGCCACGCTTTCAAACACATTGCCAGCCAGCGGCCCCTTGCGGGTGGCGAGATAGTAGAAGAACCAGAACACGTCGCGCGGCATGGCCTTCCAGCTGATGCCGTAGGAGGTGGAATCGCTCGTCTCCATGTGGATCGGGCTGGCGACATGGTCCTGATAATTCTGGCCCACGCCTGCAAGGTCCTGCACCACATCGACGCCCATCTCTTTCAGATGCGCAGCCGGGCCGATGCCGGACAGCATCAGGATCTGCGGGGACTGGACGGTGCCGGCAGACAGAACCACCTCGTGCCGCGCCTTGATCACGCGGCCATCGGTGAGTTCCACGCCGGTAGCGCGGCCATCCTCCACCACGATGCGGGCAACTTGCGCATTGGTCTGCACGTGGACATTGCCGCGCTCCATCGCCGGGCGCAGCATGTTCTTGGCGGTGCTTTCGCGGCGGCCATTGCGGATCAGGCCCTGCCGCCTGCCGTATCCTTCCGAGTTCGCGCCGTTGAAATCGGGGCAGGCCGGGAACTGCAGCGATGCGAGCGCATCCATGAAATCGAAATTCAACGGGTTGGGGCCTTCCACCACCTTGGCGTTGATGGGGCCGCCGCTGCCGTGGAACACGCTTTCGGGGAAATCCTCGTTGTTCTCGGTGCGGGTGAAGTAAGGCAGCACCTCGCGATAGGACCAGCCGGTGGCGCCGCCATCGGACCAGTCGTCATAATCCGTGGGATGGCCGCGGAAATAGACCATGCCGTTGATGGAACCGGACCCGCCGAGCACCCGCCCACGCGGCACGGGGATTTCGCGGCCCGCCATGCCTGCCTGCGGCACGGTGGCAAAACGCCAGTTCGTCTCCTCCCGCCCGATGGCGGCGGCGACGAAGCTGGGCACGTGAATGAAGGGATGGCTGTCATGCCCGCCTGCTTCCAGCACGCATGTGGTCTTGGTCTGGTCTTCTCCCAAACGCGCCGCAACGCACGCGCCGGACGAGCCTGCGCCAATCACCACGTAATCGAATTCGCCTGCAATCATTATCGTCTCTCTCCCGCTGCGCACTGTGCTTAGCGGGCGGGAGGATGGCAAGGGGTGATTGTAACGGGGGTTAGGGTTTGGGTTCCTCTGACTTTGCGTTTCGTCCCCATGCCCAACATTCATCCCGGCATTTGTGATGGAACTCGATTGGCTCGCCCACATGCAATCCGAGCCTTTGCGCGCCAGTTGCGAAACCGGCGAGTGCATCTTCTCCCAACTCTCCGGTATCAAGATTTTGCTGGTTCACACATATTGCGGTTAACAATGGCAGTCCCTTGGCGTGGCAAATCTCCAAGAGTCGGTCGAGGTGTCCGTTAGGCCCGTTCATCTGGTGCCGAGCTTGGGACCAATCCACATCGCTTGCGGCGGCCAACGCGCCATAGGATGTGCACCGCTGCTCAAGTGCGGCTTG
>Ga0181601_10001913_pt1 | contig 17889 bp, 18 predicted proteins | sample 041ome_8_FD_133020 | JGI IMG/M metagenome (GOLD analysis project Ga0181601, IMG submission 133020) | Coastal salt marsh microbial communities from the Groves Creek Marsh, Skidaway Island, Georgia - 041407BS metaG (megahit assembly) | ecosystem: Environmental > Aquatic > Marine > Intertidal zone...
AGCGCACGGCTGACCCGTCCTTCGGAGTGCGCCTGTTCTCCGAACGCGGCGGCGCAGAGCAAGGCGCAGGGCTGACGTTCTCCATGCTGCTGGGCGGTCGCAACCGCGCTGCGCAGGCGACACAAGCAGGGGCACAGGCTTCTGCCGCCGCCGCCGAGGAGCGCGCGGTACTGCAGGACGTGACGGAAACCGCCGATGCAGACCTTGCCGCAGCACTCTTCCGCATCTGTTCATGGCAGAGCGCGCACGAAAGCCTGCGCGCGCAGATGGAAGTGCTGGCAAGAATACGGCGCGGGCACAAGCTGGGCGAGATCGATCTGGCTGATCTGCTGCTGAGCGAGCGCATGGCGCATGATGCCTTCCGCACCGAAGGCGAGTTGTGCCCGGCAGCGCAGCGCGCGATCACCAAGCTGCGGATCGATTCCCACGAATTGTGGCTGGCAGACTGACTGGCGAGCCGCTTTCGGCAACTCCCTCTTTGACAAGAACGGCTTGTTGATTGATCAAGCCCGGGATGGATTACCCGGCCCGCAACAACGCGCCCCGGGACCGGGAGAGAAAGCCGCGTGGAAGCCGTTGCCGAGAGCAGGTTGGAAAAGCGTGTCTGGGCCAAGCTGGCGCTATGGCTGATCGTGCCGATTGCTGGGATCACCTTAGTCAATTCGATTGACCGGGTAAATGTCAGCTATGCCGGCAGCGCGATGTCTGCCGAACTGGCGCTGACGCAGGAGCAGTTCGGCCAGGGCGTGAGCATGTTCTTCCTCGCCTATCTGCTGTTCCAGTATCCGCATGTGAAACTGCTCAAGCTGTGGGGAATCCGCCGCTGGCTGCCTGCCTCGATGGCCGTCTGGGCGATTTCCGGCTTCTGGATGGCGCATGTGCAAAGCGCTGCGGAATTCTACGCCGCGCGCTTCTTGCTCGGCATGGCGGAGGCTGGCTTTGCTCCGGGCATGACATGGCTCATATCGCAATGGGTTCCGCCGAGCCTGCGTGCCCGCGCGCTGGCTGGCGCGCTTGTCGCGGTGCCGCTGTCGATGGTTCTGGGTGGCCCCTTGTGCGGCTGGCTGCTGGGCATCGACAACAGTCTAGACATGGCCAGCTGGCGATACATGTTCCTCGTCATCGCCATTCCCAATGTGCTGCTCGCCATTGCCGCGGGTTTCTATTTCGTCGACACGCCCGACAAGGCCCGCTGGCTCAACGATGAAGAGCGCGGCTGGCTGGCTCGCCAGTTCGAAGAGCAGGAACAGACCACGCAGCCCGAACCGAATTTCCGCGAAATTGCCCGCGATCCTTGGCTGTGGCGCTGCTGCCTTGCGTGGCTGCTGGTGATGACCGGCTCCTATGCCCTCGTATTCTGGCTGCCGCAGCTGGTGCGCAAGCTGGATATCGGCGGCAGTGAATTCATGATCGGCACGCTCAGCGCGCTGCCGATGCTCGGTCTTGCCATTGGGCTGATCGCGAATGGCCGCCATTCGGACCGCAGCGGCGAGCGGCTGTGGCATGTCGGCATTCCCAGCGCGCTGGCGGGGGTGGCCATGGTGATTGCCGCGTTGCTGCCGCCGGGCTGGGCGGTGCTGGGCCTGCTGACCCTGACCGGACTTGGCGTTGGCGCGGCGCAAGGCGTGTTCTGGGCGATCCCTTCCACCGTGCGGCTGGGGGGAGACAAGGTGCCCGTGGGCGCAATCGCGCTGATCAGCATGTTCGGCACGGCAGGCGGCATTGTCGGCCCTTGGCTGATGGGCGTGCTGCTGGAGGCAACGGGAGATTTCTCCGCCGCCATCGGCGTGCTGGCGCTGCTGCTGGTGCTGGTGCTGTTCGTGATCGTGATAGACCGCGCAGGCCGCGCACAGGCCATCCGCTCCACCCCGATCGATCGGTAACAGAACCATATGACCCAAGCCCTCTCCCCCGCTGACCGGCAGGAAATCGCTGACCTCGTTTCGCGCTATTGCTGGGCGCTCGATACGGGCGATGTCGATGGTTTCGTGGATTGCTATTGCAGCCATGGCACGCTGGTGTGGGATGCCTTCGACGTGCCGATGGAATGGCACGGCGGTGACCAGTTGCGCCATTTCGCGCAGTTCCTGGCTGATCAGCCAACCACGGCCGGGCGCCAGCACCATGTCACCAACCTGCTGGTAGAGCCGGCACAAGGCGGAGCCACCGGCAAGGCCTTCGTGGCGGTTGCCATGCGCAAGGGCGGCGGGCCGCACATCCTCAACGTCATGGGCTGGTACGAGGATTCCTACGCCCGCGAGGATGGCCAGTGGAAACTGGCGAAGCGGATCATCCGTGACTGGTCAGGCCCGGTGCTGGCCAATATCGCCGGGCAGACGGGGGAACGCGAATCGCGCCCCCTGCCGCCGCCGCTGGCCGGGCTGCTTCCGCCGAAGGATTGAAGCTTTTCCGCTCAGAAGATGGAGTTGGTCGCCCCGCCATCAATCACCAGGCTTTGCCCCGTGATGTAATTGGCCTGGTGGCTGCAGAACATGGCCACCCAATCCCCCACGTCGTCGCAATCGCCGAACTTTTCGGTGGCGATGCGCCAGTCGCGGCAGAATTCCGCCACTTCTTCCTCGTAAGTGATGCCCTTCGCCGCAGCGCGTTCGTTGAACTGCACTTCCACGAAAGCACTATGATGCATGCCGGGTAGCAGCGTGTTGATCAGCACATTGTGCTTTGCCACCACCTTCGACACGGCGACCGAATAATTGGCCAGCGCAGCGCGCGTGCTGCCCGAAAGGGCGCGGATTTCGCCCGGATATTTTGCCGCCACCGTGGCGATGTTGACGATGCGGCCCCACTTGCGATCCACCATGCCGTCAATCACCTCGCGCATGAAGGCGACGGGTGAAAGCAGCGAGATATCGATCGCCTCGCGCCATTGCTCCTCGGTGATCGCGCGATAATCCGGCGTCATGGCGGGCGGTGAACAGGTGCCGACAAGGATATCGGGCTCGGGACAGGCGGCAAGGATCGCCTCGCGCCCTTCCTTTGTGCTGTGATCAGCGCAGACAGGAATGATCTCGCTGCCGGTCTCCTCGGCAATCTCGCGACATGCGGCCACCAGCCTGTCCTCGCGCCGCGCCGAGACCACGACCGATACGCCCTCGCGCGCCAGCGACAGGACCGCGCTGCGCCCCATGCCCGCGCTGCCTCCATTGACGATGGCCTTCCGCCCGCGAATTCCCAGATCCATTCAGTCTCTCCAGTTCCGTAATTGCAATTGCGGCCTATGCCGCGTCGCGCTTTGCCTTCAGATCCACCAGGAACTGGCGGAAATCGCGCGGCGGTGCCCCGGTGATGGCGGCATAGTCACCGGTCACGATATCGAATTCGCCATTTTCCAGGCCGCGCATCGTGCCCCTGGTGCTGTTGCCGATCTCGTAAGGCACGCCCCAGTTGTCGTGGATGAATTCCACCCAAGCATCGGGTGAGAGCGATTCGAAACGAACGGGCTGTTCGAACACCTCGCTGATCAGGGCGGCGATATCGGCGCCGGTGTAGCTGCGCTCCATCGTTTCGCTGTAGATGCGGTTTTCGTGGCCATCCTGCACCATCACAGTAGCGGCAGAGCGGCCCAGATCCTCGCGCGCGACATAGGTGCTGGCTCCCGTGGCGCCAGCTCGCAGCAATGCGCCGCGTTTCAGCGTCTCGTCCAGATCATCCACCATGATATCGGCATAGAGCGCGTGGCGCAGGATGGTGTAGGTGAGGCCGGAGGCCTGGATGGCCTGCTCTGTCGGATAATGGACCAGCTGGCTGTGTTCCGCCATCGCGTCCGGCCCTGCGCCAAGGAAGCTGGGATAGATGATGTGCTTCACGCCGGCTGCCTTGGCCGCTTCCAGCGCGTTGAGGTTCTGTTGCAGGCGCACGGAATTGACGGCATAGGTGGGGATCACCAGCACCTTGTCGATGCCTGCCATTGCACCGGGCAATGTCTCGGGTCGGTCGAAATCACCTTCACGCACGGAAACGCCCTTGGCTGCCAGGTCCTTCGCCCGGTCGGAATCCGTGCTGCGCGAACACACGGCAAAGCCCTTGGGCCCGACCATTTCCAGCAGGTTGGCAATTACCCAGCCTGCAAACTGGCCATTGGCCCCGGTCACCAGCAACATATGCACTCCTCTCCTTGCTTCGCGGCACAGCTTCGCCGCTCCGGCGCTTCGGGGCAAGCCTTCTGCGCGAGTTTGAACCACAAGTTGAAGTGAAAGGGCGATGGAGCGGGTAGCGGGAATCGAACCCGCATAACTAGCTTGGAAGGCTAGGGCTTTACCACTAAGCTATACCCGCCCGCTCGCGGATTGGCGCTTGCCACCCATCGGGGCCTTTCGTCAAGCACCCTCGTCATTGCCGGCAACCGGAGAAACGGCAGCGCCGGCATTGGCCAGCGGCGGGGCAATATCGATTTCCACGCGGCGGTTGAGCGCGCGGCCGTCTTCATTGGGCTCGCCGTCAGGCAAGGCGTTGGGGGCAACAGGGTTCTGCTCGCCAAAGGCGATCGCCGTGATGCGGTCATCGTCCACCCCGCGCTCCACCAGCCAGGCAGCGACGGCCTCAGCCCGCGCACGCGATGCGCGCAGGTTTGCACTGTCATTACCCATTGAATCGGTATGGCCGCGCAGCACCAGCGGCCAGCCTTCGTCCAGCGCATCGCTTTGCAGCACTTCCAGCAGCGCGCGCTGCGCCGCCGGGTCGATATCATTGCCGCCATCGGGGAAGGGAACGGTAATGGCGAAGGGTTCGGCGGGTGCCTCCGCGACCACATCGGCCCGCACATCTTCGCGAATGATCGAGATTCCGGGTGTTTCGCTCACGTCAGGCTGCGGCTCTTCGCTCTCCCCGGTAGCGCTAAGATCGGGCGTCTCGCTGACAGCGGGCGGCGGCTCCTCGCCGCTTTCCCGGCGAAACTCGCATGCCGCGAGCGAGAGCGCGGCGATGCTGGCGCAGGTGATGGTGAAGAACTGCTTTCTCATAGGCGCAAAAGGGGTCTCTCGTCCCTCTACTCTCTTTGTATCAGGCTGGCTTGGGCCTGGGCTTGCTGCCAGCAGCCTCGCGCTTGTCGCCGCTTGCCTCGGCGCGGTCTGCGCGGGCTTTCTTGCCGGGCGGCGAATAGCTGATGATGGTGTCGCCTGCCTGCGGCTCCGGCGCGGAGGCATGGGTGAAGAAACGCATCCGGCCATCGGGGCGGAGCAGCAACAGCATGTTCGCAGCTTCGGGCAGGACTTCGCGGGCGTCCTCCATCTTGAACTGTTCGGAAAGCTTGGTCTTGCGGAAGACCCAGCCATCATTCTGTCGCTTGTGCAAATCGGCCATGCCGAAGCCGGAAGCGAACAAGGCGCGATCCGAATAGCGCCGCCTGAGCTAAATGCCCGAAACCGCGTAAATATCCTACCCCGGCACATTGGCCATGGCGGTGCAGAACCGTCGATGCGTCAGTGGTCCGAGAATTCCATGAGCGCTTGCGTGGTAATTCCCGCTTGCTCAAGCCGCGCTGCCCCGCCGAGATCGGGCAAGTCGACAAGGAACAGCGCGGTGTCGCAGATCGCCCCCGCCTGACGCAGCAATTGGGCTGCCGCCATAGCGGTGCCGCCGGTGGCGATCAGGTCGTCGACCAGCAGCACGCGCTCGCCTTCGCTGACCCGCGTGGGATCGATTTCGATCCGCGCCTCGGCATATTCGAGAGCGTAATCCACGCCGATTGTCTCGACCGGGAGCTTGCCCGCCTTGCGCACCGGCACGAAGCCGAGGCCAAGCCTTGTCGCCAGCGCCGCGCCGAAAATGAAACCGCGTGCCTCGATCCCCGCCACCGCGGAAACGCCGGGCGGGCACATCTGCGCCATGTGGTCGATAGACGCGGCAAGACCACGCCCATCAGCGATGAGCGTGGTAATGTCGCGAAACTGGATGCCGGGAGCCGGAAAGTCCGGAACCGTGCGGATCAGGGCCTTGAGCTCGTCGCGGGTCAAGACACCGGCACCGCTGCTCGCTGGCCCTGCAATGCGCCGCTTAGTCCCTGCGGGTCTTGAGCGTGGACCAGACGGACTTCTTGGCCAGCCATGCAAGGATGGTGACGAAGAGCAGGAAGCCCATCACGATCCAGCCCAGCTTGACCCGGTCGACCAGGCTCGGCTCTGCCGTCCAGGTCAGGAAGGCGGCCACGTCCTTCGACATCTGGTCAACGGTGGCTTCGGTGCCGTCAGCATAGGTCACCTGACCATCGGTGGTCAGCGGCGGAGCCATCGCTAGGTTGAGGTTGGCGAAATAGGGGTTGTGGTGCAGGCCGGTGCCCGGAACCGAATCCGGGAAACGCTCGGCGAGTTCAGCCGAAGGTGCCTGGTAGCCGGTCAGCAGCGAATAGACATAGGCCGGGCCATGGTGGCGTGCCTTGGTGATCAGTGAAAGATCCGGCGGGATCGCGTTGTTGTTGGCAGCAGCTGCAGCAACGCTGTTGGCATAGGGCGCCGGGAAGTAATCCGTCGGCGTGCCCGGACGGGTCGAGGCTTCGCCGGTGTCGGGGTTGATGCCCGGGACCATCCACGAAGCAGCTTCGGCCTTCACTTCATCTTCGCTGTAACCCAGTCCTTCCAGGTTGCGGAAGGCGACGAAGTCGAGGCCGTGGCAAGCGCTGCACACTTCCTTGTAGACCTGATAGCCGCGCTGCAGCTGGGCCACATCCCATTCCGGCGTCAGGCCGTCATGGGCGAACTCGACATGCTTCGGGTCGAGGTGGAAGACTTTTTCAGCGGTTTCCTCGCCCATACCTTCGGTTGCGGCGGTGTAAGCGCCGGTAACAAAGGCGAGCAGCACCACGAAGGTGAAGCCCAGGCCGACCAGAATTCCAACAAGGCGGATCATCGTTTCTTTCCCCTAAGCCTGCGCGCTCAAGCCGTCGGCTCGGATTTGTTGTCCATGACTGACTTCTCGTCAGACCCCAGCACCGCCTCGGTAATCGAGAAAGGCAGCGGCTTGGGCTTCTCGATCGAGGAGATAATCGGCAGGATCACGAGGAAGTGCAGGAAGTAATATGCGGTCGCCAGCTGGCTGAACATCACATAGGGCTCTTCAGCAGCGGCGCCGCCGAGCCAGAACAGGATCAGCATGTCGACCACCAGCACCCAGAAGAAGATGCGGAAGAGCGGGCGATAGCTGCCGCTGCGCACCGGCGACTTGTCCAGCCAGGGCAGGAAAAACCACACCAGGATGGCTGCGAACATGGCGAGCACGCCCCACAGCTTGGCCGGCAGGATGAAGTCGAAGGTGAAGGCGCGCAGGATCGCGTAGAACGGCCAGAAATACCATTCGGGCACGATGTGCGCCGGGGTCGAAAGCGGGTTGGCCGGGATGTAGTTGTCCGGATGGCCCAGCGCGTTCGGCATGAAGAACAGGAACGCGCAATAGACCAGCAGGAACACGCCGAGGCCGAAACCGTCCTTCGCGGTGTAATACGGGTGGAACGGAACCGTGTCGCTCTCGCTCTTCACTTCCACGCCCGTGGGGTTCGACGAGCCCGGAATGTGCAGCGCCCAGATGTGCAGGATCACGCAGCCGGCGATCACGAAGGGCAACAGGAAGTGCAGGCTGAAGAAGCGGTTCAGCGCGGCATTGTCAGGCGCATAGCCGCCCAGCAGCCACACCTGCAGCGATTCACCAACCAGCGGGATCGCGCCGAACAGGCCGGTGATCACCTTGGCACCCCAGAAGCTCATCTGGCCCCAGGGAAGCACGTAACCCATGAAGGCGGTCGCCATCATGAGCAGGAAAATGACCACGCCGATCAGCCAGATCATTTCGCGCGGGGCCTTGTACGAGGAGTAGAAGAAGCCGCGGAAGATGTGCAGGTAGATTACCACGAAGAAGGCCGAAGCACCGTTGGCGTGGGCGTAGCGCATGGCCCAGCCCCAGTTCACATCGCGCATGATGTGCTCGACAGAACTGAAGGCAACCGCGTCATTGGCGGCATAATGCATCGCCAGCACAACGCCGGTGACGATCTGCAGCATGAGGCAGAAACCGGCGAGGACGCCAAAGTTCCACATGTAGGAAAGGTTGCGCGGAACCGGATAGCCGGCACCAACCGCGTTGTAGACGAGGCGCGGGAGCGGCAGCTTCTCGTCAAAGAACTTGGCCACCGGGTTGGTGGGTTCGTAGTGCTTTGCCCAGGGAAAACTCATTTCTTGTGCCTCTTGCCTCAGCCGATCACGAGAGTGGTGTCGGTGATGGTGTAATCCGGAACTTCGAGGTTCGTGGGCGCCGGCCCCTTACGGATGCGGGCGGCCGTGTCATAGTGCGAACCGTGGCAGGGGCAGAAATAGCCGCCATACTCACCCTTGTTCTCACCCTCTGCAGCGCCGAGCGGCACGCAACCGAGGTGCGTACACACGCCCATGACGACCAGGATGTTCTCATGGCCTTCCTGCGTACGCTCTGCCAGCGTCTGCGGATCGCGCAGGTCGCCAACATCGACAGCATCGGCTGCCTCGATCTCACGCGGGGTGAGGTTGCGCACGAAGACCGGCTGCTTGCGGAACACAGCCTTGATCGACTGGCCCGGCTCGAGAGCGGAAATATCCAGCTCGGTCGTGCTTTCGGCCAGAACGTCCTTGGACGGTGCCATCTGGCTGACCAGCGGAAGCACGGTGAAAAGACCGCCCACGCCGGCTGCAGATACAGCAGCAATTTCGATGAAGTCGCGACGGCGGACGCCGTCTTCGGCCACTACTTCCGTGTTGGCGGTATCAGTGGTGGTTGCCATTACCTTGCCTTGCCTGCCGGTGTTCCCGCGAGCGAAAACCCGCGGACACATCCGAAAAGAATCATGACCTGCCGCACGCCGAAACAATGCCCCGGGGGCGGCGGCTTGGCGCGGCTGATAGACGAGCAAATCGCCCCTGCCAACCCGCCTTTTGGCCACAAGGTGACAGGGGCGGCATTTACCCCCATCTCGATGGCAGCTTTCAGAGGGAAATCATCGAGAACTGGCGGCCATATGTCGGCTCACCGCGATGCACGGACCGGCGGTGGGAATAGAAGCGCGCGTCATCCGGATAGGTATCAAGCCCAAGGCAATCGACTTGCGAAATCCCCGCTTTGCGCAGCCGCGCGGCGGCATAGGCTTCAAGGTCGAATTGCCAGTGGCCCGGCTTTCCGTCAGAGAAAAATCGCCGGTTTTCTATGTCTTGCTGCAGGAAGCCGTCGCGAAAGCCGTCATCCACCTCGTAACTCGGGCATGCGATATTCGGGCCAATCGCCGCCTTGATGCGCGACCGTTCCGCGCCCAGTTCCTCCATCTTCGCAATGGCGTTTCCCAGCACGCCGCCAAAGGCGCCGCGCCATCCGGCATGGGCTGCACCGACCACGCCCGCTTCACGGTCGGCCAGCAGGACCGGAGCGCAGTCGGCAGTAACGATGGCAAGCGCAAGGCCAGGTGTGGCGGTGACAATGGCATCAGCCTCGGGCCGCGAATCTTCGGGCCAGGGTGCATCGGCGATCACCGCGTCGGGCGAATGCACCTGCTTGACCGTTACCAGCCGCGCGCCAGGGCAGGCTGCGGCAAGTGCCCGCCGCCGATTCTCGATCACCGCCGCATCATCATCGCCGGCGTTGAGGCCTACCTGCAGGCCCGCCACATCACCCGTGCTCACCCCGCCTGTCCGGCCAAGGAAGCCATGCGGCAAGTCGCCCAGCTGAGCCGAACGAATCACCTCGACGCGGGAGATGTCCGGATCAGCCAAGGCTGCGCGCCACCTGTTCGGAGGTATCGCGCGAGAGCTTGCCCGCCGCCGCAATGCGTTCCAGCTCTGCCCGCATCAGTTCCGCCCGGACCGGTTCGATCCGGCGCCAGCGGCCCAGCGGCGAAACGAATCGCGCCGCGGTCTGCGGGTTGAGTGGGTCGAGCGCCAGAATCAGGTCCGCGATCATGCGATAGCCTTCGCCATCAGCGGCGTGGAAGCTCTGCGGGCTGGCGGCAAAGGCCATGTAGAGCGAGCGCACGCGGTTGGGATTGCGGATGGTGAACTCGGGATGTTCGGCCAGCGCCTTAACATGTTTGATGGCATGGGGGTGGAGCGACTGCGCCTGGATCGCGAACCACTTGTCCAGCACCAGCGCATTGCCCTTGTAGCGGTTGTAGAAGTCGAGCAGCTTGTGCGTGCGTTCGGGCGTTTCCAGCCCGGCAAGCACCAACAGCGCGCCCTGCCTGTCGGTCATGTTGTCGGCAGCGTCATACAGCCCGGCAGCCATCTTCGCAGCGAGCGCCGGATTGCCTTCCGCCAGATAGATGAGCGCCTGCGTCTTCACCTTGCGCGCACCGCGAGCAGCGGCATCGAGGCTGTAGGGCACGGCAGACGCCCGGCCATGCAGCGCGATGAATTCCGCCTCCAGCTCCTTCGCCAGCCAGCCACGCAGGGCCTGCCGCTCCTCATGGATCTTGCCGGGATCTGCCACCAGCATCTGTTCGGCAAGATAGGTCTGGCTCGGCAGGATCAGCAATTCGCCGCGCATCAGATCATCCAGCGCATCATCCGCCAGCACGGCAGCGAGCGCACCGCCGATGGCCTCGCGACCCGCCTCGCGCGCGGCATCGTCCAGCTTGCCGTCCGTCGCGTCCTTAAGATGGGTGACGATCAGTTCCTGCATCGCCTCGTAGCGGGCAAAGGGATCATCATCATGCGCGGCAAGGAAGACGAGGTCTTCACTCGGCACATCGCGCTCGATGGTGACAGGCGCGGAGAAGCCACGGTTGATCGAGAGGATCGGCGGCTTGCTGAAGCCTTCGAAATTGAAGCCCTTTTGCGCCTCGTCCAGCACCAGCAGCTGCTCGCCCCTGTGCTGGCCGGTGTCGCGATCATAGAGCGCCACCTTCAGCGGTATCGGCATGGGCTTCTTGTCCGGCTGGCCGGGCGTGGCGGGCACGCTCTGCCTCAGGGTGAGCAGAGTGGTGTCGCCTGAATGGAGCAGCGACGCAGCTACCTTGGGCGTGCCGGCCTGTGAATACCACAGGCGGAACTGCGACAGGTCCAGCCCCGCGCCTTCCTCCATCGACTTCACGAAATCCTCGCATGTCGCCGCCTCGCCATCGTGGCGGTCGAAATAAAGGTCCGTGCCTTCCCGGAACTTTTCCGGCCCGCACATGGTGCGCATCATGCGGATGACTTCGGCGCCCTTGTTATAGACAGTGGCGGTGTAGAAGTTGGAAATCTCGCGATAGCTGTCCGGCCGAATGGGATGCGCCAGCGGGCCGGAATCCTCGGGGAACTGGACCGAGCGAAGCACGCGCACATCCTCGATCCGCTTGACCGGTTCGGACCCCATGTCCTGGCTGAACAGCTGGTCGCGCAGCACGGTGAAGCCTTCCTTCAGGCTCAGCTGGAACCAGTCACGACAGGTGATGCGATTGCCGGACCAGTTGTGGAAATATTCATGCGCAATCACGCCTTCCACCGCGTCGAAATCGCCATCGGTGGCGGTGTCGGGATCAGCCAGCACATACTTCGTGTTGAAGATGTTGAGGCCCTTGTTCTCCATCGCACCCATGTTGAAATCGGACACCGCGACGATGTTGAACAGGTCAAGGTCGTACTCGCGGCCGAACACCTCCTCGTCCCACTTCATGCTCTTCTTCAGCGCTTCCATCGCATGGCCGGTGCGCTCCAGATCGCCATCGCGGACATAGATATTGAGCGTGACCTTGCGCGCGCTCATGGTGGTGAAACTGTCCGTGTTGGCGACAAGGTCCCCTGCCACCAGCGCGAAGAGATAGGACGGCTTGGGCCAGGGATCGTGCCATTCAGCCCAATGCGTGCCGTCTGCGTTCTCGCCCGTGGCATCGCAATTGCCGTTGGACAGCAGGACCGGGAACTTCGCCTTCTCGCCCGTCATCTTCACGCGGTAGGTGGAAAGCACGTCCGGCCTGTCCGGAAAGAAGGTGATGCGGCGGAAGCCTTCCGCCTCGCACTGGGTGCACAGCATCCCGCCCGAGGCATAGAGCCCCATCAGCTGCGAATTGGTCGAGGGATTGATATTCGTCGTGATTTCAACAAGGTGGCTGTCACCCACAAGCGGCACGATCAGATCGTCACCGTCCAGTGACCAGCTGTTGTTCACCTCGCCATCCACCTTCACTTCCACAGGCGACAAGCCATCGCCGTTAAGGCGGATACTGTCTGCACGATCCGCCCGGGCATTGCGCTGCACCGTCAGGCGGGAGGCGACCCGGGTGCTGGTGACATCCAGATCGAAGTCCAGCGCGATCTCCGGAATCAGCCAGCCGAACGGCTTGTAATCCTCGCGGCGGATGGTGACCGGCTCTTGCGGAGTGGCGGCGGCATCAGCCATTTCGGGGTTGCCGTCAGGGTTCGAAGGGGTGCAGGCTATATCCATGGCGCATGATTTAGGTGCTTTCGCCGGGGCTTCCAAGCGCTAGGATCGGGTGCATGGCACATCTGTTGATTTTCGGGCTGGGATATACGGCAAAGCGCATTGCCGCGCGGATGGAGGCGGCAGGCTGGAAAGTGGAAGCCACGGGTAGCGACGGGTCGCTCGATTTCGCTGCCCATGCAGCTGTTTCTGCGGCGATCGCGCGGGCGAGCCATGTGCTCTCATCGGTTCCGCCAGCGCGGGACGGGGCAGAACCGGTGCTCGCCAGCTATGGCGAGGCGATTGTCGGAAAACAGCTGTTCTACCTGTCCTCAACGGGGGTCTACGGGGACACAAAGGGGGCCTGGGTGGACGAAAGCGCACCAACGGGTACCGGCCGGCGCACAGCGCGCGCCGATGCCGATGCCCGCTGGCTGGACATTGGCGCACGCGTGTTCCGCCTGCCCGGAATCTATGGCCCCGGCCGCAGCGCCTTCGAACGTGTGGCCAGCGGCAAGGCCCACCGGATCGATCTGCCGGGGCAGGTTTTCAGCCGCGTGCATGTGGACGATATTGCGAGCGGAGCGAGACTGGCGATGCTGCGTGATGCGCCGCCGGGGGCTTACAACCTGAGCGACGATCTGCCGACCAGCCAGAACACCCTCATCGAACATGCCTGCGCGCTGATGGGCGTGGAGCCGCCGCCGCTGCAATCACCGGAGGAGGCGGGCCTGTCCGAAATGGCGAAGGGTTTCTATGCCGAGAACCGCCGTGTGGCGAACGGAAAGGCGAAGCGCGTGCTTGGCTGGAAGCCCGCCTACCCGACCTATCGCGAAGGGCTGGCGAGCTTGCGCTAATCCAACTCGTGCCGCAGCTGGGTGGCCTGTCCCACCTTGACCGACTTGATCTTGCGGGAGCGCAGCGCCAACAGCATCCCGATCAGCGCCAGCGCCATTCCGCCTGCGGCCAACGCAGTCCAGCGATAATCCTCGAACACTGTCGAGAGCAGCATCGCCACCACCACCGTGACGATGGAGTTATAGGCCGTGCGACCCGCGCCGATTTCACGGACAAGGTTATAATGCAGCGGGAAGGTGACGATGGAACCGATCAGCGCGAGATAGGCCGTGCCTGCCCAGAAATCCCACCCCGTCGGCAGCACCGGGGGGCCCACGGTAACCAGCGCGAACACAAGGTCTGCCGCAAGTCCATAAAGCATCGCCCAGGCGAGCAGGCTGACCATGGCGATGCGACGGCCCACCTCGTTCGCCTGCACCACATTGGCGATGGAGGCTGCCAGTATCCCGCCTACCGTCAGCGCGATGCCAAGCGGCACGCTGCCGCCCATGGTGCTGGTCTCCGCCTCATGCACCAACAAGAGCACCACGCCGACTATGGCCACCGCGCTTCCCAAAAGGAAGCCCGGCTCCATCCGCTCACCGATAACGATGCGGGCGAAGAAGGCATTGGGCACCATCAGCAGTGCGAACATCACCGCCACGATGCCCGAGGTCAGGTGCAGCTCGGCATTATATACGAACATGAAGTTGCCGAAGAACTGCGCCACGCCCACGGCGGCGGCCAGCACATGGCCGGGACCATCCAGCCGCAGCTGCTTCTTCATCAGGACGGCGAGCAGGAACATGCCCGGCGTCGCCAGCGCGAAGCGATAGAACACCGCCCATGCGGCATGCACACCGCTGATCTGCCCGGTGATGACCCACCAGGTCGATCCCCAGATGATCCCCGTCAGCATGAACGGAACCACCACGCGGGCACTCAGCATGTTGGGAGCAGAAGCCTCGCTCATAAGGCGGCAATCGCCTTGCCCAGAGCGGCGGCGTCCTCCTCGCGGCTGTCCCAAGACGCCACGAACCGCGCGGCATCCGGCCCCCAGTCATAGAAGCCGAAGCCTTGCGCACGCAGCGCTGCGCGCTCGTCCGGCGAGCAGCGGCAGAACACCTCGTTCACTTCGACCGGATGCAGAAGGCGCTCGCCAGCCCCATCAGCGATGGCAGCAGCGGCAGCATTGGCCGCACGCGCGTTCTCCAGCCACAAATCGCCTTCCAGCATCGCCAGCAATTGTGCGGCAAGGAACCGCCCCTTGCTCTGCAAGTGCCCAGCCCGCTTGCGGCGCAAGCGCGCCACCTCGGCCAGCGCGGGATCGAAGAACACGATGGCCTCGGCATTCATTCCGCCGTTCTTCACAAAGCCGAAGCTGAGCGCGTCCATATCCCCGCAAGCCTCGGCAGCGGAAACGCCGAGGAAGGCCGTGGCATTGGCAAAGCGCGCGCCGTCCATGTGGGTTGTCAGCCCGCGCTCGCGCGCCAGTGCCGTCAGCGCAGCCAGTTCCTCGGGCCGATAGACGCAGCCATCTTCGCTCGCCTGCGTGACGGATAGCGCATGGGCCTGTACGCGGTGGACATCATCGCGGATCGAATCGAGCAGGCCGGAGACGCTCGCCACGGTCAGCTTGGCGTGATCGCCGCCTGCCAGCATCAGCTTGGCACCGTGCAAATAGAAGCCCGGCGCGCCGCATTCATCACCCTCGATATGCGCATCATAATGGCAGACCAAGCCGCCGTGCGGCTCCACCATCGTCGCCAGCGCCAGACAATTGGCCGATGTGCCCGTGGCCGCCCACAGCACCGCGCATTCGCGCCCGAACAGATCGGCAAAGGCGGCATCCAGCCGCTGGCTGAAGGCATCATTGTCATACGGCGTGTCAGGCGCGTCTGCCGCCTGCATCGCTTCCCACAGGTGGGGGTGGACGCGGGCGGAATTGTCGGACAGGAATTGCATGGGAACGCAATGCCGCTGCATCCCGTTTCTGGCAAGAAGGAGAAAAGTCCGTGTCCGACCAGTCGTCCAGCGAATCCCCGACCATCCAGAAAGTCAGCAATGAAGAAGGCGGCGCCTATTCGATGGAAGTCGAAGGTGCGGCCCGCCCTGCCGTGTTGACATGGAAGGCACCCGGCGAGAACGGCGAGAACCGCGTGGTCGACCACACCTTCACCCCGCCTGAAGCACGCGGCAAGGGCCTGGCCGGATTGCTGGTGGAAGCCATCGTTGCCGATGCGCGCGCGGAAGGCTTCAAGATCGCCCTGCAATGCCCCTATGTGGTGCACAAGTTCGGCAAGAACCCCGAATGGGAAGACATCCGCGCTCCGCTGCCGCGCTGATTGGGCGAAACGTGCCTGTGCCACGATGAAGGGTGGATAGAATTGCGCCCCTAAACCGTTGATATCATGTAAGGCGGCGACGCTGACAGACGCCGGCGGTCCCAAGGCCCGAAGCCTTCGGTCCGAACTGCCTGAAACAAGCATCCATGCCGGATCGCGTCCGCCGCCGACAGCAGATCAAGGGAGATCGCAACAGATGATCCAGACACAGCAGACACGCCCGACATTTTCCGAGAACGAACTCAACCAGCGCCGAGACTTCCAGCATTCGCGCCCGATGGAACGTGACGAGACGAGCAATCTCATTTCGTCCGACAGGGTGGAAGGCACCAAGGTATTCGCCACCGACGGCGAGCACATCGGCGAGGTTTCCAAGCTGGTGATCGGCAAGGTATCCGGCCGCGTCGAATATGCCGTGATGAGTTTCGGCGGCTTCCTGGGCATTGGCGAGAAGTATCACCCGCTGCCATGGGACGCGCTGGACTATGACACCGAACGCGGCGGCTATGTCGTGAATGTCGACAAGTCGAAGCTGAGCGACGCGCCGAGCTTCGATCAAGCCGATGACAACCGCTATGCGACGCTGTTTGACAGGCAGTTCGGCGAGAAGGTCTATGCCTATTACGGCGTGATGTACTGATCACACAGTAACCGCAAAATGACCGCAGGAGAGCCCCGGCAGCGATGTCGGGGCTTTTCTCTTGCGTGCAGGTTCAGCGCGGCAAATGCGCGAAATCGACCGAGGCGATGCTGTCCAGCACGGCGGCGCGCATGGCTTCGGCTTCTTCAAGCGGCAACCCGTTGAACGCGAAACTGCCGCCTGCGAGCCCGAAGACGAGGTGGCAATAGCCGCGCCGTTTGGCGATGAGGCCCTGGCTGATCTCCACCGAATGCAGCTTCACCCGGTTTGCCATTGTGGTGCGCGGCACCAGCCAGCCGCGGCGGGTGATGATCTGCGTGGCGTCGACCGCGTGCCGCTCGTAACGCCACAGGAAATGCTGCCGCAGCGCTTCAAAGGCCGCGAAGGCGAACAGCAGCGATCCGAGCCAGTAGACCTCGGCGAAGAACAGGCAGACGATGCCCACCAGCGCGACGGGGATCGCGCCCAGCAGCGCCGTGTCGAAGCGGTATTTCGGGCTTGGGCGGTGCCAGTCGGTATCGGGCGCAGGCAAGTGGAAGTTAGCCTCCCTCACAATCGGCTCGATCTCGCGAACCTGCGCGAAGGGGGCAACGTCATGGTTGGCGGATTTCGCATCCTGCGCCAGGCTGATGAAGGACAGCGAATGCCAGCCCCAGATGCGACGGACGAGGCCCGCGCCCATAGTGACGGCCTGCACCCGGTGCGCGGGCATCACCACATCCGTCTTGGTCAGCAGGCCGCGGCGGCGGCGGAAGCCCTTAGCGGTCTTCTCCAGCCGGAAATCCCAGTCGCGCAGGAAGGTCCGCCCAATGCCGGTCAGCACGCCCAGCACAATCAGGAACAGCACCCCGGAAAGCGCGCCGATGATCTGTGACAGCCAGCCGAGGCCCGAAAGCCACTGGCCCGGCCCGGACAAGCGCTTTTCCCAGCCATCGATATCCCAGATATCGAACGGCAGCAGGAATTCCACCTGCTGCAAGGCCGCGCCGATCAACGCCACGATGACCAGCGAGAACTGGAACAGACCGAAGGTGAGCAAGCGGCCGGGCGGCATGGCGAACAGCAAATGCGCGGGCGGTTGCTGTGCAGCAACCTGCTCTTCAGCCCCCTGCGCCGTTGTTGCGGGCATCGCGGCAGGCGCTTCCTTCTGGTCGCGCACCACTTCGCGCAGCCGTTCGCCCTCTTCCTGCGTGACATAGGCCAGCTTCAGCTCGTCCTTGCCGCCAGCCCCTGTTTCGAAGCGCACTTCAACCAGCCCGAACAAACGCGGCAGCAGGCCCTGTTCAAGGCTGACATCCTGGATCCGGTCGTGAGGCACCGAGCGCGCCTGACGGCTGAGGATGCCCTGCTCCAGACGAACGTCGCTTTCCCCCACGAGGTAGCGCAGCTTGCGCCATGCGAGCCATGCACCGCCGACATTGAACAGCAGGATCAGCAGCAGGATACCCAGCACCACGCCTGCGCGCATACCGCCTATGCTCTGCGAGCCGAACAGCACGATCACTATGGGAAAAATCGCCTGCCGGATATTGCGCAGGCCGGTAACGAGGACAGCAAACGGGTGGACCCGCTGCCAACCCTCGGCCATTTCCTCGGCGTGCGTGCTCACAGCGTCTCGCGCTTTACGTGCGCGCGGATCGCCTCGCGCATCTCGCTGGCGGTTTCGTGGCGCAGGCCGGGCAGGACCACGCTGGCGTTGTGCGTGCC
>Ga0181601_10001916_pt1 | contig 17874 bp, 10 predicted proteins | sample 041ome_8_FD_133020 | JGI IMG/M metagenome (GOLD analysis project Ga0181601, IMG submission 133020) | Coastal salt marsh microbial communities from the Groves Creek Marsh, Skidaway Island, Georgia - 041407BS metaG (megahit assembly) | ecosystem: Environmental > Aquatic > Marine > Intertidal zone...
AAGTGCACCTGCTGGAGGTGCTCGATGAGGTGCTGCGCTTCCAGCAGGACGAATTACGCGATCGGGAGATCTTGGTGGAGGTCGAGGCGGCGCCGGACATCCCGATCGTCATGGCCGACCGCAACCAGGTGAAGCAGGTGTTCTTCAACGTGATCAAGAACGCGGTGGAAGCGATGGGGCCGGGCGGGACGCTGCACTGCAAGGCCCGGGCGGATGATGAGTTTGTCGTGCTCCTTCTGGGGGACACGGGGGCCGGCATCGACCAGGCGGACGTGTTGCGGATGTTTGAACCGTATCACACCACCAAGCCGGGGGGGCATGGCTTGGGGCTCATGATCGTGCAGCGCATCATGCGCGAGCACGGCGGCCAGGTCGGCATCGAGAGCAAGCCCGGCGTGGGCACGGTGGTGACCCTGCAGTTTCCGCGCAAGGATCGCCGGGTCCGCATGCTGGCGAAGTAGGCCCGCCGCGGCGCCCTCAGTTCAGGTTGCGGCGTTCGACCGACGAATCGGACCGGTCACTGTTGCTGGAGGAAGACGAGCTGGAGGTGGACGAGGTCGAGGAGGAGGACGCCGAACTCGAATAAGAGGAGGTTGAGCTCCGGGAGGAGGAGGCCGAACTCACGTTGTGCGAAGGTGGCGGGGGTGACGGGGAGGGAGCCGGTCGCCCAGGGGCACTGACCGGTGTGCGCGGATAGGGCGAGGGCGTCACCCCGACTTTGACCGGGCCTCGCATGCGCGGCGAAACGTCGTCGTTGTCGCGCCGGTTCGGCCGCGGGGACTCGCCGACGCGTGGCGCATTGCGTTCGCCGGCGGTGGGCGTGGGGGGTCCGACGAAGGAGTCGTCGACACTGTTCCGGTCACCGCGGTACCGGCGGCCATCGTAGCGGTCCCAGCGGCCTGGCCCCGGGATGCCCCAGCCGGGCCCCGGCACCGCGAAGCGGCGGTGCACGTAGTCATACGGGTGGTCATAGGCGGCGATGCCGAACACGAGGGAATGGTAGACAGGCGGGCCATAGACCCAGGAGCGACTGGCCGCGCTTTGGTAGACGGGAGCCGGGGTCGGATCGGGCAGGGCGGCGATGCTGGCGATTTCGGCAATCTCTCCGTTCTCGACGCGGGCCCGAAAAAGAACATCAGCCCGCTCGGTATCGTCGATCAGGCGGTCCTCGGGCTTGACGAGACCGGCGGCCAGGAGAGTGGAGCGCGCAAAATCCATCGCCGCGGACCGTTGTTCGTCGGAAAGGTCCTCCCCGATAGGCAGATGCAGCATGATCGCGTAGGTGAACGGACCCAGCGGCGCGCCCTCGGCATAGGTGGAACGGGGGGCCTGGTTACACCCGGCGAAGCCGAGCAAAGCCACCAGGGTGGCGGCGAGAAGACAAATGGGTCGGAGCGGGTTCACAGCCGGGCGGGGTTCCTTAGTGGGACCCCGGGGTTCCGCTCCGGTTCCGGTTCGGAACGCGGTCAGCGCGTTTCCGTTTCGTCTTCGTCCAGTGGTTCGACGTGGGCCAGTTCGTGCTCCGCCCGCGAGCCGGGGCCACGCAGCACGCGGGTGACGCAATAGATGAAGAGGACGGTCACGAAACCGACCGAGAGCAGCATGTTGATCCAGCCACCGAGTGTCATGGTCGCAAGGGGTTCAGGGTTAGTCGGCAATCTCCGCGGCGTCGCGGCGGGACCACGTCTTGCCCGCGATGTTCACGAACACGAGGGCAAAGCCGGTCATGATGATGATGAAGCCGACCGTGAGGCGGGCGACCTTGTCGGGCGAGTCGCCCACCAGGTCGTTGACGTAGCCGGTCGGGTTGAACTGCGGATCGCTCAGCGAGTAGTTCCAGCCGAACACATTCTGCAGCAGGAACAGGCCGAAGATCGTCAGCAGGTAGAGCGGGGTGATGTACTTGATCACCACCTTGAACAAATCGGGGATGCGCATCTCCGCGCCCTCGTGGGCGATCTGCCAGCCGCGTTCGATGCCCAGGCCCCAGCCGAAGATGATGACGAGGATGGTGGCCTGCACGAACAGCATGACGGTGCCGACCCAGAAATCCATCGTGTCGAGGGCCTTCAGGTTGGCGGAGAAGTACCAGACGAAGAGCGTGCCGATGGCGGTCATCACGCCGAGCAGCGCGACCGAGGCCTTGCGCTCGATGCCGAGGCCCTCCTCGAGGAAGGCGATGCCGGGTTGGAGCATCGACAGCGAGCTGGTGACGGCGGCGATGAAGAGCAGGACGAAGAAGATGGCGGCGAACAGGTGCCCGGCGGGCATCAGGGCGAAGACCTGGGGCAGCACGTTGAAGCCCAGGCCGAAGGTGCCCTGGCCGACGATGCCGGCCGTGCCGAGGAAGACGAAGGCCGCCGGCACGGTGATCAGGCCGCCCAGGCCGACCTCGCAGAATTCGTTGGCCGAGGTGGCGGTGAGCCCGGAGAGGACCACGTCATCCCGGCTGCGCAGATACGATGCGTAGGTGATGATGACGCCGAAGCCGACGGAGAGGGAGAAGAAGATCTGCCCCGCGGCGGCCAGCCAGAGCTGCGGGTTCATCAGGCTGCGAATGAGGTCGAGTTCGTTGAAGGTGTAGGCCTCGGTCTGATACTCGGCCGGGATGCCGGCGGCATCGGGGTAGCGGGCCACCTCGGCGCCGGTTTCCACGCTCATGACGGCGACCGCCCCGGGGTTCCAGAGGTAGCCCAGGCCGTTCATCACGTTCTGGTCCGGCTTGCTGGGATCGGGGGTGCCGAGGGTGAGCACGCGCAGCAGGATGATGATGGCGATGCCGATCAGGGCCGGCATGGCGAACTTGCAGACGATTTCGATGCCCCTGGAGATGCCGCGGTAGATGAAGAAGAAGTTGAGCAGGTAGACGATGATGACGAACAGGCCGACGTCCTGCAGACCGAACTTGAGCGCCACGCCGTCCGAGGCCGCACCGGTGAAGGCCCCGAAGAACTCACCGTAGTCCTTGCCCTCGATGCTGAGGTTGCCGACGAGCGCGTTGACCGCGTAGCCGAGCGCCCAGGCCTCGATGTAGACGTAATACATGTAGATGATCACCGGCACGACGAAGCCGATGACGCCGAGGTACTTGGCCCAGGGCTTCTTGAGCAGGGCGTGGAAGATGCCCGAGGTGGAGTGGTAGCCATGGCGACCGCCGAAGCGTCCGAGGGTCCATTCGGTCCAGCAGATCGGGATGCCGATCAGCAGCAGCGAGATGAAGTAGGCGATCATGAACGCACCGCCGCCGTATTGGGCGGCGAGGCCCGGAAAGCGCAGGAAGTTGCCCAACCCGACCGCGCTGCCAGCGACAGCGAGGATAACACCGAGACGCGAGGACCAAGCCTCTTTGGTGGCAGTCATGGGGCCTACGGCCTAAGCGCGCGAACGCCGACTGCAACGGTGTTTTTAAACGGGCGCTGTAATGGGCGTCACCTCCGGGGGATCATTCTGCGCGACCTGCGGTCCGCAGGGGCATGCGTTTTCAAGCAAACGATCGCCGCGGGGTCTGGGCAGAGGCCGCTTTGGTCTCGTCATGGGCGCGGGTGGGCGGCACTTCCTTAGCCTCGATGAGGCGTTCCTTGGCGACTGAACCCGGGTCCTGGCTGCGGCGGTGGAGTTGGCTGGCTGCGCTGACGTTGGCCGGCTGCGCCTCGGTGGCGCAGGAGGGAGATGCGGACGCGGCGACCAGGGCCGCGGCGGAAGCACCCGCTACGGTGGGCGATGAAGCGAACGGCCCGGCGCTCGATCCGGAGGCGGAGCTGGCCCAGGCCAGCGAGGCCGCGCAGCAGGAACGCGAGGAATTGGCGCGCGATCGGCAGGCGCTGCAGATCGGGGCCTGGTCACAGGTCAAGGCGATCGCGGAGATCTGGGGCACGCTCCCGGCCGACGTGTTTCCGGGTTTGACCGGGCTTGCCGGTCAGGTGGAAGCGCTGCGTCAGGAGATTGAGACGGAGGACCGACTGCTGATTGGCCGCATCGACCCTGAGGCGCTCACCCGCCATAATCCGGTGTTTTGGCGCGCCGTATTGGAAACCACGGCGAGCGATCCCATGATGGCGGTGTTTGAACAGATGATCTGGGCGGCGCGCGGGCATTTCGACCACGCGAACTGGTTGGTGGAATTGAATCGCTACGGACCCGCGTTGCCGAATTCGGTGTATCGCCTGGTCTATGCCTTTGCCGACGAGATGCGCTCGGTGCGGGCGCGGGTCAGCGCACGCGATCGCGTCCTGTTTGACAGCCTTGAGCCCGAGGAGGTGCCGGCGACGGTGGCGACGCTGCTCAGCTTTCAACCGGACAACGCCGACTACCATTTGACCAACGTGCTGCTGCGGCTGGGCGCCGCGGGGGTGCCTTCCGAGGAAGTGCATGAGCATGCCGAGGTGGTGACCCCCCTGCTGGTCGAGATGGAGCCGACGGTGCGCTATATCGCGTTGAGCAATCCGCTGGTGGGCGCCCGCCTCAATCCGGATCCCATTGTGCGGTCAGCCGCGTTTCAATTGACCGGTCTGCTCAACGACCTGCAGGACAGCCGCGGGGCGTTTGGGCGGCGGGATTTGGAGCGACTGGCGGCCGAGCTGGAAGCGGCCGGCCTGCGTGACGAGGCTTTGTTCACCTATCGCCGGGCGGCGGCGATGCGGGGCTTCAGCGTGCCGTCCGACTGGATGCCGTGGTGGCGCATCCTGCCCGACCTGATCGGGGCGGAGGAGGCCTCGGCGTTGCGCACCGCCTGGAACAGCGGCGAGATCGCCCCCGTGTCGTTCTACGATGTGGGCGACCAGGAGGCCGAGGTGCCAACGATGCCCCTGCATCCGATTATGCAGGAACGCGCCCAGCGAGCGCTGGTCGAGGCCTCGCGTCGGCTGGAGAAACCGAATGTGTCAGAACGGGAGATGGCCTTTGCGCTCGTGACCCGGGCCGAACACCTCGGACATCTGGGGCGTTGGGATGAAGCCAGCGCGGCCCTGGAGGAATTGCCTGAAGCATTCAAACCCGCGGGAGCGATGACCGGCGTCTGGCTGGCAATCTGGAGTGGGCGGCTGGACGAACTGGATGAAAAGGTGGCGGCGATCGATGCGCGGGCCTTCGAACTGCAGCCCTCCCTGCCAGCGCTGGCGCGGGCGGCGCAGGGGGATTGGACGGGCGGGGCGGATTTGTTTGCCGCCGGCGCAGAGCGTACGGAGGTCGATCTCGAGCACCGGGCCTATTACACGATGATGGCGGCGGTGTTTGCGCGCCTCGGCGGCGATGATGTCCGCGCGGACGACCTGATTGCCCGGGCCAACGCCATGGTGGTCGATGCGGACGGGTTGGACTGGGTCAAGAGCCTGGCCCGCGGCATGGCCGGCGAGCAGGGAATGGGTCCGGTGGGTACGGATATCACCGAAGTGGTGGAGGCGGGCCGGATCTGTGAGCAACGCTTTTACCGGGCGTTCGCCGCCGGCGTGCCGGCGGATGAGCAGCAGCTCCTGTTGGAGGCCTGTCTTATCACCGGCGTGGTCGACTTCGTCGAATACACCGCGTCGATGCTGCGCCTGCGCGAGATCGAGCCGGAGCGGTGGGATCCGACGCAGGTCCCTGAACTGCCGCCGGCGCCGGTGCGGGACTCGGATGATGACGATGATGACGACACGGATTGGACCGACGAAGCCGCGCCCTTCTGGTCATTGCCCTCATGACAACGTTGTTTTCCAAGCGGAGCGGCTGGCGATGTGGGGCCCTGCTGGCCGGCCTGGGCTTGCTGGGGCTGGCCGGGTGTCAGGCTCCCTCGACGCGCACCAACCTGCCCATCGGGGCACCGCCCAAGGAGCTGGTGCAGGCGGAGGCGTTTGAAGAGCTCAAGCGTCTGACGGGTGAACTTGAACAAGCGGCGTCCGCCGCCCGCCCGGGCATCACCGCGCTGGCGGCCGACCTGCGCGCGGCCTTCGGCGAGGTCGAGACCACGATGGGCGTGCAATACGATCGCATCGATGCCGAGCGGTTGATTCGGCGGAATCCGAATTTCTGGCGGGCTAGCCTGGAATTTGCCGCCGATGACTCCCTGCCCGGGGCGCTCGAAGTCCTGGCGCTGGCCACGGCGGGTCAATTGGAGGAGGCCGCCGATGCGTTGGAGTTTTTGCGGGCCGGCCCGCTGATGCCGGAGGCGCTGGACCGGCCGTTGCTGGTGCAGGGGCATTGGATCGCGCAATGGCAGGGCGGCCCCCCGGCGGAGGATGTCTGGTCCCTGCGCGGTGCGACGGCGCAGGAACGCTGGGCCCCGTTGAAGCGGTTGCAGCAACTCCACCCCGAGTCGGCACTGGTGGCCTGGGAACTTCTGCGCATGCGCTGCGATCTCGCCGACATCGCGCTGATCGGCAAACCCACCGACGAATCCATGCGGGCGCGCATCCTGGAACTGGAGCCCCAGGCCTTCGAGGTCCTGGAGGAGAAGCGACCGCTCTGGGCCCGGATCATCGAGACCCGGGGTGAGGCGGGGGACGCCGCCCAGCGCATTGCCCGCCGGCTGACGGGTGACCAGGGCAGCCCGGTGGTGCTGACGGCCGATGATCTGGCGGAGCTGGTGGCGGATTTTGAACGCATCGGCGAACCGGCCTGGGCGCTGCGGGCGGCCCGTATGCAGGCCGGCGTGCGCGGCGGGATGACGCCATCGAATCGCGCCGCGTGGGAATTGCTTCTGCCCCAACTGGTCGGCGCAGAAGCGGCCGCCGGCATCCTGGCCGACTGGCCGCCGGCCGCGACTCCGGCAGCGGTGGCATTATATCCTGCCGAGAAACCGCCCGCGGGGCCCACGGGGCTGCCCACGGATGAGTTGGTGGCCGGTTACTACGAACGCATGCGCCGCGAAGCCGGGGCGTTGATCGACGACATGGAGACCCCGGATGTGCGGCTGATGGGGGCCTACCGTTGGCGCCTGCAGGTGAACCGTACGTTGGGCAACTACGCGGCGGCGGAGGCCGACCTGAACGAATATGCCGTGCGGGACACCCACACCAGGCAGGCGGATCTTGAGCGGCTGCAGCTGGCCATCCTGCGCGGTGACGAAGCAGCGGTGAGTTCGATCCGCGTGAACCTCCGGCGCGCGTTTCGCACGGCCGAGAACCGGATCGCGCTGGCCATGGCGCCGGTGATGCTGGGCGACTGGGCGGAGGCCGAGAAACGGTTCAAGCAGGCGCACGATACCTATAACGCCGGCCCCCGGATCAAGGGTTATGCCGCGCTCTACGCGCATGCCGCCGCCGTGCTGGACGGCGGGGACCGCAACCGATTGTTGCGCGCGGTGATCGCGGAAAACGAGCCGGACGACTGGATCACCCGCGTCCTGCGGGCGGCCTTGGGTGAGATCAGCCGCGAGGTGATTCTGGAAATGGCGACCGAGGAGAGCGATTACGAGACGGTGGGACGGGCCTGCGAGGCGCATTTCGCCCTGGCCTTTGCCCCCGGTCAGACCGACCCGGGGCGCCGGGCGGAACTCGAGGCCTGTCTGGAAACCGGGGTGATTGGCTTCGTGGAATACGATTTTGCGCTGCTCTGGCTGCGCCGCACGCTGCCGGGACGATTTTGAAGTCGCGCGGCCCGGCCCAGGCCGCGATGGTGGCCGCGATTTCGCCGCATGAGTGATACCACGCGTTCCGTTCGTGCCCCGACGCTGGGCGAGGCCCTGATCCCGGTCGGCTTCCTGGTCGTTTTCCTGGCGGGCTCGGTGCTCAACCTCAATGACTTGCCGCAACTCGCGGTGATCACCCCGGTGTTGGAGGCATTGGCCAAGGTCCCGTATTTCGGGGCCGTCCTGCAGGCTTCGATTCCGGTGCAGGTGCCGCTGCTGGCCGCGGCGATGGTCGCCTCGTTGATGGCGGTGCGGTTGGGCTTCCGCTGGGCCAGCATTCAGGACAGCTTTCTCGATGGCATCCGGCTGGCTTTGGGGGCCGTGTTGATCCTGCTGGTGGTCGGCATGTTGATCGGCACCTGGATCGCGAGCGGGGTGGTGCCGATGCTGATTGTCTGGGGTCTCAAGCTGCTGTCGCCCGGGGCGTTCCTGGTGGCGGCCTGTGCGGTGTGCGCGGTGGTGTCGCTGGTCAGCGGCAGCTCGTGGACCACCGCCGGCACGGTCGGCGTGGCCTTGATCGGGGTGGGGCAGGGGCTCGGCGTGCCGCTGCCGATGGTGGCGGGGGCGATTGTGTCCGGCGCCTATTTCGGCGACAAGATGTCGCCGCTCTCCGACACGACCAACCTGGCCCCGGGCGTGGCCGGCGCGGAGCTCTTTGACCATGTGCGGCACATGATCTGGACGACGGGGCCCAGCTTTCTGATCGCCCTCGTGCTCTACTGGTTGCTGGGCCTGAGCTACGGCGGCGGCGAGGCCTCGGCCGGGGACATCGATGCCATCATCGCCACGGTGACGCAGAACTTCAATTTGTCGGGCTGGCTGGTGGTGCCGCCCCTGCTGGTGCTGGGCCTGGTCATCGCCCGCGTGCCGGCCCTGCCGGCGCTGGTCATTGGCACCGTTTTCGGCGGGGTCGCGGCGAGTGCGCTGCAGGGCGCGACGCTGGCCGAGGTGTTGAATATTTCCTACGACGGCTTCGTGGCCGAGACCGGGGTGGCCGCGGTTGATGACCTGCTCACCCGAGGCGGCATGAGCAGCATGTATGGCACGGTCGGCATCATCCTGTGCGCGATGTGCTTCGGCGGGGTGATGGAGAAGTCCGGCATGCTTGGTCGCATTGCGGATGCGATCCTGCACCTGGCCCGGTCCCGCGGCGGACTCGTAGCCGCGACGCTGGGCACCTGCACGGGGATCAACCTGGTGGCGTCCGACCAGTATCTGGCGATCGTGGTCCCGGGCCGGATGTATCGCACGGCCTTCCTGCGCCAGGGGCTGCATCCGAAGAACCTGTCGCGGTGCCTGGAGGATGCCGGCACGCTCACCTCGCCGCTGATTCCGTGGAATTCCTGCGGCGCCTACATGTTCGCGACGCTCGGGGTGTTCCCATTGGCCTACCTGCCGTTTGCGTTCCTCAACCTGCTCAATCCGCTGATATCGGCGCTTTACGGCTTCACCGGCTGGACGATGAGTCCGGCCACCTTCGGCGAGGAAAAGGAAACCCCGTGATGATCGGTTTGGAGCCATGACGCTGATCGACCGCTACGTTTTCCGCGAGTGGCTCGCCATGCTGGTCCTGGTACTGGTGGCGCTGATGGGCCTGCTGCTGATGCAGGCGATGTATGACGATTTTCGCGACCTGCTGGACGTGGGGGCCGGGGTGATTGACGTGATGTTTTATTTTGCGGTCAAGATGCCGAGCTATCTGTCCGTGGTACTGCCGCTGGCGTTGCTGGTTTCCCTGCTCTACGTGCTGGGTCGACTGCACCGGAACCTGGAAATCACGGCGTTGCGGGCGGCGGGGGTGGGTTTGTTTCGAGTCACCCGCACCATCTGGCTGGCCGGCGTCGGCTTGTGCGCGCTGACGTGGTATCTCAATTCCGTGGTGATTCCCTGGTCGGTGGAGGAGTCACGGGGAGTGTGGCAGGGGCTGCTGTTCCAGTCCGAGGTACGGGAGGAGCAGGCGGTTGATCGCGTGGGCTCGACGGCGACGGTGGCGTTCGACAACCGGCAGGACGGTCGGATGTGGTTCATGAATCGCTACAGCGCATACACGGGGCGCGGTTACGGCGTGGCGGTGACCGAGCTCGACGAGCTGCGCCGGGAGAAGACGCGGCTGCAGGCGCGTGAAGCCTGGTTTGACGCGGCCGAAGGCGGCTGGGTGTTCAAGGATGGTCGCGAGACCTGGATCGACCCGGCCACGGGGGCGGTGCAGCGCACGACGGCGTTTGAGCGCAAAGTCGTGACTCACTACCAGGAGGATCCGGCCCTGATGCTGGTCTTCGACCTCAAGCCGGACGACCTGTCGTTCCACGAGCTGCGGCGCATCATTGATTTTTACCGGCAGGAAAACGATCCCAAGCTGACGCGCTACGCCGTGCGCTATTATTCGGCGATGGCGGACACGCTGGGGCCGCTGATCATCATCGCCCTCGCAATTCCGTTTTCGGTGAGCGGGGTGCGGGTGAACCCGGCGGTGGGAGTTTCCAAGTCGATCGGGCTGGTGCTGCTCTACCTGGTGCTGGCGAAGTTCAGCGCCGCGCTGGGCACCCAGGGCACGCTGCAGCCCGTCGAGGCGGCGATTGCGCCCGGTGCGATCATGCTGCTGATCGGCCTGGGCCTGATGCAGCGGGTGCGGTAACGCAGCAGCTGGTTACAGCGCCGACAGCCGTTCCCACAGCGGATCGAAAGCGGTGCGGGTCTTCTCGTCCGGGGCGAGCTGCCGGGCGAGCATCACCAGCTGCCGGGCGTGGCCGATCCGGCCCTGGGTCGCGAAGATCACGGCGGTGGGCAGGATGACGGTCGGTTCGGAGGGGAAGCGGCGGGCGAGCGCCAGCAGACGGTTCAGCTCGACCGGGGCGGGCGGGTTCTCGGCGTTGAGCCAGACCGTGGCATAGAGCGTCGCGGTTTCGAGAAGCAGCGGTTCGTCGTCCAGGGCGGGCTCCAGCAGTTTTTGCAGATCAGCGACCTGGACGATGTCGAGACGGCCGTTGGGCGGAAGCTGCGCCCGGTACCCGGCGTAAATCAATTGGGCCAGGGTCTGGCGTACTTCGGGCCGGGTGTTGCCCCCGGCGAGGGCAGCGGTGAGTTCGCGGCGGGCCTCGGCATGGTTGCCGGCCTCGAATTCGAGCAGGCCGGCGGTGGCCTGCAGGTCGGGGTGATCGCCACTGTTCTGACGGGTCAGCTCGATGGTGCTACGGGCTTGCCGCAGGTAGTGGCTGGCGAGCTCGGGATGCTGGGCGCGGACAAAGCCGACCTGCAGACGTTCCCACTCGGCGCGCAGGCGGCCGGATTCAGCGGGGGTGGCCCGGCGCTGGCGCGGGGCCCGCTCGGCCGTCGCCTGGAAGGTCAGGTCGATCTCTTCCTGGGTGGCGTCCGGCAGGTAATCGGCAAGGCGGTCGCGGGCGTCGGCAAAGCCCAGACCGAAGTGGCGGCGAAACAGGGCCTCGGTGAGGGGCCGGGTTTCCACGTCGTCAACGAAGCCCCAGAACGCATCCGGACCGGGACCGCCCTCCGCGAACAGGGCCCAGCGGGTGAAAAGCACGGCCTGCTCGCGCCAGACCTTGGCCCGGGCCGGCTCCAAGTCCATGGGGTTACGGCTGAAGAACAAGGGCAGTGGAAACAGGTCGCGCGGACGATCGCTGTCGAGTCGGAGGGCATCCGTCTCGGCCGGCGAACGCCAGTAGGCGGCGTTCAGCCGCAGCAGGTCGTCGCCAAAGGCGCTCTGGGCCCAGAGACCGATCAGCCCCTGCACGACCCAGGGCGGCAGGGCGGGGGTGCGCCGGGCGAGAAACTGACCGACGCGGCTGGGGGTGAAGGCAAATTCCACCGGCGTCTGGCCGGCCATGGACGCGTTGAAAGAACTCAGCGCGGATCCGCGGGACACGGCGCGCTCGACGGCGTCGCTGCGCTGGTGGGTGGCGAACAGGGCGGTGCGGTCGCGACCGTTGATCTGGAGGTTGGGCAGCGCCTTGGCGATGCGTCGGCCGCCGGTGGCGGTCGCGCTCCGGTCCTGGTCGAGCATGGTCTGCAGCGCCTCGTCGCGGGCGACGGTGCCGGCGGCCTCGTTGATCAAGACCACGAGCTCGGGCACGCTGCTGTGCCAGCGATATTTGGCGGGCACGAGGCGGTTGAGCGCAGCGGTTTGCTGCAGGTAGTAGTCGGCGAACTCGGGACCGATCTGTTCGGAGCCGGTCGAAAGCACGGTGAAGCCGGGGGCTTCGATGATATACCAAGGCTGGGCCCGGCGGCCCTCGCCCCGGTCCACCAGGAACGGCGGCAGGGTGACGACGTTGGCGGCGGTTTCCGCGGGTTCGTCCTGGGCGGGCAAATTCGCCGCAAGGGCCGCGAGACCAAGTCCGAGATGGAGGGTTTTACGCAGTCGGTTCATCGGTCGTCCTCCGGGACTTCAACGGCGTCACCGATCTCCACCCCGAAGCTGTAGAGGGAGTCGTTGAAGAACTTGGCCACTTCGAGCCAAACCTCGGGCCGGGCGTCGATCGGGCGGCTCCACGCGTGCGTCGGGACCTCCCAGTATTCGGCCGGGTTTTTGTGGCGGCTGAGTGCGCGGCGCAGTTCGGTGGCGTCCCCGAGCGGTTGCAACAGATTGCCGGTTTCCTGACCGATCATGACGCGGGCCTGCAGTTGGGCGACTTGGTTGATGACGGACAGCTCCTCCCGGTGAGCCCGAGACGGTTCAAAGTACCAGTCGGCGAACAGGGCGCGGGGGCTGACCGGATCGGTCTCAATGCGATCCAGCATGGTCGAGAAAACCATGCCGCGGAGATTGAATTCAGGCGAATCGGCGCCGACGCCTTCTTCATTGATGAGACTGCCGGCCCCGCTGTTGGCGGATCCCGCGAGGGCCTGCGTGTCGGCGAGCGACGCCTCGTGCAGGGCGAGGGCGGCCTGGGCGGCCTCCAGGTTGCGACTGCGCGTCTCGGGCAGTTCGCGGGGGGGCGGCGCCACCCGCAGTCGGTCGAGATCGTTGTAGCCGTTGAGAGTCACGACACAACGGATTCGCGTGGGGAGCAGCTCCGCGGTGCGTAGGGCCAGCCAGCCGCCGTAACCGATGCCAACCAGGGCGACCCGGCGGCGGTCGAAGGATTGTTCACTGGCTAGATAATCGAGCAGCGCCGCGATGTCGTCGGCCGCGGCCTGGTCGGGCCGGGTGCGGGCCCGCTGCGGGTCGCCGTTCCAGCCGACGCTGCCGGGCGGTTGGACCTGCAGCACCGTGCAACCGAACTCGGCCAGCATTTGCGCCACCGCCGAGTAGGACGACTCGGTCGGCACCCACAGCGCGTCGGGGAGCAGGCAAACGAGGGGCGCCGGCGTGATGATCGGGGCATTAGGCGTGGTCAGGAGCGCATTGACGGTGCCAGTGCCGTCCAGTCGCTGGACCCTCAAGGCGACGGTCTCGTGACGGGCTTCCGGGCCGAGCCGGGGCATGCGCCGCACGTATTCAACATAGGCGGCCGTGCGGCGGTCATGGACAAAGTAGCGGCCGGGGTCGGACAGGCTGTCGACGCGAATGAGGAAGCGGTTGCGATCGTCGCTCCAGTCGAGCACCTCGACACGGCGATCCGGAAACTGGGCTTCCATCGCAGTCGTGATTTCCGCGAGTTCCTCATCCAACCATTGGATGGGCGTGGTCTCGTCGATCGTGCGCAATCCGACCGGAGCGAGGTCACGGCGATCGAGGATGAACGGCAGTTCGGGCGGTTGGGGGCGGTAGTCGGTGTAGAACACGGCGGCGTTCTCCTGGCGCAGGATGCGTTCGGTGCGCCCGATCGCTCGGGGCGCCAGATCGGTCGCCCAGGGAGCGAGATCGAGCGGGGCATTGGTCGGCGGCAGGATCGTGATCTCGTCGGTGACCACGTTGAGCTGATCGAGAAAGGCCCGGCCGGCGGGGTTGAACCGAACGAGGTAGAGTGTCTCCGGGTCGCCGGCGAACCCAAGGGGGATGCGGTCGCCTTGCCAGAAGCGGTTGGGATTGGCGGCGAAGCTGGTGGCGACCTCGTCGTCCAGCACCCGGTCGAGTTCCCGCCAGCGTTGCAGGCGGCCGTTGGCAGTCAGCTCCCGTCCGCGCCAGTTGAACGGCACCCGGGTGCGATCGGCCAGGTAGCGGATCCGTCCCTGGCGGTCGATCACGACCTGGGTGGCGGGACTGGTGATACGGGTCTCGTCGATGGTTTCCCAGCGGCCCGTTTCCATATCGAGCCGGACCGTGGCCAGCGTCGAGTTGTTGAGCTCATCGCCGGCGACACCGGCGACGATGACGGAATCGGAACCGTCCGGATTGACGCCGATCAGGCGGGGGGGCTGGTCAAGTTCGTAGCCCTGGAGCGGATTGTCCCGGATTTGCTCCAGGGCCTCGCCCTGCAGGTCAAGCGAGCGATGGCTCACACGGGTTTTGAACGCCCGGGGGCTCAGCAGCGGGCGAATCTGGTCCGCGCCGAGGTCGATGGCGGCGATCACCCAGTCCTCGGTGGCGAGCACGAGGCGGCGCGGGCTGGTCCATTCGAGAGCGACCACCTCCGCGGTGGCGAGGTCGCCCAGGTGGACGGCATACGTCTCATCGGGGTTGTCCGTGGCGATGATATCGATGCGCGTGTAGGGTCCCTCCGTCACGGTGTAGGCGACATGGCGGCCGTCGCGGGAAAGGGTGGCGTGATCGGTGCGGAACGGGGCGAGCTTGAGCGCGAGGTCCTCGGCGTTGGCGACCGGTCGGCCGTCGTCGAGCCGCAGGTGCGGCATCAGGGAGCGCAGGTCAGCCGAGGTGACGAGGGGGCGCTGCGCGAAGGCTAAGGATACCAAGGCCAGAGCTCCGGCCAGAGCAAGCGGCAGGCGTGGGGGAAAGGGGCGACGCATGGTGGGGGGAAATGAACGTCAAGGCCTTCGGCCCCCGGGGCAATCCCCGAGGTGCCGAATTCCCGGCGACGGCGCGCTTCAGGACGACCGGCTGCGCAGGCCGCCCAATTGGGCGAGCAGGCGCCGCAGGATGTCCCGGGCATTCTGGGTGTGCGCCTGATCCAGACCGAGATTGAGCAGGCTGACCGCCTGGCCGATTTCGCCGATGTGGGCGTAGACCAGGGCGACGCGGCCGATTACGGCGGCGTCGGACGGAAAGTTGCGCACACCCTCCTCGAGGGCCTCAAGGTCGGGGTCCAGGGGACGCATCTCCGAATTCAGCCACAGGTCACCCATCAGGGTGTAAACCTCGGCCATCCGCGGTTCGTTGCGCCGTGCGATGGCGAGCGCGGAGAGCACACCGCCGGTGTCGGCGGCCGAGATGGGAGCGCCGCCGGCCGCCGCCTTGGCCATTTCGAAACGAACTTTTGCCAGTGCGTAGGCGGCGCGGGGCCGGGTGGCGCCGAGCGCGATGGCGGTTTCCAATTCACGGCTCGCCTCGGGATAGTTGCCGGCGTCGAACTCGAGCAGACCGGCGGCGACAGCAATCTCCTGGGAGCTGCCGATGGCGCGCTTGGCGGCCTGCAGGTTGTTGCGGGCGTGGCGCAGGTAGGCGGGCGCCAGATCGGGGTGCTGTTTGCGCACGAAGGCGACTTCCAGCCGTTCCCATTCCGCGCGGATGCGGGCGGCTTCGACGCTGCTGGCGGCGCGGGCGACGATGGGCGGCATCGGCGGCAGGCGCCCCGGATCGATCTCGAAGTAGTCCTGCACCGCCTGTGGAAGGTAGTCGCTGACCGCGTCGCGCGCCTCCACGTAATCGAGGCCGAAGCACTGCTCAAACGCGGTCGCGTCGACCGGGCTGCCTTCGATCCAGTCAAGAAAACGCCACAGGCTCGACCGGTGGGCGCCTTCATCGGCGAAGAGCGCCCAACGCACGAAGAGCGCGCATTGGTCACGCCAGGCGGCGAGGTGCTCGGGGGTGGCGTTGGCGGGTGGCGAGTCGAAGAGGCGGCGCAGCGGGGCGACTTCGCGCGGCCGCAGCGGGTTGCGACGCAGCATGTCGGCCTCGAGCGGGGTTTCCCAGTGGTTGGAATCGACCTTCACCTTACCGTCCTCGAGTTCCGTCTGCGCATAGACGCCGACCATGCCGGCGATGAACCAGGGCGGCAGGCTGGGGGTGCGCCGGGTTAGGCGAAATGCCACGAGTCCGGGGGTGAACTGGAAGCGGTTTTCGGAATCCATGCGGAAGCCGAAGAGGTCCCGGGTGTCGAACCGAGTCGGGGTGCGGTTGGCTTCGCGGCGGATGAAGACGACGCTGCTGTCGGGGTCCTCCAGCCGCAGGTTGGGCAGGAACTCGGTCCGCTCGCGCTGCCGCCGGTTGGTGGTGGCGTTGTTGTTCGCGTTGCCCGAGGGCGCGGTGAAAAACTGCTCTAACGCCTCGTCGGTGAGCCGCTCGGCGGCGCGGCCCTCGACCATGATGTGCATGGCGGGTACGGAGGTGTTCCAGAGGTATTTGCCGGGGATGAGGGCGCGCAGGAGTTGTTCCTGGCGGTAGTAGTTCTCGGCAAACTCCCGACCCGAACTGGGCGGGGCATTGGTGATCATCTCGAAGCCGGGCATCGAAATGTAATTCCACCGGATGGGGCGTTGGGCCTGGTCGACGATGACGGGGGGCAGCATGACGGCCGCCTCCTCCTGGGCCGGCGCGAGGGTCGGCCCGGTCAATCCGATCGCCAGCGGGGCGATCCAGCGGATGAGGGTGGGGGCTTTCATTCCTGCACCTCCTTGATCTCACCGATCTCCACGCCGAAGGCGTAGAGGTTTTCGTTGAAAAACTCGGCAACGCGGAGCCAGACCTCGGGCCGCTCGTCGATGGGACGACTCCAGGTGGTGCGGGGCACCTCCCAGTATTCGGGCGGGTTGCGGTTCGAGCGCAGGCGGTTGCGCAGCGCCCGGGCGTCGTCGTTGTTGCGGTTGGGGTCGTGGACGTCCTCGCAGATCAGCACCTTGGCATCGAGTGAATCGATGTTGCGCAGCACGGAGAGGTCGTCGAGCTGGTCCTTGATCGGGTCGAAATACCAATTGGCGAACACGGCCGGCAGGTGCACGGGCTGCGTCTCGATATCATCCATCATCTGCTGCATGTAGCGCATGCGGCTCGGACGCAGATCGACGCCGCTGTCCTCGAAAGGATCGCTGCCCACGGCGTCCAGCTGGCTGTCGTCGAGCACCGGTGCGAAGGAGGTGGGTTGAAAGTCGATGCCATCCTCGCCTTCGGGGGCGGTGGAGACGACCGGGGCGGTGATGCCGGCGGTCTGTGACAGGTTTTCCAGGTCATTCTGCATGGCCGAGAAGAAGTTCTGGATGTTCTGGGTCAGGACCAGGTTGTGGTCCCGCTCATCGGCGCGTTCGCGGCGGGGCGGGGTCTCGGACAATTTGGTCAGGCTGTTGAAGCCATTCATCGAGACCACGCAGCGGAACAGGTTGGGATCAATCTCCGCGGCCCGCAGGGCGAGCCAGGCCCCGTAGCCGGTGCCGACGCCGGCGACCCGGCGGCGGTCGTAGGGGTGATCGCGGGCGAGCCAGTCCATGGCCACGCGCATGTCGTTGAATGCCGCCTGGTCCGGGGCGGTGCGGGCGCCCATGAAGATAGGGCGACCCCGGCCGGTGGTTCCCGGGTAGTCGACCTGCAGCACCATGCAGCCGAATTCGGCCAGCATCTGGGCGCTGCGGGAGTAGGCGGGGGTGTTCTCGCGCCACAGGCTGTCCTGGAAGAGGCAGATGAGCGGCGGCGGGTTGATCAGGGGATTGCGCGGCAGGGTGAGGATGCCGGTGATCTCGCGGCCGTCCGGTGCGGTGATGGCGAATTGGTTGACCTCGTTGAGTTCCCGACTGTTGAGCTCCGGTGAGCGGCGGATGAACTCGACCCAGCGGGCCTCACGGCGGTGGAAGACGAAATAGCGCCCCGGGTCGTCGAGGGTGGCGACGTGGACAAGGAAACGCTCGCGAGCGTTGTCCCAGTCGAGCAGGCGCACCCGGCGGCCGGGGAAGTCGGCACTGGTGGCGGCCTGCACGTCGTTGAGGATCTCGTCGAGCCAGATTGCGCCCGTGTCGAGTGAGGTGGTCCGCACGCCCACGAGGTGGCCGTCGAGGCGGTCAAAGATCAACGGGTTGTCGTCGGGTTGGGGGTGGAAGTCGGTGTAGTAGACCGCGGCGTTGACGCGGCGGAAGGTGCGTTCCTCGCGACCCATCGAGCGGGTGGTCAGGTCGCCGACCGGCGCGGCGAGATCGAGAGCGGCGTCGGCAATCACGAGCTGGGTGTTGCTGCCGGTGTCCAGGTTGAGGGCAAACACGGCGAAGGTGTCCCG
>Ga0181601_10001919_pt1 | contig 17860 bp, 17 predicted proteins | sample 041ome_8_FD_133020 | JGI IMG/M metagenome (GOLD analysis project Ga0181601, IMG submission 133020) | Coastal salt marsh microbial communities from the Groves Creek Marsh, Skidaway Island, Georgia - 041407BS metaG (megahit assembly) | ecosystem: Environmental > Aquatic > Marine > Intertidal zone...
ACAGGCCATCATCATAGCCATCGCGATAGGAGGCCTTGCCGTAATCGGGAAACTGCATCACGAGCGTCTGCGCATAGTCCCGCCAGACAAGCTCGGCCTTGAAGAATCGCGCGCCATCGCTGCGATGCTTCGCAATAGTCTGCCACAACTGGCGCGGGCTGACTTCGCCAAAATGCAGGTGCGGGCTCATTTTCGAAGAACCATCGATGGACGGGCATTCGCGGTCGGTCTTGTAGTCACCGATCAACTTCACGAAATCGTCAAAGCGTTCGAGCGCGGCGGCCGTGCCGGCGGTCCAGAAATCGCGCATTCCGCCTGCCCAGTCGGGCTTTGTCGGCAGCAGGTCCCAGTCTGCCAGAGCATCGGATTGCGGCCAGCTTTCCGGCAGGGTCAGCGATGGTTCGGGCAGGATGTCGAAGCTGTCGATCGCATCGAATGTCGCGTTCTTGAACGGCGTGAAGATCTTGTAGGGCGTGCCCGATCCGGTGGTCACCATCCCCGGCGGCAGCAGGTAATTGCCGTTGTGCAGGCACAGGTCGAGCTTGCCGGAAAGCTCGCCCTCCGCCGCGCGCCACCACGGCTCGTAATGGCGGATGGCGTGGACCGTCTTCGCACCAGTTTCCTCTGCGAGAGCGCACAGCACGTCCACCGCCCTGCCCTTGCGCAGCACAAGCCTGGAATTGTGGCGGCCGAGATCGGCGGCGAGCGCCTCCAACGAATGGTGCAGATACCAGCGCGAGGCGCCGCCATAGGCGTGGCTGCCGGGCGTTTCGTCATCAAGCACATAGACGGCAATGACCGGCCCGGCTTCGGCTGCGCAGTGGAATGCGGACTGGTCTGCCAGCCTCAGGTCACGCCTCAGCCAGACGATTTGCGGTTCTGCCAAGTTACTTTCCCATTCTTCTGCTTCAGGAGACGAACGGCCTTAATCGGCAGCGGGTTCCGGCGGTGGGTTAGTAGGCTCGCAAACCTCTGCCGGAAGCTCGACCGTGAAGCTGCCTTCGCGCCCCAGATACCGGGCGTCGCTTAGGAGGTAGCGCCCGTCATCGGCAACATGGACCAAAGGCGTGCGTGACCAGAACAGGAAGGGCGCGGCTTGCGGAACGGCGGCGGCGATATCGGGCTTGTCAGCCTCGGGGAGGTCGAAATCCCCCCATTTCTCGCCATTGATCCGAAAGCGGCCATCGCTCCCTGCAATAATATCGCGCTCCCAGAACATGGCCGGCGGTGGGCTGGCAATCACGATGGCGCCCTCGCCTTCATGCGCCCGCTCGCTCGCCCATGTGATGCCAGCGTTGAGGCCGATATAGGCAAGCATCACGGACAAGGCGACGCGCGCCGGCTTCATCCACTCCCCGCCCCGCTTTTCCCGACGAAGGGAGAACCAGACCGAAAAGATCAGCAGCGCCCACAGCCAGATATCGATGATGAACAGCACGTCGCCGTAGAACCACTGGCTGGAAAACGGCTCAAGCAGGCGGATGCCATAGACATTCATCCAGTCGAGCGCCGGGTGCGAAAGGCAACCGATCAGGCTGAGCAGGTAGAGCCATTTGAAGCTGACCGCTCGCCGCCCCTGGGGCCGTTTGCCGCGCTTGGCCTGCCAGCGGTCAAATCCCCAGAGGATACCCGCCAGCACCAGCGGCAACAGCAACCACGCTGGCGGGCCATGCGTAATCCCGCGCCGGAATGCCAGATGTTCCACGCCCTCCAGCCAGAAGAAGCACGCCGCATCCACATCCGGCAGGTTCGCACCGATGATCAGCGCGGGCATGGCCAGACCGGTTTTCTTCTTCAATCCGCACTGGCCGATCAGCGCACCGACAAGCGAATGGGTGAGATTGTCCATCAGTTTCGCCCCTTCGCCGCGTTAACATCTGGAACACGTGGAGCGCGACGATCGTGGCCCATACTTTAGGTGCGCAAAGGCTTGGAAAGCAAGGCCTCAGGCGGGGTCTTGCCGGATCGTTACAGCGGGTCCTATGCGGTTCCGCATACGGTCCAGCTCTGGCCCTTGGCGAGCAGCTTGGCGAGGCTGGTGTCCTTGCCTTCGCTGGCGCGGCGCTTTTCGTCGATCACGGCGCTTTCGTAGGTCGGGCGCGGATCGTCGTAGATCACGCCCAGCGGCATGGGGAATTCGCCAAAAGGCAGTTCCACCAGCATGTGTGCGAGCGCGCGGTTCTTCGCGTCATGCACGCAGACACCGGCAGCTTCCCAGTCGCCATCTTCCACGTCGACCATTTCGAAGGTGAACTTTTCGGGCACCAGCTTCAGGCCCTTGATCGGCCCGGTCTTGGGATTGCCGAACAGCATCGGCTCGCCATGCTGCAGCCACAGCTGCTGCAGCTCCGCACCCTTGGGGGCAGCGAAGGCATCGAACACGTCCTTGTTGTAGACGATGCAATTCTGGAAGATTTCGATGAAAGCCGCGCCCTGGTGGGCATGGGCGGCCATCAGCACATCGGGCAGGTTCTTGGAAACGTCGATCCCGCGGCCGACGAAGCGCGCACCTGCGCCCAGCGCGAACGCGCAGGGGTTCGCTGGACGATCCACCGAGCCGAGCGGAGTAGACGGCGAGCGCGTGTTCTCGCGGCTGGTAGGCGAGTACTGTCCCTTGGTCAGGCCGTAGATCTCGTTGTTGAACAGCATGATCTGCATGTTCACGTTGCGCCGCAGCACATGCATCAAATGGTTGCCACCGATAGACAGGCCATCGCCGTCACCCGTCACCATCCACACGTCGAGGTCCGGATTGGCCAGCTTCACGCCGGTGGCGAAAGCGGGCGCGCGGCCATGGATCGTGTGGAAGCCGTATGTTTCCATGTAATAGGGGAAACGGCTGGAGCAGCCGATGCCGCTGATAAAGCAGGTGTTCGCCGGATCCGCGCCAAGCTGCGGCAGCGTGCGCTGCACGGCCTTGAGAATGGCGTAGTCCCCGCAACCCGGGCACCAGCGCACTTCCTGGTCGGTTTCCCAGTCCTTGAGGGTGGTTTCGGTCTTAACAGGTGCGTTCATGTCTCGGACTGTCCATTATCTTGGCTATATTTGTCATGGCCGTATTTCTCGGCGTATTTCCGGCGGTTCAACTCTCGATGAACGATGCGCGTTGCCTCTTTTGCCTCTGCTGTGCGATTGGGCGGGTGTTTCTTGTTCGTCAATTCCCAGTAAAGTCGCATTTCAATGAGGCTGAGCTGGTTGGCCCCGCCCATCCCTGTAAACCGTAGCTGGTTGGGGTCATTCTCCCACCCGCAGGTTGGACATATGACGTAATCACCTTCCTCCATCTAGAATGCAGCGCAAACGGGACAAGGGAAGGTTTCCAGCTTCATCCCTTCTAGTCTCCTTGCAGAGCCAGTTCGATCGCGGCTTCAAGCTCGGCGATCTTGAACGGCTGTCCGCTCGTCTTGGTATAGGGCTTGGCATCGACCAGCAACTGGTCGCGCAGCACGGTCTTGAACTGGCCCGTGTTCATTTCCGGAACCAGCACGCGTTCGTACTTGCGCAGCAGCTCGCCCGAATTGGCGGGCAGCGGCCAGATGTGTCGGAAGTGGATGTGGCTCACGTCCAGCCCGCGCTTGCGACAGTTGTCCACCGCGCGGCGGATCGGCCCGAAGGTGGAGCCCCAGCCAACCACGGCCAGCTTGCCGCCTGCCTCGTCGCCATCCGGACCGAGCGTCACTCCCTGGTCCTTGACCGCGATGTTGTCGATCTTGGCTTTGCGCAGATCGGTCATTTCCTGATGGTTTTCAGGGGAATAATCAATGTTGCCAGTCTCGACCTTCTTCTCGATACCACCGATGCGGTGCATCAGGCCGGGGGTGCCGGGCTTGATCCACGGGCGCGCACCCTTGGCATCGCGCTTGTAGGGAAGCACCTTGCCATCGGGGTTATTGTTCTCGGTCAGGAACTCGACCTTGAAGGGTTCGAAAGTTTCCGGATCGGGCACCTTCCACGGCTCTGCCGCGTTGGCGATATAGCCATCGGTCAGCAGCATCACCGGCGTCATGTATTCCACCGCGATGCGGCAGGCCTCGATGGCACATTCGAACACGTCCCCGGGCGAGCTTGCCGCGATCACTGGGATCGGCGCGTCGCCATTGCGGCCATAGACGGCCTGGTAAAGGTCGCTCTGCTCGGTCTTGGTCGGCAGGCCGGTGGACGGGCCACCGCGCTGCGAGTTGACAATGACGAGCGGCATTTCTGTCATCACAGCAAGGCCCATTGCCTCACCCTTCAGCGCGATGCCGGGGCCGGAGGAGCTGGTCACGCCCAGCTGGCCGGCATAGCTTGCGCCAATGGCAGAACAGATCGCGGCAATCTCGTCTTCCGCCTGGAAGGTGGTAACGCCGAATTCCTTGAGCCGCGCGAGGTGGTGCAGGATCGAGCTGGCAGGCGTGATCGGATAGCCGCCGAAGAACATCGGCAGGCCAGCCAGCTGCGCGCCGGCCAAAAGGCCCAGGGACACAGCTTCCGCGCCGGTGATCGTGCGATAGAGGCCGGGTTCGGACGCCACCGGATCGACGTGCACCTTGCGCAAGGGCCCCGAAAGCTCCGCCGTTTCGCCATAGGCATGGCCTGCGTTGAGCGCGGCAATGTTGGCATCAGCGATATCGGGCTTGGATTTGAACTTCGCCTTCAGCCAGTCGATAATGGGCTGACGATCGCGGTCGAACATCCACAGCGCCAGGCCCAGCGTCCACATGTTCTTGGACCGCAGCGCATCCTTGTTGCCGAGGCCGAAGTCCTTCACCGCTTCGATGGTCAGCGCGGAAATGTCGAAGGCGAGCAGGTCCCACTTGGCAAGACTGCCGTCTTCCAGCGGGTTTACGTCATACTTCGCCTTGTCGAGGTTGCGCTTGGTGAACTCGCCCGTGTCAGCAATGATCAGGCCGCCCGGCTTCAACGCATCGAGGTTGGTCTTCAATGCAGCGGGGTTCATCGCCACCAACACATCGGGCGCGTCACCAGCGGTGCTGATTTCGCGGCTGCCGAAGTTGATCTGGAAGGCCGAGACACCGAACAGCGTGCCTTGGGGCGCGCGGATTTCCGCCGGGAAATCAGGGAAGGTGGCAAGGTCGTTACCGGCCAGTGCGGTGGACAGGGTGAACTGACCGCCGGTCAGCTGCATGCCATCGCCGCTATCGCCGGCAAAGCGCACCACCACCGCATCGGGGTGGCCATCCTGGGTCTTGAGCGCGGGGTTGTCAGCCGCCTTCGTTGCCATTGTCGAATCCTGTATCTGCGCCATTCTCAGCGCCATATTCCAATCTAGGCGTGGCACCTAGGCGGCGGCCAGCAGTGCCGCAATCAAGTTTTTCTGTCTGGCGGGCAATGCCAGCATGGAAATGGTCCACCATTTTGACTATCTCGCAAGCCCATGAGCAAGCCTGATCTTACCCTCTATCGTCCCTGCGTTGGCGCCATGATGGTCAACGCGCACGGCCACGCCTTTGTCGGAAAGCGCATTGACGGGAAGGACACCGATTTCTGGCAGATGCCGCAAGGCGGTGTCGATCCGGGCGAGAACATGGACGAGGCGATGCTGCGCGAAATGCACGAGGAGACGGGCGTGAAGCCCAAGCACCTCGATATCATCACCACGCTCGGAAGCGAGCTGCTTTATGACCTGCCGCCCGAACTCAAGGGCAAGATGTGGGGCGGCAAGTTCATTGGCCAGCGGCAGACGTGGTATCTGGTGCGCTTCACCGGCGAGGACCATCACATTGACCTGGAAGCGCACAAGCACCCCGAATTCTGCGAATGGAAATGGGTCGAACCCAAGGTGCTGCCATACCTGATCGTGCCCTTCAAGCGTGACGTCTATCAGGTCATTGTGGACGGGTTCCGCGGACTGATCTGATCAGTTCGTCACCGCCGATCAGGGGCGACCGCTTCTGCCGTCATAACCCGCTCGACCGGACCAGCTTCGATAGCTGCTGCCAGTTCCACGGTTTCCTTGCAGGTGGCGCCGCACATCTCTTCGAGGCGGGCGAGATTGTTGCGGGCGTTGTCCATCGCGCCCTTTTCGGCGAGCGCAGCGCCCTCGCCCGAAATGGCGGAGAGATTGTCCGGATCGCGCTCCAGCGCCTCGCGATAATAGTGGATCGCCTTGCCTTGCAGCCCGTCAGCGCGCGCGGCATCGGCCAGATCGACATAGACATTGTTGTATCCCGGATCGACCACCAGCGCCGCTTCAAAAGCATCGATCGCACCTTGCGTATCACCTGCAGCCAGCGCGGCGCGGCCTTCCATCACCAGCGCTTGCGCCCGGGCATCGGGCGCATCGGTGGCACCCAAGAGGGCACTGGAACTCACCGCGGCGAAGAGCGAAAGGGCGATTGCTGCGGGCGAATAACGCATCACGAACTCCTTGAGAGCGGGCTGGTTTTTCAAACCTGTCAAAACCATGGTGAACGAAGGATTATCACGCTGCAGATAAACTGGCGATGAAAAATCCGTCTGTCCCGTCATGGTGCGGTGTCAGGCGAACACCCGGACCATGCGGCCGGCCCAGCGGCAGGTCGAGCGCCTGCGCGGTGAACTGTGGCCGCACGGCGAGGAAGCGCTCGATCTGGTCCTTGCCCTCCTCATCCAGCAAGGAGCAGGTGATATAGGTGATCCGCCCGCCCGGCTTCACAAGGTCCGCAGCCACAGCCAGCAAGCGCTGCTGCAAATCTGCAAGGCGGCCCAGTTCGGCAGGCGTCAGTCGCCAGCGGCTTTCCGGATTGCGCCGCCAAGTGCCGGTGCCCGAACAGGGCGCGTCGATCAGCACGGCGTCGGCCTTGCCGTGCCAGTCTGCCAGCGACTTCAGTTCCTGCCCCGGGTTCATCAACACTTCGCGGACGATGGAGACACCGGCGCGCTCTGCCCGCGGGCCGAGGCGGGACAAGCGCCCGCGATCCGTATCCGCCGCGATCAGCGTTCCGCGATTGTCCATGGCAGCAGCGAGAGACAGCGTCTTGCCACCAGCACCGGCGCAAAGATCGATGATTATCTCACCCGGCTGTGCCGCAAGCGCGAGGCACGCCGTCTGGCTGCCAGCGTCCTGAACCTCGATCAGGCCATCGCGATAGGCCTGCCACTGCTCCACCTGCGTGCCAGAAGGTAAGCGCAGGGCATTGGGAACAGGGAGCCTTTCAGCATCCTCTGGCAAATCGAGCGTGTCGATATCTGCCTTGAGCCTGTTGACCCGCAAATCCAGCGGCGCACGGCCCAGCAAGGCCTCTGCGTCTTCCTCGGATGTGCCGGACGCGATCAGGCGATCTTCCAGCCATTCGGGCGCGATGGAGCCATGCGCAGGCTCCTCTCCCTCACCAATTGCGGGCGGGCCATATTGCGAGCCGTCAAACAGCGCAGCGATCTCCGCGTCATCCCCGGCAAGGCGCAGCATGGCTGCCCTGCCCGTACGCGGAACCTCGCCGCATTCGCGGATGGCGCGATAAACCAGCTCGCGAATGGCGCGGCGGTCTTTCGATCCGGCATAGCGGTTGGCTCGCGCCCACTCGCTGATGATCCGGTCAGCAGGCGCACCTTGCCTGCGTGCCCCTTCGATCACCTTGTCGAGAATCTCGATGGCCGCCTGGACGCGGGCTGATGGGGTCATTTAGCGCGTCGGGTAGTTCGGCGCTTCGCGCGTGATCGACACATCGTGCACGTGGCTTTCCGAAAGGCCGGCATTGGTAATGCGCACGAAGGTGGCCTTGGCCAGGTCCTTCAGCGTGGCGGAGCCGGTGTAGCCCATCGCAGCCTTCACGCCGCCGACCAGCTGGTGCACCACATCGCGCGCCGGGCCCTTGTACGGGACCTGCCCTTCGATGCCTTCGGGAACCAGCTTCATCTGGTCCTTGATGTCCTGCTGGAAGTAGCGGTCTGCAGAACCGCGCGCCATTGCGCCCACGCTTCCCATGCCGCGATAGGCTTTGTAGGCCCGGCCCTGGTAAAGGAACGTCTCGCCCGGCGCTTCTTCCGTACCCGCCAGCAGCGATCCGATCATGACTGTGGATGCACCGGCGGCAAGCGCCTTAGCCGCATCGCCCGACGTGCGCAGGCCACCGTCTGCGATGATCGGCACATCGCCTGCACCCGAAGCTGCATCCATGATTGCCGTCAGCTGCGGCACGCCGACACCGGCGACGATGCGCGTGGTGCAGATCGATCCGGGGCCGATGCCCACCTTCACCGCGTCTGCCCCTGCGTCAACCAGTGCGCGGGTGGCTTCTGCGGTGGCGACATTGCCCGCCACCACCTGAACGGTGCTCGACAGCGCCTTGGCACGTTCCACGGCCCTTGCCACTTCCTTGTTATGGCCATGCGCGGTGTCGATTATGATCACGTCGCATTCGGCTTCAACCAGCGCCTGCGTGCGCTCGAAGCCCTTGTCGCCCACTGTGCTGGCTGCCGCCACGCGCAGGCGTCCGCCCGCATCCTTGGTGGCATCGGGGTTCAGCACCGCCTTTTCGATATCCTTCACGGTGATCAGGCCAACGCAGTGATAGTCATTGTCCACCACCAGCAGCTTCTCGATACGGCGGGCGTGGAGCAGGCGGCGGGCCTCTTCCTGGCTCACACCTTCGCTGACAGTGGCGAGGTTCTCGCTCGTCATCAGTTCCTTCACCGGCTGCAATGGGTTGGCGGCAAATCGCACGTCGCGGTTGGTGAGGATACCCAGCAGCTTGCCACCATCGGTCACGGGAATGCCGCTGATCTTGTTCTGCGTCATGATCGCCTGCGCCTCACCCAAAGTGGCATTGGGGGCGATGGTGATGGGATTGACGACCATGCCGCTTTCAAAACGCTTCACGCGGGTGACGGCAGCACACTGTTCCTCGATGGTCAGGTTGCGGTGAAGCACGCCGATGCCGCCCATCTGCGCCATCACGATGGCCATCTCGGCCTCGGTCACCGTGTCCATCGCGGCGGAAAGCACCGGAATGTTCAGCGCGATCGACTTGGTCAGCTGCGTCTTGGTGGAAGCCTGCGAGGGCAGGATGTCGCTCTCCGCCGGCTTCAGCAGGACGTCGTCAAAAGTAAGGCCGGTTTCGATTTCCATGGGTGCCACCAATGTGAGAGCTGCGTTGATTCGTGGCGGCCCATGTAAACGCACTATGTGGCATTCGCTAGAGGGGAGGCACAAGATCATGTCCTGGTGCACAATTGCTGCCGCACCTGCGGCATTTTGGCCAAACGGCAGGTCCCGGCCCCGGCTCAATTCGTCGCAAGTTGTGCCGAGAAACGACATGTGTGGCGATTTTGGGGCGGAACGTTCAGCGTTTCGCAAGGTTTACCTGAGCAGGCAGGGGAAGCGTACCGCACTGACCAACCATCAAAACAGGGGGCTAAACATCACCGGGCGTCGCCCCGGTCAGGCCCACACGCGGCGCATTCGACCGCGATAAATCGAAGGAGTACCAAAGTGAACACCATGACCCTCAAGGCAGCAGCCTTGCCCCTGCTTGCCGTAGCGGCGACTTCCGCTCCCGCTGCGTTCGCGCAGGAACTGGAGCCGGTAACCGCGCAGGCACGCGGACAGACCGACAGCCAGATCACCGTCTTTGGCGAAGTGCCGTCGGATATCTCCAACCTGCCGGAAGGGCCGGAACTGGAAGGCTTCATCTCTTCGCGCACCGGCAACCGCGTGCAAGTGACCTCTGCCAACGGCGTGACCACCGAAGTGCGCGTGGCTGACGTGACGGATATCCGCTCCACGGGCGGCTTCCTCGGTCTCAGCAAGAACACGCTGGGCACAGACGCTCTGTTCAACGGCCTGCCAGTGACGGTGCAGACGGTCGAGTTCGATAGCGGCCTGCTGGCAAGCCGCATCCGCTTCAAGAATGGCGATCTGGAAACCGCACGCATGATTCACAGCGGCACCAACCAGCGCTTTGCCCGGAACGAGGAGATGATCGAGGAAAACGCCGCCGCCACCGAGGCGCTGCGCGGCCGCGTTGCCAATATCGACCAGTACAACATTCGCGGCACCACGAATGTGTATTTCGACACCGGCAAGTGGGAGCTTTCCCCGCAGGCCGAATACCAGCTATGCACAGTGGCGCAGCAGGCTGCCGATATGGACAATGCCGTGTTGCTGGTCGTCGGCTATACCGACAATGTCGGCGATGAAGATTACAACCAGGTTCTGAGCGAACGCCGCGCAGGCCGGGTGGTGAACTTCCTGCAGCAGCGTTGCAGCTGGCAGCCGTGGCGCATGATGACGCCGACCGGCATGTCGGAATCAGACCCGCTGGCAGACAACACCACCGCCGCTGGCCGTGCGCAGAACCGCCGCGTTTCGGTGAACATCCTGACCAGCAAGGCGCTGGAAGGCTGAGGATTTGAGGGTGGGCTTTCGGGTCCACCCCTTCCCTTACTGAAAGGGTCGCAGCGCCCTATTCCGCTGTCCACCCGCCATCGACAGACCAGTTCGCACCGTTGATGTTCTGTGCCTCTTCGCGGCACAGGAAAACGGCCATGGCGCCCACTTCCTCTACCTGCACGAACTTCTTTGTCGGCTGCTTGGCGAGGAGGATGTCGTTCATCACCTGCTCGCGCGTCATGCCGCGGGCTTTCATCGTATCGGGGATCTGGTTTTCCACCAGCGGCGTCCAGACATAGCCGGGGCTGATGCAATTGGCGGTGATGTTGTGCGTCGCCAGTTCCAGCGCCAGCGTCTTGGTCAGCCCCGCAATCCCGTGCTTGGCCGCAACATAGGCGCTCTTGAACGGGCTTGCGGTCAGCGAATGCGCGCTGGCGGTGTTGATGATCCGGCCCCAGCCCGCCTTCTTCATATGCGGCACCGCGAGCCGCGCAGTGTGGAACGCGGCTGACAGGTTGAGAGCGATGATCGTCTCCCACTTCTCGGCCGGAAATTCTTCAACCGGGGCGACATGCTGCATACCGGCATTGTTAACGAGGATGTCGACCCGCCCTGCCTCTGCCATCAGCGCCTCGACACCCGCAACGCTGGTGAGGTCTGCGTTCACGTGGTCCGCATCCAGTTCCTCGCACAGCTTTTCGATCTCGGCCTCGTCACCGAAACCGTTGAGGATCACTTCGGCCCCTTCGGCCTTCAGCGCACGGGCGATGCCAAGGCCGATGCCTGATGTCGATCCGGTGACAAGGGCGCGTTTGCCGGAAAGGAACATGCTCGACTCCTTGATAAATTCTGGCCAATGTTTCCCATGAGCAGGGCCGCCGGGTCCAGCCCCTTTTCGCAACTGCAAAAATTTCGCAAAGAAAATCCCATGCGCCTCAAGCAATTCCGGCCCGGGTCAATTCGCGTGCGGCGTGGCGGCAGCGGCGGTGGCGGCAGCCGCATGGGCAGTGCTGGTGGCATCGGCTGCGGCGGCCTGGTGGTGGTGCTGATCGGCATCTTCGTTTTCGGGGCCGATCCGGGCCAGATGATCGGCATGGTCGAAGGCGCGCAGCAAGGCGCGCCCAGCCAGCAGCAGGCACCCTCCGCTTCCAACGAAAGCGATATCGAGATCTGCGACGATAACGCCTATTAGCTGGAAGCCTGCAACGCGCTCGCCTCGCTGGACGAGACGTGGGCACCGCGTTTTGCCGAAGCCGGCATCGATACCCGCCGCACCGGCCTTGTTAGAGGCTTATTCGGCGGAGCGCTGGCGATGACGGCCTATGCCCCCTTCTGCCCCGGCGAGGGCGCGCTCTACTTTGTCACCTTCTACCTGCTGCCCATCCTTGCCATGGCGGGCATTGGCTGGCTGGCAGGCCCCAGATTGCTGCGCTGGTAGAATGCGAAAACGCGCGCTAACAGGCCCGTGATGGGCAAGAAACTCAACTACAGCGTGCGCAACCTCTCGCAATGCGAGAACAACGCCGATTTCCGCGAGCTGGCGAAACGCAAGCTGCCCTTCCCCGTGTTCCATTACATCGATGGCGCGGCGGATGACGAGGTGACGAAGGATCGCAACACGCTGGCCTTCGATGATGTGGACCTTGTTCCCAACGTGCTTGCCGGTGTGGAGCAGGTGGACACATCCATCACCGTGATGGGCCGCACCAGCAAGCTGCCGCTTATGCTCTCCCCTACCGCTTTGCAGCGGCTGTTCCACTGGCAGGGCGAGCGTGCGGTTGCCGCCGTGGCCGAGAAGTTCGGCGTGTGGTTCGGCATTTCCAGCCTTGGCAGCGTGAGCATCGAGGAGATCGGGGAGCGCTTCAAGGGCCCCAAGATGCTCCAGTATTACTACCACAAGGACAAGGGCCTCAACGCCGCCCTGCTGGAAAAGGCGCGCCTCGCCAATTTCGATGCCGTCACCCTGACAGTGGACACCATCGTTTCCGGCAATCGCGAACGGTGCAAGCGCACCGGCTTCACCAGCCCGCCGAAGATCACGCCAGCCAGCTTCCTGTCCTATGCCACCAAGCCGCGCTGGGCGCTGGATTACATGTTCCGCGAGAAGTTCGACCTGCCGAATCTCTCCAGCCATGTCGATGCGGGCAGCAATTTCGCCCTGTCGGTGCAGGACTATTTCAACTCCATGCTCGATCCGTCGATGAACTGGGCTGATGCGGAAAAGCTGCGCAATGACTGGGGCGGCACCTTCTGCCTCAAGGGCATCATGTCGGTGGAAGACGCGAAGCGCGCGGCGGACATGGGCTGTGATACGATCATGGTGTCGAACCATGGCGGCAGGCAGCTCGATGGCTCGCGCAGCCCGTTCGACCAGCTTGATGCCATCGTTCAGGCCGTGGGCGGCCGCTGCGAGGTGATCCTTGATGGCGGCGTGCGGCGCGGCAGCCATGTGCTGAAAGCGCTCGCCACGGGTGCCACGGCGGTGAGCGGCGGCAGGCTCTACCTCTATGCCCTCGCCGCTGCGGGAGAGGCAGGGGTGGACCGCGCTGTCAGCCTGCTGGAGGCAGAGATCGTGCGCGGCATGAAGCTCATGGGGGTGACCCGGATAGACCAGCTCACCCCCGCCATGCTCGAGAGGCGTTAGGCCTCCGTTACGTCAGGCGTGCTGCGCCCGACTGCGGACCAGTTCACCTGCCGCGTCATGTACATGATCCCGGCCAGCCCTGCGAAGAGCAGCAGCGACCCGATCACCAGCGCATAGGTCTCCATGTTGAGTAGCACGAACAGCAGCGCGTAAAGCGCGGCCAGCATGATCCCGATGAAACCCGCGCGCCGCCATGTGCCCAGCACTGCCGCGCTGTAGGCGGTCAGCAGGCCGATCACCGCAACCGCTGCGACCAAATAGGCAAGGCCAAAGCCGATCACCTCGGCAAAGGCGAGCAGCATTACGAAGAACAGGATCAGCCCTGCCCCGGTGAGGAGATATTCCGCTGCCGCCACCCGCGCGCCGCCAACAATGTCGAACATCAGGAAGGTGGCGAAGGTGAAGCCGATGAACAGGAAACCGTATTTCACCGCGCGGTCCACCTGGCTGTAGAGGTCAACCGGATCGACCAGACCGATGGACGCGGAGACGACTGCCGGATCGTCATCCGTCGCCACCAGCGCCTTGCCCAGCGCAAGGTTGGTTATGCCTTCGAATGTAGCGGTGAATCCCTCGGCACCCACTTCGCGGCTGTCTGGCAGGAAGCCGGTGAAGCTGGGGTGCTGCCATGCGGAGTTGACGGTCCATTCGGTTTCGCCGCCGCGCGGGATCAGGTCCAGCGAGTGGCTGCCGCGCAGGCCGTATTGCCATTCGACGCGAAGGGGTTCGCTGCCTTCCCAACTGGCGAATGCGGAAAAGCCCGAACCGTTGGTGGCCGCCGGACCATTGCCCGGCTGCAAGCGCAGTGCATCGCCATCGGTAGACACGCGGGCATTGTCATCCAGCCCGCGCGGGTCGGATACGCCGAAGCGCAACTCGATCTGGTCCAGCATCAGGCTGTCAGGACTCATGCCTAGACGAAGCAGGTCTTCCGGCATCTCAAAGCGCGCGGTGCCTGACAGCGCGCTTTCATAGACCACGCTTTCATAGATCGCGTAGCTTTTGCGATCGGGATCGATCGTGGTCTCCACGCTTTGCAAGGTTGGCGATACGAACAATTCTCGGCGCACGCGGGTGGTGCGGTTGGTCTGGGCGCCATTCACCGTCTCGGTGGTGGTCACCTCCTGCATCCACGGGATCACCAGCACCGGGCCGGTCACCATCTGCGGCCCACCCCAGCCTTCGGTGATGCTCTTCTGCGCTGTCTGGGACTGGGTTTCGCGGTCATAGACCAGCGCATAGACCATCAGCAGCGGCACGATCAGCACCAATGCCACAAGGCCGACAAGGGCGAGTTTCACGCCCGGACTTCTTTCACGACTCACCGCAATTCTCTCTCATGGTTCTGCGACGAACCGCTATCTGTGCGCGATCAACTGAATGGTTTGTGAACTCGCGCGCGTGCACGTGAGAGGTGGTTTGCGCGGCGCAGAAATGGCGGCATGATCGGCGCCATCATGCTGAAACGATTCGCCCTTGCCGCACCGCTCGCCCTCGCCTTCACCTCGCCCGCCACGGCGCAGGATGCTAAAATACCGGCAGAACCCGCCGTTGAGGAAGAGGTGATGGAGGAAGCCGCGCCCGAATTCGAGGCCACACTTGTGGTTATCGAGACGACCATGGGAGATATCACCGTGGCGCTGGAGACAGAGCGCGCGCCCATCACCGCCGCCAATTTCCTGCGCTATGCTGATGAGGACCGCTTCGACGGCACGGTTTTCTACCGCGCCATGCCGCTGGAGTGGGGTGAGCAGCCCAACGGCCTGATCCAGGCGGGCACGCAGAACAATCCGGACCGCATCCTCGATCCCATCGCGCATGAGCGCACCAGCGACACCGGCATCCTGCATGAGCACGGCACGCTCTCCATGGCGCGCTTCGATCCGGGCACGGCAACCGGTGATTTCTCGATCATGCTGCGCAAGCAGATCGGCATGGACGCTGATCCTGACAACGAGGACCCCGCGTTCCACGATGGCTACGCCGCTTTTGGCCACGTGGTGGAAGGGATGGACGTAGTCGAGGCGATCCATGCCGCGCCCACCGACCCCGACAAGGGCGAAGGCTGGCTGAAAGGCCAGATGCTGGCAGAACCGGTGGAGATCGTGGATGTGCGGCGGGTTGAGGTGGCGGAGTAAGCGGTCAGGCCGGGGCCATTGCGCCTTTGCGTGGCGCGTTCGCTGCCAGATGTGCGCGCCATTCAATCTCGCGACACAACGCTTCAAAATCATGCTGGCCCGGAAAGACATGGTCTGAAAGTTCGATCGTGCTGCGGTCCTTGTCGCGCACCCGGATCGCGTTGCCATGAGCGATGCGGTAACGCTCGATCTTGCTGACCTGATCCCAGCGCAGGGAAAGATCCCGCGCGATGGGCCTGCCGCGGACGCTTAGCTGCTTGTTGTCGAGCCGCACATGCGGCTTTCCGCCGTGGACCAGCCCGATCAGAATGATGATTCCCGGCACCATCATGCCGAGCGCGCCAAGCCCGAAAAGCACGTCCCAGAACAGTGGAGGCAGGTCGAAACCCAACTCGATGCCGCGATATTTCACCGCAGTCGTATCCTCGAAGAACAGGCCGTAGAGGAACACCAGCGCGAAAGCGAAGAACAGCAGCATGATGAACAGGCTGACCGCCAGCGGCACATGCATGCGCAGCACCAGCGCGCCGTCTGGTCGCCTTTCGAATGCCATGGGTGCAACACTTCTCCAACTGGTCAGTGCTGACCAGCATAGGAGAAGGAGCTTTCGATGCCCTAAACCGGCGAAAACCGCTGGGCTTAGTAAACGCGCGCCTTGGGCTTGATATACTCGATATCGTCGGTGAGCGTGTATTCGTGCACCGGACGGTAATCGATCTTCACATCGCCGCCGCTGCCGCCCCAGCCTTCGAACCAAGCGGCAGTGTGCTTCATCCAGTTCACATCGTCGCGATCCGGGAAGTCCTCATGCGCGTGGGCGCCGCGGCTTTCCTTGCGGTTTTCTGCGCTGTTCATCGTCACCACGGCTTGCGCCATCAGGTTGTCGAGTTCCAGCGTTTCGATGAGGTCGGAATTCCAGATCAGCGAACGGTCGGTGACATGGATGTCCTGCATCTGCTTGTTGGTTTCAGCGAGCAGCTTCACACCTTCTGCCATCAGCGCGCTGTCGCGGAACACGGCGGCATGCTTCTGCATGGTCTTCTGCATGTTGGCGCGCACTTCCGCCGTGGGCGACCCGCCCTTGGCGTTGCGAAAGTGATCGACACGGCTCAGCGCAAAATCGGCGCTATCGGCATGCAGTTCTTCCTGCTTGGCGTTGGGCTGGATCAGTTCCTTCAGGCGATGGCCGGTTGCGCGGCCAAACACCACGAGGTCGATCAGCGAGTTCGAGCCAAGGCGGTTTGCACCGTGGACCGACACGCAGGCAGCCTCACCCACGGCGAACAGGCCGGGCACCACATGGTCCGGATTGCCGTCCGGCCCGATGGTGACGACTTCGCCGTGATAATTACAGGGAATGCCGCCCATGTTGTAATGCACCGTCGGCGTGACCGGCAGCGGCTGACGCGTCAGGTCGACACCGGCAAAGATCTTGCCGCTTTCGGTGATGCCCGGCAGGCGCTGGGCCAGCGTCGCGGCGGGAATATGGTCAAGGTGGAGGTAGATGTGGTCCTTTTCAGGCCCCACGCCGCGCCCTTCGCGCATTTCCAGCGCCATCGAGCGCGACACCACGTCACGCGAGGCGAGGTCCTTCGCGGAAGGTGCATAGCGTTCCATGAAACGCTCGCCTTCGGAGTTGGTCAGGTAACCGCCCTCGCCGCGCGCGCCTTCGGTGATCAGCACGCCTGCGCCGTAAATGCCGGTGGGGTGGAACTGCACGAATTCCATGTCCTGCATCGGCAGACCAGCGCGCAGCACCATGCCTCCGCCATCTCCGGTGCAGGTGTGGGCAGAGGTGGCGGTGTAATAGCAGCGGCCATAGCCGCCCGTTGCCAGCACCACGGACTGCGAACGGAAGCGGTGAATCGATCCGTCATCCATGCACATGGCGATCACGCCGACGCACTTCTTGCCGTCGGGCGTGTCCTTCATGATCAGGTCGATGGCGAAATATTCGATATAGAAATCAGCGGAATACTTCAGGCTCTGCTGATAGAGTGCATGCAGCATGGCGTGGCCGGTCCGGTCCGCCGCGGCGCAGGTGCGCTGCACGGGCGGGCCTTCACCCATGTTCTGCATGTGGCCGCCGAAGGGACGCTGGTAGATCGTCCCATCATCATTGCGGCTAAACGGAACGCCTGCATGTTCCAGCTCATAAACAGCGGCGGGGGCTTCCCGCGCGAGATATTCGATTGCGTCCTGGTCACCCAGCCAGTCAGACCCCTTCACGGTGTCATACATGTGCCAGGTCCAGTGATCGGGCGAATTGTTGCCAAGGCTGGCCGCAATGCCGCCCTGTGCCGCAACGGTGTGCGACCGCGTGGGGAAGACCTTGGTGATATTCGCGGTCTTCAAACCGGCTTCGGCAGCGCCCATGGTGGCGCGCAGGCCGGAACCGCCAGCCCCCACGACCACCACGTCATAGGTATGGTCGATGATCTTGTAGGCAGGCTGGGTGGAATTTTCAGAAGCCATCAGGCGGCACCTCCAAGTGCGAGGCGGGCAATGGCGAACAGGCCGAATGCCACACCGGCAAAGGTGAACAGGTTAAGGGCGGTCATCGCGGCAAACTTGTTGCCCGCTTCATGAATGTAGTCCTCGACCAGGACCTGCAGGCCAAGGCGGGCGTGCCAGAAGGTGCTGATCACGAACAGCGCCACGGCAGTCGCCTGCACCGGGCCGGAGAGCCACAGCGCAATCGTCTCGTAATCGAAGTTTCGCTGCAGGATGAAGCTGACGGCGAGGAAGATGCCCAGCACCAGATTG
>Ga0181601_10001925_pt1 | contig 17837 bp, 14 predicted proteins | sample 041ome_8_FD_133020 | JGI IMG/M metagenome (GOLD analysis project Ga0181601, IMG submission 133020) | Coastal salt marsh microbial communities from the Groves Creek Marsh, Skidaway Island, Georgia - 041407BS metaG (megahit assembly) | ecosystem: Environmental > Aquatic > Marine > Intertidal zone...
ATCTTTAACGACTTAAATTTTGCACTGATTGAGGCAGTCTCTGAAAATTGTGAAGTTCTGTCATCTTCCCGTGAATAAAAGCTATTCAGGTTAGTGCTGACAACTTCCATCGAAGGCAAATGACTTTTGATAGCGCTCAAACTATTCATAATTCTGTTACTCATCGGCAACATTCGCACAACAACAACAGTCAAAAAAGCTATCGATGCAAAGTTTTGCTCTAATCCGCCAGCATTATTTAGCCATAATAAGACGATAGCCATTGAACACATAATCAAAGTTTCAATAACAAACCTCGGCATCAAAACAGCTACATCACGGTTTCTTTTCATTCTGGATCGCAAATCTACATTGCGATCATACTGACGTTGAAAATACCCTTTGACACCCAATACCTGAATATCTTTAAAACCGCCCAAACCTTCCTGTAAATCCTTGATAACTTTGGCTTCACGCTGTTGGAGTATCTTCCCCCATATCACCAGCCTTTTCTTCAGTAGTGTGAAAATAACCGTCAAGAGAAGAGTTATAAATAAAATAACGAGTAAAACCTCAATCTGTTGCACAGCCAGAATTGCAACAATTCCCACAAACAGGAAAAGCTCTGTCAATAAAATGCCGCTATGTGATAAAACAGCCTCTCCAAAATTAATAGCATCGTAAGTAATCGTGCGAATTACGTCTGAAGTATTTTTCTTGATATATTGAGCATATGGCTGGTTGATTGCTGCCTGAAACATCCTTTGAACAATATTGGCATGCAGTTGTTTTTGTATGGTATGTATGAAAAACGCGATAAGTCCTAACAGGCTGTTCTTCACCAGGTAAAACCCGACAAACCAGATCGTAGCATCGACACGATAGTTATCAGTCAGCGAAAGCATCCAGTCTAATGGAGCAAATATTTCTGAATAATCGGCAAGGTATTGCTCTGACATCATCAGGTTGACATAAGGAATCACCAGAGCCAAGCCAACCAGTTCCAACAGGCCGTTTGAAAGAATTATAAAAACAAGCACAACCAGCCATTTGTGTTCTGCAGGCGTAAAGACTTGCCAGATACTTTTTATCAAATTCATATTTATGGTAAATCGAGCCCGAGAGAATTATCTATTCCAGTATTAGTAAGTAGAATCCGAAATTTTTAATGATCTTAAGAGTTTCTCTGACACAAAACCACCGTGCCATCTCTTGCCTTAGAAGAAACGCTGACAGTGAGAGCAACCCATTAATGTCACCAAATGGATCATATGTGCGAAAAAAATTATCAGCGGCATAGGGCAAGAAGATGCTACCAAAATTTTAAAACGCGGAAAAAAGACACTATTAAATTGTACTGCTAGTTCACACTTAGATTACTCATCGGAAGGGTCCAAATAGAGAATTTGTGGGAACCTAGTATCAAAGCATCACGTTGGTTAAACCTTACTTTTGAAGTTGATAATCACATAGTTAAAAGGCTAATAGTAAGAATTTTATACTTACACAGTCATTAATAAAAATTAACTTTTTGAGTTGTTTTGAATGACACCTTCGACAGAATATCAGCAATTTTCTCTCCAGCCCCACCATCACCATACAAATGATCGGTATCGTAATGGCCATGGTCAATCTGTGTTTCAATCGCATCAATAATAGCCTGCGACTCAGGTTCAACATCTATAATGTTGTTACCCTTGAGACGCATGTTCTGTCTGGAACCAATATTCACCGCGGGAACACCAATGACTTCACCTTCACGAACAGCACTACTCGAATTACCCAACATACAGGCGCACTGATGCATTAACTGTACGTATATATTGATTGGCAAATTTACAAATAAGTGCAACCAGTCAGGCTGGACATGTTCTCTGAACACCCGGATAGCTTTTGATATCTCATCAGAACCCGCATCTGCATTTGGCCAAATCATGATGGTCTTCATGCGTATCTTATCTAAAGCTCCCAACAATTGTTCGATGTGGTGCTTGTTAGAACCAAATTCTGTCGTTACAGGGTGAAATGACACTAGCAAAAAGGGTTCTTCTTCGAGGTTAAATTCACGCCCCACTCCCTTGTAGTGCTCAAAAATTTTACCTGAGGAAACAAGGTTTCCAGCTTTGATATCGTTGAGGCATTCAAGTACGTAGTCGATACGCGGACAGCCAACCACTTTGACCGTGTCAGGATCCTCTCCCATTTTAATAATGCGATCAGCAGAGTCCTCGTTGGCAGGAAAATGTATATTGGCAAACTTGGTAATGGCATGACGAATGCTTTCATCAATGGTGCCAGACCTTTCTCCGCCCATTGTATGAGCGACCGGGATATTCATCATTGCTGCTGACAAGACCCATGGCAGTACATCAAAGCGGTCTCCGATTGCAACAACACAATCAGGTGCCAGTTTTTCCAGACTCATAGAATGGTCAATCATCCCCAGGCCAATCGACTTTGACATCGCCGGAGGGGTTTCACCTTCAACGATTGTGTTAGTAACAATATCAGGCTTGAACCCCTCTTCCTGAACCAGCTTACGAAGATCACCAAACCTGGGCAAAACAGCTGCACCCGCCAAGACCAGTCCTAATTCCAGTTCTGGATGGTCATTGATCGCCCGCATAATAGACCGGGCACTACTGTAATTGGCACGACTACCAACATAAACAGCGATTTTTTTCATCCAGCCTCCCGATCAGACAAATAGTTTCCAATCAGTTCAGCGACCTTGCCAAACACTTTACCGTGCGCGTCCAAGGTTGAGCCACCTGCATGTGGTGTAATAATAATTCTGTTATCAGTGAATGATCGCTCTACCAGCGGATCACGTGGTAATTGGGCAGATTCATACTCTTCATTGCATACATCAAAACCGATTGCTGCAATTTTACCGCTGTCAAGACCGTCGATTATGGCACTCGAGTCTACCATTCCACCACGTGCTGTATTAACAACCACTACGCCTTCTTTCATGTTTGCAACAGCTGAAGCATCAATCATGTTTGCAGAGGTCGGATTAAGTTTAGCATTCAAGCTGATAACATCGGATTCGTTATACAAAACCTCTAGGTCAACAGCTTCAACTTCAGCATCGTACTGACTGTCATCAATATCATACGCCAATACTCTCATGCCAAAGCATTTCCCGAACCTGGCAACCATTTTTCCCAGTCTGCCATAGCCGATCACGCCCAGCGTTTTATTATTCAGCTCAAAACCACGAATATCGGTATTTACCCAGCTTTTATTGACCTGCACCCGATCCATCAAATCACGCAGATTACGCATACAGGCCAAAATAAGCAGCCAGTTCATTTCAGCGGTACTGGTGATTTCATTGATAAAAGAACGATCATCGTTGAGACTGATAAAGTGAATTCCGTTTGCCGCCAGTGCGTCCGTATCAATATGGTCTTTGCCTGTACTTGGCGTAGCCAGGATTTTCAAGTTTGTTGCCCTGGTAATAACCTCAGAATCCACTTCTTCAAATAGGTGGGGTACCAATATTTCGTACTTATCTATATTCTCCAGAAGGTAATCTCGGTCATAACGTACAAACGTACAATTACCTACCGCATCAAATTTTTCAACGTTTGGATATTCCTGGTCAGAGAATCCAACTAATACTTTCATTACAGACCTTTGTTATTAATAAATTCATTAAAAAAAGCCAGATCCTCACTGAATCGATCATATTCCAGCGAGGCTTTGGCAATCAGGTAATCAAGATGCTCATCAACATTAATGGAATTTGCTTCGGGCATTTCCATTCCTACTACCCAGTTACCCCTGATAACACCTTCATCGACCAGGTTGCGAGTTCTGGTCAGGTAAATTGCACCGTTACGAATATAGGCATCAGGCTGAAAATCCTGTCTTCTTGATGGTTCAGGCTCAATATATTCATCACAAAAATCCATCAGCTGCCCTGAATCGGACATTCTCTTGATACGCAGAGGATGATGATCACCCAGTTTACAAATACTGGCCACACAGGTTGCCTGTGAATTTTCTGACATCAGGCTGATTGCATCTTTAATATGTTGTGGAGTTCGAAATGGTGATGTTGGCTGCAAAATCATGACAGCATCGAAACCTCTGTCATGTTGCTCACTGTACCAGTTGAGAACATCTAGAACCGCATCAATTGTTGGAGAATTATCCGCTGCCAACGCAGGAGGGCGCAGGTAATCTTTTTCGATATCGTACTGACTGACAGTAGAGAGATAATGCTCAGAATCAGTTGAAACAACAACCTCATCCAGAATACCCAGCTGCTTTGCTTTTACCGCTGCATAAACTGAAAATTCCAGTAGCGGTATCTTCTTGATTGGTTTGATGTTTTTATCGGGCACACCTTTTGAGCCCGATCTTGCTGGAATGAAACCCAGTACTTTCATTGTAATGTTATTTTAATTTCAGAAAAATCAGAGAAAACACCTTGCCCCATCCAAATTGTGTGATTACCGTAAATATTCACGAACAATCATATCATCTGGTTCAGCTTCATTTTCGTAAATCTTGCCAAGAATTGCATCAATTTCAGAAGCAGGAATACCATTCCCGGGCTTCTTAAATGCAATGTTATCCATTGTAAGCGCATCGCCTTTGCTGATTTTTGTAGCAGCCACTATGGATTTTTGAAAAATATCCTTCATCTCTCCGTAGGCTGAGAGATCATCTTTATCGATGCCAGATTTCATGGCTTCGGCGACAAAATTCACATCATCGACAAGCTGGCGAAATTCCTCAGGATCTAATGAAAAGCGTGCATCAGGGCCATAAAGTTTCTTTGATATCGTGAAATGCTTCTCGATTACTCTGGCACCTAATGTAACAGCAGCGACTGCAGTAGCTCCTGTAAGGGTATGGTCACTCAAACCAATACAGGTACCAAATTTTTCTCTGATCTGGCCCAAGATGTTGAGTCCTACACTCTCAGGTGGGGTCGGATACATTGAACTGCACTGTAAAACACAGAGCTCAGTACCAGCCTTTTTAAAAACATTGACGGCTTTTGTCAGCTCATCCCAGTTTGACATCCCTGAAGATAAAACCACTGGCAAACCTGTCTCAGCGACAATTCGCAACATAGGAATATTGGTAACTTCTCCCGAAGGAATCTTGATAATCTCAAAACCGGCTTCCACAGCTCTTTTTACGCTTTCGTTCGAAAATACTGACACACAGGGTATGACGTTGTTTTCTTTACAAAGGTGAGCAAGTTCAGTGAACTGAGTTATAGAGAATTCAGTACGGGTAAAATACTCGAAACGGCTCTCCCCTTTGAAATAAGGAGGACTCGGGGCATTTTTTACAGTTTCTTCACTTGCGATGTGCCACTGGTACTTAATAACATCCGCGCCAGAAGCTACAGCAGCTTCTGTTAACTTTCTTGCCAGCCCAATACTTCCATCATGTGTCATTCCGATTTCGGCGATGACAGTGACATTTTGTCCGCTATTTAAAGAAAACATTTTAGATAAAGACTCAATTTGTAAGGTGCTGTCATCAAAAATTACTTTTACCTGAGCTGCTGATAGGTATGTCTATTTTTTTCCGGTATTTCAACGGTAATAATATCATCATGTAAACTATAGGGCGTATAGCGAAAAATACGATTGCCCCCTTTTGCATGAAATATCGCCATTTCAGCCTGGATTGAATTTTTCGCAATATAGATGAAGCTCTCTTTCCTCGGTTTTTTTGGCAGAAAACTTCCAATCGCTTTATCAATATCCAAATCGCAGGTTGCCACTGATTTCGTACCAAAATAATTTAGAAACCTTTCTCTAAAAAGTCAGTTTCACAGCGAACCGGGTATATGCACCGTTCCCACATCTTGCCTGAACTGTCTTTGAGTCAAGCAACCATTTTCCATCTAGGCTGAACAAGCTGGTTAAACTGAATTCAAGCCAAGTTCTCTATAGCAAGCACAATGACACGCTTAAAATTTGATGAATAGAGATTAATAAGCAGTTTTAAATCAATACTTTAGATATCGAAAACACAGTTGTTGTTTTAAACAAATGGTGAAAACGCGTCATACTCGTTTTTCTTTAAGAAAAGCTGCTCTGACTTAGTAATATTACCTTCATGCAAATGCTGTAAGTAGATAATGGTCAGGTACCTGATAAAAATCAGGATGGTTCCCTGTTCCCCAAATAGTTGTCGGTTTATTTCGCAGTCCTGTTCTCAGTTAACGGAATCCCAGTTGACCACACCTTCAACTGAAAACATATGCCTTTCCTGTTCTGGCAAACATTCCTGTGGTTATATTTTTTCTTCTTCATCCAGACCTATTAAGTGTCTATTTTCTGGTCGAGCGAAGAAGTTCTGGATGATTGTATTGATCAACAAGACCCGGGCTCTTCAATTTTTTTTTTGGGGGGGGTATTCAATTGCAACTTTGTCTTAGCAGTCTTCCCCAATTCAATGTGAACAATATTCCTTCTATTGCCCTGTTCCCGTTGTCATTTCAGACATAAATTCTACCATCTGACCAATCCCATCAATATCCTCAAAATGTTTACACCCTAGGGGAATATTTGAGACGTAGTAGTCAGCCACCTCATGTCTGCTCATACCTGCAAACTGGGTATAACTTGAAAGTATCTCCGAAGCTGATCGTGTAATAATTTCCGGGTTTTCGCTGAAAATCGATTCTTTATATTTTTCTCTCCCCAGGTAAAAACTACCTGGAATACCTGTTACCACTGCATCTAGTGTGGGACTGGTAAATGCCATACTCAACACATAATCAGAGACCTCTATAAGCAGAGAAGCACAGAAACCACTCTCCGAAACATCAACAAACCTTCCCGATTGGATCAATCGCTTATAAATTGCAGTTAACGGATTAGAATCGTTGTCTGAATCAGACATTAGCTTTTTCTGTTTGAGTATAAAATGCCAATTGGAAAAACGATCATCCTGAAGCATATCTTCAAGCATATAAAAAAAGTCCAAAAGATCACTTTCATCATTCAAAGTGTTCTCACTTGCAGATGCCGTGAAAACCGAAACAACCACTAGGTCATGGTCCCTCACCACATCAAAAAGATTAAGGTAATCCTGATAAGGTTTTACCTGACTAGCTTTAAACAAAGCACCTGTAATCAAAGACTGCCTAGCTTCAGCTCCCTGCAGTGCATCGTATTCCTTTTGCCTAGTGCATATGTAAGCTTTGGTGTCATAGTAGGTAAATGCATTGACAGGTTTTCTGAATGTTTCCATCGACGCATTGTCGAGGAAATAATAATCACTCCAAGAAGAGGCATATTCCAGTGTTCGAACATTATGTTGCTCAAGAATGATATTTCTGGTCAGGTGCTCCTTACCGTCATTATTGAATGAGCAGTACCATTTCACATCGCTTACATCTGTAAAATATAGCCATCGATACTTGTCATAAATCAGTTTGGCAATAAGATCATGGAAAATGCCTGATGTTCGCATGATCAACCCAAAGCTTTGAAAGATAATTTTTAGCTGCGCAATGAACAGTTTAAGAATAAATGATGGAGAGACTTTTCGGAAAGCATACCTGTCAATATCAACAACGTTCTCACCACTCTCTATTAGCTGATTGAATACTTTCTTGTCTGGTGTACTCTCAATCACATAGCAATATGTCAGGTCTTTTTCTTGCAGGTATGGTGCTAGAAGGTCATAACCTTCCTTACATGTCTGTGTGCTTTTACCCCTGATACCTCGATGAATGCGAATAGCAACATCATACGTTCTTTTCCTGCTTACACGTGTGATGCCGCGAATTTTTGTCAGCATATAAAAAGGAACTGCAACCACCTGCAGCCAGTATTTAATCGCTGTTGAAAATCTTTTGTCATTGCAGGCACAAAAAAATTCAATTTCTGGTGGACAGATCCCCTGCTCCTGACATATTTCAGCGACTTCAAACAAATTTGTATCAACAAGAATTTTGACCTTCTCATTTTTAAAAACACAACAAGCTATATAAACTAGCTCATTCCACTCCGACAACATCTCGATAAGCTGTTTTTTAAAAATCCTGACAATCTCTTGGTTGTTGTATTCAGCCGCAGCCCATTTTACCAGCACCTGATTCTTCAAAAGATAAGCATTAAAAACGGAATCAATATGCCTGAAGGAATGACTGCGGGCTTTCAACAGGCCTTGCATATCATAGTGCGAACGTGTAACCAGAGAGATATTGCTTGCTGAAGATGCCGCATTTTTTATTTTTTCTACAACCTGTGTATTCGTTTTATACAGTTTGATCTGCGAGTTAACCTCAGCTGAGGTATGCCTGTTCAAAACGGGAATATCCAATGTAGAAAATACTAGGTAATTTGAAATTGTATTTTTCACTGACACACTACTCAATTTAGTTTAGATAACCGCAAAACCTGCTCAGACAAGATATCTACAACTGGCATTCCAGCATCTGACTTACATTGTATGAAATTCTGTTTATACCTCTGGTAATATACTCCTTCAGATTTCAATTCAGATTGTAGTGAAGGAAGCGATATCTCCTCGTCTAACATTAATACAGACTTTTGGAGCCAGGAACTGAGTATCTTTATCTGAAAGTTCATCTGAATAAGCTCAGTATCAGCAATAAAAAGTATTGGCTTGTAATTTAAAACTGCATAGTTTATAGCATTACTAAAATGCGTAATAATTCCTGTACTATTTGCAACAAGTGAAGCTGTTTTATGTTTGAAACATTTTCGGTTGCCAAACTGATGCTGGAGACCTGACTCATCGGCTCTTGGGTGCAATGCAATCACAACCTCGTAGCCAAGCCGCTCCACTTTCTCAAAGAAATTCTGAATTCTCGTGATATACGCTATAGGGTCAGTATATTTAGTGTTCTGTAGTGCAAAATCTGGATGATTTAGGATATTTTGATCAATGAAAACCAAATACTTTTCAGGCAATCTCTCAACCTTGTAACCTAAAAGTTTTTCATACTCCTCTAAATCAGAAATATGCGATTCAATTAAAAGAGTATCTTTGTTGATATATTGTGATTCGTTCCAAAGTAATCTTTCTCCGCCAATAATTAAAACATTAAGGTATGGCCTGTAAAAAAGAAAATAATATTTTTTATAACACAACTCGAAAACATTCTTTATCAAGCCTGTTATTTCAGCCCTTTTTACTCTTCCCAAGGCCCTTTTTATTAAAGAAACTGTTGATGAAATATTCCCATCAACATCAGGGTGTGAAACAGGCAAGCCACCTGCAATGTAGCGGATGACTGGAATCTGGTTACAGTTTAACTGATGTCGAATCCAAGGGTCCTGATTAGCCGCATCGAGTGCTACACACCGTTCTGAATACTGCTCTAAGAATGATTTCAGATTCTTCCTACTTTTGAGCTTTGTGATTGTCAGATTCGGGCTTTCATTTAACCGGAAATCTACATTTGGGTAATGAGGCATCATGAAAGCTGAAAGGTCGAGGACCTCAAGATCAAAACCTTTTTCGATTAGCTGATTTAAATTAAGCTTTCTTTCAATATGTGCATTTACCGGCTGAGATAAAAGGACAATGAGTTTAATCTTGTTCACGTTGAACTCCTTATCAAATGGCAGCGTATAAATACCTTTTTCTCATTTTGTATCAGAGATAACGAAGCGATGTGGTATGCAGGATAATTACATAGTCATATTCAAGTGGCCTCATAGCATACCGAATGTTTTTCATTAAGCTTTTCATTAGCGAAAACAAGAGCATCTTAAGATCAGTATTCCAATAGTTATGTTATTTTGTTGGTGTTGAAGCTTTCAGTTCAAATTAATGTGGATGATTTATAGTTTTTTCATCCATCATTTTTTATTCAGCAGAAAGTAATTTCTGCGTATATTTTAAAGTTGTTGACTATTTATGTGACATTAAAGCTTCCGCAAAAAAAAAGTCAGTTTTGTCATCAATATCAACTGAAACATTTCTTTTCATTGGATATGCAAAGCTACCCTTTCCTATCAAAAATGAGCTTTCTTTTAGTAAAACTTTGGTCTTTGCAATGTAAATAGCGCCATTTAGTCTATACCGGGTTGGTAAATCTTGACTTCTGATATTACGAACATCATTAGAAATAAAGTTATCCATGTTGTGATCATTTGGTAGAGAATTCGACCATTCTACCGGGTGATCTATTTCACATACACTGACAACGGCATTTGCTTGTTTTTCTTCAAACAAAGCCACAGCTTCATTGATGTGTTGCTCTGTTCTAAGTGGTGAGGTTGGTTGTAATAATACGATATTGTCAGATATTCCTAATCGATAGATAACATCTTTAATTACATCAATGGTTGTTACTGAATCTCCTGCCAGCTCCTTGGGCCTTAAAAAGGGGACATCAGCTCCGGCCGAACGGGCTATCGTCGCAATTTCTTCATCATCCGTTGAAACCACAACATTTGATCCGACAATACTTTTCTTTGCAGCCTCAATCGTCCACTGGATAAGAGGCTTTCCGGCCAACGGCAACAGGTTTTTACGCGGAAGTCGTTTACTCCCTCCCCGGGCCGGTATAACTACAAGGTAGTCATATTCACCCATCTTCAAGCACTAGATGGACTTCTTTTTGAGCGCGCTCAAATTCATCCATCTGCCCAATATCCAACCAATATTCATGGATTGGAAACATGCTAACTTTTTTGCCCTGTTCGATAAGTTCTTCTAGAAAACTCGGCATATCCAAGTAACTGCTGCCATCTTTTCCATCCAGTAAAATAGGATTCAATACATAAATACCTGCATTGACAAAAAACCGCCGCACCGGCTTTTCTACTATTTTTTTAACCTGGTGTTTTTCCCCCTCAACAACACCATACGGAACTTGAATATCATATTCTTTTACACAAACCGTTGCGATCCCTTTTAGATCATCATGAAACTCAATCAGTTTCCTGTAATCAATATTGGTCAGGATATCGCCATTCATCATGATGATGGGAAGTTTAGTGATCGAATCAGGTAATAAGCCTAGCGCCCCACCAGTTCCTAGAGGTACATCTTCGAAAACATAATGTATATCAACTCCCCAGCGCTCTCCGGTGCCAAAATAATTTTTAACAATCTCTGCTTTATAGTGAGTTGAAATGTAAAATTCACTAAAGCCCGATTTGATAAAACCTTCAAGAATTCTTTCCAGAATAGGTTTTCCGCCGATTTTAAGCATCGGTTTTGGCACATCATTGGTTAAAGGCAACAGCCGGGTACCAAAACCACCTGCCATAATGAAAACGGGATTCTTAAACGTCTTCCGCTCATTTAACTGCTGAAGTGTTTCCAGCCCCCTGACTACCCTGTCTGCATCTACAATTGGCATTTGCCTGACACTAAGGTTCACCATTCTCCGTTCGGTAACCTTCCTGTCATCTCCAACTGAACCTACCTTGGGATCAGGGTTCATGACATCTGACAATAAGGCATCCAGGCTGCAACCTTTCAGCAGTCCTCTCCTGATATCTCCATCAGTAATTGTCCCGACTAGCTTATTATCTTCCTCAACGACGAGAACAATTCGTGAATCATCTCTGTCGAGAACCTTGATGGCTTCGGCTACAGGATCATCAGGTGAAAGTAAAACACTTTTCCAATTCAACATAACTTTTGTTTTGTCTTATAATTATTCAATATCAGTTCTACCGCAACCTTGGCCCCATTTGAACTTTCCGGGAAAAACTCTCTGACGCTTTTCCAGCATTCAAGCTTTTTTGATCGAACACTTTCAAGGTCGAATATCCCAGCCAACTCTGACTTTGATTCAATTACAATCGCCAGCCCCCGGTCAGACATTGGTATATTTTCCAACCCCGTAAATTCCTTGAACCACCGGGTAAGCTTCTCCTCAAACATCAGGTAAACCGGTACAGCCAAAGGTTTTTCGGACACAAGTAACAGCTGCTGAAGATCGTAGCCACAAGTAGAAAATGCACTTACAACCAAGTCCATTCCACAAAGCAATGTCTCTAGCTCGAAGTTTTCCCCCTCATATAAGGTAACACCCTGTTTTGAAAAAATATCCCGGGTTCTTTCGCGCTGTTCAAAGGTTTCTTTTGGGTGAGGACGATAAACAATACCGATGTCCAAATGTTGTTCTCCGAGGGCATCAGCAAAAGCCTTGAGCGTAATATCATAACTATTACTGGCTTCGATGGGCTGCCCGATCAAACCAATCAATAAATCAAAATTTCCTATAAACTCTTCCCTGAAATCAGCCCTTATCTGTTCAGTATCAAATTGGTTGTAATCCCTGTAGGTCATGGATCCAATAACTTCAGTCGGTTTTCCTGTTTTCTGGCTAGTCAGCTTTGCTGCAAAATCATCAATAACCAGATAAACCTGAGCTTTGGCACCGAATGCTTCGTTGATATCTCCCCAATAACTCTGGACAGCATAAGGACTGGCATCATCACGAGCACAGGTCGCTAGCAACACCTCATCTATACCATAGCCAGGACCTGATATACCTGTTATTACAATATCAGGTTGAATCTCATCTAAGAGTTTCCTAGCATAATTTATCAACTCATCATCATCTGAAAGATCTGGCACACTGATATGTTTAATTGATTTAAATATTTTTGAGAGTGATTGCGTTGCAGGAAACTGAGTTGCCAAAATCAGTTCTACCTGGCCATTATTCAAAAACTCTTCGACCAAGATTTTGACAGCACCCGCCGTGGAAGGATCACGGGCTGATATTAATACACGTGGTTGAGTCTCTGCTCCCATGACTAATGCATGACTTTGCTCAACAGGGGCTTTCTGTTGACTGCCTGTTGATACAACATTAAGAACTTTTTCCACTCACTTTCAGGAACAGTCCAGCGACCGCTCTGACAGACCATAATCAATAGCAACAGCGCTCGAATTGATAAAGCGCGAAGAATATCCGACAGTTGCGATTCATATTGGTATCCTGCTCCGCCGTTTTCAGTATAGGCCTGATAAACACATCTGGATAAAGCCAGTGTCTGCTCGTCATCATCGGTAAATGAGAAACGCTCAAGCGCGTAGGAAAGCTCCATTAAAGATGAGAACCAGGCCATTCCTGTATCTTCAAAATCTAAAAAAGTAATCTCAGTTCCTGCCTGATTAAACAAGACGTTGCCGTAGTTTAAATCCCCATGAACTACCTGCGACTGATCTGTCAGGACATCCAAAAGATCCTGCTCGACATCAGTGACAATTAATGAAATAACCTCATATGGTATTTCAGTATTCTCGGGTAATCTTTTTTTAAGCTGGTTTAACAGGCTGGTTAACCTTTTCTGGCGCTCATTCCCCTGGGTCTTTATCTCGCTCTGCCAGGGGCATGTATGTAATTGCTGATGTAATGAAGCAAGTGACGCGCCCAGCAATCCCATATCTGACACAGTATGAAGTGCATATCTACCGTCAAGGTATGGATATATTAGCGCAGCAAGATTTGAAGAGAACAGCCTAGGTGACTCCTCCATAAGATAATTGGTTTTTACACCTCGATCATTTAACCAACGCGCAATGCGATCAGCCTGGAGTTGAGATTCGATATCTTCCTGCTTCAATATTTTCAGAAAGAGCGTATCAATTTCACCATTATTTATTTTGTAGTAACCTAATGGTGGCTGAACTTCGGACTCAAGTCGTAAAAAAATTCCTTTTATTTCGGTCCATTCATTCAGCTTAATGGCTAAAGAAGCATCAACTTCAACCCATTTTTTTATATCTGGACGCAGCTCCAGATGAGCAGGATGTCTAGCCGGTAAAGTCATGCAAGTTCTGCCAACTGATTACATCTCCAGCTTTTACTGAGCATGTCAACGCTCTACCCTGAACTTTTCTCCAGTTCTCCACCTCAATTCCTTTTGCAGGAAATGCAAATGTAACTGTATCCACAGTAATGATATCCCCTGCAATTAAGTCCTTCTTTGCAATCAACCCCATCCGTGAGCGATATTTTTCACGGTTGCGAGGTAAATCTCTTACCCCATCTCCCATTGCCAAATAGATGTTTCTTATTTTCTTAACCACATCCTCAACACGGCTGATTGGCAAAGCATGCGCTGCATCCTGCTCATCACCAAGATTGTCAGGACATACTCCTTTCTCAATCACCGCTGCACCAAGTGATACGGCTGCATATAACATTTCCTCACCCGCATGATGATCAGAAAGACCATAAGGAATACCGAAAGTATCGCCCAATGTTGTCATGAAACGGAGATTATGCAATTCAACTCCATTTGGAGGACCGAGAGGACTGTGCTCTATAATAACATTCTGAGCACCAGCATCATGCAGCCAGTCAATCGCCCTTGCTATTTCTTCAATGGTACTATGACCAGTATCCAATATGACTGGGGTATCCAATTTCGCCACATACTCGATCAGTGGCTGATGTGTAATATTCGATGATGCTATTTTGATAGCCGACATTTCCAGTCGTTTAGCAAAAGCAGCGCCTTCAAAATCATATACCGAGACCACAACATCCATGCCTTTTGATTTGCAATACTGAAATAACTTTTCGTAAGCATCCAGGGATACAACCTTTCTCTCAATTAATGCCCTGTAGTTCTCCTGTTTAAGCTTCTCACTGTCATGCCCCCAATAAACTTCATCACCAGAATCTTTTAAACAAATATCCGGAGAATGCAGAATCTCTCCTTTTATTGTTGTAACTCCACTGTCAGCTAGTTGATCAACCATACTCATGGCAAGTGCCATGTCCTGATTGAAAAATGTCCCAATATCTGGCAAAAACACAGGCTCGCAGTCCTTAGATATTTCATTTTTACCCAGCCTGAAGACGTTTGACTGATTCATTTCGACTTCTCCAGATCAGCAATCCTCTGGGCCAGACTCTGTATTGCCGCACTCTCCAATCGAGAGCCTATTTTGATCTTTAGTTTTGATGTATCAGACGATAAATCAGTTGGCGATTCAATTATATATTTATTCAGTCTTATAGATGAATCACCTGTTTTAACAATAAGAGCATTCTTATCCTGCCCAACAACTTCTCCTGTTGTTCCAATATATTCAGGTGCATCGCTGATTATTGAGGCACTTTCGATGAGCACGGTCTGCTCACCAAACATTGTTCTTGCACAGGGGCCCGGCGTTTTAATGGCACGAACAAAATTAAATATCTGCCGGCTTGTCCAGTTCCAGTCAATCCATTCATCGCCTTCACGACGCCTACCAAAATATGTTCCTACAGGATGAATCGAATTTTGCTGTATGCGGTTAACTGTATCACTTTCGATATCATCCAGTGATTCGTATAAAAGCTGAGCACAAACATCAATAGCTGTATCGAGCAATGTTGAGTAATCATCCAGGTCAGTAATCGATAACATTCTCTGTCGAATAATATCGCCAGTATCAATCCCTTCATCAATATAATGCACCGTTACACCAAACTCCTTTTCATCATTGATCAAAACCCAGTTCAGAATATTCCGGCCACGATAAAAAGGGAGCGCCCCGGCATGACAGTTGATAAAGCCTCTAGGGGCAGCTTGTAAAATATCTTTTTTAAGAATCTGATTAAATGACATTGAAACAAACAGATCAGCTTCATACGCCATTAATTCATCAATGGCATCCTGTTGATTGACATTTTGAATCGGTAGAAAATCAATGCCCAGTGTTTCAGCCCACTCTTTCAATACCGGGTCCTGACAATCGTATCTCGGCACAATAAAAGCGATTTCAAAACGTTCATCCGCAACGATTTTCTTAATAGCTTCGTGTGACCAGGGGCCATCTGCGAAATAGCCTATTTTCACTTAATCATCTCATCAGCTGGCGTGTATTCATCGACGGCTGTGCCAAGAAGATCCCAATATTTCATCGGACTAATGCCAGTACCTGGACGTTTTATAATCAACATATCAGCATTATAGATTTCTCCAGCATGTAAATCTCTGGCAGCTACGAGACTCTTCCTAGCAATGTCCCTATTTCCCAGCTCTGAGGGCTTTGGTGCTTTGATACCATCACCCATGATTTTCTCAGCAACACGGATTGCCTGAATCATATCGGCAAGCTCATTCGGCTCAAGAGAAGCCTTATGGTCAGGCCCAGGTAATGTCTTGTCTAACGTAAAGTGTTTCTCAACCAGTACTGCACCCAGGGATGCAGCTGCAATAGGCACGATGATTCCTTCGCTATGATCAGAATATCCAACAGGTATGCCAAATTTCTCATGCATGCTTACCATTGCATTCAGGTTGATATCTTTCAGAGGTGCTGGATATTCGGTTGTACAGTGCAATAAGGTGATTTTTTCCTTGAGTAAATGCTGTCCTTCATCCGAGTTAAACGCTTTATCAATATCCCTTGCTGAGGGTTTTAAACTGGATTGCGAGTTAAGCATGCCATAAGCAACGACCGATAATGCCTCCCTAACTTCAGTCATTGTGGACATACCGGTAGAAATTATCAGGTCACAGCCCGTTTGAGCATGCGCCAGCAGAAACGGACCATTGGTGATCTCTCCCGAAGGTATTTTCAATGTTTTCAGGAGCATCGTATTGACAAGAAAATCCAAGCTTTCCATATCAAAAGCCGTAGAGAGAAATTCGATACCAGAGTTTTTACAATATTCACTCAGCTCTTTGTGCCATTCATGTGGTAACTCCAGTTGTTTAAGCATTTCAAACTGGGATTCTTCCGATGAAGTTGTCTGGCGCTGGTAATCAGCTTTTTCGGCATTCCGGGTAACAAGGTTTTCTGCTTTGAATGTCTGAAATTTAATGGCATCGGCCTGAGCATCGACAGCTGCATCGACAAGTTGAAAAGCCATATCACGATTTCCGTTATGGTTAACACCTGCTTCAGCAATAATATATACCGGCTCAGTCATATTGATTTCTCATCATGAACATCTTATTCAAGAATCAGCAAACTGCTTCAATATTCGCAGCCCTGATCCACAGCTTTTTTCCGGATGAAACTGCAAACCAGTGATGTTGTCTTTTTGTACAACTGCAGCAATCATCTGCTCATCGTATTCACATTCTGCAATGAGATCTGTATCTGACTCTGTAACCCCCATGTACGAATGTACAAAGTAGAAAAAGTCGCCTTCTTTGGTTTCTGTAAGCAGTGTCCTGCTCCAGTCAGAACGGCCTGCTGGCAATAGTAGAGCACTCCAACCTATGTGAGGTATCTTACGCCGAAATCCAGCGTCATCATGACTGGGTATCTTTTTGACTGTACCCGGAATAAAGCCAAGCCCCTGATGAACTCCTTGTTCATCGCTTTGACTAAATAGCATCTGCATCCCCAGGCAGATCCCGATCAAGGGCCTCCCTGTTAGAACGAACTCCTTGATTGCCGGCAAAACCCCGCTCTCAGTTAATCCCTTCATACCATCTTCAAATGCACCCACGCCAGGTAATACCAGTCGTTCTGCAGTTGCAATTTCATCTGGATCAGATGAAATCAAGACTTCAGCACCCACCTTTTCTAGCCCCCTGTGGACGCTCTTTAAATTGCCCATACCGTAATCAATAACAACTACCTGGGACATCAGAATTCACCAATACCGCTAAAGTGGCGAACCGGAATGCCCCGATCTACACAATGAGTACGAATATCATCTACTTGATAGTGGCCATAATGAAGGACATGAGCCATGGCTACTGCATCTGCATGGCTATCTTTAACCACACCATCAATGTCATCGGGCTTACCCATACCACCGCTGGCTATGACTGGAATCGTAACAACATCAGTTACAGCTTTTACAAGATCTGTATCAAAACCTTTTGCAGTCCCTTCCTGATCAACGGAGGTCAACATAATTTCGCCAGCACCCAGTAACTGTCCACGTTTTGCCCATTCAATAACAT
>Ga0181601_10001933_pt1 | contig 17786 bp, 22 predicted proteins | sample 041ome_8_FD_133020 | JGI IMG/M metagenome (GOLD analysis project Ga0181601, IMG submission 133020) | Coastal salt marsh microbial communities from the Groves Creek Marsh, Skidaway Island, Georgia - 041407BS metaG (megahit assembly) | ecosystem: Environmental > Aquatic > Marine > Intertidal zone...
GCTAGAGCTGCGGCTGCTAGGCAAAAAACTGATGGCCCCACCTATGCACAAGCTGAAAAAGTTAAAAAAGAAACGAAGGAATATTTAGATAGAATAAATTTAACTGTATCAGATCTCAACAAAATGGATTTTAGCAAAGAATTGAATACTAACCAAGTATCCGAAATTGCTGGAGGCAAAGTAGTTGAAATGGGACCAGAAGAAGAAGGTAATCCGCATCCTGGTGAAAAAACTATAATAATAAATGATAATATAGTTATTCCGGCTAGTATGACGGAAGCTCAAAAAATTAGAAAAATATTGGAGGCTAAAGTAGATAATGGTTCATTAAAGCAAGAAGATTTACCAAATCTTTTAATGTCAATAAAAGCTACAGGAGAAGAGTCCCCTACAAAACCCCAATTACCTTAAATTAAATATACATGGAAGAACTTTTTGAATTTGAAGGTCAAAAATATACATTAGCAGAAGTACAAAAAGCAGCGGACGCTAAATCATTAAATATAGATGATTATATAAAACAATATAATATTTCTCGTGGAACGGGAAAGACAACTCCCACAGCACCGGGTGCGGTTGTGGAGGGAATTGCAGCACCCGAACCTACTATTACGGAATTACAATCGGAAGATATTTCATTGGAATTACCAGAAACAGCAACATTTGAATCTACTTTAATAACACAAAAAGAGTTAGACGTTAAAGAAAGTCAAAGAAAAGAAGATATAGAAAGAATTGGAAGAATCTCCCCAATGCAATCTATAAAAGCTGCTTTTAGTGGACTTTCTAAAGATGTTAAGACAGGCATTAGTCCATATTTATTACAAGATACTCCAGCCCTAGATATAGCCAGCGCATCAATTGCGGAGGGTATTTTTGGTAAAGATAATGTAAATAAATATGTGCAAAAATATGGTAAAGATTCATTTCTTACCGAAGGCTTAGGAACAGAAGATTTATTAAAGGGTATAGAAGAGTATAATAAACAGCAATTAGAAAGAGGAGAAACATTGCCTGTAATTGAAAGCTTTAAACAAGGCGAAATTGCTAAAGGTTTAGCCGGAGTTGTTAGTGCCGGAATTAGTGGACTCGGTTCATTGGCTAGATATGCACCTACTTTTGGTGGAATGGCCTATGTTGATTTTGTGGCTGAAAATTATGTTGACTTTAATGAAGGCAAAGCAGCTAGAAATAACAAAAGTTTACAAAGCTTGATAAATGATGGCGAGGCAGAAATTGCCGCTCCAGTTGCAGCCGCTGCTGTAATGCAGGTGTTTGAAACACTTTCTTATGGCAAAATGACTGGTGCTTTAAGAAAAACAGCAGGAAAAGCTTTACGCCAAAAAGCAGCTAAAATAACAGCCGACGTTGTTGAAACTGGAAGAACAGAATTAATAACAGAAATGCTTCAATATAGTGTTGGAGAATATAACAAAGAGCTTGGTAAAACTGGGGACCAATCTAAAGCTGGAGCAATTGGTATTTTATCATTTTTTTCAGATGAAGCTGCAGAGGCTGGAATACAAGGTTTTATTGGTGGAGCTGGTATTAAAGGCAGCGGTTATGCTTTAAAATCAGTAAGTAACTTAAGGGCTGCCGCTGATAAAAAAGGCATTGAAAGTGATCTTAATGAATATACAAGATTAAATAAACAATTACTAGAAGCAACTGATGAAACGGTAAAAGAGGGTATTCAAAAATCAATTGATGAGGTAAATAAAAGATTACAAGATAGAGTCGTAAAATCAAATTCTGTACTCCCTAATTTTTCTAATAAAGATATTGATGAAATTACTAATTTAGACAAACTTGCCGAATTACAAGTAGAAAGAGTAAAAAACTTAAGAGAAAAATTAAATACTAATAAAATAACTTTAGAAGAACACAATTTAGCTTTAGAAGGTTTTAAAAAATCATATTTAGATGCTAAAAATAAAATTAATGGTGTTAAAACTAAAGTTGATGATAGAAGTAATAAAGAAGCACAAGAGGTAAATAAATTATACGAAGAAAAAGGCAAAGAAGGTATTGCTGAAATATTAGAGCTCTACCGCCCAATGGCTAAACGTATTGTTTCTAAATATAAAAATGTTCCAGGATTTGAAATGGAATTAATGGTTGACGAAGTGTTAACTGGAAAAAGAGGTATATTAGATCTTATAAACTCTTATAAATCAGAAATGAACGTACCTTTGTCTGCATATATTAATAAATATGCAGCGTCAAGAGGTATTGAGGCAGCCCAAAGAAATCTTAAGCAGGAGTTTGAACTGGATGTTACTGAAGCTAAAGGTGTAACAGATGTAACAGAAACAGATACGGATATAGAAATAAAAGAACAGGCTTCTCAGCAAATTAAAACTGAATTAGCAAAAGATTTAAATCTGGACCCTTCAATACAAGAGGATGTAATGAAGGCTGTTGAAAAAACGTTAGGCACTAAATTACCAGCTGTAACAGATAAGAAGTTTAAGCAAGCATTGACTATTGGGTTAAGAACCGAGTTGAAAAATACTTTCAAATCAATGTTTGGCAGGACTGAAGCTTACGAATCTTTTTTGTCAAACAACTTCAAAAAAATATATAATGCTATTCCTCAAGAAACAATTAATAAAAAGTTTAAAGAATTTAATCAAGCAATAGTTGATCCTAAAACAGGTAAGCAATTAAGAGAAAAGACTGCGGAAGGTAAAAAAGTTTTTGAAAAAAGAGACATAACTAAAGCTGAATTTTTAAAGTATTTTATAGGAAGCGATGTTAAGGCATCTACTAAGGGGGTTAGAAAAACTTCATTAGCGGAAGTTCTTGCAGACGAAATTGGATTAGATAATATACTAAAAGCTCTAGCTAAGCCAGAAGTTGTTGAACGATTTAAAGGTATTCAAGAGCTACAAGGGCAAGAGGTCCCCAGCAATTTTAGAGCTATAATAGCAAAAACAATAAATAGGCTAGATGAATTTATAATAGCAGCTAAAAAATTTGAAAATGATCCCGGCATATTAAGAGCTGATTTTGGTTTTTCAAATGCTATAATAAAAGGAATTAGATTATTTGCTGAAACATTAAAGTTTTCTTTAGAACAAGGTGTTAATATAATTGGCGCTGTAAAGACTGCTGTTGATAAATTTAAAGAATCATTAAAAGACTCAGGCCAGACTGAAGTTGAAATAGATGACATAAACAAAAGTATTGATACAGTTTTAAATTCAGAAAAATTAGCTTCTGAAATAAAAAATGGTAATTTAAAGTCAATTTTAAAACCTGACACCCTTGCTAATAAAATAATAATAGAAGCTGTAAGAAATTCAAAAAAAGAAATAAAAAATTATTTTACAAAAGCTATTAAAGAAATTAAAACACCCGAGCAATTAGGAGAATTTTTAGAAACTAATTTGACAGCATTTAGAAATTCTTTTAGTAATAAAGATGGTTTTGATTTAAATAGAAATGAATTAATTGAAAGATATATTAAAAAAATAATTTCCGAAGAGTTATATAACTCTATGGATTTTAATATAAGACCAAGTATTACAATAAGGCAATCTGATAATAAAAAATTTATTGAAAAACTAACTAAAAATAGAGAAAAACATATTGAAGATCAAAAAGCGCAGGCAAAATATATGCGCAATCTTGTTATAAAAACCGTAAATGATTTTAAAAGAAAATACGAAATAGATAAAAGTGAGAACGTTGTAAAAGAAGCTTATAGGTGGTTTCAAATGCAGGGTAGTAATATGAATACTCCATTTAAACTTTCTCAACCAATAAGGTTAATAGCTGAAGTTAATGGTAAGCCTATTGAGTCTGTATTAGAACATAATTTTCCAGCAAAAGATCAAGTAAGAATATATTTAGAATATATAACGGGGAATATAAGCTATGAGCAGTTAAATAAATTTTTATCTAATGCAACATTAGATATTATGCCTAAGCAGCTAGAAAATATTTACAATGTTGAAGAGGATATGAAAGATACTCTTGGTAAAGATTTTGATTTTTTAAATGATGATCCTAAAAATAAAAGATATAGTAAAAAATATCTATCTAAAACTAAAGAGCTAAATATAAATATAATAGACTTAAAAGACAGCGAGAAAAAAGAAAAAACAACATTAAATAGACAATTTAACGAAATATTACAAAACTCTAAGGGGGTTGAATGGCAAGAAAAGTTTTCTCCGGTTACAGCGCGCATGGTAGGCAAAGGAAAAGGAAAAAGAAAATTTTTTATTCCTTATTCTGCTGATGATTTTGTAGGTTTATTATATGCTACATTAGGAACGAAGGAAAAGGGTGATGCTCAAATGAAGTGGTATGAAGAAAAATTATTAAAACCATTTTCAAGGGCTATTCAACAATTTGAAGCCTCCAAACAAAAATCTTTAAGAGAATGGATTGCACTTAAAAAAGAAGTTGTTAAAAATGTTCCAGGAGGATTAAATAAAGTTAATAGCTCTGGGTTTACAAATCAAACATCTGTAAGATTATATATTTGGAAAAAACAAGGAATGGATATACCTGATGTTACTCTTTCAGAAATAAATAAAGCGATTGAAATTGTTAGCAATAACGAGGTTCTTAAAAATTTTGCTGATAGATTAATGACTATAAACGCAGAGGGTTATCCTAAACCTTCAGCTAAATGGGATATGGGTGACATTACAACCGATCTTGTTTCCTACGTTAACGAAGTAAAAAGAAGTGAATTTTTAAAAGAATGGAAAGATAATAAAAATATTATATTTTCAGACGATAATAAAAATAAGCTAAGAGCAATATTTGGTGATTCCTATATAGAGGCTTTAAATGATATTCTTTATAGAATGGAATTTGGTGGTAGTAGAAGAGCTGGCCTTAGCAAAGTTGAAAGAAACTTTATGGATTGGACTAATAATTCAGTTGGTGCTATTATGTTTTTTAACGCCCGTTCTGCTGTACTACAAACACTGTCTGCCGTAAACTTTATAAATTTCACTGATAATAACCCAATTAAAGCAGGTTTAGCTTTAGCAAATTTTCCGCAGTACACAAAAGATTTTTTAGCATTGTTCAATTCGGACTTTTTAAAGCAAAGACGTAGCGGGTTGCAGATAGACGTAAGTGCAGATGAGATAGCTAATGCAGCTGCAACTTCAAAAAATAAAGCTAAGGCAATGTTCAATGCTATAATTAAAGCCGGATTTACACCTACGCAAATTGCTGATTCATTTGCTATTGCGTCAGGAGGTGCAACTTTTTATAGAAATAGAATTGAAAAGTACATTAAAGAAGGTCTTAGCGAGATGGAAGCTAAAAGCAAAGCTTTTACTGATTTTCAAGAAATAGCAGAAGAAACGCAACAGTCCGCTAGACCTGATAGAATATCTATGCAACAAGCGGGATCTTTAGGGCGTATTATACTGGCTTTTGGTAACACACCTATGCAATACGCTCGTTTGACCAAGAAAGCTGCCTTAGATCTCATTAATGGGCGTGGAGATTGGAAAACAAATATTAGTAAGATTATGTATTATAGCGTAATACAGAATATAATATTCTCTGCGTTGCAACAAGCTTTGTTTTCCTTATTATTCTCAGACGAGGAAGACGATGATGAAAAGAAAAGGCTTTTTAGAATAGGCAATAGTTCTTTAGATACGCTACTTCGAGGAGCGGGTGTTTATGGAGCCGCTGCTTCAACTGTAAAGAATATGATTATTAAAACTATTGAAGAATCTAAAAAATCAAGACCTGATTATACTAAGATAGCAATAGAAGCTACTTCTTTGTCCCCACCAATCAACTCTAAATTAAGAAAATTAATATCAGCTGGCAAAACTTTTACTTATAAACAATCTTTAGAAAAAGTTTATTCAGAAGGCTTTAGCTTAGAAAATCCTGCATTTTTAGCAGCTGGGCAGGTAATATCAGCTGGAACAAACTTACCTGTCGATAGAATAGTTACAAAAGCGGATCATTTATATACAGCGATGCAACCGGAAACAGAATTATGGCAAGCAATAGCATTGTCCTTAGGATATTCTGAATGGGATTTAAATATGATTGAAAAAGAAACTAAAAAAAGCAGTAAATTTAAAAAGTTTACAAAATTTAAAAAGTTTAAAAAATGAAATATAACATTGTAACCTTAAAAGCTTCACCTTTATTAAAAAAAGATGCTTGCTATAGTAAAGCTAAAGCTAAATATAGGGTTTTCCCTTCTGCTTATGCTTCTGGTTATATTGCTAAATGTCGCAAACGCGGCGGAAATATAAAATAATGGCTGTAACTAAAAGTAAAAAAGGGGCTGATCTTAAGCGTTGGTTTAAAGAAGAATGGACAGACGTTCGTACTGGAAAAGCTTGTGGTAGAAGTAAAGATGAAAGTAGAGGTGTACCCTATTGTAGACCTAAAAAAAGAATATCATCTGAAACACCTAAAACAGCAGGTGAAATGACTAGCTCTGAAAAGAAAAGAAAAATTAGTGAAAAAATCAACTTAGGTCAACCACCTGGTAAGCCAAAAAGGGTTGGGCCATTAACTATGAAAACCTCTTGTAAATATTAAAAATGGAAGATTTGAGAATATTTTTTGTAAATTTTGGGGCATTAGCTTTTAGCATTACCTCTGTAGACCCCTTATTGCAAACGGCAGTTTTGTTTTTATCAATTGTATATACTTCAATAGGAATTTATAAACGATTAAAAAGATAAATATGGAAAACCCATTTAAAAATAAAGAATTAAGAGGTTATATTGGAGCAGCTACTGTTTTCATTTTAATCATGTCCCTGTTATTATTTTTAGCATTTTATGAAATACCCGAAACAAACAATGACATATTTAAAGTTATTGTAGGTATGATGGTTGGTTCTTTATCAGTTGTTATTTACACATTTATTGGTAAAAACCCTGAAGAATTAGAATCATTAAAAAGTAAAAATGAATCTTTAGAAATGCAAGTTGCACAAATTGTAGGCGAAAAAGATAAACTTGAAAAAATGCTCCGTGATTATCAATCAGAGGTTATTGATAAATTAGCTTTATCAGGAAACAATTTTGAGTTTAAAGACAAAAAATAAAAAAAAGGCGGCTATTAAAAATATAGACCGCCCTTTTTTTTAAACAAAATGAACTAGATTAAAACGTAGTGAAGATACAATAAATTATTGTAAATAAAAAAATAATATATTGTTTTTTTTACCCATCGCAAGATAAACAGTTAGGGTCCATTGCTTTAGCAGCAATATCTCCTCTTAATACAGATTCTGTTCTCATATAATATAACGTTTTCACGCCTCTTTTCCAAGCTTCCATATGTACTTTATTAATCCATCTAGGCTCCGCTACAGAAGGAAATGCTAAATTTAAACTAACTGATTGATCTATATAATCTTGACGTATACCAGCCTGATTAATTAATTCTAATTGATTAATCTCTTTAAAGGTTTTGAATACATCTTTAACTTTATCAAAACCCGCTAATTCTAAGTTATCCTGTTCCGAAAGTTTAACTAATTTTTTATTAACATATCCCCAATCATCTAATTCAGATATTTCTTGAATTGATCCTGCATCCTCAAGAATCTTATTCCATATAGCATCGGTATTAATATCAATCTTTTTTAAAACTTTTTCAAGCTCTTTATTCTTTCTTATAAAAGTACCTTTAGCGGATTGTTCTGTAAAAACATTGGCTGCCCAGGGCTCGATACCAGGTGATATATTGCCAGCTAATTTGCTATTACTAACAGTTGGAGCAATAGCTCTTAAGTGTGTGTTTCTTTTACCGGTATCTCTACACCATAATGGCTCACCATATACTTCAGCTAATACTCTGCTTGCTCGTTCACTTTCAATTTTAATTTGACTAAATATTCTTCTAGTTTCAAACTGTGCCTGCATGCCTTCAAATGGAATACCATTTTGTTGCAAATAAGTATGCCATCCTAATACGCCTAATCCTAGTGCTCTACCTTTTTCAGCTGATCTTATTGAGTTTTCAAATCCTTTTAACCCTTTGCCTTTTTGAATAAATTCTTCAAGTACTCCATCTAAGAACCAAATTGAATCATAGATTAAATTTGTATCTTTCCATTCATCATACTTAGTTAAATTAACAGAGGATAAACAGCATACAAAAGAATGTGTTTCATCTGTGTGTAATACAATTTCACTACAGATATTTGTCATGTGAACTTTTAAACCGTTGGATTTATACGCCTCCGGGTTATTTTTGTTTGTATTTCCCTTAAAGAGAATATAAGGCTCTCCAGTTGCTTTACGTTTTTGTAATAATTTACTCCATTTTGATCTAGCTTCTGGATCTCCATTTTCAAGTCTTCGCATAAACTTGTCGCCGACCACAGCACACTGGTGTAAATTGAGTGATTGTCTGTTAACGTCTCCTTTAGGCTCTCTGATCTCCAGCCATTCTTCAAAGTCGGGGTGATTAATATTGATATTAACTGATGCAGCTCCGCGTCTGACAGATCCTTGATTAGTGGCCAATATTGTTGAATCGTATATCTTGCAAAACGGCACCACTCCATCACTTGTTCCATTGCCTGTAATTTTTGATCCGGCGGGTCTTATCATATTAATGCCTACTCCTACACCCCCACCGTGTTTAGCTAAGAGCATCATTTCTAAATTCTTTTGACCAATATCATTTATGCTATCTGCAACATCAATACCAAAGCAGCTAATAGGCAAACCTCGATCTGTACCTGTGTTAGATAATACAGGAGAAGCTAAACATAACCATCCTTTCCAAATATAATTAAAAAACTGGTCCGCTAGCTCTGGTTTATATAATCTTCTTGCAACAGCTGTAGCAACGCGGTTATATGCGTCTTTAGGCGATTCGCCAGGTAATAAATATCCACCTGATATAGTTTTCTTATAAACATCCGTATCTCCCCATCTAGGATAGTCTACACCTTTTTTCCAATCGTTATTCCAACTCATTATTTTCTTCTTTTTCTTTTTTAAGATCTTCAGTTAAAGCTTCTATTGCTTTTTCATAACCATCAAATTTTTTCAAAAGGCTCATCGTCCCAATAGATAAATCTCTGAGATTGCCCATTTCTTGATTCATCTGTTGTACTAAAGAACCTAAAGTTTCCACTCGGTTCCACATTGTTATTAGTTTGTCTTCTTTCACTTTTTTTAAATTTATTTAATTCTTTTTCTTGTTTCACTTCCAATTTAATATTATATTTATTGATATAAGTATATTAGTTATAATGGCTTGAAATATTATCAATGTTCTTACAAAAGCTACGCCATCAGCATTTTCTTCAGCTTTTTCTCCTAAAGCTTTTGCCCAAATTCTCCACATTTTTTTCATTACCAAATATCTGCAAAATCTTCTCCTTCATTAGCCTTCGAATAGTCGGTCGAGCGAATAGCAAAAAAATCAGTATGAGTATGCCCCCCGGTAAGATGATAGAACCAGTTAAGAGACTCTGCTCCTTTTTCGTCAAACGCAAAGTAATTCCCGAGGTCGACGTAACCAAGTTCAAAGAGCTTTTCGTTAAGTCTTTTACGTATAAACTGTTTGAGATCGTAGGCTTTAATTCCTTCAACGTCCCCAGCTTCAAACATTTTGTCAATATATTTTTCTTCTGCATCAAGCATTGTTTTAGCCGCTGTAATAACCTCATCTCTACAAGTGTTTAAAAGTGATTCATCTTCTTGGCACATATGTCTGAATAACTGACAACCCATTCTACTGTGCAAAGATTCGTCCCGTACACTCCATTTCATTTGTTGTCCGATACCTTTAAGTAAATTACGTAACTGAAAAGAATAAAGTACGGCAAAAGCGGAGTATAAACTAACTCCCTCCGCAAACGCGGAAAATATAGCAATGCTTCGTGCAATACCATCCGTATTAGTACCGCTATAACTAACAAGATTATCAAATCTAGCAGACGTCGCAGGCTCGTGTAAAAAGGCTTCATAATTTTCTAATCCTAATGTTTCATTTAAATAACTATAAGCAACTGCGTGAACAGTTTCTTGTGATCCAAAAATCATAGCCATCTGCTGTATCTCATGCTTCGGAAACCACGATACAACTTTCTGTGTCCAATAGTCAGATACCGCGCACTCCGTTTGCGCAAAGCCCAATAAGATATTTCCAACCAGGTTCTTTTCCTCGGGTGTAAGTTTTTCATTCCAGTCCTTAACGTCACCTGACATTGATATTTCGGTATGTAGCCAGAATGCTTGAGCTTGTTTAAGCCATCCCTCAGTATAGTACTCTGGGTATTCAAAGGGCTTGTATGTAATTCTTTCATCAAATAATCCCATATTAATTTTCAATTTCTAAGCAAATATCAACAAACGGCAAATATAGCACGTGCTGTTTATATTCAGGTTCAACATAAGTTCTAATTCCAAATAAAATACCAGGGTATAACCCAACACTAAGTTCCCAATTTCTCATCTTCCTTGTCCCCTATATTGTTTGACATAATTCTTACTTGTTTTTAAATTTGAATTTTTACTTTTTGCATGGACGCCTGGTCTTTTTACTGTAGTAGTAATTTTATAAATACTTTCTTGTGCTTTTTTAGCCATAACATTTTATATTATATTTATCGTGAATTTCAACAATTTCTTTATATTTTATATAACCCCTATTTTGAATAGACCATTTTATCCATTTTTCAATTTGGCGTTCGGCATATCTTTTTCTGGCTATAATTTTTTCTTGCTCAGGATTATTTCTATAACTCGATCGCATTCTTTTTGATTTTGTGGTTTATATAAAGTATATTTTGGAAACTGTTCAGTTATTAATTTTTTAAATAACTTCCATCTAATTGGGAATGATTCATTAGCTCTACCTTTTGTTTCAATTATAAAATCATCGCCAATAAAATCTGGTGTATACTTAATTGGTAATATTCTTTTACTACCTCTATTTATAAATTCACCTTTTCCATTAGATTGTTTTTCATAAGATTCATTTTCAAAATGAAAACCATTAATTAAAACAAATGTTTCGCCTTCATATTTATTTTTAATTTTTGCTTTCTTTAGTGCAATATACATATACTTTTCTAACCCCGAAGCAAAGTTAATCCCGTCATAACTAACTTTTTTTGAAACAACAGGACCCTTCTTTCTACCTTTTCTATTTTTATACAACATATTTATTATTTTTCTTCCAAGTAGTCTTTAAGAATCTTTTCTTCTAAAGCATCACTTGTTTCCATTTTAAGCTTCTGAATATAATTAACAGCGTCCATCAATTCTTCTTGAAGATGATTAAGCCATTTGTGTAAGTTAGGTTCATCATCGTGCAATGTTACACCATATTTTTTATAACCTACATCAGAACGCTCTTGAAACTTATTTACTACGTCTTGTATAACCTTATCTCTCATTATAATGTAATTTTGTCTTTAACAAATGTACCATTAATCATTTTTCCTGTTCTTTTAGAAATAACATTATATGCTGATTGAATACAACTTTCAATATCATGCCCTTCCATGTATGCTAAATTAGTTAATACAACCACCATATCTCCAATAGCATCTATAATTTCTAGTTTATCATTTTTTAATAATGCTTGAGATAATTCGCCGGACTCTTCCATTAATTTTAAATACTGGGTTTTAGAATCTCCTTTGCTATATATCCCACGGTCCTCTGCCCAGCTTCTAATGAGCTTAAATATATTTTCTTCAGTAGGTATAGGGTCTACTAAAAAAGCCTCATAAAAAGCTTTATTATAAATAAATGTTCGGTTGTCGTTATACATTGATTTTACGGCATTTTTATTTATCCATTCAATAGACTCCTCTGTTAATTCAAACGTTCCATATAAAGTGTCCCATTTAAAACCAATTAAAGAATTTAATTCATGTTTTAGATCACTGATGTGATATGGAAAAGTTGATGTTTGTTCTGTGGCGTTAATTTTCATTTTTTTAAATAAATTTTTATATAATTTTCTATCTACTTTATAGCCATAAAACTTTTGAAGTTCAATTTCTCTCTTAGATATATATTCTATATCTTCAGAGTATTCAAGAACTTCATATTCATTAGGCTTATAACCCTGCGCCAGCGTAACTCTTTTATACAAATTACGCGCCACCCCTATTTTTTTATCAAATATATGGTAAATATAATACATTTTATTGATATAGCTTATTATATTTTGCAACTACATAAATTGTATCATCACTTTCTGAAACCCCGTAGCCTACATTAGTTGCCCCTGGGAATACCATTTGATTATACGTTGCGTAATCGTCTTCTCTAGCTAATAACCAATTAACAGTAGCTTCTAACAATACATCTTTATTGCGTGCGCTTATGTAACTTTTTTGTGCCCAAAATATATTTTCGCCATATTGGTCTGAACTAACTTGAAAAGTATTGGTTTTGGCTAAATAATCTGCCCATATTTGTGCTTGTAATGCTAAATTATTATCATATTGAACAGACGGTAAGTCGTAAAATGACCTTACTTCATTATGAAAGCTTAATGCTCTTGAATAAAATGTTTGTGCTGACAACGTTAATGGTAATAGTAGTGTTAATATTAAATTTTTCATATTTTTTTTATTTAATTTATTAATTATTTCTTTACTTTTTTCACTTAACCAATCTTTTGGATAATTTTCTTTTACAAACCATAATTTATCCAACTGATAGAGGGGCTTTGATTGCTTCATGACATTTATAATTGTTTAATTTGATATTATTATGTGAAGGTACAAAAATAGTTTTATTATCTTCCATTAATTTCAAGCCTATTTGTACATCTACAGTGGGCAACTTTTTAGGCTCTCTTGATAATTGTAAAGAGGCTTGATCCAAATGATTGTTATATAAATGACAATCACCTAATTGGCCAATTAATGTTCCAGGCTTATATCCAAGTCCCTCTGCTAGCATTAATAATAATAAACCGTACATAGCTATATCATAAGGTAACCCTAAAAATACGTCAACAGATCTTTGTTGCCACATTAGATCCATTTTATCATCGTTAATATAAACTTGAAAATTATAATGACAAGGTGGCAACACCATATCATTCAAATCACTAGCATTCCAAGCGTTAACCATTAATCTTCTTGAACTAGGATTAGAATTAATTTCTTTTATTAACTCAAGTAATTGATCTACACCATTAAAGTTTCTCCATTGATGGCCATATACCTTCCCTAAAGTGCCATCGGTGCGCCCAGATCGATTATAATCTGCATCCCAATACTTTAACTGATTATTATGTAAGTACCCCATATCGGTCCTTCCTTGTAATATCCACAATATTTCTGTTACAGCATTTTTAAAATATATTTTTTTTGTAGTTATTAAAGGAAAGCCAAGATCCATATCATGCCTGATAGTCCTACCAAATACCGATTTTGTGCCAGTACCTGTTCTGTCTTCTTTATCTTTACCGGCATAAAATACTCCAGCTAATAATCCTCTATACTCTTCATCTATATTTATCATAATAAAATTTATACATTAAATAAAATTCTTTCCAAATTTCAGCCTTACCAAAAGCATTTGGTGATCTATACCATTTACCGCTATTAAAAACTTCTAAACACCATTCTTTTGGATTAGGCCCTTGGCTAGTTGGTTTTGGTGATATTTTTATATCATTATTCATCCCCCATTCGTACCATGTGTTTTCTTCTTTAGAAGGCATGTACTGTGGCATCCATTCAGTTTTAAATTGTTTAGCCATTTATTCCCAAGGCATTTTTTCTTCCGTTAGGTCAAGTGGTTCATGAGGTATAAAACTACCTGATTTGTGTTCCCATTTAAAATGAGCCTCCGCTCCATTTTCACCTAAATTTTGAAATTTTACTTTAAGAACTTTTGCTTTAACAGTTTTATTAATATAATCCCTATGAACAAGAAGCCCGTGATAAGAAGCATCATACCACTCACCGCCTCCTTTAATATTATACATAGTTGGTTCTTCAATTTTTCCATTTGCATCTTTATACATTTTTGTTGGATGTGCCACCACAATAACTAATACATCATACTTTTTAGCAAATATTTCTATTTTTGATAAGTACTCTAAAGTATATACGTTTACATCGCCAGAAGCATCGTTAGACCTAACTTTATTAAATGGATCAATTACCAAACATTTAATACCTTTACGCTTAACTAATTCAGCTCCTTTGCGTAATACAGATTCTAAGCTGTATTTTTCCATATCAATGAATAAAAAATTATCATTTATATGATCCGCTATTTGATTCCATTTATCTGTACCAATATCTTCTTTAGTGGGCATTGCTCCCCACACTTTACGCATTAATTTGTGTGCATGTAAATAAGTTGGTGCATTTTCAGGTGAAGCAAATGCAGTTTTCCATTGGTAAAGATTGTTATACCCAACAACCATTTGATCGACAAAATCTGATTTACCCGAAGATGGTATACCAGTAACCGTAATAAATTGACCGGTATAAGTTGAAAATATACTATCAAAGTTTGGTAGGCCAACTTGAAATCCCGGTTTAAAACCATTTTCAACAAAATCTGTAATTTCCCCTTCAATGTCTTTGAACGTTGTAACATTTTCGAGTGGTACGGGTTTCGCTTTGGTAATACGCTGCGCCAGTTTTTCTTTTCCATATTTTAATAAATATTCATTTGGATCTTTGCAATCTTCAAAATTAACTAAATAACAAACTTCAGCGCCCAATCTTCTTACTAATTCTGATTGCAAGGCTTGCCCAGCGGGATCATTATCAACAGCTATTATTATTTTTTCCTTATCAGTAAAATAATCAATACAGTTATCTAAATAATCAAGGTTATTATTATTTAAAGTTGCTCCATTTGGCACAGAAACTACATTCTCAATACCAGCTTCGTGCAACGATAACGCATCCATTTCTCCCTCAACAATAATAGCATATTCATATCCTATAATACTATCTATATTATAAAAAACTTTTTCTGCTCCTTTATAAAGTTTGAAATTTTTGCGACCATCTCTATACTTAATATTTATGAGCTGTCCGCCCATATAATAATTAAAGTGTATAGCATTTTCTAGTTTTCCGGTTTGTGGCATAAATTCATTGCCTTCAGTAACTTTTAAACTCTTTAAAGTTTCTTTAGATATACCCCTTTGTTTAAACCAATCTTCTACTTTGCTGCTAACTTCTTTAATTACTTCAGGTGTTTCTGGTCTAACATAAACTTTGTCAGAAGCACCTTTCCGTTGGTAAGTATGTAATTGAAATGTTTTGTTACAATTATGACAAGTACCCAATCCTCTTTCCCAATCATAAGAAGCACAATTTGCTTTTTGATTTTTAGATTGTCTATCAGACGAACACAGGGGACAAATCCCCTGCGTTTTTCCTTCTGATAAACCATATTGATTGAAGTTGTCTATAGCAAAACCATTTATCTCAGTTGTCTCTATTCTCATAGGATATTTTTAATTGTAATAAAGTTAATCTTCTATAGCAACTACGTTGCCATCTTTGTCGACTTTTATATATAAATAATCATCGTCCATAATTAAAATGGCAAATCAGGTTCAGTATTAAACGTTTGAGCAGCGGCTGAAGCTGTTTGTTGATTATCTCTAGGAGCTACTTCAATTTGTCCATTAGTCCAAATGATTTTAACATTACCCAAATAGACCTTTGGTGCTTTAGCGTCTCGCTCTTCTTTTGTTTGTTCAACAATAACAGGCCCTTGATTACCGAATTGATCTACTTCATCATTAAATGTAATTGTAATTGGTAAATATTGCCCTTTCTTACCAGCAATAATTTTATCTTTTGGAATTGCTGTTAAATTAATACTTGTCTTTAAAATACCCGCCATATTAATAGTTTTGTAATTGGTTAAACATTCTTGCTAATTGGTTTTTGTTTGCTCCAGTTAATCTTCTTAGATTGTCTACAGCTTTAACGTGCCCTTGGTTTCCATAAAAATTAGATTCACTTGTAGTGATTCCTGTTACATTGCATTTGCGTTTTTTTAAATTTGCCATAATAAAATTAAAGTGTTTTAGTTAAAAAATATTGTGAAGAATCAAATCCTTCGGTTTTATAAAAAAGATTGTATGCATCTGTTGCTTTTAATACTTTATCATATCCGGATTCATAGAATCTATCTGAACAATCAAATACACCAATCTGATGGGTGTTTTTATCTATAACTAAAAATATAAGATCATAACCAAATATTTTGCGATAGATATACGCTTGGCTGTCATAATTATATCGGTAAGCGCTAGACTTAAACTTTAATATATCGTTTGTTGTTTTCAAATCAATAACCAGTTGTTCATCGTGATTCACGATGTCAGCTTTACCTTTCCAATAATTACCCTCCAACTCAATTATCCCGGGCTTTTCGTACTCAATGCGTGATTCCGAGTTACTGCCTCTTATAAATTCTTTACAAATTTTATTGGATAATATTTTGTCTCTCATTACCTCAATCATATCAACCTCATGCTGTAATAAACATAATTCACCATTTGATATTTCTTTATAAGCCTTAGTGTTTCTTGTACTTGAATTAATCACTTTATACTTATTCAGCTTATCCTCTTCAAGAATTGCTGTGTGAAAATAACCGCCTACTAAAAAAGCAGAAGAAGGTTTTGATGGTTCTTTAAATGATAACGGGTTTGATAATAATGTAGATATATCAGAGTTACTTAAATATTGTCTTCCAAATTCACCATAATAGTTTTCGTCATTTTTTAGTTTATTTATTATTTCTTTCAAGCTCATAATTTTTTAATTGGGCTCTGTCTGTTACAGATACTTCATATTTAGTTATAATTTTAGATACTTCTCCGCCTGCTTTAATATATTCTACGGCTCTACTCCAATTATCTGAATCTTTAACTAATTTAATTTTACCTGTATTAGTAGTTCCATTTGAAGTGGCATCAGCATCAGCGGTATCATCAATTAATAATAGATTACCTAAAGCATATTTTTTGCCATAAGAAGATGCCGATCCAAATTGTTGAGGCACTTGCATACCCTTTTGATTCAAATCTACACCAACAATAGCTGTAGCAGAAATACTTAAATCACCATCATGCATAGTTGCTACCGAGTGAATAATAGGTATTCCCGCTATTTCACTAATTCTTTCCTCAATTACAAAGTATACTTTATACTTTTCATTAATTGGTTTAAGTGCTTCGAGAATGTCTTCGGCAGATCGGAAGTTGTATTTGCCAAATGAGTTAAAACGAGATTTTTTTGCTTTAAACTCTTGTTGAATTAAACTTAATTTTTCTTGTATTGTCATATTATATATATTACATAAATTGGTTAATATTTACTTTAAAATAGCAGCCTAACTTACATCAAATCAGCTACTTGCGTTGGATCAACGCTTTCTATTAATTTATTAATTGCTTCTCTTTTTATTTGAGAAATACGTACATAAGCAGCAGAGCCTTCTATATTTAATTTATCTGCTATTTCTTTTGCAGACATTTTATCACAGTCTAATCCATAGCTCATCCGTAATACGTTATGCTCTTTAGGACTTAAATATTGTTCCATTATAGATAGCAAATATACATTTAATAAATTAATGTTGTACTCTTTTGTTTTATCAGGAATATCATAATAACTATTGGCTTCTTGATCTTTCTCATCAATAGAATAAAAAATACTATTAAAAAACATTTCAACTGTTTTCTTTTCTTGTTCGGAGTTTTTACGCATATCATTCAGCTTGTGTTCAGGTATTCTAATATTACCCCTATTAATGTCTATAGCTCTTCTTATAGCTCCTCTA
>Ga0181601_10001935_pt1 | contig 17778 bp, 10 predicted proteins | sample 041ome_8_FD_133020 | JGI IMG/M metagenome (GOLD analysis project Ga0181601, IMG submission 133020) | Coastal salt marsh microbial communities from the Groves Creek Marsh, Skidaway Island, Georgia - 041407BS metaG (megahit assembly) | ecosystem: Environmental > Aquatic > Marine > Intertidal zone...
CGACGGGGCGCCTAGTGTCGTCGCCGCGAGCGGCAACGTCGCGACGTGGAGAGAGATGATGTTAAAGAGTGAAAATGGATCCAGCGCGCGTTTGCGATACGCCATCGCGCCGGCGGCGCATGCGTGTGCGGTGACGCTAACGCTGGCGCTCGACAGGATGGAAGCGAGAGGAAGCGACGGCGCGAACGCGTTATTACATTGGGGCGTTCTCGATCGCGCGGGTGCACCTTGGCGGTCGCCGTACGATGCGTTGCGAGAAGTGCCGGCGAACTCGCGTGCGCCCGATGCGATGTCGTGCGAATCGCCGTTTTTAGGTGCCGGTACGAAGGGCGAAGAAACGGCGACGCTGACGCTGGATGCCAAGGACGACGGAGTGGGCGCGGTTGTGTTCTTGGTGCGCACGCAGGATTGCAAGGTGTGGTTCAAGGATGCGAGTACAAATGGGGATATCATCATCAACGTGCGTGATGCTGTGAACGCTGCACGTGCTCGAGATTCGTCAACCGTGGCGACGCCCGCCTCGCGGCGAAGCGAGCCAGAGGCGCCGAAGAAGCGAACGGAACAAAAGTCCATGGCTTCTGCGCCGCCACCGCCGCCGCCACCGCCGCCGCCGCCGGTGGCAGCGCCCCGGGAACCTGCACAAACTCAGAAAGTAGACCAACAACTCGAGTTCGCAGCGTTGAATCAATGGCGAGGATCAGAGGTGAAGTTGCAAACGCACAAGGGTGGCGGCGGCGAGCGCAATTTGCGATGGAGCACGGATAATCTCGCTCCGGCTGCTGCGAGCATCGTTGGCGGTGATCGAGACTCTTCTTCGTGGCGTCAGAAACTTCAAATGGTAGAAAAGCTTCTGTGTGAAAATGGCGCTGATGTGGATTCGATGGCGTACGCCACGGTGTATTTGTTTTGGATTTCTGTCGGAGCCATTGCGTGCGTCGAAGACGGTACGCATTATCGCCCCAACCACCACGCTGGATCAGCCGAACGCATGTATGGCGCCATAGAAGCCGCAGAGCGGCATGCGAGTGAAATAGCGCAGAGCGGTGACCATCATCGTGCGCGTGAGCTTCGCGCTCTCATTCGCAGGTTGCATCCTCGATTGCCGGCGTTTACAGCTGAATTTACGCAGAGCGTACCTCTTACACGCATTCGAGATATCGCGCACGGCAAGGGTGACCAGCACGGAAAGTGTCGCGAAGTGCGTCAAGAGATCAAGCATACAATTCAAAACAAGCTTCACAGATGCGCTGGTCCTGAGGATTTGGTCGCAACCGAGGCCATGCTCGCTAAGCTCACCGCGCCTGGTACTGATTATCCTGAAGAATTCGTCAACGAGTTCAAGATTTTCTATCGCGAATTGAAGGAATTTTTCAACGCTTCTTCAGTCGCGGATCGCATCGATAGAATTGCGAACGAGCAGGGTGCGCCGGGGACAGCTTCGGAAAGTTCGAAGAAGTTCCTGCAAGCCAAGGCCAACGTCGACGCGCTTTCTAACGTCGACGCGCTGGGTGATCAAACCGTCATGAGTACACTCGTTGAATGCTTGAAGGCTGTTCACAATGCACGTAGCGATATAATCGGTGCATTAGATCATGCTGGTGACCTCAAAAATGCCCCTAGTAGCCAGCGTCAGCAATGGCGACTGGCTGAAGTGAGTATGGAAGATTACGCTTTTGTACTCTTGAGCCGATTGTTGAACACGCTCGGCGCCGAAAGTGAACCGCCGCGAAGCGACATAAGCGCGAGTGAGTTGAAACTCACACTTGAGGCACTTGCTTTGACATCGCGCACGCTGTCTCTAAGCTCTGGAGGGGATCAAGAAATGGAAGCCATCGCTTCTGAAGCGGCGACGCTCGCTCGCGATGGTTTGCCGAATGGCGAAGAGGGCGGTTTGCGTGTGCAAGCTATCGCAGAGCGCGCGCGACGCAGTGCTGTCGATTTTTGCGAGTTACTTGAATCTCTATTCGATGGTCGGGCGTCGAGTCTCGGGAATGCGCTCGGTATCGACGGAGATTCTGTCAACGTATTCACTGAGGGACAGATTCGCTCGAGCGTTGTGTTTCAATCCGCCAAGTTCGCATCCTTGCTCTTACGCGTCAGTCGCCAGATCACAGGCGCGGCAGGTTGGGATTGTGTCGTACAAGGTACGGCGATTGGGGCATTCAAGTATGTGGATCGACTCACTCCGGAGGCGTGCGCACAGTTCAATGAGCCAGTTGTGTTGCTTGTCGCGAATGCCGACGGTGACGAGGAGGTCTCCACGCTGGGGCAGAACATTAGGGGTATTGTCCTGTGTCACGCATTGCCGCATTTGAGCCACTTGGCACTTCGAGCGCGACAAGCGCACGTGCCTTTGATCGCAGTGGAGGACGATAAGCTTGTAGAGTATGCTCGCTCGTTGATGAACCAAGGGTCGGTAAAGCTCTGCGCTGAATCCACTGGGATCAACCTTGAACAGACGAACGAGGCTGGTAGTACATCGAAGACATCGCCGTCGACAACGTCTACTTCCAGAGTTCTTAAGCAAGAGTTGGATGCTGATTTATCCAAGGCTACGACCGTCATAGACCTGGTCGATTTGCACGCGATGGGCATTGATGCTTCAACACGAGTCGCGGGGACCAAGTCGGCAATGTGCGCACAGTTGAGTGCCATTGCTGAGAAATCTGCTGATGAAACACAATTTTTGGCACCCAGGGGCGCGGTTCTCCCGTTTGGCGCCATGGAGTTTGCGTGTGCGAATATTGGCAAGCTCGAGCACCTCGAGTCTTTAATCGTGGAGCTCGAATCTCCAGAGTGCGCGTCTGATGCGGCGCGAACGAAAAAGTTGTGCGATAATATCCAGAACTTGATTCGCTCTCTCAAGCCTTCTGAAAGTGCTATGGATATAATTTCGTTCAAATTTGGTCAAAACGCTCGCGTGATGGTCCGAAGTAGCGCCAACGTCGAGGACCTTGAAGGTATGTCAGCGGCAGGCTTGTACGACTCCATTCCAAACGTTGACCCGAACAATCGTGAGGCATTTGCTACGGCTGTAGGCGAGGTCTGGGCATCTCTGTACACTACGCGCGCAGTTGCTTCCCGCCACGCCGCGGGTGTTGGTCAACTAAGTGCGCATATGTGTGTGCTCGTGCAAGAAATGCTCTCGCCTGAGGTGAGTTTTGTCTTGCACACGACGCACCCGCTTACGGGTGATGTCAACTCGGCATATGCCGAGTTTGCACTCGGCTTGGGCGAAACTCTTGCGTCTGGTGCTATTCGTGGAACTCCGTGCCGTATGTCTATCGAAAAGTCGTCGAAGAATGTCACTGTAAACGCATTCGCGTCGTTTGGCGCGGCGCTCGTGCGCGACGACGAATCGCCCACGGGGATGAAATCCGTAGCCGCCGACTACGCCACGCACTGGCTTAGTAACGACGCTGTGAAGCGCTCAAGCGTTGCCGCGCGTATTCTCGCCATTGGTCTCATGCTTGAGCACGAGTTGAGTCCACGGGCTGAGCTTCTCGCTCAAGACATCGAAGGCTGCGTCTTGCCGAATGGCGAATTGTGCATTGTGCAGGCGAGGCCGCAACCGTAAAGTAATGATATCTACAGGCGCCTCTCGCGCGCGCTTGGATCCCGCAAAGATAATATGCGTTAGTGTACTACTGGTATATTGTGATTACAATCGCCTAGCTGCCGCTACGCTGTGCTAAAAACTTTAAATACCGCTAAGCGTTGTCGCCGGCGACGGCGACAAACTCAGCCAAACCAGCCGTCATGTGTTCGCGCAGAAACGTCAGCTCCGACTCTTCCAAAGGCGCCTGTAACTTTTTCAACGCCGTCAAAATCTCCACTCGCTCTATTTTCCCCTTTGCGTCACTCATCTTGCCCAATAACACGTCCCGTTCGCACGCGCGCAAACGCTCGCGCAGCGCCTCTGGTTGTTTCAGCGCAAACAACTTCAAAATCTCAGGCGTCTTGAACGCCGCCGATATCGCCGCCAACGTCGCCGACTTAATCGTCTCCAGTTCATTCGTAAGCGTCACATCCCCAGTCGTCATCCTCGCCAGCGACGTTTTAAAACTATCCAACTGCGCCAACGTCTCCGCCTTGGTCTCCTCGTACTCGTCGTCGTCAAACTCCTCGCGCGCGTCTTCCAGGTCCGCCAACTGCGTGAGCAAGCGCGCGATTTGATCACGCGCGTTCGCACGTAACGTGTCCGCCATCGTTCTCGCGCTGCGTCTCGAGACTCTCGACGCACAAGGCACGTTGTGACGTGCGCAAGCCGTGCCCATCGTCACTCACGCGCGCGTCGTCGTCGTCGTCGCCGTCGTCGAGGTCGTCGACGACGACGCAGTATGTCTTTCGCCACGCACGCGACGTCGCGTGGCGTCTCGCGCGTCCGCGCGTGCGCTAATGGGTCGTGTGCGTCGTCGTCGTCGTCGTCGTCGTTGTCGTCGTCGTCGTCGCGTCGAGTGTCAGCGACATCGGCGACCCCGCACGCGCGACGTTTGATCCGCACGTCGCGCCATACGGCGCACAGCGCCGCACCGGCGCCGTCAGGCGGTGCGCGCGAGTCGTCTGCGTCGCCCGATGCGCGCGACGAGGCGTACATGCGCCAGGCGCTGACGCTCGCGGCTACCGCGCGAGGCGAGACGTTTCCGAACCCGCTCGTCGGGTGCGTCATCGTCGGCGCAAACGGCGACGTCGTAGGTCAAGGGTATCACCCAAAGGCGGGCGAACCTCACGCTGAGGTGTTTGCACTTCGTGCCGCGGGTGAGCTCGCGCGCGGAGCGACGGCGTACGTGACGTTGGAACCGTGTAATCATTTCGGGCGCACGCCTCCGTGCTCACGCGCGCTCGTCGACGCCGGCGTTCGTCGCGTCGTCGTGGGTTTCGTCGATCCCGACCCGAGAGTGAGTGGTGGTGGTATTCAAACGTTGCTCGATGCCGGCGTCGAAGTCGTCGTCGGGTGCGTGGAATCAGAGTGTAGGGAAATAAACGCCGAGTTTATCGCGCGGCAGCTCGACGGGAAGTAACTGCTAACTACTACACAGCCTCGCCATTTGTATTATAAACGCATATGAAACACACACCGCTCGCATCAGCGTCCACGTCTGCGCGCTCCCCGCGTCCGCGCTACTGCGATGTCCTTCTATTACACCCGCCGTCCCGCGCGAGCCGTCGACGCCTCGACGCGCGCGGGACAATCCCCCCATCAACCTCGCGCGTCACGCGCGCGCATCACCGCCGTCCGCACTGCAGCAGCGACCCGGCGCCTAAAAATAACCCAAACAGCGCCGAGGACCCGATCGTGGCCCGTCCGATGTGTCGCACCTTTAACGCCCCCGGGAGCTTGTACGCGAATGCTTCGTACGTGCCGTAGCACGCGCCGACGGCGCCGCCCACCGTGGCGCCGAGCGCGGCGCCCGTGGTGACGCGATTCACGCACCGACTGTCCATGACGCGATGTGTGTGCGCGACGCGGGCGACGGGCGACGCGGGCGGCGGGCGACGCGAGATGACGCGCGAGTGTGCGTCGGGGCGCGTACAAAAAAAATCAACCAGGAGGAGGCGAGAGGCGGACGAGCGTTCAAGTGAGCCTTGGACCTTAATATTACAAACAATCAAGAGACGGACAAACTCAAAATGCGCATTTTCTAGACTAAAATATACAACAACAACACAATGATATTAATGAATACCAGCAGCGTTGCGTCCTTGACGTGCGTCGCACGAAGCGCGCGCGAAAATGTCAAATGTTGACGTCGCGTCGCGTTCAGGTGGTTCTTTTCAGAAAAATAATCGCGCGGTTTGAAAACCGCACGATGAAGCCGATGTATGTAAACATCGTCGAAGAAGTAATACGTCGACGATGAGTGATTTATCGGTTTTGCACGAGTTCGCACGCAGGGCGATCGTTAGAGAAAACAATCTCTTGGAGTTGCCGGTCGGTGGCGGTGCGCGCCATCTCCTCCCCGTACACGTAAAAGCAGTGATACTTTGAGCACAAGATGCCGTTGAAGTCACACGCACCAGCCATGGTGTACGCACCAGCGTCAGGGAACATCAACCAATCACCGTTGGAAAGTTCAGGAAGAGGAATGTTGCGCATCACGCAATCAAGCGAGTCGCACGTCGGGCCGTAGACAGTGGAGGAAATCTTGAGCTTTTCGTAATCTTCTCCATCGCACGCGAGCGGAGCGACTTTATTCGGCTGCAAAAAGTACGTGGGCAAATCGAGGCCGTCGTAAATGATACCATTGAACGAGCCATACAAGCCATCGGTGATGTAATAGTCAACGTGACGTTCGCCTTCATCCGTGGTGCCTTCGCGCTTGCCGTACACGAGGCAAGCCATCGTGACTGGAGCTTGAGCAAAGTAACGACCAGGTTCATCGATGATTTGCAAGCCAGGGAAGGTACCATCGTCGGGGAAGATTTCATCCAAAGCTTGGCGCACGCGGTCGAAATCGCTCGGCGCCTCGCTGACAGAGCCATCGGCGTTGAAGGAGCCGGTGAAGCCGCCGCCCAAGTCGAGCAAGTGCATATTGAATCCCATGCTCACCGCTTGATCAAAGATTTGACGCGCGTACGTAATGGCGTTGCGATATGCGTCCGGGTTGCGCGAGGACGACCCGACGTGAAAAGAAACGCCGGCGACATCCAAGTTGAGCAACGCCGCGACGGAGAGCAACTCGTTTACCTTATCCAATGGCGCCCCGTATTTCGCACCAAGAGGCAAGCGCGCCATCGGATCGTCGGCACGGATGCGAAGAACGAGCTTCACGTTCACCTTGGACGCTAAGATCTTGTGCAATTCAGAGACAGAGTCAAAGGTGGTGTACGGCACGTTGTGCTCGGCGATGCAGCGCAAGTCGCACGGGCGCTTGACGGGGTGAGCCAAGATGATGCGTTCGGTGGGCACACCAAGAGATGTCACCAACTCTACTTCGCCTTGCGACGCGCAGTCGAAACCGGCACCGAGCGCGGCGAGCATAGAGATGATGCCACGATCTGGAAGGCACTTGACGGCGTAGTGCGGTCGAACCCGCGGAAGCTTCTTGGCGTGATGATCAAACAACGCCTTGACGGTGGCGAGATCAACGATGCAAAAGTTTTCCTCCAACGAGTGCTCTTCAACAAGTTCGGCCGCACGCGCATGCACGTCCACAAGCTTCCGGCTAGCGATAGGCTTCACAGCGAACGCTTGTTTGACCGAATCCACGGTGAGCGTCTTGGCGCGCGTCGCGACGCGTTGCTCAAGCTCACAGTTATCATTCATCAAAGAATCCTTAAACCCAACGGTGTCGGCGAGACCACGAACCATGACCCCGAGCGCCGTGGGCACATCCGTCGCGCGATGCGCAGAGTTGAGCCCATTCGCGCCGTGCCCTTCGTGGTGCGCCACGCCGTACGTCGCCGCCCCTCGCGTCGACTTGACTTGTTCGAGCGCCGCAACCAAAGCCCGGTCCTGCACCGAGAACGACGTCCCACTGCGCCGATAACGCGCTTGAAATCGTCGCTGAAAACGCGGCTTGGACGTAATCATCGTCGCATCCGCACCAGGAATACCTTCATGGTCCTAATACAATTTCACCGCGTGACGATTGACACGAAAAGCGCGTCAGTCACCTCGCGCGCACGTCTCGCCCTTTCCGCGCGCGCACCCGCGTCGAACGCGCGCGAAAACGACGGCACCATTTTCACTAGACATATCCCTACGCACACAACCCCACGCACGCATGCGTGTCGTCGCGTACGCCCACCATCGTGTACCGCGTCGCGATCCCCGCGAACCCTCAACGCGTCGTAATCCCGCGCCGTTGTTCGATACGTACCTCGACCGCGATCGCCGCGCGTTTCAAATCCGCGTGCGCGAACGCGTCGTGTTCAACGTTTACGTCATCGTAGCGCGTGAGCGTGTCCATACCTTGCGTCGACCGAGCGATGCGGGCGACGAACTGGCGCGATGGCGCGACGTCGGCGGACGATTTCACGCGTTTTTTTAGGTCCAACCGACCGCGTGTGGTCAACCGACCGGATTGCGGCGTCGTCGCGTCGTCGTCGCGTGGGTGGTGCGTGGTGCGTGGTGCGTGGTGCGTGGTGCGTGGTGCGTGGTGCGTGATTACAATGTCCGCGCCGCCGGTCGCGAAAATGTGTAGGTTTTGTAGCCGGCGCGCGCTGATGAGGCAGACTCTACGTCTAGCGACGGGCTCGAACGGCGCGTTCGACGTCGTAGAGGGGTTTTTCGAGGTCACCGCCCGCGCTCGATTGGCTGCCGCCGGTTGGGGAACTTCGTGCGCTCGGGTCGGAGGCGTCGGAGGCGTCGGAGGAGGAGGGGACACGTTCGGCGAGGACGCGAGCGGCGCAGCACGGCGCGAGGCCGGAGACGTCGACGTCGTCTCGGGAAGGTGATGGTGGTGCGCCGGTGGCGCAGCACGAGGCGCGAGCGCCGTTGGCGTCGGGGGCGCACCCGGCACAGTCTTGCTTGTCGCTGGGACTGGCGAACGCGCAGCACGCGGTGGTGGTCGCCGTCACTGGCGCCGCGGCGCCAAACGCGACGTGGCCAAACACTAAACCTAAGATGACAGCAGAGAACAACACAAAATGGTACGTCATGCTGACGAGCATAAGCAAATACCCGATTGTAACTTGCATAGAATACAGCGCCACGCAGTACGCGCGCGATTTCGGCGGTGCGATATTGTGGCAGTTGCAAAATCCAGGAGACTGGAGTTTACGACGAAGCGACGCCAAGGCTTCGATGCTCGCACCCATGATGAATGTGGCCAAAAATCCGAGCGCCATGAGTGCGGGAGTGTGCAGCGACCACGATTTGAACAGCAAAGCCACGCACGGGGCATTTGATCCGCCGCCGTTCAGGGAGAATCCATCCATAAACATCGTCGTCGGAGGGATATCCGTGTTGCAGTATCCCGTTCGCGTCGTCGACGACGTCGCTGGACATGTCGCAGCGCACGCTGAGCAGTGCGAATCGTCATCGCCAGTCCACTCCGCACCGCTGGTTTGGTCGATGCACTGCGCGGTCGACGAGCATTCGCTCGGGGCTTCGAGACACGACAACCAGCAATAAATGTACCCCGCGTCGCAGGAGTTGTCATCCGCTAAAATTCTTCGTCTTTTGGACGATGCGGGAGAGGAGTCAAATGTGTGGCCCGAGATTTTCGGCGCAGCACACGCCGCGGACGCCCACTTGTCGTCATCATCATCCCTATTGTTCTCACGCGAACGAATCGCCGCGTGGATGGCACCGTCGTGCCACGTCCCAAACGTCAATCCCGCATGTTCGCGCATCGGGTGCGTCGTAGACGTCTCAGGAAGGACCATGCGTCCAAACCATGCGCGTTCGCCCACGAGCTTCATCGCGTGCGTTGGTACCTTTAATAAAGCACGCATTTCTTCGCTCAAACCAGGCGCCCAAGCGCGCGCAGCCTCTCCCAACATTACAATCAAGCCGTCATCCGGCACATCCGGTTCGATATCACCAATATACAACCCGCGAGAGCCTCGCGCACCTGGCTCTTCACCTGCGAGCAACGCCGGGGTCATGATGATGGCGACACCAACGTCGGTGTGCGCGTGTTTGCCGTGCGCGTCCTCCTTCGCGACCGCAACCTCCTCCGCGCTCGCACCCTCGTCGTGCGCGCGTGACTTCGTCCCACCGACTCGATAGGCGTGAAAATGATCTAAACTCGCATCTGACGCTGCGCTGTGTTCATAAAACCCTCGCGTGGCGTTATGAAACGCCGCATCTAATCTACGCAACGTCGCGCGCCCGACGACGTCCGCTCCCTCGCGCATGATTTCCAAGTCTCCACGCACCGCCCCGCCATCGCCGCACTCCGAATCGATCGAAAACCGCAATCTCTCTGACGTCTTCGCCGCTATAGTCGCCCGCGTGGCGCCATCGTGCTCGACAGACCACGCAGTGGAGCGCGCGAACACCGACGTCGAAGCGCTCGAGCTCGCGCTCGAGGCGCAATTCGCCAACGCTCGCAACCCACGTCTGCGCGCCGCGGTGTACGTCGCCGACACATCGCGCACGACGATCGCACCAGGCGCGTCGACGCCGATGAACGCCGCGCGAACGATGTCGTCGGCGTCACCAGACGCGAGCGCGCGCAAGGTGGTCTCGGGCAGGCGTCTCTCGGGCGCCGGCTCGGCGAGCGCCGAGGGCGCGCTCGAGGCGACGAGCACCGCGCTCAGGACGACGATGAGCGCGAATGATGGGCGCATGATGTGCGAACGCGTGGTTTTCGTACGCGCGCGTGTGCGCGACCGCGCGGCGACGAGTGAGGCGTGAGCTGGCGAAGATAGGGTATGTGGAGATTTTGTGTGCATGTCTACGCGACTTCGGTCGCGACTTCGGTTGCGACTTCAGCAGCATCCACACGACGGTAGACCTGCGCTGAACGGGCGGGAGATAGGACGAACATTTTACACGGACGTGGCGTTTGTTCCCACGGTCCAACCCAGGACGGCGGGCCGTCGGGGGTGGTGAAATGGTCGACGCCAAAGCCGCATCGAGACGCGCCTCCGAATTCGCCGGCATCCGTATCGAGAACTAATTGGTACTTTCCAGGCTCACCGACGCCGATTTCAAGGCCTTCGTAGGTTTCATTTGTGTGAAAGTTGAAGACGAATACCAATGGACCGCGTTCGAAGACGAGGAGCTTGCGGGCGTCGTCGGCGGAGCTCACGTGCTGGTGCGCGGCGCTCATGTACTGGTGAGTTTCATCGAGCGCGAGCATAGCCTTGTCGAACGCCAACAAGAATTGGTAGCGAAGATGGTCCGCATCAGCCAGGTCCCAACGGCGACGGCAGTAATCATGGCTCCAGTTATTACCCTCACGAGGAAAGTCGACCCACTCCGGGTGACCAAACTCGTTACCCATGAATGTCAAATAGCCTTCGCCGCCGAGCGATGCGGTGAGAAGACGCATCATCTTGTGCAAAGCGATACCCCTCTCAATGACGAACGACGGTTCGTTCAGTGTGGACATACCAGTGTACATTTCAGCATCCATTAACCAGAACGCGGTGGTCTTGTCGCCAACAATGGACTGATCGTGCGATTCGACGTATGCAATAGCCTTTTCAGTGTATCGGCGGTTGCACAAAGTGCTCACCATCTCGGACATGCTCCAATGCTCGTCGGGACGTTCCTTGAGGTACTTGACCCAAAAGTCGGGAATTGACATCGCCAGGCGAGCATCGAAGCCGACACCACCCTCGCTGACGGGTAAGCACAACGTAGGCATGCCGCTCACGTCTTCAGCGATGACTTCAATTTCAGGGTACAGTGTGTGTAACATATCGTTCGCGAGCATCAAATACACAACGGCGTCAACGTTTGTCGCCATGGAGAAGTACTGGGCGTAGTCACCAGTAAAGTCCATTTGTAAGCCGTGGTGGTGGTACAACATAGATGTTACGCCATCGAAGCGAAAGCCATCAAATTTGTACTCCTCCACCCAGTAGCGCAAGTTGGAAAGCAAGTAGCGCATCACTTCCCAGTTGTCATATTTGTACAATCGCGAGTCCCACAACCAGTGGTAACCATCGGCGCCCGCACCAAAGTACGAATCTTCCGCACCTTGGCCAAAGTCGAAACCAGCAATCCCGTCGTTCACGTTGCTCGACGCGTGCGAGTGCACGATATCCAACAACACGCGAACGCCGAGCCCGTGCGCCTTATCGACCAAGTATTTCAAATCTTCGGGCGTACCGCTTCTGGAAGACACCGCAAACGGGTTGGTGACGTGGTAACCAAATGAACCGTAGTACGCGTGCTCCATGACCGCCATCAACTGTACCGTGTTGTACCCACCACTCGCAATTCTCGGCAAAATATCATCCGCGAATTCGCGATAGGTGGAAACTTTGGGATCGTTCGAACTCATACCGACATGCGCTTCGTAGATTCGCGACGCCGAGGGCTTCGGAGGAGATGGGTGCTTAAACTCGTATGTTTCCTCGGGTGCCCAGAAGACTCCGTCGTAACCAGCACCCATGACGCCCGGTTCGACAGTCGCTCGGCGGCACCAGGCGGGGATGCGATCGAATTCACCTCTGTCACCCGCGTACACGCGCACTTTCACGCGAGAGCCGTGTGCAATCGTACCTTTCGGCAATGTTACCTCCCACGTGCCGAACTCAGACTTTGTCATCGGTGTCGCGCCAGCGTTCCAGCCATTGAAGTCACCAATCAGCGCCAAATGTGCCGCCGCGGGCGCCCACTCACGGTACGTCACATCGCCTGTCGCCTTGTCTATCGTGAATCCGTACTTTTCGTACCCGAGCGCGAACTTCTCCACCGACGACTCCGACGAGGCAATCGCAGCCTTACGTTTCTCAAACGTTTCATATCGGTATTTCAAATGCTCGCGGTGAGGCTCGAGCAACGCATCTTTGGCGATCGCTTGCGTGCCATCAATCACGACGCCATCCGCCTCGACGGCGGATTCATCCGAGATTGCTGGCGTCGGTGCCGCGCCGCGTTGGCTCGCTCGCGCGTTCAAATCTTGTTGCCAACCTGGCGCGGGCTTCATCCGTAAACCACCGCGCGCGACAGCCCGTCCACGAGACGTACTCGTCGTTTTCGCGCGCGACAGTGCCTGCGGCGTCGTATGCGCCCGAACGGCACGCATATATCTCGCTTTTGCGTCCTAGCCGTGCGCGACTATGCGGAATGCGACCACCGCACTTGACGCCTCGCGCATTTGAAGCGACCGACCGGTCCCCGTCGACCTCACGCGTCCGCCCGCGCACGAGCTTCGCACGATGTTGACGAGTGGTTTGAGTCGATGTGTGCGCATTTCGTCGCCGGCGAGCGCGCGCGCGCATGCAAAAAGGTCGAGTAATGGGCGCCCGCATGGCACAGCAGGGATGCGCGAAGGACACATGGATGGCGGCGCGGCACGCGCGTACGCGATGAGTGCGCGCGGACGATGTGTCATCACAAACGCGGGTGCGTATGAAACGTTCCGGGAAGGTATGACTCAGGAAGATCGCGAATCGATCGTTGAAGCTTGGGATAAGATTATGCGTTGGAAATCGTTTGTGGAGTCGCACTCGACGGACGAGAGCGTGCTGGCGAGCACGAACAAGGTGGCGATCATGGGTGGTGGGTCATTCGGCACAGCTATGGGGACATTACTAGCGCGGAACAAGAGCGACTTGGATGTGGTGATTCTGATGCGTAATCCAGACGACGCGCAAGCGTTGAACGAGACGCACAGAAACAAAAAGTATTTGCCCACGTATGAGTTGCCAGTTAATATTCGCGCCACGACGGATGCCAAAGAAGCATTGGTAGGATGTGATTATATTATTCATGCCGTCCCGGTGCAGCAATCTCGCATATTTTTGAACGGTGTAAAGGATTTCATCGATCCTGCGACGCCGCTGCTTTGCCTCAGCAAAGGTTTAGAAGTCGGGACGTGCCAGATGATGAGCGAGGTCATTCCGGCAGGTCTCGGACGAAACCAACCATTGGCGGTTTTATCTGGCCCTACGTTTGCCGTGGAGCTCATGCAAGGCTTACCAACATCTATCGTCGCCGCGAGTGAGGATGAAAAGTTGGCCATTCGCGTGCAGCAGCTCTTCGGGTCTTCATGTTTGAGGGTAAACACGAGCACGGATGTCACTGGTGTGGAGCTTTCCGGGGCGATGAAGAACGTGTTGGCGATCGCCGCAGGCATCGTTGAAGGACTCGAGTTAGGAAACAACGCCATGGCGGCGCTCGTGGCGCAGGGTGTGGCCGAGATTCGTTGGCTCGCGGGGAAAATGGGTGCGCGGTCCGAAACGCTCGCCGGCGTGAGTGGCACCGGGGACATTATGTTGACGTGCTTTGTCAACTTGAGCCGTAACCGCACAGTAGGTGTACGCTTAGGGGCAGGTGAGTCTTTAGAAGAAATTCTCGGCTCGATGAATCAGGTTGCGGAAGGCGTGGCAACGGCGACGGCGGTCGTGAGACTCGCTCGAAAACACCGCGTCAGCCTCCCGGTGCTCACTGCAGTTGCTTCCATATTGGCCGAGCAGATGGCCCCGCGCGAAGCGGTAGATCAGATTATGATGCTCCCGCAAGTGCCGGAAGTATAATATTTAGTGTTAGTAAATGCTACCGGTATAATAAAACACACAACGATTCTTTCACTTTGCGACAAAAGCTATTCTCCTGCGCGGGACGTCGTATACGATGCGCTGCGTTCCCAGTAATCTCGCACAAATCATCCCGCAACTGTGCTCGGACAGGCTAAAACCCGGCCCTGACGCTAATAAAGTGTCCACATTTTCGAATCGCACGTTTGCGCCATCCGCTCCTGCGCTTACGAGTTCAAGCCAATCCATGGACGTTCGATACGTCATTGTAGCGCCGGCGCTTTCGCCATTCGCGCCGCTTACGCCTCGCACGCGGCTCGACACACGATTACCTTCTGGTCCTAGTAACTGCGTCAAGCCCAATTCTTCGACAGCTTTAGAGTGGAAAATCACATCAGCACCACCGGCGCCACTATCAATCATGAAAATATTGGGCTTGGTTTGATGTTCTATGTTTGCGCCAGAAAACGTTGCGCTAATGTGCGGAACGTTGGACACCAAACGTAATTCCTGCCACGCCCAATTTTCGTCAATATTATCCACTTGATCTGCAGCATATAAATCTACACATGTTCCTCCTTCAGAGACGCTCAGGATTGCATTCTTGAACGCATCGAAACCGATTATGCCAGCGATGGGCTTTCTCGCGCCAGACACGATGCCATCCAATCCCATTTCCATGAATACTGGGCGTTGTAACGTGAGCGGTCCAAGCTTTAAATCATCCCCGCGTCTGAACTGGCAAGGCACACGTCCGGATACTCCAGATACGTGCACTTCACCGAACGCTCGCAAGCCTAAGCGCTGCGCCGCGCGAGGAGTGACGACGAGCCCGCTCGCACCCGTGTCTAAAATAAACGGCCCCACATTTTTACCATTAATTATCGGCTCCACCAACACGTGCGACGAAGACGCGCGCACGGTGGGAACTTCAGAACTCACGGTCGTGTCCACCGTCACCGTACGCGGTTTTTTATTCGGTTTGTCGAAAATTCCCCATCCCTCTTTACTCCGCCCGCTCGCGACGCCCGTGACGTAAAATTCCTGCACCCCTCCATTCGTGCCGAACAATTGCGTCTTCGCCGCGTACGCCGCCCCGGTGGCATCTCGACGCCAATCATCAAATACCCACACGTCCTCGTCTCCGCACACCGCCACCGCGAGCTTCGCCGGCAGCGACGTCTGCGCGTCCAACGTCAACGTAGCCGTCACCCGTCCCCGCTTCAACTTCATCTTCAACTCCACCCCTCCCGCGTTCTCGCCAAGAAACTCCAAATCTAAATACTCCTCCACGCATGCGTGCTCGCACCAATACCCCGTGCGCGTCCAAGCGCTCAGCGTTAACGCCTCCGCGTCATCCAGCTCCAAACGTTGCGCGTACCCGCTAAAATCCTCCTCCCAACACTCTCCTTTCGTGCCCCTCGCGCGCCCGCTCACGTAGCACAGCTCGGCGTTCATCGTCTCCTCCACGAACGCCTCATCGCGATAGCGCACGTACCAATTCGCGGGCAAGCCGAGGTGCGTGCCCGTGCCCCACAGCGCGCCCGACTCGGCGCGCTGCGCCGCCTCTCTAGCGCGCTCGAGCGTGACATCCAGCGACGTCCACGGCGACGCCGCGCGCGCCTCCGCCGTGGCGCGCGCGCACACGACGCGCGGGCGATGCCTTGCGTCGCGTCGCGCGCGGCGCACCGGCAGAGGCGCGCGATGCGCGCGCGTGGCGAGCATCGAGGTGCGAGCGTGCGCCGGACAGTGACGACAGATTACGACGCGACCGCGACGTGACGAGCATCGCGACTCGGCTCGACGACGGTGACGGCGACGACGACGACGGCGGCGACGACGCGTCGTGTGGTATGACGGAGGACGACGCGGCGGTGAACCGCGGCGACGGCGAGGCGATGACGTTGGATGCTGGCGCGCAGGCGGCGGAGCAAAAACCACACGCTTCGACGGCGCGCGTCGATGAGGGCGCGTCGTTCGCGCGCGCGCGCGAGGTTATGACGCGAATGTTAGGGCTGGATTCGGACGACGACACCGAGCTCGGCGGGTGCGGGGTTGACGGCGTCGGCGACGCGGATGAGGCGAACGCGTCGGTGAAGATTGAAGCGCGCGACGAGGAGAACGCGACCGCGACGACGAATGACGACGACGATGAGGGCGACGAGGGCGCGCTGACGCAGCGACACGTTGTTGAGCGTCGGTTGAAGCGCGCGCGCGAGCTTCGGGCGTTGTATAGAGATCAGTATTGGAGGTTGTTGGAGGAGCTGCGCGCGAAGCATCGGCGATTCGCGCTGAAACACGGGCACGATGGCTCTCGAGACGCGGGCGCGGCGGTGAACGACGCGCGAGAGCGCGCGGGGTACGCGCGCGTATGTGCCGTGGAAGAGTGCGAGCGTTGTCCGATGGCGTTGACGAGTCATTGTTTCAAACACATCGCGCTCAACGACGCGCAAGTGCTGTACCGCTAAAAAGGACATTTTGTGTAGCTCTGTGTCAACGACAGATTTGACTGTATTTTTATCTTCTATGCCTACTACGCGCGTGCTATCGTTGTACATCTAATACTACTGTCATCACTCGTCCCGCTCACGTCCGGGCGAGGCGACGTTAGCGAGTTCTTCATCCGACTCGCGTCGCGGCGCCGTCCCGGCGCGCTTGAGTTGCTTTGCTACGTCTGGTCCATCCCTTGACGTCGTGAGCACGTATACCCCGCACAGGATCGTCACAAATCCCGCGAACGAGGCAATCACATCGCGCGTACTTTGTCGCATGTAATCTTCATACATGACGCTGCTCGCTGTGAGCGTGAGCGTCGTAAAGCACACGTAGTACACGGGCGTCACGATTGCCGTGTTGAACCGGTCGAGCGCCTTGTTTAAATAATTCATCTGCGTCATCACGCAAATCACCACACACAACACGCACACCCATGTTTCGACGTAGAACAACTGATTATTTCCATGAAATGTCATCTTCAGCGCCAAGCCTAGTGTTTTACACGACACCACGGATAATGAACCCATCAACGAACAAATCATAATCGGCACCAACAAGTACGTGTTCCCGTGTTTCGGTGCAACCTCAATCGCCAGCCACGTCGCGCTCCCGACGGCGACTAACGAGTACAGCACAAACAATGGCTTCATCGCCAGCGCCGCGAGCGCTTGAACACCAACCGCGGGAGCTTCTTCCGGCGCGTGGAGCACGATTTCCACGCTCCCGGCGACGCACAGCGCGCACCCGACCCATCCACTCATCGTCAAGCGTTCGCGTAATATGTAATGCGCCAGCACCGCAGATATGATAATCGACAACGCCCCTAACGGCGTCACTATCGTCGCCGGCGCGTATGCGTACGCGGCAAAATTACACACCTCGCCGCTCGCCATAGCCGCCACGCCAATCCACCACAGCGGTTCGCTCAGGTACCCGTACCCACCCGCAGACGCACGCACGCTCCCCACATTCGCCGCAGCCGCCTGCAACCCTTTCTTCTTCACGATGAACGACGTACCGATGGCGAGCGCGCTCGACACCGCGAGAGCTATACCGATTTGCGAATCCTTCACACTGGATGACCAAATCATCGTGCGCGCGAACGCGTCGTCCGCACCCATGGCGTCGCGCGCGCGCGTCGGTCGCACCACCGCCCACGACGGGGACAAAGCC
>Ga0181601_10001937_pt1 | contig 17770 bp, 16 predicted proteins | sample 041ome_8_FD_133020 | JGI IMG/M metagenome (GOLD analysis project Ga0181601, IMG submission 133020) | Coastal salt marsh microbial communities from the Groves Creek Marsh, Skidaway Island, Georgia - 041407BS metaG (megahit assembly) | ecosystem: Environmental > Aquatic > Marine > Intertidal zone...
CGACAATCGAAGCAGAACTGATTGCTGCCTTGGACGCGATGCGAATCAGTGACTTTGATGCCGCTGAAACGTCCCTTGCTGCGGCCACAACGAAAGCGGGCGATAACGCAGACCTTCTGCCACGACTCGCCTCCTGGAAGGAACTCCTCTCCTTCGCTCGTGGCTATGCCGACTTCCGAGATCAGGCGCTCGCTGATGTTGCAGCAGGCAACGAATACGATACGCCAGCAGGAAAGGTGGCGATCGTCGAGAGCACCGGCGACAAGTTCGCGTTTCGCTCGCAAGGCAGAACTGTGCGGCGTTCTCCCGACACCATTCCCATCCTGGTGCTCGAAGCAATCGTGACCGATTGGCTTGATGACCGGCCTGCCAACCTGCTCTACGTCGGCGCCCACCATTTCACCAAGGACGCCCGTGACTTCGACGCGGCTCGCAGTGCCTGGGAGGAGGCAACTGCTCAAGGAGCAGACGCCTCACTCCTCATGCCGCTGTTTGACGACCCGGCAGTGCCACTGCCCTAGCCAGGCCACGGTCTCGCAATCCGCTAGAGCAATGATTCGAGTACGGGCGTGAGCGTCTCGGGGGTCATCGGCACGGGATTCCCACGCATGCTGTTGCCACCGGAGTGCTCGGCGAGCCAGCGGATCATGCTTGGCTCGACGCCCAGTTCCGAGAGCCTGCGTGGCACCCCAACCGCGTCACAGAGCTTCTCAACGCGTTCGAGAAAGGCGGCGGCGGCCGCAAGGTCCTCGCGTGAAGCTGCCGCGTGCATCCGCCGCTCCAGTTCTGCATAGCTGCTCGCTTCCTGCTCCAGGTTGACCCGAACGGCGGCCGGCAGCATCACAGCACACGCCTCACCATGCGACGCCCCACACGCAATGCCCAGCGCGGGTGCCACACCATGGGCCAGCCCCAGGCCGGAGTTGGCAAGCGCTATCCCCGAGAGCAGCGACGCATGACACATCGCCTCCCTGGCAATTCGCTCGTGCTCACCGACCGGATCGTCCGCTCCCGCTGTTTGCACGACAACCGGAAGCGCCCGCATCGCGCCGGCTAAGGCTGACGCTGCCAGCGGCCGTGTCACGGAGGTCGCGGCTCGACTGACATACGATTCGATCAGCTGCGTGATGGCATCCAGCCCAGAGGCCGCGGTCACCCGAGCGGGCGCCGAGCGGGTTAACTGCGGGTCAACGATCACGGCACGCGGCACCATCAGCGGACTTCGCATGCTCTTTTTGAAACCTCGGCGGGGACACGAGATCACCGCGTTGCGAGTCGCCTCCGCCCCAGTCCCAGCTGTTGTTGGAATCGCCACCAGTGGCGGTGGAGCACACCGAATCGGCAGCTGACGCCCAACCCCCTCAAGATGATCGACAACGGTGACCTCCCAGTCATCCTGGTCCTGCGGAAGATACCGTGCATCGATGTTGGCGGCCAACGCAGCGGCGGCCTTGGCGAGATCGATCGTCGCGCCTCCACCGATCGCCACCACCACCGCATCGCTAAGGTCCTCAGCCGCGATTCCGCGGGCAGCAGCAGCCACCTCCGCCACCGTCGGCTCTGACGTTGACGTGGCCACCACCTTCCAGTCGATGGCCGCCTCCGTCAGGGCCTGACAGATAATCCGCTCGGCCCCGCTCGCGATGAAACTGGTCCGACCTACCACCAACAGCAGACGTTTTCCCAACCCGAGCACGACCTCCGGAAGCTCTTGGAGGCGGCCCCAGCCAAATCGAATCGATGGCGGGATGGTCAGGTCGTAGGTGCCCACCCGCGAGACAACACCACACTCCGTGAAATCGTTCGAGTGAGCGTCCATTGACCACACCTCCAGTCTTCAAGCCGTTCATCTGGGGAAAACACTCGAGAGCCGCCACCGTGATGGCGTTGGGAGGCTACCATGTGGCCTCACACCAGTGGGTCATGTTCACCACCCAGCGGCCCACCACGCCGCCGTTTCTCACACCACCGCCTGACGTCCGCCCAGCAGCCCAATCATGCCCGACGCTCTTCTGATCCCCCCGGCACGCCATCCGATCACCGGACGTTTCCGTCCACCGGGATCCAAGAGCATGACCAATCGGGCGGTGATCATCGCTGCCGCAGCGAATGGTGCGAGTCGACTCTCTGGGGTGCTGGAGAGTGAAGACACCCATGTGATGGCGGCCGGACTGCAAGCCCTCGGGATCCCGCTGGAGGTCGACTGGGCGTCTGGATCAATGACCATCGAAGGATGCGGCGGCCAACTCCCCGTGGGCTCTGCTGAGATCGACTGCCGTGCCAGCGGCACCACGATGCGATTTCTGACAGCACTCTGTGGACTCGGCACCGGCCCCTACCGTCTCGACGGCACCCCGCGAATGCGACAGAGGCCGATTGGTGACCTGCTCGATGCCCTCGCTCAGCTCTCACTCAATGCCACAGCCGAGAGCCCTGGCCGCTGCCCACCCGTGGTGGTCTCGGGTGGTCCTCCACAAGGTTCTTCGCCGGCAGTCGTGCAGATTCGCGGCGACATCTCCAGCCAGTTTGCCAGTGGCCTGGCGATGATCGGCCCATGTTTGCCAGGCGGCATGCAGCTGGAGTTTGCCGGAGAACTTGTCTCCTGGCCCTATCTGGAAATGACCAACCGTGTGATGCAGGCCTTCTCAGCTTCCGCCACACTGACAACAGACACTTGGCAGATCTCGCCAGTGGGCTATCGCGGTCGCGACTACGCGATCGAGCCGGACGCCTCAGCTGCGAGTTATTTTCTCGCCATGGCGGCGATCACCGGCGGCCAGATGCAGATTGAGGGGCTCTCAAAAGAGAGCCTCCAGGGTGATGTCGGCTTTACGGACGCCCTCGAACGGATGGGCTGCCAGGTCACCTGGCATCCGGACGCAATCGAGGTCGCTGGCCGTGCCCGTCACGGCATCGAGATCGATATGAACGCCATCAGCGACACCGTTCCCACGCTCGCGGTGGTGGCCTGTTTTGCGGAGAGCCCGACGGTCATCACGAACGTCCGCCACATTCGCGACAAGGAGACCGATCGCATCAGCGACCTCGTTCGCGAACTTCGCAAACTTGGTGCGGATGTGGATGAGTTCGACGACGGACTGCAGATCTCACCCCGCACGATGCAGGCCGCTCGGCTCGCCACCTATGACGACCATCGCATGGCGATGAGCCTATCGCTCGCCGGCCTTCTCATCGACGGCGTTGTCATCGAAGACCCCGCCTGTGTCGGCAAGACCTTCCCTGGCTATTGGGACGCGTTCGCGACCGTCACCGGTAACCGCTGCTCGCCTGCGTAGCGTGCTCATGCGGTGCCATCGCCGCATGCGTGGCGTTACCACCGGCGCGAGCCAAGAGTTCGTTGGCTCGTTCGATCAGGTCATCAGTTCCCGCACTCGGGGACACCGGTGTGGTCGGCGGAAGATCGCCCATCGACGAATCGGTGGCCACAAAACTGCCCTGGCAGTGCTGACAGAAAACCTGTCGACCGAGCAGAGAAACGCGGACACGAACAACGCGACCGCAGACGGGACACTGCTGATGAAAAAAGACTGGAGACCGTACCATTCCACCCTCCGTGCTCGACGCCTCAACGACTCGAATCGCAACCGCGATCGGCATCTCACCTCGAGAGACAGCTCCCGTAGGCGAGACTGAAACCGAACCCAGTTGCTCTGGTGATGGTTCCCTCCCGGCCAGGACGAACATTTCGGTACACCTTAGCCGCTGAGCATCATACCGCGTTGGAGGGAGCCTGCCAACAACAGCCGTTTTCTCCGTATTTGAGGGCCTTCGCAGACCACACGCAGCCCCGACGCCGGCCCCGCCAGGCTGCTGTCCGCCGTGCCAGCCGTGGGCTACGATGCGTCGGCTGGTGTGGGCCATGCTGTCGCCCACCAGGAGTCGCTACCCCCGCATGCGTTGGAATCGAGCACGATGCTCCGCAAGCCTCTCATCGCGACATTCGTGGTGCTCTTCTGGGCCGTGTCGACAGGCTGGCTTGTCTCCCAGAAGATCGCTCCGTTGTTGTTCACAGGCGAACCACCGTCGTCCTACTTCGTTCCCGAAGACCGCAAAGCTCCGGTCGCCTGGACGGTGCTCTGGAACGATGAGGTGGTCGGCTGGGCGGTGAGTGAATGCGTCCCTCGCGAGCCCAGCACCGCCGGCTGGATGATGACAACCCGCCTACGGCTGGATGAACTTCCGCTAGAAGAGATCTTGCCTGACTGGGTGCAGCGGATGGCCGGCCGATCCCTGCCAACGGAGCTGCCACTGATCCTCGATACCACGGGAGAACTCTGGCTCAGTTCCGAGGGGCACCTTGAGGAGTTTGTCTCAAAGGTGTTTCTGCCCGAACTCGGTCAGCGTGTGATCATCCGAGGTGCGGTTGAAGGGGACGATGTGGATGTCACCGTTCGCAGCCGGGAGTTTGTGTACGAAACCTCTCGGAAACTTCCCGAGACAGGCATGCTCGGCGACGAGCTCTCTCCCCAAGCCACGCTGCCGGGGCTCACCGTCGGTCGACGCTGGACCGTGCCGGTCTACAACCCGCTGAGCTTTACTGGCTCACCGCTCTCCGTGCTCCACGCGCATGTGGAGGGAGCCGTGACGCTCTTCTGGGAAGATCGGATCGTGCGGCCTCTGCTGGTGGCCTATCGCGATGATCCCGCTGCCTACAAGGAGCCCCGTGCGCGGCTCTGGGTGGACCGCGACGGCAAGGTGCTCCAGCAGGAATCAAAAATCCTCGGCTCGACGCTGACCTTCATCCGTCGCACCGACGACGATGCTCGCGTCCTCGCCAGCACCGTGCCTCCGGTCGCTTCTGGACGCCCAGGAAGTGGGATCAAAGGACAGCCATGATCGAGTTTGAGAATGTGTCACGCACCTACGGCACGAAAGAGGCGGTGCGTGGATTGAACCTCTCGATCCCGTCGGGAGAACTCTTCGCCCTGCTCGGGCCGAGTGGTGCCGGCAAGACGACCAGCATCAAAATGCTGGTCGGACTGCTTCAGCCGTCCAAGGGGGCTGTCCGCGTCTGCGGCCACGACCTGGTTCACGAGCCGAGAGCCGCCCACCGTCGACTCGGCTACGTTCCCGACGAGGCAATCCTCTACGACAAACTCAGCGGCCGCGAGTTTCTCTGGTTTATCGCAGACATGTTTGGTGTCGACCGAAGTCTTGCAGAGGCCCGCATCGACGAGGAAATCGAGGCCTTCGAACTCAGTGAGTTTGTCGATGATCTCTCCGAGAGCTACTCCCTCGGCATGAAGCAGCGGCTGGTCTTTGCCGCGGCCTTGCTCCACGCACCCGATGTGCTGGTGCTCGATGAGCCGCTGGTCGGCCTCGACCCTCGGACGGTCCGGATTGTTAAAGACCTGATCAAGTCGCGGACTCGCGACGGCATGACCGTCTTCATGTCGACCCACACCCTTGCGATGGCGGAAGAACTGGCCGATCGCGTGGGCATCATGGTCCGCGGCCAGCTAAAGTTTCTCGGCACAGTCAGCGACCTTCGCCAGCAGCTCGCGGTGGAAGAGTCCTCGCTTGAAGACCTCTACCTGCAGATCACCGGCCGTGGGCTGGGCCTCGGCAGCACCCTCGCTGAGGGCTCGTAGCATGAGCGACGCCCCGCTTGCTCCTCACGATGAGTCACGTCTCTTCCTGCGACTGCGACGCTCGATCGTGATCTCCACGCTCGGCCAGATGCTGAAGACCGCGCGGCTGCGGCTGATCCTGGTATCGCTGCTCAGCCTGATCTTCTGGGGCTCCCTGTTTGCGATCTTCTATCAAGCATTTCTCTTTCTTGAAGATCTGCATGCCGACGTGATCCCAATGCTCTTCAACGCCTTCTTCCTCTCGCTGATGGTGATGCTGGTTTTTTCCAGCAGCATCCTGCTGTATTCGGGGCTCTACACCTCGCGAGAATCACGTCTGCTGCTGACGCTCCCGGCCACGCCCGAGGCCATCTTCGGCCATGTCTTCCGGGAGTCGATCTGGTTTTCTAGCTGGGGGTTTGTGCTCCTTGGCAGCCCCATGCTTGTGGCCTACGGCGTCGTGCATGAGGCGCCGCCTCCGTACTACCTGCTCATGCTACCGATGATGGTCGCGTTTGTGACGATCCCGGCGACCCTCGGCGGAATGCTCTGCATCACGCTTGTTCGCTGGCTTCCCCGGCTTCGCCTGCATGTGCTCTCCATCGCGGGCGTGATCGCGGTCGGAATGGGTGGATGGCTCGGCTGGTCTGCCTTTACCAACAATGATGCAGACCAGCTCACGACCACCTGGTTTGAACAGGCGTTTAGCCGACTGGCAGTCACCGAGCAGCGGTTTCTTCCCAGCTGGTGGCTCACCAGCGGCCTGGTGGAAGCGAGTCGCCGCTCGGAAGATCCGCAGCAGGAATGGGCGGCCCTTGCCGAAGCTGGCGGGTTCTTCGCCGTGCTGCTCTCCAACGGTCTGTTTCTTCAGCTGCTCGCAGGCGGACTCGCCCGAGTGTGGTATCGCCGTGGCTACGGACTGCTCGGCGGGGAATACACGGCCCGCCGCGCACCGCGAGCAAGCTGGCTCGACCACGCGATCGAACGGATGGGATCGAAGCGAGGCCTTCCCCTGCGATTGCTGCTTGTCAAAGACCTCCGCCTGTTCCGTCGAGACATCGCGCAGTGGTCGCAGTTTGCGATCTTCTTCGGTCTGCTGGGGTTCTACTTCGTCAACCTGCGATCGTTTCAGTACGACAACTCCTACGCGTCGTTGATCGGCTGTCTCAACCTCGGTGTCGTGGGGCTGATTCTCTCCACCTTCACCACGCGGTTCGTCTATCCGATGATCAGCCTGGAGGGACGCCGGTTCTGGATCCTCGGGCTCCTGCCGGTCCACCGCGACCAGATCGTCTGGTCGAAGTTCATCTTTTCGGTCGTGGGCTCTCTGCCTCCGTGCTGTCTGCTGATTCTGCTCAGCGACCGCATGCTCGGTCTCTCCTCCACGGCGATCGCTCTGCACGAGGTGGCCTGCGTCAGCCTCTGCGTGGGCCTCTCAGGGATTGCCGTCGGTCTTGGAGCACGGATTCCCGACCTCCGCGAAGCCTCTCCCTCCAAAATCGCTGCTGGCTTCGGTGGCACCCTCAGCCTCGTGTTCAGCTCTCTGTTCATCATGCCTGTTGTGGTCATTGCTGGGCTGCCGTTCCACGCCGGGCCTGCAGCCCGTTCATTGGGGGACTCATTCGCCTGGTTGCGGGCGATTCTGAGGCTGTTTGCTGCTCCCGGCGGCCTTGCCTTGGCTGCAACCTGCGTGGTGCTCCTGGGCCTGCTGGCCAGCGGTCTGCCGATGCTCCTCGGAATTCGCGCGTTCCGGCACCTGGAGACCTGATTTCAGACAGCATTCCAGGCAGCAATGTCCTTTGCTGCAGCGGTTAGCTCTAGGCTCGCACTGCGGTATTTCCTTAAAGAAGGCATTCTCACCCCACGCCCTCCCCACCTATCCGCCTCCCATGTGCCCACTTCGTCCTGCAGACAACCGCACTCCGACGTCAGGTCGTCTCACAACGGATGCTGCGGCGGGGCGAGCCGGGGATTCCGCGGTTCGCGTGGGGGCCGTGCAGTACCTCAACACCAAGCCACTTGTGCATGGCCTGGCAACAGCTGCCTCGGCGAGCTCTCCGGAAGCCAGTCGCCTGGCACTCTCCTATGACCTCCCTAGCCGACTGGCCGATCGACTGACCGCTGGCAGCCTCGACGTCGCTCTGATTCCGATCGTCGAGGTCTTTCGCGGCGGCTGGCGGGTGATCACGGATGTCTGCATTGGCTGCCGTGGACCCGTGATGAGCGTGAAGCTGTTTTTCCGCACAGCTCCGCAGCGGGTCCGGCGGCTTGCCCTCGACGAGGGCTCGAGGACAAGCGCAGCGCTGAGTCAGGTTCTGCTATACGAGCGGTTCGGAATCCGTCCCGAAGTTGAGCCGCTTCCGATCGGCAGCGGCCCTGAGGCCACTGATGCTGATGCGGTGCTGCTGATCGGTGACCGAGCCATCGGGCCACATGGTGGGCCCGCAGACCGGGCTCGGCAGACTGCAGGATCTCCTGGCAGTTTTCAGTTGGTCTGGGATCTCGGTGACGAATGGTGTCGCTGGACGGGGCTACCGTTCGTCTTTGCTGCCTGGGCTGCCCGTCCAGGCGTCAGCACAGCGACGCTTGAGCCTCAGCTCACTGCGGCTCGTGATCGTGGCGTCGCCAATCTGGCGGCCATCGCCGCGGCCGAAGCACCCCGCCATGGACTGACGGTTCCGCAGTGTCTGAGTTATCTTCACGATAATCTCCACTACCACATCGGTCCTGCAGAGCAAGAAGCGATGCAACGGTTCCGCCAGCTGACCGGCTCCCTGGGCTTGCTCGGCACATCAAAGCCTCAGTCCCACAGTCCTGCTTCTCACAGTCCTGCTTCCCACAGCCAACACTCCACCCAACTCCCCCACAACACTCGCACTAAAGCGTCGCCGCTGAACGAGGAGTAGACCGCATGTCTCGCGACACTCGCACCATTCTTGAGGAAACCCTCGCCGGCAAACGCCTGGCTGCTGATGCTGCGGTCGCTCTGCTCACGTCTCCCGATCTTGCCGCGATCGGCCATGCTGCTGACACCGTCACCCGCCGGCTGCACCCAGAGCCATGGCGGACCTACAACATCGACCGCAACATCAACTACACTAACATCTGCACTGCTGTCTGCGACTTCTGCGCGTTCTACCGCCCGCCGAAGCATGCCGAGGGCTACGTGCTCGAGCGTGAGGAACTCTACGCCAAGATCGAAGAGACCGTGGCGCTCGGTGGTGATCAGATCCTGATGCAGGGAGGCCTCCATCCCACGCTCAGCCTGGAGTGGTATGAGGAGCTGCTGCGTGACCTGAAGCAGCGATTTCCGCAGGTCAACATCCACGGATTCTCACCGCCTGAGATCTACCACTTCGCCAAGGTCTCCAAACGCCCCCTGAAAGAGGTCTTAGAACGCCTCGCTGAAGCAGGCCTCGGTTCGCTGCCTGGCGGTGGTGGCGAGATTCTGGTCGATCGTGTGCGTGCGGCGATGACTCGCGGCAAGGTGATGACAGACGACTGGCTGGAGGTGCATCGCGTCTGGCATCAGCTGGGCGGACGCAGCACGGCCACCATGATGTATGGCCATATCGAAACCCTTGAGGAGCGAGTGGAACATCTCGAACGACTGCGACAGGTGCAGGACGAAACGGGCGGCTTCACCGCGTTCATCTGCTGGTCGTTTCAGCCGGACAACACCGAGATGGATCACATCCCTCCCACTGGGCCATTTGAGTATCTCCGCACTCAGGCGGTGGCACGGCTCTACCTCGACAACTTTCCCAACATCCAATCGAGTTGGGTCACGCAGGGACGTGAGATCGGCCAACTCGCGCTCCTCTACGGCGCCAACGACATGGGAAGTCTGATGATCGAGGAGAACGTGGTGAGTGCAGCAGGCACGGTGCATCATCTCACGCTCGATCAGATGCGGTCGGCGATCTCCGAACTGGGCTATGAGCCCCGACGAAGGAATGTGTTCTACGAGACCTTTGCCGACGACCCAGCCGTGGCCTTGCATGCCAGCCTGCCAACAACCAGCTGCTGCGGTGGTGGGGCGAGCACAAGCTGCGGTTCTCCAGACTCCGCTGCGGAGGCCTCGCAGCTGCCTGTCATCTCGTCTGTAACCTGAGATGCCAGACACGAGCCTGCTCTCGGGTCTGATTGCCTCGCGGCAACGAGGGGCATCACAAAAAATGCCGCTGACGCTCCGCGGGCGGGTCGTGCTGCCGATGCACGGGCCCGCTCTCGACGGAGGCTGGGTCCGCATCGTCGGCAGCCGCATCATCGCCGTCGGCCGACGTCGACCTGATGGTCCTGTCATCGATCTTGGAGACAGCATCCTGCTCCCGGGGCTGGTAAACCCACACTGCCATCTCGAGTTCTCCTCGATCTCGACACCGCTGCCGCCAGAGCCTCCTGGTGGCCTGGCGGGCTGGATTCCGGCTGTGATGCAGGCCCGCTTTGCTGAGACCAGCAACCCGGCAGCGGCGATCGCCGCCGGCCTGCATGAGTCGGCAGCAGCAGGTGTCACGCTGATCGGAGAGATTGCCACCGCCCCCCCCACCCTCGCCTACCCGACTCACGGCGTGCCTCGGCTGAGACTCTATCGGGAATGCCTCGGGCTCAGCAGCCACCGCGGAGCCCTGTCGCTGAAGCAGCTTCGTCGCAGCCTTGACCGGGTGCCACCGCATGTCTCTGCAGGCATCTCGCCACACGCGGCCTACTCCGTACACGCGGGGCTGGCTCGACAGCTGCTCCGTCTCGCCGCAGCGCGACACCTCCCGGTTGCCGTGCATCTTGCCGAGAGCCGTGAGGAGCACGAACTCTTGGCACATGACACAGGCCCCTTCCGCACCCTGCTCGAGCGTCTGGGTGCATGGCCGAGCCCTCCGCCACGTCTGCTCTCTACGGCCGACTGGATCAGCCTGGGCTGCCGTGCCCCACGAGCCGCCTTCATTCATGCCACCCACCTCGACGAAGCCGCACTGGCTCGCCTGTCTCGGCACCGCGACCGCGCCGCGGTCATTGTCTGTCCTCGCACCGCAGCGTTGATCTCGGGACAACTCGCTCCCCTGCAGGCTCTCCGCCGGGCAGGTGTTCGCGTCGCCATCGGCACCGATGGGCGAGGATCGGCACCAGACCTCTCCCCACGGCATGAGGCTGCCGTGGTCGTTGACCGGGGCCTTGTGTCCCCGGATGAGGCCGTCGCGATGATCACCACCGACGCCGCCTGGGCGATTGCCAGCGAGTCCACCGCTGGGCAGCTGGCGGCTGGCAGGCGGGCCGATCTCGCCGTTCTCAGGCCGAACTCCTGGTCAGCCGATCCTGCGGCCGATGTGCTCTGCCCAACAACCGAGGTGGTGGCAACGCTGCGTGGCGGGCGGCTGATCCACGCGGCTGCGGGCTCGCCCTTCTGACGTCACGGCCGCAGCCGTTCAGAGCCGGCAGTTGGAGATGAAGGTCTCCACAATCGCCGAAGCCCCAATCGCGTCGAGCCTCTCCATGATGGCATGGATCTCACCGCGTTTGACCATCGCCCGCACGGCGCACCAGTCAGCATCTTCGAGCCCGCTCACGGTTGGCGAGTTGAAGCCGGGCGTGATCTTCTCCGCTTCCGCCAAGGCGGAGCGTGGAATGTTGTACTCCAGCAGCGAGTAGGTACGGGCGATCACGACCCCCTCAAGCCGCCGCACAATCCGGTCGACAGTGTCGCTGTGCCGCAGCTGACGGTTCTGCACGAGCACCGTCTCGTAGCGACCAATCTCGTCGAGCACGCAGAGCCGATTCGCTGCGAGTGTGCTCCCGGTTTCCACGAGGTCGACGATCGCATCAGCCACCCCAAGGGCGATCATGATCTCGACACTTCCGGAGAGCTCAACGAGGTGGCAGCTCGCCCCCCGCTCGGCCAGCCAGACCTTCGTGATCTCCGGGAAGCTGGTGGCCACCCGCTTGCCATCGAGGTCAGAGGCGTCTTTGAGATCGGCATCGACGTCAACACACAAGGCCAGACGGCAGTTGCCCACCCCCAGGTCGAGTCGATGCACCAGATCCTTGCCGCTCTCGGCGATTAGGTCTGCACCGGTGATCCCCAGATCGATTGCGCCTTCAGCAGCGAGCACCGGGATGTCGGCAGTGCGAAGAAAAACGATCTCCACAGGGAGGTCACGACAGCGAGCAAACAGGCTCCGCTCAGGACGACGAAACCGCAGTCCTGCGTCATGCAGGAGCGTGGATGCGAGTTCTGAGAGACGGCCCTTACTGGGCACACCAATGCGAAGCATGTCAGCGTCGGGGCGGTGCTCAACCATCACTTAGTTCTTCTCTCCCTTGCTCGTGGCCCCACGGGAGGCCTTCTCTTCAAGCCCAGACACGCCAAACCGCCGCTGCAGCTCACTCTCCACGTCGCTCAGCGAAAGGCCTCGACAGGTGAGCAGCACCAGGGTGTGGTAGAGCAGGTCGGCGGCCTCGGCAACAACGCGGTCGTCCGTCTCCCCGAGAGCAGCAGCGACGAGTTCACCTGCTTCTTCGGTCACCTTGCTGCCCGCCTTTTCAGGCCCTCCAGCGAGAAGCCGGCTGGTGTACGATTTCTCGACATCCCCTCCGCGGCGCGACTCGATCACGTCGCCGAGGGCAGCCAGAATCTCTCCCCGTTCGGGCATCCGACACACTCCTGCGATGTCCTGTGATTGCCATGTCCTGTGATTTCAGTGGCGATGAGCCGGCCGATACGCCCGACAGGCAGCCAGACGGCGATTCCACACAACCGGACCAAACTTCCAAGCCCACAACTCTAGCATCCGCCAGAGCACGCGAAACCATCCCAGTTCGACTCGCGGAAGACTGCCTGATCCTGGCGGGCCCCACAGCCGCCGGGAAATCCGCCATCTCTCTACCTCTAGCCAAGCGGCTAAACGCAGAAATTGTGAGTGTTGACTCCATGGCGGTCTACCGAGGCCTCGATATCGGCACCGCCAAGCCCACCGCTGCCGAGCGAGAACTGGTGCCCCACCACGTCATCGACGTCGTTGACGCCAACGCCTCATTCAGCGTGGCTGCCTGGCTGGCCTCAGTGGCAACTGCAGTGGAGGAGATCCGTCGTCGGGGCCGTCGCATACTCTTCGTGGGCGGCACACCGCTCTACCTCAAGGCGCTCCGCGAGGGCCTTGCCGATCGTCCCGCAGGCGACCCAGCCTTACGTGCGGCGCTCGCAGAACGGCTGGAACGGGAAGGCTCTGCGGCACTCCATCGTGAGCTTGCCAAACACGATCCCGCGGCTGCAGAGCGGATTCACCCCAATGACGCCAAGCGAATCGTCAGGGCGATTGAGGTGGCCTGTTCAGCACCAACACAGCCGAACAGCAGTTCGCAGGCTGCCTGGGGAGCTGAAGCCGATCCAGCGGCAGCAACACCGCTGCTGATCCTCGATCTCCCACGACAGCTCCTCAACGAGCGGATCGCAACGCGTGTGCGGAAGATGTTTTCCGAGGGGTTGGTCGATGAGGTCGAGACGGCTGAGGCCACGGTCGGCATCGGTGACACAGCAAGGCAGGGAGCCGGCTACAGCGAAGTGCTCGCCATGCTGGCGGGTGAAATCTCTCGACAAGAGGCGATCGAACAGACGATTCGCCGCACGCGGCAGCTGGCCAAGCGGCAACGAACCTGGTTTCGCAGCTTCCACAACGCGGTCTGGATCTGCAGCTAGCAGACTGCTGTCACTCGCCTGCTAGCACCCTATCTTGGGCATGGTGCTCCTACAGACCACAAAATCGTCACATTTGCTTGCCTTTACCACATCGATCGCTAATCTCGGACCATCGCGAGTGACAGCCGGCCGGAACGGCTGTGCCCGCGATACCTGCTCGATGACGGTTTTGGCCCGGCCTTCACGCAAGTCAGTGAGGTCGGCCCGGCATCCAAGGATGGATCCGGCCGGAAACGAGGCGCGGTTGTGTGCGGTTTCGCCGTAGGGCGGAGTCACCATAGCCGTAGGGGCACACGACAGCAGGCATCTCAGTGAGTGCGAGCTCACCGAACATGCCGACTGTCTGGCACCACGGGAAACGTGAGGAGCACGGCGTGAAGGATTACGCTGCCAAACGTGAGGGGACAACAGGAGAAATCGGAGCCAATGGCTTCCGATCTATCGCTGTTGCGACTGCCTCCCTGCCACCGCACCTGTTGGTGCGTTTTGCCCGCCTTTTCTCCGCGTTGCGTTCTCTCCCTGGCATCCACCGGGGGTCATGTTGACCACCCCGTCATTGGGCACCGTAGAGGCACCCGGACGGTGCCTGGAGGACACGAGGACATGGCAGGAAAACCGCTAATTGGCATCACCATGGACTACCGAGCGTCGCGGAAGGAACACGCGGCCCTCTCGTTCGTTGCCGCCGGATACTACGACGGTGTGATTGCCTCAGGCGGCATTCCGATCGCTCTTCCCCCCGTCGCGGAGGAAGAGGATCTCGTGCGGCTGCTCGACATGCTTGATGGTGTGGTGCTCGTTGGCGGTGGCGACATCGATCCCCGTCGTGACGGCTACATGCCCCACCCCGCCACGCGGCCGATGGATGCCCGTCGTGAAGACTTCGACCGTCTGCTCGTCACAGAAATCTGCCGTCGACAGATGCCCGTCCTGGCAGTGGGGAGCGGCATGCAGCTGCTCAACATCACTGAAGGCGGCACGGTCTTCCTGCATATCCCCGAAGACCTCCCCAAGGCGCTTCCACACAAGGATCCCATCGACGTCGCGCATCGGCATGCCCTCGAGGTGGTGCCAGGCACCGTCATGGAGCGGGTCTACGGAGATGGTGAGATTCGTGTGAACAGCATGCACCACATGGCCATCGACGATCTCGCGTCGAGTTTCCGTGTGGCTGCACGTGCTCCCGACGGCGTGATCGAGGCGATCGAAAGCAATGTCGAGAACTGGGTCGCCATCGGCACACAGTTCCACCCCGAAGCAGAGAATGCTTCTGCTCTCGATGCCAAGATCTTCGAAGAGTTCGTGATCGGCATCACGGGTGAAGTGCCAGCTGTGAAGCTCGTGGCCTAAGGCCACACCAGTTCACTGCCGTTCAAGAAAACTCCCCGGGCAGCCACCGAGGCCCCGGGGAGTTTTTTTACGGCAGCAACGGCGTGCCCTGCACTGACCCGCAAAACCCGAAACCTCAACGCGGCTCCTCAAACGGCGGGCTAAGGTAGAGCAGGAAGATCTTCTGTCGCGTGCTCACGGCGTTTTGATTCATGCTCACCGATTTTGACCTGCACCTCCTCGGCGAAGGCCGCCACTGGCGAAGCTACGAAAAACTGGGAGCCCAGTTGACCGAACGGGATGGCGTGGCAGGGGTGAGCTTTGCCGTCTGGGCCCCAAACGCCGACGCAATCAGCGTAGTCGGTGACTTCAATGGCTGGGATGGCCGCAGCCACCCGATGCAAAAACGGGTCCCCTCAGGGGTCTGGGAACTGTTTGTTCCAGATGTGGGTGTTGGCACTGCCTACAAGTACCGAGTTCACAACGGCGGCAGTTTCAACGACCGCTCGGATCCCTACGGTTTTGCAGCCGAGGTGCCCCCTCGCACAGCCTCCCTGGTGACAAACCTCAACGACTACCAGTGGCAGGATGCAGACTGGATGCAGGCTCGCCGATCGGAGGATCCGCTGGCGGCCCCAATGACGACCTACGAGGTTCACCTCGGGAGTTGGCGTCGCCCCGGCGATGATCCCAGTCGCTGGATGACCTACCACGATCTTGAGCGTGAACTCGTGCCCTATGTGGTTGAGATGGGCTTCACGCACGTTGAGTTTCTGCCTCCAACCGAACACCCACTCTCTGCCAGCTGGGGCTATCAGACGATAGGCCTGTTTGCAGCGACGAGCCGTTTCGGCTCACCACACGACTTCATGGCGCTCGTGGATGCATTCCATCGGGCAGGCGTGGCCGTGATCATTGACTGGGTGCCCGCCCACTTCCCACGGGACGGTCACGGACTGCGTCGCTTCGACGGGACAGCTCTCTATGAGCATGCAGACCCCAGGAAAGGCGAGCATCCCGACTGGGGCACGATGATCTTCAACTACGGCCGCAATGAAGTGGCTAACTATCTGATCTCGTCAGCACTCTTCTGGCTCGACAAGTATCACATCGATGGGCTACGGGTTGATGCTGTCGCCTCAATGCTCTACCTGGACTACAGCCGGGAGGCCGGCGAGTGGGTGCCGAATGAGCACGGCGGCCGCGAGAACCTTGAGGCGATTGAACTCCTCAAGACCTGCAACATCCAGGTCCACGAGCAGTTTCCTGGAGCGGTCACCATCGCCGAAGAATCGACCGCCTGGCCTGGAGTCTCACGCCCTACCTACGATGGTGGCCTCGGGTTTACCTTCAAGTGGAACATGGGCTGGATGAACGACACACGGCGGTACATGCGGCATGACTCCGTGCACCGCAAGTATCACCATGATGAGCTGACGTTCAGCCTGATCTACGCGTTTCACGAGAACTTCGTGTTGCCCCTCTCACACGACGAGGTCGTGCATGGCAAGGGCTCGCTGATTGACCAGATGCCGGGTGACAACTGGCAGAAGTTTGCAAATCTACGGCTCCTCTACAGCTACATGTGGTGTCATCCCGGCAAGAAGCTGCTCTTCATGGGCGGTGAGTTTGGGCAGTGGCAGGAGTGGAACTTCGACGAGAGCCTGAACTGGCATCTGCTGGAGTGGGACAGCCATCGGGGCCTGCAGCGTGCCGTGGCTGACCTCAACCGGCTCGTCCGTGATGAGAAACCGCTTCACGAGGTCGACTTCGATCCCGCAGGATTTGAATGGATCGATTGCCAGAACTGGCAAGACAGCGTGCTCGCCTTCGTCCGTCGTGGCCGGAGCAAGGACGACTTCGTTGTCGTGGTCTGCAACTTCACCCCGGTTGTCCGTCAGGGCTATCGGCTCGGCGTGCCGCATGAAGGGCCCTACCAGGAGCGATTCAATAGCGACTCCAGGTACTACGACGGCAGCAATGTGGGCAACATCGGCACCCTGATGGCCACCACCACAGCCCATCACGGACAGCCAGCCAGCCTCACGCTCACGCTCCCTCCCCTGGCGGCGATCGTGCTCACGCCCTGGCGGGAGTAGTCAGCGACTGCCCGCTATCGGCGTGGCATCCGCGGCTGCCGTTCCCAACGCAGGTTGTAGCGGTCTTCCAGGCCCTCGATCCATCGCTCGAAGACACCGGCATACGACTGCTGCGCGACCTGATCGATCGGCATCATGTCATCACGGCGTTCAAAGAACTGAGCCCGCAGCTCCGACTCAGGAGGCGTTAGTGACAGCAGCCGGATGCAGTAGCAGACGGTCTTTGGCTCATTGAAGGCGACAGTGGATTCGCCAGGAGCCAGCGAAAACACCGCCTGCATGAACTCATCACCAGGAAGAAATACTCCAGGGGGCTGCGACAGCTGTGGCATGCCACTGGCAAGATCGAACCAGGCAAATGGCCCTACCTGGGTCATGCTCACATCACCACGATCAGTGGAGAGCTGCTCCAGCGAGACATCGCGAGTCTTCGCCTGATTAGCGAGTTCCTCTGCCTGCTCTTGAGCCAACCCACGGGCCTCGATGATCCGCCAGGCCTTTTCCACGTTCTCGCGGGCAGCGGCGAACGTCGGCACAAACTCTGGCTGGTCCTGCGTCTTCCAGGACAGGAAACGGTTGCCCAGCATGTCTCGCGACGTCTGTGGACGCAGGTCCATGGAGCCTTCGCCAAACATCATCTCGAGCCAGGACCGCTGCCGGATGCCGAATCGGCTCCCCGGATCGGGAACGAGTTCAAAGCTGCGGCCGATTCCAGGCTCCTCTGCAGCATCAACGGGGGCGACGAGTTCAGACCGGCCAGCAGTGAGTCCCTGAGCTTCCGCAATCTCTTCAAAGTTCGGAGGCGTTGGCGGCTCGGTGCCCGTCTCACCACGGGCCTGCCAGAGGGCGTAGTCTTCCGCGTAGGCCGTGAGGTCAGCCGCGACCGCCGAGAAAATCGTGTTGATCTTCTCCTCAGCCTTCTCGGCGGCGATCTGCTCGCGAATTTCCTCCTTCACCTCAGCGAGCGGCCGGAAACCGTCGTCAGCAGCAGGCTCTTCAGCAGCAGGCTCTTCAGCAGCAGGCTCTTCAGCAGCAGGCTCTTCAGCAGCAGGCTCTTCAGCAGC
>Ga0181601_10001945_pt1 | contig 17738 bp, 16 predicted proteins | sample 041ome_8_FD_133020 | JGI IMG/M metagenome (GOLD analysis project Ga0181601, IMG submission 133020) | Coastal salt marsh microbial communities from the Groves Creek Marsh, Skidaway Island, Georgia - 041407BS metaG (megahit assembly) | ecosystem: Environmental > Aquatic > Marine > Intertidal zone...
GAGATCAGCAGTTTCATAAATGACATGATCCAGTTCGCCGTTGTGTTCGGCCTCTCTGGCGGCCTCAATTGTTTCTTCTGCTTCCTCTGCCACCTTGGCGAGAATCTTTTCCAGCCCCTTGTGGTGTAGCTGGGCTACATAGGATGAATCGGGTGCAGCTGATTTACGCTCTTCTATAATAGCGGCCAGTTTCTGCAAAGTGTCGCTCATGATAATCTCACTTTCAGCATTAACGATATATGTCGTCCGGGTTTTTAAGCACTGGTGCATTTTCTACCCATTGACCATTCTCCAATGTCAGGAAGTAGCAGCTCTTCCTGCCGGTATGGCAGGCAATTCCGCCGAGTTGCTCAACACGAAAAATGATACAGTCCTTGTCACAATCCAGATAAATACCATGCATTACCTGTACATGGCCTGATTCTTCACCTTTGCGCCAGAGTTTCTGACGCGAGCGGGACCAGTACACAGCCCTGTTTTCCTCTACGGTCAGAGCCAGGGACTCGCGGTTAACCCAGGCCTGCATTAATACGCAACCGCTCTCCCAGTCCTGCGCTATGGCCGGTATCAGGCCATCATCGTTCCAATTAATCTGGTCTAGCCAGTCAACACTCATGATCACTGCTCTTTAATATAAGGCGCCAAGAATACTCTATTTTGGGGTCGAAAGTCAGAATTCAAGCTACTTGAAGCGCAATCCCGGCATGCGCAGTGGCATACTGCTATCGTGTTGTTATTTTTGGCGAAGCACCATCAGTATGATACCGGCAGTGGCCAGAATCAGGCTGGTCAAGTGCATATGCTCAAGCCAATCAGCCAGTGTTGGGTGTAGTGAAATACTGGCGGCTATTAACGCGGCCACACCGAAAAATGTATAGCGACGTGATAACTGTTGCTTGCGCTGCGCTTCCTGCATTCTGGCTTCGAGTTCCATTGTTTCACGATAGCTTCTGGCTAGCTTAAGTTCCTGCAGGGTTTCAAAGATCAGCTCCGGAATTTCAGGTAATTGTTCCAGCCATTGGGGGAGTTTCTCGGTAATTTTTTTCAAATTAGTAATGGGAGAAAGTCGTTTGCGTTGCCAGTTCTCCAGAAAGGGGAGAGCATTTTCCCAAAGATCAAGCTCGGGATAGAGTTGTTTACCCAGGCCTTCTACATTGAGCAGGGTTTTTTGCAGTAATACCAGTGAAGGCTGGACTTCCATATTAAAACGGCTGGCGGTGCGAAATAATTGCAATAACAGCATGCCAAAGGAGATATCTTTCAGTGGCTTCTCAAAGATGGGTTCACATACGCTACGCATTGTCGCTTCGAATGCATTGATTGGTGTGTTGGGGGGTACCCAGCCACACTCCACATGAAGCTCGGCTACCTTGCGATAATCCCGCTTGAAAATAGCCAGCAGATTGCGTGCCAGATAGTATTGGTCATCCTTGCTGAGAGTACCTATTATCGCGCAATCCAGGGCAATATATTGAGGCTTTTCAGGATGCTCCCTGGAGACATAGACATTTCCCGGGTGCATGTCTGCATGGAAAAAACTGTGATCGAATACCTGGGTAAAGAAAATTTCTACCCCACGTTCTGCCAGAACCTTCAGATCAATACCTGCAGCCTTTAGCTCTTCAACCTGGCTAACAGGAATGCCATAAATTCGTTCCATAACCAGCACGTTAACACTGCAATAGTCCCAATAAACTTTTGGCACATACAGCAAGTCAGAGTTTTCAAAATTTCTTGCCAGCTGGGTTCCATTGGCGCCTTCAGACATCAGGTTCAATTCATCATGAATAATATATTCATAGTCCTTCACTACCTCTACAGCCCGCAGTCGTTTGCCCTGATTAATATTGTTTTCTACAAACGCAGCGACACTTTTTAGCAGAGCGATGTCCTGGGTAATAATATTTTCTATGCCTGGACGGATAACCTTGACGACGACATCTTCACCGGTTTTCAGTGTGGCGGTATGTACCTGGGCAACAGAAGCCGATGCCAGTGGGGTAGGTGAGAATTCTGCAAACTGATTGTCTATGGAATTGTTTAGTGCTTTTTCGATCAGGGCAATAGCTTGCTGTTCCGGAAATGGCGCAACATTATCCTGAAGAATAGCCAATTCGTCTGCGATATCCTCGGGAACCATATCGCGGCGTGTGGAAAGTAGCTGGCCAAACTTGATGAATATGGGCCCAAGTTCCTGCAGGGCCAGACGTAATCTTTTGCCACGACTTAATGTGTCAATGTTGGAAACAGCAGGCAGGGGCAGACCAAGCAGCATGGAAAGCAGTTTTGCCTGCGCCACGCTGTCAAGTAATTCTCCCAGGCGGTAGCGATTAGCCACCCGGTAGATTTTCAGTAGTCTTAAAAACCTGGTCACAACTATTAAGGGGATCCGGACTTTACAGGGGCGGCAACAATATCACTATTCATAATGCCAGTAAAATCAAAGGGCTTGGTATATAGGCGGGGTTGGCAAAGTCTGCCTGTACTCAACAGCGGGTGTTCCTGAAAAGTGGCTTGCTGGCTGATATTTGCGGAATACTCATGTTTCAGATTCTCTTTGGGTGACTCATACTTTAGGTACAGCAATAGCCGTTAAATCCCTTTCTTAGGGGTCAAAAGTCTGTAGCTGATTCTGATTGAAGTTTTAAGATTCTGGAGTTTAGTCGATCAACCCGAAGGCGCAGCGCATCAACTGACTTATAAAAGTCTGTCAATTCTGCCATGGAAGGAAACAGCCTTGCTTCTTCATGCAGATAGTTATCTAAATCTTCCTGTAGATTGTGCCGGGCCTTTTTTGCAAACTGTCCTGCCGAATGAATACTTTCATGGGCAAACTGGGTAGGGATATCACCAATAAATTTACTTAACTGGTATTCCCAGTCCATATCGAGATTCTGTAATATTTTCTGGAACCTTGTCAGCAGTCCTGCGTCACCGGTAATAATTATGCCATCGTGTTTCAGGCTGGAAGTGTTTCTTGTTAGTAGTAATTTTATTAATGCCGAAGCGTTTCCTGTTATCGTTATATCAGCTTGCAATGCTTCATTACCGGAAAGAGACAGGTTTTGCTCACATACCAGTACATTGAGCAGCAGGTCAGGTGATTGGCAGTGAATGCTCATACATTTTCCCGATAGCATTGCAATTTGCTTGCGGGTTGCCGGGTCCAGGGCCAGAGCCTGATTCAGGCCAGTCTCAATAATCGAATAGATAGTTGATTGGAATAAGCTGTTCACCATAAAGAATCACCGACTATCGGCTTGTGGCTTTATGACCGACGTGAATTGCGCAAATGCCGCCCATTAGATTGTGGTATTCACAGTTTTCAAAGCCAGCCTCAAGCATCATTTGCTTCAGCGTTTCCTGGTCGGGGTGCATGCGAATAGATTCGACCAGGTACTGGTAACTTTCACCATCGCCGGTGATGAGCTGTCCGGCTTTAGGCCATAAAGCTGAATAGACGTCATAAGCTTTACCAAGAAGGGGATTCACCGGCTTGGAGAATTCAAGTATCAGGACTCTGCCACCTGGGGCGGTCATTTCAAACATGGAATTCAACGCAGCCTGCTTGTCAGTCACATTTCTCAGACCATAGGCGATACAGATGCAGTCAAAGGTGTTTGGTGTGAACGGCAGTTGTTCCGCATTGGCTAGGGTATAGCTGATATTGCCACTTTTTCCCTTATCAATAATACGATCACGTCCGACCCTGAGCATTGATTCATTGATGTCAGCAAGAATAACCTGACCCTGGCTGCCCACCAGAGGCGAAAAAAGAAGGCTGAAATCCCCTGTGCCTCCAGCCAGATCCAACACTTTCATGCCTGGCCTCAGGGCGCTCAATTCGACGGTAAATCTTTTGATAATTCGATGTGTTCCAAGAGACATCACATCGTTCATCAGGTCATATTTTTTTGCCACTGAATGGAAGACTTCGCCAACAAGATTGGCTTTATCCTCAACGGCTACCTGTCGGTAACCAAAATGTGTGGTTTTGCTCTGACTGTCGTTACTCATGCTGCTTTCCATACAAAGCTATATTCGTTACAGGCATTGTACTGCAATGCAGATCAGTTTCGTAACGAAAGCTTGAGAATAGGGATGGTAAGAATAAATCCGAAAAGGCTATTAAATAAAGAATGGGCGGCTCATCTCAATCGTTAATGGGCATGATATTGACCACCTGAACATCGCCTGGCAGGTTTTCCCGGCGGGCTCCTGCCTGTTTTAGTTTCAGTAAATAACTTTCCCACATATCGGCCTGATGAAGGCAAAGCTCGCGCAGATACTCCCAACTATAAATCCCGGTATTGTGATCATCGCTGAAATGCAGGCGAATAGCATAGTTGCCTACTGCATCCAGATTGTCGATTTTGACGTCAATTTTTCCTGTTTGCAGAACTTCCTGGCCCGGCCCATGACCACGCACTTCGGCTGAAGGTGAGTTCACTCTGAGAAATTCTGCAGGTAAGGAATAAATGCCGCCATCTTCATACTTGAGCTCAAGGATGCCGGTTTTGCGGTGAAGCTTGATATCGGTAGGCTGCATTTTTATTAAGGAACCTCTGATTATGACTAAAGTATAAAGCGGCTCAAGTCTTCATCCGCTGCCAGGCTGCCAAGGTTGTCATTCACAAATTGTGCGTCAACAACAACATCGCTCTTGCCTTCACTAACCAGTTCACGGGCGCTGAAAGAGGTTTCTTCCAGTAATCTTTCCAGTACTGTGTGCAATCTTCGCGCGCCAATATTTTCGGTACTTTCGTTCACTTGCCAGGCGATTTCTGAGATACGCTTGATACCGTCTTTGGTAAACTCAAGATTAACCCCTTCTGTTTTCAACAGAGCCACATACTGTTTTGATAATGATGCATCGGGTTCGGTCAAAATGCGTTCAAAATCTTCTGCGCTGAGCGCATCAAGTTCGACGCGAATGGGCAGGCGACCTTGTAATTCCGGAATTAAATCGGAAGGCTTGGCAAGGTGAAAGGCGCCGGAGGCAATAAAAAGGATATGGTCTGTTTTCACAGAGCCATACTTGGTTGATACCGTTGACCCTTCTATCAGAGGTAGCAGGTCACGCTGAACACCTTCGCGTGATACGCCACCACCATGGGTTTCATTTTTCTGTGCCACCTTGTCGATTTCATCAATAAATACGATAGCGGTTTGCTCAGTGACCTCAATAGCCCGTGCTTTGAGCTCATCCTCATTAATCAGTTTTGACGCCTCTTCATCCTTGAGTATTTTAAGAGCGGACTTTACGCTGACCCGGCGAGGCTTGCTGCGGCCAGCTCCCATGCTTGAAAACATACTGGTGAGCTGGCTGGTCATATCTTCCATGCCGGGAGGAGCCATGATTTCAACACCTACCTTGTCAGAAACCTTTATTTCAATCTTCTTGTCATCGAGCTCGCCTTCCCTCAGCTTTTTGCGAAACACCTGCCTTGAGCCAGAAGTATCTTCTGAATTATCGGAGGATCCGGGCAACAGGATATCCAGCACATGGTCTTCTGCGGCATTTTCAGCCTGCTGTGAGACTTTCAGTAATTGTTCTTCACGCAGCATTTTAACGGCGGCATCAACCAGATCCCTGATGATGGATTCAACGTCCCGGCCCACGTAACCGACTTCGGTAAACTTGGTGGCCTCAATCTTGATAAACGGAGAACCTGCCAGTCGTGCCAGGCGACGTGCTATTTCTGTCTTGCCAACGCCAGTGGGGCCAATCATAAGAATATTCTTCGGGGTCACCTCCTGGCGCATGGCTTCAGGTAACTGCATGCGACGCCAGCGGTTTCTTAGTGCAATGGCAACAGCCCGTTTGGCCTCATTCTGGCCAACAATATGTTTATCCAGCTCAAAAGCGATTTCCTTGGGAGTTAAGTCAGACATAATTGATCAGGATTCCAGTACTTCAATGGTTAAATTATGGTTTGTATATACGCAGATATCGGCGGCAATGTTCAGGCTTTTTTCAACAACTTCCCTGGCGCTTAGCTGGGTATTATCGATTAGTGCGCGGGCTGCAGATTGGGCAAAACTGCCCCCTGAACCGATGGCCATAAGGCTATCCTCAGGCTCAATCACATCACCATTGCCAGTGATAATCAGGGAAGTATGCTTGTCTGCCACTACCAGTAAAGCCTCCAGCCGGCGCAGGGCTCTTTCAGTACGCCAGAGTTTTGCCAGTTCTACAGCCGCCCGCGTCAATTTGCCGGAATGCTTTTCCAGCTGTTCTTCAAAGCGCTCAAACAGGGTAAATGCATCAGCCGTCCCCCCGGCAAAACCTGCGATAACCTTGTCATCGTAAAGACGCCTGACTTTGCGGGCATTGCCTTTCATGACAGTGTTGCCCTGGCTGACCTGGCCATCACCGCCAACAACTACCTGGCCGTTGCGGCGAACCGAGAGGATAGTAGTACCTCTGTATTGATCCATACTTGCTCCTGAAAATTTTGGAGAGAGTTAGTGTAATCCAACGGATGTTGGGGCAAATGCCTGAAAATCAAGCGGGTGTTTTTCGCAAGACGATAACTTTCAGGTCAGGGAGCAGGAATTCTCATCCGGATAGGATCGATATTATTTTCGATCATAATATTTTCTGCAGCTTCCACTGCTTTTCTGCCAAGAAAAGGCCCGGACTGCACTCGATACCATGTTCTGCCTGAAAGCGGGTGAGGCTGAATACGAGTGTCGAGATTCATTAAAATAAGTCTTGCACGCAGTGCTTCCGCATCATTGGGATCAAGGAAGGAGCCCGCCTGGAGTAAATAATTGATTTGATTGGCTTCACTTTCAACAGCGCTGGAGGCAATTTCGACGGGAACAACATTGACCTCAACTTCTGCCTGCGGAAGATATTCATAGAACTCCAGCTGGGTACCGGGGTTGCTTTCGTTATTACCGGAATCCTGCATGGAATCCACAACATCGGAAATAGTGGTGCCATCGTTTAACTGGGTCAGTGCTACGTAGCCAATCACACAAAGCAGCAAACCACTGAATAAACCGGAAAAATACCAGCTCCAGTGGTTGCTGTTTTCTGCATTATTGTTGCGTGTTGCAGACCGAACAGGTTTTTTCTTGGCCGGAGTGCTGCTGGCTTTTTTCTTCTTCGCGAAATCCTGGGCCATATATCCTCTAAAGAATAGTTGAAGCTGAAATTTTTACTTCACTTTTTAGTCGTTATCGTCGCTATCAGCGCCATCCTGACGGATGCGAGCGCTGCCAGGGAAAGTGTATAATTCGGTGTATTACACTGCGTGTCAGGAAAAATAATTATCCTTTAAAAGCGCTTCAGGAAAAAGCACGCAGATCGATTTTCTGATCCAGGGATGATTATGTGAAATCTATTGGATCTACATCAACTGACCAGCGTACCTTTCGATTGTCCGGGTGTTCTTCCATTTTAGTTATCAAGGCATTGAGAAAAAGTTGCACAGAAGAGCGTTTGTCGGCCTCAACAATCATTTGCATACGAAACATGCTGGCCCGTTTTTCCATGGGGGAAGGCATGGGGCCAATAACCACTATATTGGCAAAGGCAGACTGAATGCCATCAACAATCTCGCTGAGAAATTTTATCGGTAAATTCTGATTTGATGCTTCTGCGCGGATCAAAGCCATATAACTAAAAGGAGGTAGGTTTCCCAGTTTCCTCTCCTCTAGTAACTTGCGGGCAAAGGGGGCATAGCCTTCCCCGACCAGTGACTGCAAAGTGGGATGGGTGCTGTTGTAGGTCTGGATGACAACTTCACCGGATGTTTTCCCCCGGCCAGCTCGGCCGGAGACCTGGGTCAGCAGTTGCCCCATTTGTTCCTGGCCGCGAAAATCTGCACTGAAAAGCCCGCCATCCGCATCCAGCACTGCCACCAGTGTTACATTCGGGAAATGGTGTCCCTTTGATAACATCTGCGTGCCAACAAGAATGCATGGTTTGCCGCTGTCGACCTTTTCAATAATGTTATGCAGGGCATCTCTGTTACGGGTGGAATCCCTGTCAATACGATAAACAGGGATTTCTGGGAATAAGTCTTTTACGGTCTGTTCGGTTTTCTGGGTGCCCAAACCCATTGCGGCGAGATCAGTGCCGCCACATTCCTGGCAGTTTGCTGGAACCGGCTTTTGCGCTTCGCAATGATGGCAGCTGAGTCTGGCAGGGTGTCTGTGCAGGGTGTAACTACTGTCACAGCGAGGGCAGGTTGCTATCCAGCCACACTCCCTGCACAACAGCAAGGGAGCAAAACCACGGCGATTAATGAAAATAAGCACCTGGTTTTTCCTCTCCAGATGCGAGCGAATTATGTTAATCAGTGCAGCGGAAAAGCCTTCGCTGAGTTCCTGCCCTTTAATGTCCAGCAGACGATAGTCCGGGTGGTTTGCCTCACCTGCTCTCTGTGTCAGGCGAAGGTAGTGATAACGACCGGCCAGCGCATTATTAAGGCTTTCCAGGCTTGGCGTGGCAGTGCCAAGAACCACAGGAATATTCAGTTGCCTGGCGCGGTAAATAGCCAGATCGCGGCCCGAATAACGAAATCCATCCTGTTGCTTATAGGATGCATCATGCTCTTCATCGATAATGATTAATCCTGGATTGGCCAACGGAGTAAAAATTGCAGAACGTGTGCCAATAATAATATCGGCCTTGCCATTACGAGCTCGAAGCCAGGCAGACAGGCGCTGGTTGTCAGTCAGGCCCGAGTGGAATACAGCGATATCACGATTAAAGCGACGTTCAAAACGGCGCAGGGTTTGAGGTGTCAGGTTGATTTCGGGTACCAGCACCAGCACCTGCTTGCCCAGCGCCAATACGTCAGCAATGGCCTGCAGATAGATTTCTGTCTTGCCACTGCCAGTTACCCCCTCAAGTAAATGAACATTAAACTGATCGTTGTTTTGCCTGATGGCAGTCAGCGCAATCTGCTGTTCAGGGTTGAGCTGCAGTGGCTCATCCTCACCGTAGAGGTTTTTGTTGTCTGCTTCAGTAACAGCTTGATGCCGGACTTCTTCTATCAGGCCCTTTTCGGCAAGGATTCTCAGAATACTGGAGACTTCCTTGCCGATTGATTTTTTAAGATCTGCGGAAGTCATTTTTTCCTGGCTGCAGATGAGCTCGACTAACTCCAGTTGCCTGGGGGCATTTTTCAAGCAGAAAGTATCAAGGTTGGCGCCAGCGCTTGTTAATTGCCAGTAATGGGACTGCTTTTCTTCAGCCGCATTGCCTTTGCGAATCTGAACCGGTAGTGAGGTTTGCAGTACCTGGCCGATCGGGAACTGGTAGTAAGCGGCGGCCCACTGATAAAGCTGCATAAGCTTGTCATCAAGCACAGGCGTCTGGTCGATTAATTTATAGGCAGCCTTGATTTTGGCTGCAGGAAAATCGCTATTTTTGCTGGTTCCGGTTATGAGGCCAATCATTCGTCTGTTGCCAAATGGCACCTGGACTCTTGCTCCGGACTTTAATCTGGTTTGGTCACAGCCCGGCGGCGGCCGGTAGTCGAAGGTCCGGCGTAAGGGAGAGGGGACGGCAACCTGTATATAAAAATCTGTTGTCACTACTTGAGTCTGTGCTGGCGAATAAGCAGGAACAGCATCTGAAAGCGTCCGGGAAGATCGCCAGGAAAGAGTTGTCCGTGCCAGATTAACGAAGAAGAAAAAGCGAATATAGCAAATATCAGCCAGTAGAGGAGATTCATAATTTCTTGGTTTATACTCTGCTGTTTTTACGGACCACGCCCGCGGAGTATTTACCCCTATGCAAAGCCAACAAGTTCCTGACGAATTGCTCGAGCTGCGAGACGCTATAGATCGGATTGATGATGAATTGCTGACCTTGCTGGCACGACGCTTTGAGGTTACTGCCAAGGTGGGAGAGCTTAAAGCCAGTCAAAAGCTGGATTCCGTGGATCCGGTCAGGGAGCAGCAGAAGCTTGAGCGCCTGAAAAGACAGGCAATGGATAAATCCCTGAATAGTGAATTCATTCTGGATTTGTTTCAGGCTATTTTTGATGAGGTTGTAAAGAATCACCGATCTTACCTGAAGTAGACGTCTGTTTTTCGTTATTTTCTGCTGATTAACCCCGCCGAGGCAGAAAATTGATGTCTCGGATCCGCGCTTACCTGTAGTCCCATTGTCCGGCCCTGCCTTGATCTCTTGTACTGGGACTATTTTCTGTTAGAATGCGCCCTCTTTTTTCCGCGGAAAAAAAGCCTGGCCAGCTCCCTTGCTGGTTTTGATTGATAATCCAATATATGGATATGGTGCCTGTAAGAGCCAGCATCTGGTAAGCCTGTAGCAAGCGAACAGATGGAAACAGATAGAAAACCGGTTTAGTGACAGGTAGCGATATTCGGAGAGACAGACCATGAAATCAGACATTCATCCAAAATATCAGGACATTACTGTTACCTGTGGTTGCGGTAACGTGATCCAGACTCGTTCAACACTGAAAGAAGACGTGCGTATAGACGTATGTTCCCAGTGCCATCCCTTTTATACCGGCAAGCAGAAAATTGTCGACACCGGTGGCCGTGTAGATCGCTTCAAGAAACGTTTTGGTGGCGCTCGCAAGATCTGATTGCAGACCGGTAGCTGCTTCGTGGCGATATGGTAGCTGTTAGCTGCATGTTTCATAACTTTCAGCTAACTATCACCTACTATCTCCTGGCTATCAGTTAGTTATCCGCTAAATACCAGCTACCTCGTTTCAGAAAGTAAGCCGGCAAGGCTCAGTTGCCGCTTATTATTTCGCCGATAAATACGTACTGGCCAGGTTTGTGGCATCTTCATGGCGCACGCTATCAACGTCAGTACCCGGCATTCAAACCAGCTCTATAAGAGCGTCAGCTTTTTTAGTCTTTTCTGTACCAGGCTAGAAGGGATTTTGCTGTAACTTGCCTGAATCACTTTCGTTACCCTGGTTATTTTCATAGCCAGGTACGTCCTCAGTTCTGAAAACTTCAAAAAATGAATTGGCATCATCGGGCCTGGCCCTGAGTCCCGTGTCCCGATTGATTCTGACAAATTCAAGGCCGTTAGGCTGGGCCATACTGGCTAGCGGAGTGCCTTCCAGTACTTTCTTCATATAACTAATCCAGATAGGCAGGGCGACAGTTGCGGCTTGTTCTTCGCGACCACCAAGCGAGCGGGGTTGGTCATATCCCACATATACGGTGGTGACCAGATTGCCGTTAAAGCCGGAAAACCAGAGATCATTATTGTCATTGGTGGTACCGGTTTTACCATGCAGATCTTCTCTTTCCGGCATCGCCCGGTTTGCCGGTCGGCCACTGCCGTCGGTAATGACAGAGCGTAAAATCGTATTCATTATGTAGGCTGTGCGCTCATCAATTACTCTTGGTGCAGGCGTCACTGCTGGAACTTCGGGGACTTCATTTTTGTCCAGCAGGGAATCAATAGCAGACATGTCTTCACAAATATCGCATACCGTATAGGGTTGGGCACGGAACATTTCACCGTCATTAAAGTTATCAATCCGGTCAATCAGATAAGGTTCTACCTTGTGCCCACCGTTGGCAAAAACGCTATAGCCGGTCGCAATTTCAAGGGGGTGAACGGCGTGGGAGCCAATCGCTACGGTTAGGTCGTTTTGAGGAAATTCCCGGGTATTAAAGCCGAAGCGGGAGATATAGGGCAGTACTTTGTCTGACCCTAACGCATCATAAAGCCTCAAGGATACAAGATTTTTAGAGGTAGTAAGTGCATACTTAAGGCGAATAGGACCCATAAATTCGCCGCCAAAGTTCTCCGGCCGATAGTCACTGCGGGCAAGCGGTGCATCGTTAATCAGGCTGGCAGCGGTATAGCCGTTTTCCAGCGCTGCAGAGTACAGGAAAGGCTTGATATTGGACCCCGGTTGGCGCTGCGCCAGGGTGACACGATTGAATTGGCCGTTGTTTTTGCGATCGATAAAATCATAGCCCCCCACCAGTGATTTGATGGCACCGGTATTGGGGTCCAGTGCCACAAGCCCGCCATTGACTGCCGGTATCTGCCCCAGCATCCACTGACCTTGAGCATCCTGTTTTACCCGGATCAGGTCGCCTGGTTCCACGACTTCGAAGGCTGAGCGTGGCGACGAGCCCCAGGTGCTGGTAGTAATAAATCGTTTAGCCCAGCGGATGCCATCCCAGGGGATAGTGATGCTTTCGCCTGAAGCCAAAAGCGCAGTAATGGATTGTTCTTCAACAGCCTCAACAAATGCGGGTAGCTGGGATGCTATTACCGATGTATTGTCCAACACCTCCAGCCACTGCTTTACAGAGCCGTCAGCAGAGGGCCTGAGATGGTTTTCCCTGCCGCGATAGCCATGGCGGCGGTCATAGTCTTCAAGCCCTCCCTGGAAGGCAGTATTAGCTGACTCCTGCATGCTGCTGTCGACAGTGGTATAGACTTCAAAACCATCGGTAAGAGCAAGATCACCATAGCGCTCAATCATCTCCTGACGCACCATTTCCGCAATATAGGGGGCATCAAGTTCGGTTTCCCTGCCATGTCTGAAGGCGGTATTGGGTGCATTTCTTGCCATCTCATATTCAGCCTGGGAAATCCTTCCCTGTCCAAGCATTCTGGAGAGAACGCGCTGGCGTACTGCTTTTGCCTGATCTTTTGACGACAGGGGGTTGTAGGCATTGGGCCTGGGTAAAAGCCCCACCATGGTTGCCGCTTCCGCCAGACTCAGTGCATTTATATCCTTGTCATAATATTGCTCTGCTGCGGCAGCTATACCGTAAGCTGAAATACCAAAAAAAGTTTTGTTGAGATAAAGCTCAAGGATTTCTTCCTTGCTGAGTTCCCGTTCCATTTTCAAGGCAAGCAGTATCTCCTTGAATTTACGGGTATGGGGTGATTCCCCTTCAAAGAAAAAGTTTTTTGTGACCTGCATGGTAATGGTACTGCCGCCACCCCAGTCGTTACCGGTAAAAATGCCGGCGACAGATCTGAGCAGGCCCAGGGGGTCAACACCATGGTGGCTGTAAAAGCGTTTGTCTTCACTGGAGATCAGTGCGTCGAGAACCAGTTGTGGTATCTCTTCATACTTCACCGGGGTGCTGCGGCGACTGCCAAATTCTGCGATCAGCTTGTTGTCGGCGGAATAGATGCGCAACGGGTTTTCCAGACGTAAATTGGTATAGGTTTCCTTGTCGGGGAGTTTTGGCGAAATATAGAGGTACATGCTGGCGCCAACCATGACCAGCCCGATAGCAACGGTGAAACCGCACCAGGTCAGGAAAATGCCAATTTTCTGTATTTTAGTCATTGCAAGGCATGAGGTTTTTCATGGTTGGAGTCGTTTCTGCTTAAAATTAAGTGACTATTTTAAACACTTTTGACCTTGGTAGTTAGCATTGTAGAGAATTAGCCAGACTGGCCGTAAAGCCCCATGAAATCGGAGTTCTGCTTGATATCCCTCGCTTTTTCAGTGGAAAAAACCCTGTTTAATATACAGACTTCCACTTTCAGTAAAATGTGAAGCGCTCTTCACAGCTTTTGTGAACTGGCTAGCAAATTAATGTAATTTGTAAAATAAATGCGATAATTAATTGAAAATAATGATTAAATTGACTCACTGTAATGAAGAGTAAAAGGTATTATTGCGGTAGTTTCGATTCATACTCTTTCAGCGAAAATCGGTACGTGCAAGGATTTAGAATGGATTCAGAGCGGGCCTGTATTTTATTTGGGGAGACATCTTGGTCAGTTTCTTAGCTAAAAAGAACAATGGCTTGCTTGGTATCGACATCAGCTCCAGCTCAATAAAATTACTGGAGTTGTCCAAGTCGGGTTCCAAATACAGAGTAGAAAGCTATGCCAGCAGGCCGCTGCCTGATGGTTCTGTCGTGGAAAAAAATATTGCCAACCTTGATGCTGTTGGTGAAACCATGGTCAAACTGGCCTCACTTGTAGAAGCCTCTACAGATAAAGCTGCTGTCGCCGTTTCAGGGTCTGCTGTTATTACCAAGTCCATTGAAATGAATGCGTCTATGAATGACACTGAAATGGAAACGCAGATTGCCCTGGAGGCAGACCAATATATTCCCTACCCTCTTGAAGAGGTATTGATTGATTTTGAGCGACAGGGGCTCTCGGAAAAAGACCCGGATATGGTAGAAGTGTTGCTTGCTGCCTGTAAAAAAGAAAATGTTGATGCTCGAGTAGCCGCTTTGGAGATCGGTGGTTTCCATGCCAAAGTGGTAGATATTGAAGCCTATGCCATGGAAAGGGCTTTTGCTCTCATGTGCGAGCAGATGGATCTTGATAAGGAAGGGCTTACCGCTATCGTTGATATCGGTGCCACCATGACAACGATGTATATTCTGCGTGATGGTATTTCTATTTATTACAGAGAGCAGGTATTTGGCGGTTCGCGACTTTCTACTGATATACAGGCCCGTTATGGCCTTTCACCTGCCGATGCAGAGTCTGCCTTGCTAAATGACGACCTTCCAGAGGGATATGAAGAGCATGTCCTGAAGCCCTTTGTTCATGAAATGAGCGAACAGATTGGTCGTACATTGCAATTTTTCTTTTCATCAAGCCAGTATAATGATGTCGATTTACTGGTGCTTGCAGGTGGAACGGCAGCCACTTCGGGCCTGGCCGAAATGGTTCAGGATGATTTAAGCACCAGCACTGTGGTCGCAAACCCGTTTGCAAAAATGGCGGTCGGCAAGAAAGTGAATACCAAGCAGTTACATAATGATGCCGCTTCTCTAATGCTGGCCTGCGGGCTTGCAATCAGGGGATTCTGACGATGGCGAATATCAATCTATTACCCTGGCGAGAAGAGCTAAGGGAAGAAAGGAAAAAGGAATTCCTGATTGGCTTGGGAATTACCATGGCTGTTGCTGGCGTTATTATTTTTGCTGGTGACCGTTTTGTGAATAATCTGATCGGCAACCAGAATAGTCTGAATGATTATTTACGCCAGACAGTTTCTTCCCTGGATGAAAAAATTGTCGAGATCAGGGAGCTGCAGCGTCAGAAAGCAGAGCTAACAGAACGTATGTCCGTAATTCAGGACCTGCAGGGCCGCAGACCGGTGATTGTCAGGTTATTTGATGAACTGGTCAGAACGTTGCCTGATGGTGTCTATTATGAAAACATTTCACGAATTGGCGATCAGATAAATTTTCAGGGACTGGCTGAATCGAATAACAGGGTCTCAGCCTTGCTTCGGTCTCTTAATGATTCAGAATGGTTTGAATCACCAGTGCTTCAGCAGATTTCCTCAAATCAGTCTGGTCCTCAGGGTAACAGATTTGAGCTGACCGTCCTGGTTACAACCCCGGACATTGAAGAGGAATAAGCAGACAGTTGCGATGAGTGCCTTAGAAACATACAAGAAAAACATTCAGCGACTCGTCGATGAACTGAAGAATTTTGACTGGAATGACCTTCAGGATATCGAGACGATTGGGGTCTGGCCTGCACCGGTAAAATTTCTGCTGATTGTCGTCATTTTCTGTGCCTGTCTGGGTGGTGGTTACTGGTTTCATATCAAGAATCTTCAGTCAACGCTGGCCACGGTTACCCGGGAAGAAAATACGCTCAGGAATGAACTTGAAACGAAGGCGGTGCTCGCCGCGAACCTTGAGGCCTATCGCCAGCAGTTGGCGGATATGGAAGATTCCTTTGGTGCCCTTTTGAGGCAGCTACCGGGAGAGACTGAAGTGCCCGGTCTGGTTGACGACATTACCGTACAGGGTGTTGGTAGTGGTCTGGAGTTTTCAACCATGAGGCTGGAAGCTGAAGTGCAGCAGGAATTCTACATTGAGCTGCCAATCAGGATTTCAGTGGTAGGGGACTATCATGATTTTGGTGCTTTTGTGAGTGGAGTTGCCAGTCTTTCCCGTATTGTGACCCTGCATGACTTCAGTATTGAAAACCCTGACGGCACCGATTTGCTTATGGATATTACCGCCAGAACTTACCGTTATAAATCCGATGAAGAATAATTACTGGATAAAAAACAGTGTTAGCCGCTTATTGCTGGAATCAGCAATATTGTTTTTATCTGCCTGTTCCAATAATGATGAAATGATAGAGCTTCAGAATTATGTGACCAGTACAGTTAACAGGCCTCCTGGTCGGATTGAACCGATTCCGGCATTTAATTCCTACGAGCCGTTCCAGTACAGTGCTGCCTCCTTGCGCAGTCCCTTTGATGCGCCGCTGGATATTACGCTGATAATTCGTAATCAGGCAAATAATGTTAGCCCGGATGAAAACAGGCCAAAGGAGCTGCTGGAAAACTTCCCGTTGAGCTCGTTGATAATGGTTGGAACTATCAGCAGAAATGACACGGACTGGGTGTTGATACTTGATGAAACAGGTTTGGTAAGCAGGGCTACGGTTGGTAACTATATGGGCAGAAATCATGGTCGTATAGTTGATATCAATGAAAACCAGATTGAGCTGGTCGAAATCGTACCAACTGGTGATGGCTCGTGGATGGAGCGTCCGCAGACGGTGATGTTGAGAAATACTCCATAAACAGGGTTTGGCAATAAGAAAAAAATTCGGCGGGCAGAAAAGAAATAGAATAGCTCAGACTCAAGACTAGTAATAAAAAATGGATAAGCATTATTTAAATAATGCCTGGATCAGAACAGTAATTGACACAAAGAATAGAAATGCTGGTAAAGCCGGGAGACTCGTAATGACGAGATTGGTGAGGATAAAAAGCATCAAGAATTTGCTGCTGACCTTTTGCATGGTCAATGGTCTGTTCCTGGCATCTGCATTGCAGGCCCAGATATCACTTGAGGACATACAGTTTGTATCGTTGCCAGGTGGCATGCTGGAAATTGAACTGGAATTTGATTCTGCACCACCTGAGCCCAGTGTTTTTGAGATCGAAAGTCCACCGCGTCTTGTTATGGATTTCATGGGTGTGACTAATACCCTGGACCAGAATAACTATTCGGTGAATTCGAGAATTGCCGACACGGTGACGGTTGTTGATTCCGGTAACAGAACCCGAATGATTGTTAATCTCAGTGAGTCAACCTCCTATATTTCAAGCATCAGGAATAGCTCCCTGGTGATCACTTTGGGGGATGGCTCAACTGCGAATGCTGCAAGCGTCAGCTCCAGGCCGGAAATCCCTTCAAGTGCTGCTGGAGATATTGCCGCTATCGATTTTCGTCGTGATGAAGAGGGGGGTGGGCAAATTATTATAGATCTTGCCAATGATAATCTGGTTGGTAATCTGAATCGTGCAGGAAATCGACTGGAGCTTGAATTCCTGAACGCAAGCCTGTCAGATGAGTTGCAGATGCGCCTGGATGTAACCGACTTTGCCACACCGGTCAGAAATGTCGATATGTACCGGGAAGATTCCAGTGTTATGGTTGTTGCTGAAATGATTAGCGGTTTTGACTATCTGGCTTATCAGAGCAGCGGACAATATATCATCAATATCAAGCCTGTTGCCGGTTCTACAGCTGCAGGCAGTGATGTCAGTGCAGGCGGCTTTTCCTTTAGCGGTGAGCTGATCAATGTAAACTTCCAGAATGTCGATATTCATTCCGTGCTTTCTCTTCTTGCCGAGGTGAATGATTTTAGTCTGGTGGTAGCCGATTCGGTTTCAGGTAATGTCACTCTCAGGTTGGTCAATGTGCCCTGGGATCAGGCCCTGGACATGGTGTTGCGCTCTGAAGGTCTGGGCCAGCGGATTGAAGGCACTGTCATGTATATTGCGCCAGCTGGA